>Ga0075467_10000036_pt1 | contig 77848 bp, 96 predicted proteins | sample DEB08_DNA_9_FD_75067 | JGI IMG/M metagenome (GOLD analysis project Ga0075467, IMG submission 75067) | Aqueous microbial communities from the Delaware River and Bay under freshwater to marine salinity gradient to study organic matter... | ecosystem: Environmental > Aquatic > Marine > Coastal ... | reverse complement strand
GTGTCAGGTCGCTCTTTGAGTAGGTCAAAGTGTTGAAGGTTGAATCGGCCAGCAAGTCAAACACATTGTCTCCACGACCCGCATCCCAGTACACCTTGTAATCAATGATTGTATCGAAGCCGTTGTAAGGATCTGTCCACTCGATCACAATAGTGCTAGTAGATTGGGAAACCATGGTCGGGGTAGCAGGTGGGTCGGGGATAGTCGCGGCTTTGATCGTGCTAGACGGTGACAAAAGCGAGTCGCCAACCGAGTTTTGAGCAATGATTTTGAACTTGTAGATTTATCCTTCTGTCAAACTGTCTTCGAGGTGCTCCAGAGTACCTGCCGCAATGTCAGCTAGCTTTACGAATGTATTGCCGGAACCTCCAGAGTTCCACCAGACCTGGTAGCCAGTCAAGGGCGAGCCGCCATCATAGGGCTCCTCCCACTGCACGACGATCTGTGTAGTTGTGGCTGACTTCTTTGTGGGCGCATTCGGCGTCTGTGGCACCTTCGCCGCAATGATCCCAGCTGGTATCGAAGGCTCACTGTCGCCGATGGCGTTGACGGCAATAATCTTGAATAGGTAAGTCTTTCCTTCGATGACGGAATCACTTCGGGTGTAAAGAGCATCTCCACTTGTTGAGTCAGCTATCTCTACAAACGCACCTCCGAGACCGAAGTCCCACTGTACCTTGTAGTCGATGACAGGGGTTCCTCCGTTGTCAACTGGTGCGACCCAATCGATGGTTATCATGTTTCCGTCAGAGTAGACTCGCGCCACGTCCGTCGGAGGATCGGGCACGATGGCTGCAATGATTGGATCAGACTCAGCAGAAATGTCTCCTTCTCCGACACCGTTCTCCGCAAACACCTTGAACTTGTAGTTATTGCCCGTGCTCAATGATGCGACGGTATACGAAGTTGTGGCTCCGACAGCGTCGTCAAGCAGGGAGTAAGGACCCAAGTTGATCGAGTAGTAGATCTGATAGTTAACGATGGGCGAGCCGTTATCATTTGGTGCCGCCCAAGCTACCGAGATGGAAGTCTTGTCGGCAGCTGTTAAGTAGGGAGCTCCAGGAGCATCGGGGAGAGCGGCTGCAATTAGGCTGACTGGCAGAGAGTCACCACTGTCTCCAACGGCATTTACAGCCTGCACGATGAACTAGTAAGCGTCTCCAGGAGTGAGACCATAATCTAGAGTGAACTGATTCACTGGGCTTGCTGTGGAGGCTATCTCTGAGAAGAGCCCTCCGAGGCCTTAATCCCAGAACACTCGGTAGTGTGTGATTGGGGAACCCCCGTCGTCTGGCACAACCCAGTCGAAAGTGATCTGAGTGGAGCTGGACGAGACAACCGCCAAGTCAGTTGGCCTTTCTGGAACCTTCGCTGCAAGAATAGGCACCGACTCAGCTGAGAGATCACCTTTGTCAATCGAGTTGATTGCGAGAACCTTGAACTTGTACGGATCGCCTGTTGAGAGACCAGTCGATTTGACGAAGCTCAGAGTGTCGGCATCAGTGCTTCCAAGCTGCACAAATGTATCGATACCTTGGTCCCAGTGCACTTCGTAACCTGTAAGAGCGGTTCCGCCATTGTCATCTGGAGCGACCCAGGTTACCTCAATCGTACTTTGGTTTTGAAGAGACACGAAGGGAGGATCAGGAGTTCCTGGCTTCTCGGCTGCAAGAAGAGAAATCACTGACGAAGGGTTTCCGACGCCTGCATCATTCCTTGCGCTGACAGTAAACCTGTAAGTTGTGTCTGCCGTCAGTTCTAGCTGCTCATGTTCTTGAGTCAAGAAAGTCGTCGTTGCGATGTTGACGAAGTCTGCCTCTGCAAGGGTATCGTCGCCAGCATCCCAGTAGACTACGTAGTCGCGGATAGGGGAACCTCCATTTGCATCTGGATCCCATCCAAACTCTACTGAAGTCTTTGTGGAGGAGATCTTTGCAAGGTTGATGGGAGGGTCAGGCACCGCTGCTGCAATGATTCTAATGGTGCTCGAGTAAGCTCCATCGCCAATAGCATTCGTTGCCCGCACCTTGAACTCGTAGTACTTGCCAGCTTCTAAGCCTGTCTACTTCGTGAAGGAAGTCAAACCAAGACTCGAATCGGAAAGCAGCACAAACGGGTCGTTGTCGACTCCGCCGTTCCAGTAGATCTTGTAATCGTAGACCGGAGTGCCTCCATCATTGAGGGGTTCGGTCCATTCGAAAGTGATTGACGAACTGGTTGAGGAGACATAGAGAAGGGTGATTGGCGACGTGGGAAGCGTGGCGGCCATTACTGACAACGCTGTGGATTAGTAGCCCACGTTGACTGCGTTCACTGCCGCTACCTTGAAGTCGTAAATCAAGCCTGGCGTGATTCCGTGATCTGTGTCGGTGATACTGTACGTGAGCGTACTTCCAGAACCTGCTGTTGGAGCAAGGGCCTGGTACGAGTTGATAGCACCGTCAGAGTAAATTACAAAGTCGAGTAATGGCGAGCCACCATCGTCCGGCGCATTGTAGCTGATCTCAATCAAGGTGGGCGACTGCGAGATTAGCACGGGCTGCTCGGGAGCAGCTGGCACTTAAGCTGCAATAATTGCAACCAGATCAGTCAAATCACTTTCACCAATCGCGTTCACTGCAGACACCTTGAACTCATACGTTTTGCCGCCTTCTACTCCTTAGTCGACATCGGTGGCTGTGTAAGTCAGGTAGCCGTTCGTTGTTCCAACCAAGGTGAAGACGTCTGTGCCGAGACCTGCGTCCCAGTAGACTTTGTAGTCGGTGATGTTGGAGCCGCCGTTGTTTTGCTCTGTCCATCTGATCTCGATCTCAGTCACATCAGAGTAGAACTTGTAAGGTGTTCCAGGTACTTGTGGGGCTTCTCCCGCAATGACAGTCAAGACTTCAGAGAATTCACTTTCTCCCACATCGTTAACTGCCAAGACCTTGAATGAATAGTAGTTGCCGCCGCTCAGGCCTGAGTTGACAGTGTTAGTCAAACCGTTACCTGTAGACGGAGTCAGGATCGAGTAGGCGTCGTTCTGGGCGCCTTCATCCCAGTAGACCACATAGTCGAAGACAGCAGAGAATCCATTGTTCGCAGGAACATCCCACTCGATCTCGATTCTAGCGGTCGTTGCAGAGACCTTTCTTAAGTTCAGAGGCTCTGTCGAAACTGTGGCAGCAAGGATAGACACCGCAGGATCACTTTGAGCGCCCTCACCTCGGCCATTAATCGCCGAGACAGTAAAGTCGTAAGAATCTCCCGGGGTCACAGCATTGGTTGTCCATTCAAGAGCTCCCGAAGTTCCAGCGTCTGTTGTGATTCGCACCGGACCGGATCCTGAATCCATATAGACGTGGTAGTTGGTGACAGTGGAGCCTCCGCTTGTGGCAGGCGCTGTCCATTGAACAGTAATCTGTGTACTGTCTGCAGACTTCTTCTCTACATCTTGAGGAGCACCGGGGTACTCTGCAGCGATGAAAGCCTGTTCTATAGATTGAGCTCCCTCTCCGATGGCATTGAGCGCGGAGACCTTGAACTCATAGATGTTTCCTGGGGTAAGCCCGCTCGACGCAGTGAATGTCACGGCGTCACTTCCAACTGCAGGAGTGATGTAAGCAGCAAACACATCGTTCGCGGCTCCACTATCCCAGTAGATGTAGTAATCCGTGATTGGAAGACCGCCATCGTAAGGTGCTGTCCACGAGAAGGTGATCTGTGTGGTGTCTGCAGACTCAAGGACGAGCAGAGTCGGTTCGTCTGGAACAGCTGCCGGTGTAATCGCAAAGGCATCCGACAAGACTCCGTCGCCGTGCACATTGTATGCAAGGACCTTGAAGTTGTAGGGAGTTCCTTGGTCGACGTCCGTGGTTTTGTAGAACAGAACGGTCGGGTCGCTTACAGTGGCGAGTGAGGCAAATGAGCCTGACTTGTCCCACAGGATCTTGTAGCCTAAGATGCTTGCGCCGCCATTGTCAGGGCTTGATGTCACTTGGCTCCACACGACTTCGATCTCAGTAGCCTTGGTACTTGCACCTCTTGAGACGACAGGAGCCGCCTGAGGTACATTTTGCACTGAGGCACTTACAGTGTTGGGATCGGAAGTGTCTGAAGTTCCTTTATCGTTAGTCGCTGTTATCGTGCCAATGATAGGGTCATCGATGCTGAGCGAGTAAGGAGCTTCGCGGAAGACAGACATGGGAATTGTGCAGGTTCTCGCGTCTCTGATGCCTGTGTCAGCGCCATCACAGTCTGCCAAGTGTTCAGTGTAGGTAGTACCGTCGGACTCCAAGAAGAGCACCTGGTACGAAGTGATGTCGGCTCCGTGCGTGTCCGGAGTAGCTGGCCAATCCACAATGACATTAGTTAACAAATTGCTTGTGGACAGAGCTAAAAGCTTCTCTGGTCTAGCAGACGCATTGATTGTAGTCACAGCAGAGAAATCTCCCGTGCCGTGCTAGTTCTTCGCCGCGTACTTGAACTGGAAGTCATCTCCACGCAAGACACCGCTCGTGAATGCGTAAGTGAAGGTGAACGTTGGACTGATCTCGGTTCGCAGGTGCACGAAGTTGGCGCCATTGGACCCATTGTCCCAGTATATTTTATACTCAGTGATCGTGTCTTGGCCAGTGTCGTCACCTGCCAGAGCTGTCCAGTTGATTTGAATTTGGGCATCGTTCGTATCGTCGCCTTCGGTGATCGCACTAGGCGGCACCTTGGGCTCAGTCTTGACGAGATCACCGACAGTATTGAGAGTCGAGAATTCTCCCCAGCCGATTTGGTTTCTCGCTCGTACTTGAGCTTGCACCAAGTCGTTAAGAACGAGACCAAATGTGGCGGACCTCAATTCAGTGTAGGTTACATCACAAGCTCTAGCTGCGATGATACCGCTGTCAGAGCCATCGCAAGTAGTACTCGCGACCAGTGTACTGCCGTCCGAGGTCATGACAACGATCTCATATTCAGTGATTGCCGCGCCGTTGTGATCAGGCAAAGGCCATTAGATCTGTGAGAACAAACCATTTTGCGTTGTCGTCACACTCAGCGGCGTATCGGGAGGAATCGCGGCAAGGATCGAAACGACGTCGCTGAACTCTCCCCAGTCGTGCTTGTTCTTCGCGCGGACTCTGAATCGGTACGAGTTAGATGAAGAAACGCCTGTTGTCTGGATGAAGGCAAGGTCTATGTTTTGAGTTAAGACACCAGCGATGTCTGTCCAGGACGCTTCACCTCCATTTCCTTGATCCCACTGCACATTGTACGAGAGAATAGAACAAGTCGCTCCACCGAGTTAAATGTTGGTCGTCAGTTCGAGGTACTCAATCTCGATCTAGCTTTCTGTCGTTTGAGCGCCGCGTGTCGGAGTTGCTACCTTGCCGGGAACAACTTCAGCCAATGCTGCGACCGTGTTGATGTCGGATAGATCGCTCCATCCCTTCAAGTTAAAGGCTTGTACTTTGGCGTACACTGGGCGATTAATTGGCAGGCCGTAAGCGCTTGGATCGGTAAGCTCGCTCATCGGCATCAAACAGTACTCGTCACTGAAAGTGGTCGCATCAGCTCCGTTACAGCTGGCAGACTCTGTCCAAGTGAGACCGTCTACCTCTAAGATGACGATCTTGTTTGCAGTGATTGCAGCACCGTTGTCGTTAGGCTGTGCCCAGCTGATCTTCACGTATACGTTTTCTGTCACAGTGGTCACTACAGCCATCTTCGAGGGTGCGCTTGAAGGGATGACTGTAATCTCGTTTGAGTACGGACCCCATCCGTGAGTATTCAAGGCGCGAAGTCTGAACACATAGCTATCACCTGCTGTCAATCCCGAGTCGATTTAATGAGTGAGAGCAGTCGAAGGCGTCGGGTCACCCAACAGAGACACCCAAGCGCCTGCTGTGCCTTGGTTCCACTCGAGACTGTAGGATGTGATCGCAGATGCACCTGTTTCGTCAGCAGTCACAAGTGCTGCCCATGTAAGAACTATCTTGTAGGCGCTTGTCGCTGCACCTTCAACTGGATCATTCATCAGAGTTGGTTTGGTTTGAATAGTTGCACCAGAGCTATTGGGTGCGGAGAGGGTGCTCCAGCCGATCGCGTTAAGTGCTCGCGCTCGTACCAAGAGTAGCTCACCTCGCTAATATCCAAAGTCTGCAATCAGTGTGTCAATGTCGATGGAGCAAGACCTTGCGTCGAAAGTAACTGACTCGCTACCATCGCAAAGAGTGGTGTCTTCACGGTAGGCGGTGAGGCCGTTGTCATAAATCACGAGCTCGTATTCGGTAATAGTTGAACCACTTTCATCTGGCTGCACCCAGGTCAAGTCAATGTTAGGGTAGTTCAGAGTGGTGGTCACTGCTTCCATGGTCGCGGGCTCGTTCACCGGAACAAACGTAACTTCAGCTGAGAAATCGCCGTATCCGTAGATGTTCTTGGCCCTGACCTTGAAGATGTAAGACTCTCCTGCTTGCAAACTATCCTACTCGAAGGTTGTGATGAGACTCTCAGTGAGCAAGATGTCAGCTGTGCCGGTGAGTGCGTCCCAGTAAAGAGAGTAAAGAGTGATGGCAGAGTTTCCAGTGTCTTCACCTGTCAATTAAACCCAGTCGATGATTAGCTTGGTCTCTGTTGAGTCGCTGCCAAGAGTCGGCGGTGCCATTTGGCTGGGCACGATCCTGACTTTTGCGCCGACAGTATTCGTGAATGACCAAGTGCCTTGTCCGATGAGGTTTGTTGCTGAAACTCTCACTTCAACCAGGCTGTCAAACGCGAGGTTGTACTCTGTTGAGGAGCTCAAGTCGTTCATGTCAACAATACATTGTCGATTGGTGATGATGGTTGCGTCAGAGCCGTCGCAGTTCACGTCGGTTTGCCAAGTACCTGTGCTGTCAAGAATCTCAATATGATATTCACTGATCGATGCACCGTTCTGAGCAGGCTAGTCCCACGAAATGACCACACCACCTGTCGCTGCGTCAATTGTAGTGACTGCGATTTCGACTTAGGCTGGAGTTTTGGCAGCGAGAACCTATAGGGATGGTTCGGAGTAAGGTCCCCAGCCCCACTTGTTCCTCGCTCGGATTCTCAAGAAGTAGGTCACTCCGCTCGCAATGTTCGTGTTGATAGTGTAGCTGGTGCCAAGGTAGTCACCCGATACGTCGCCGACTGCTTCTTCCCAAACTTCATCTCCGTTGTGGTATTCCAAACTGTATGAAGTAATAGGAGAGTCTCCGTTGTCAGGAGCCGTCAGCTCAACCCAGTCTGCTTCAATCTACTCATGACTTGTGTCAGCGCCGCGAGTTGGAACAGCCATCTGATCTGGTGCGGTTTCTATCTTCGCACCATTTGTGTCGGTGTTCTCTGGTGAAGCTCCACTTGGACCGCGTTCGTTGATCGCGATCACCTTAGCTTGTACGAGTTCACCAAGTACTCTGTCGAAAGGATCTGCTCTAAGGGCAGTCATCTCGACGAGACAGAACAGGTTGTCGACGACCACCTGTGTCGAGCCATCGCATTGGCTGACATCTTCAATGTAATCACCATTACTGTCCTCGATCAAGATTTAGTAAGCCGTGATGTCCCTGTTGTTTGTCACAGGTTCAACCCAAGCAATCTTGACGTACACAGACTCGATGGTGACTGTTGGCAAGTCGGGGGTCTCAGGGGCTTGCGCCGTCCAAATGTACACAGGGTCTGAGAAGGCAAGTGCGTCGCCGTACTCATTGATCGCCCTGATTCGGTAGCCGTAGGAAGTGCCGCCGAGACGAGTCAAGTGAGTATAAGTTAGATCAGTCGAAGGCAAGGTTATGAGAGAAACCCAAGAGCCGCCGTCGCCTTGATCCCACTCAATCTCGTAATTGTCAATGCCGACTGCAGATCCACCTGCATTGGCACCTGTCAGTGCTGTCCAGTGGAACTGGGTTTGAGTGTTCGTAATCTCAGCGTAAACGTATGTGACAGGGTCCATCGTCAACGGGATAGTGTGGACGACTTGGCCGATAGAATTTGGTTCCGAGTAAGCACTCCATCCGTTGACATTTTGTGCGCGAACCTTGGCTTGGATCACGGTGTCAACAGTACGAGAAGTCAGTGTTGGGATCTCGATCATTGGGATAGAGCAAGTGAGCGCTGAGAAAACTGGGTCACTGCTGGCGTCGCAGTTGACAGTGTCCTCAACGTAGGTGCCGTCAGCCTTTTTGAAAAGCACTTCATACGCATCAATGGTTTCGTCGTGGTTGTCAGGAGCTTCCCACGTGATCTTGACGTCGATGCCATCCAAGGTGACTGTAGGGATGTTGAGATTTCCAGGCACATCGGAAGCTTTGACAGAGAGTTCGGCAGAGAAGTCTCCGTAGCCGTAAATGTTGTAAGCACGAACCTTGAACAGGTAAGTCTCTCCGCCCGTCAACCCGTTGACGTCGAAAGTAGTGGTCAAGGTGTCAGTGAGCTCGATGTCAACTGTCGTTGTTGCTTCGTCCCAGTACAAGTTGTAGCTTACGATAGCCGAGTTGCCAGTGGCTGGGTCGACTAGAGCTGTCCACTCGATTGCGATTGTCTGATCCGATTTGCTTACAAGAGTAGGCGCGCTCATCTAATCTGGTTTCTGTCTGAGCTTTGCTCCGACTGTGTTCACAGTGGATGTCGCACCAAAGCCATAAGAGTTGTAGGCGGAGACCCGGACTTCGACAAGCTGGTCAAAGGCAAGGTTGTAGTCTCCAGTGACCAGCACGTCCATGGGAATGATGCACGAAGTCAGCGAGGGGTCTACTCCATCGCAGTTGGTGGAGTCCTCGAACCAAGCAGAAGTGTCGTCGTTGGCGATTTCGACCAGGTACTCTTCAATGGCTTGGCTTCCGTCGTGAGGGGCTTCCCAGTCGATCAAGACTCCTCCAGTCAGAGGGTCAATAGATGTCACCACAGAGATGACCTGCTCGGGGAATTCAGCAGCCTTGATAGCAAAAGCATCAGAGAATAGCTCTCCCCATCCGTGGATGTTCTTCGCTCTGACCTTGAACTGGTAGGTTTCTCCTGGAACAACATCACTTGTCTAAATAGTTGTCAATTGCAGTGAAGCAGGAGAGAATCCAATGATGTTGTACCAAGTGGCTCCATTGGTTCCCTTATCCCATTGCAAGTTGTAAGATGTGATCGTAGCGCCACCAGTGTCTGTGTCCGTCAGCGCAACCCAATCAATCTCGATTTGGTTCTCGAGAGTGTCTGCGCCTTCCGTAACAGGAGCCATCTGAAGAGGTTTGACTTCGACGAGCGCACCCACAGTGTTAGCTGTCGAAGGCACACTCCAGCCATTCACATTGTACGCTTCTACAGTTGCGACAACGGTTTCTCCTTGTGGCAAGTTGTAGGGATCTGTCCAGAGGTAGGCCATCGCGATCTGGCACTCGGGGTTTGCCATGGCGACGATGTCTGAGTCAGAGCCGTCACAGTAAACGTAAGTCGGCTCTTCTGTGAATGTCGCTCCGTCAGATTCCTCAATTTTAATTCGGTAGGCTGTGATCGCAGAGCCATTGTCTTCTGGCACACCCCATGCAACAGTGACGAACTGTCCGTCGACTGTCGTCGTAACAGGGTCGATCTGTGCAGGAGTGTCGTCTGCTCGGACTACAACTTCGTCTGAGTATTCACCAAAGCCATGTAAGTTCTCAGCTCTCACTCTGAAGCGATAGTCAGTGCCTGTCGTCAAAGTTGTCACCGCGTATGTGAGCAACGTGAAGTCGGATGCATCACCAACTACTTCGTCCCAATCGCCGGCCACAGTGTCGTAAATCTCTAAGTTGTAAGACTTTATGACACTGGTTCCGCCTGTTTCCAGCGCGGTGCTAAGAGCTATCCAATCAAGTTAGATGGTGTCGATCGTGGTTGCCGCATTCTCAGTCGGGGCAGCCATCTTAATCGGAACACTCTGTACGAAAGCGCCAGCAGTGTTTACTTGAGAGTACCCGCCCCATCCGTTGACATTGTGAGCTCGCACGTGTGCTTGCAGCAAGTCGAGGACTTGGTAGCCGTAGGTGGTGATGAGGTAGGCGTGAGGAATTTGACACTGCCTGTTGTCTCTGATAGTTGAATTAGAGCCATCACAGTGAGCGACATCTGTCTAGAAGGTCGTTCCGTCTGGCATCAAGAGTTCAACTTGGTACTCGTCGATGGTGTCTTGACCATCCGGTGGTGCACTCCACTGAATCAGAATGTTCAAGAGCACACTCGCAGTGTTGACTGTGGCCATGGTGCCAGGAGCTTACGAGGCCTTAATTGTGACAACATCGGAGTAGGGGCCGTAGCCGTAGATGTTGTAGGCACGAACCTTGAACAGGTAGTCATTACCTGCTGTCAAACCTTTCAATGTCTTCGTCAGAACAAGGTCGTCAACAGCGTCAACATCAAGAGAGCCATTTCCGTTATCCCACTGGAGCTAATAGCTGAGGATTGTAGAGTCGCCGATGTCAGCATTGTCGGTAAGGGCAACCCAGTCCACTTAGATTTGACTCTCAGAGGTGTTAGTGCCTTCGGTTGGGTCAGCCATCAAAGCAGGCTTTGTTCTCACAGTTGCTCCCACGGTGTTGACAGGTGAAGCAACACTGGTGTCGAGTGAGTTAGTTGCCGTGACTCTGACCTCGATAAGGTCGTACAGCACGAGACTGTTAAGCCAGAAGGAGATCATTGGGATCGTGCACTGTAGGTCAGTGAACACAGGGTTCGACGAGCCGTCGCAGCTCCCGATGTCTGTCACCCAACTTCCTGCCTTGTTCTTGTATTCAATCGTGTAGGACAATATCTCTTAGCCACGCGGATCAGGTGCAATCCAATCGATCACAACACCTCCGGTCAATGGGTCGATCGAAGTGGTAGCACTGAGGATTTGGGCAGGAGCCGAGGCCACAAGAACCGAAACTGTGTCTGAGAAGAGATCACCTGTTCCCCACTTGTTCACAGCCTTTACCTTAAATCTGTAGGTGCCTCCGGTTACAAGACCAGACGTAATTGTGTACGTGCTCAGAGTGAAGGCAGAAGTCTCTCCAATCAGCTCAACAAAATCAACATCATCGCCAGTACCTTGGTCCCAGTAAATGATGTAGGACACGACGTCGGAGTCTCCATTCTCGGGAGCGATAACAGTGTCCCAGTCGAGGTGCACTCTCTGGTAGTCAGTGTCTACACCTTGAGTAGGCGCGTTCATTTGGTGAGGTACGGTTTCGACGAGTGTGCCAGCAGTGTTAGCTGGGGATTCTGTACTTGAACCTCGCTCGTTAATCGCGATCACCTTCGCAGACACCAATGTTCTTTGTTGAAGCTCAAATGGAGCAACCCAGAACTTGTCCATGTCAACCAAACAGTACTCATTCGCCAACACAGTCGCTGACGAGCCGTCACATGCATTAACATCCTCGATGTAGCTTCCGTCCTTGTCTTCAATGAGCACCTTGTAGGATAGGATGCTTGCGTTGTTGTCAGAGAGTGCTGTCCAGGCGATCTTCACGTAGAGGCCTTCCAGGGTGACAACGGGCGCATCAAGTGCTTGAGGTGGCTCGGCAGCCACGACAGCGAGTACAGAACTAAAGACGCCGGTGTCGTACTTGTTGATGCCAGCGATCTTGAATTTGTAAGTCACTCCGCCAGTCAAGCCACTGAAAGTCGCGGTGGTTCCACTCACAGTGTTCGAGACCCAATTGTCCGAACCTTAATCAAACTGTAAGTCGTATCCTGTGATCGGTGAGCCACCGGTTTCGAAGTCGGTGAGAGCATCCCACAGCACGATGATCTGAGTGTTATCGGAAGCTTCAACGTCGTAAGTGATAGTCGCGATCGCTGGTGGCACTTCGATTACTGCGCCGATGATGTTTTCTTGAGAGTAAGCTTCCCAACCGTTCACATTTTCAGCGGCCACTCTTACGACGACCAGGTTGCCCTGAGAAAGTCCAGTGAGCGTGATCATGTCAGTCATCGGAATGATGCAAGTTGTTCCTGAGGCCACGCTGCCATCACAGTTGACTTCGTCGTTCACGTAAGTGCCGTCCGCCTTTTTGAATAGAATGTCATACTGGAGGATGGTTTCAAAGTTGTTGTCAGGTGCGACCCAGTCAATAACGACGTCGGTGCCAACGATCGAGGTCGTGGCGATCACGATTTGATCTGGCACGTCTGAAGCTTTTTCTGAGTGCTCGGCAGAGAAGTCTCCGTAGCCGTAAATGTTGTAAGCACGGACCTTGAACACGTATGTCTCTCCGCCCGTCAACCCAGTTATTGTGTATGAAGTGATGAGCAGGTCTAGGACTTCGATGTTTGTAGTGCCTGAGGCGTTGTCCCAGTACAGGTTGTAGCTTACGATAGCCGAGTTGCCAGTAGCTGGGTCTTCTAGAGCTGTCCAGGAAAGGCTCATTTCAGTTTCTATCTTAGAGTCTACAGTAATTGCACCCATCTAATCTGGTTTCTGTCTGATCTTCGCTCCGACTGTGTTCACGGTGGATGTAGCGCCAAAGCCGTATGAGTTGTAGGCGGAGACCCGGACTTCAACAAGCTGGTCAAAGGCAAGGTTGTAGTCTCCAGTGACTAGCACGTCCATGGGAATGATGCACGAAGTCAGCGAGGGATCTGCTCCATCGCAGTTGGTGGTGTCCTCGAACCAAGCAGAAGTGTCGTCGTTGGCGATTTCGACCAGGTACTCTTCAATAGCCTGGCTTCCATCGTGAGGCGCTGCCCAGTCGATCAAGACACCTCCAGTCAGAGGGTCAATTGATGTCACGACAGAGATGACCTGCTCAGGTATTTTAGCTGCTTTGATCGTGGTAACAGGTGAGAACTCTCCCCATCCGTGGATGTTGGCCGCTCTGACCTTGAATTGATAGACACCTCCATTGACAATCTCCGTAGTCAAGCTGAATTGCAAGAGAGTGGCTGTAGGCACAACACCATACAAGTCGTACCACTGGAAGCCTCCAGTGCCCTTGTCCCATTGCAAGTTGTAAGCGGCAATCGTTGCGTAGCCATCTTCTGGGTTTGCAAGAGCGACCCAGTCGATAATGATCTCTGCTTCAACAGTAGCCGCGTTTCTGGTGACCGGGGCCATCGCATCCGGCTCTGTCTGAATGAGTGCTGCTTCGGTATTTGGGTCGGAATAATCACTCCAGCCCCTTTCGTTGTAAGCTCGCACCTTGAAGAGAGGCATCTCTTGCAGTGCATAGTCATAGTCTGAAAGGTCTACTCTGAGACTCCTCATGGCGATGATACAGTAAAGCACACTCTTGGTGACATCGTCATCACCGTCGCAAAGGGTAGTGTCTTCGGCGTAGGTGCCAGCACCATTGTCCAAAATGACAATCTCGTAAAGTGTGACTGGTCGATGGTTTACCACAGGCTCAGCCCAAGTCACCTTAATGTTCGTGTTCTGCACACTTGTGACGATTTGATTGGGCTGGTCGGGTCGTTGTGCGGCGTATTCGCTGATCGGCGTGGATTCAAGACCGAAGTCGTGAATGTTCTCAGCCACGATCGAGAAGTCATACAGTTCGCCGGGAGTGAGGGTTTCGGCTGTGTAGGTCGCAATTGCACCATCCACTGTTGCTAGGTCTTCCCACACGTCAGTGACACTGCCCTAGTTCCATCTTATCACGTAGTTTAGAATTGTCGAACCTCCGGTTTCTGCTAGAGTTGAAAGCAAAGCCCATTCGAGGACAACCTGTTCGTTCGTAGAAGTCAAGATGTTCATCTCCAAGGTGTTGACGACACCAGGCTCGGTCTCAATAGTTGCACCCGCAGTATTCTCTTGACTAAATGCACTGTCACCAATGACATTCGTTGCTTTGACCTTCGCTTGAACCAGAGTTCCCAGTGTCAAACTGTAGGGTGAGGCTCTCAATACAGTTAAGGGTACGTCACAGTATGCGGCTGAGAATACTGGATCAGTAGCAGCGTTGCAGTTGACAGTCTCTTCGGAGTAAACTCCATCAGCCTGCTTTATCAAAATCTAATAAGCTGTGATCGGGTCTCCGCTGTTATGAGGAGGCACGAACGTGATCCTCACATCATTGCCCGTGATCTGCGTTGTCACCGTGTCTGGCTACTATGGCTTCATCGAAGCAAGAATGGTGACTGTGGGAGAGAAGTCGCCCCAACCATAAATGTTCCTAGCTCGCACTTTGAAGATGTAGGAGTCTCCTTCTGTAACATCGGGTACGTCGAACTAAGTTTGAGTGTAGTAGGGCGAGACTCCAACTAAGTCTTGATCCACGGTGGCCGTGTTATCGTCCCAGACCAAGTTGTAAGAGAGTATGGAGGAGTCGCCGTTGTCAGGAGCAACCAGAACAGACCAGTCGACCACAATCTTGTCGCCAGATGTTTCTGAGTTCCTCGTCGGCGCAAGCATCGGTTGAGGTGTAGTCCTCAGTTGAGTACCCTCAATGCTTGTCGGTGAAATCTCACTCTCGCCGTAGAAGTTGTAAGAGCGAGCTCTCACGTAAATGGGATCTCCCTGAGCGTAGCCGTAGGTCGCACTTTCTAGATCTGCCATCGGAACGACACAAGTGAAAATAGATGGGTCTGCACCTCCGCACGTCGCGGCGTATTCGATCCATGTGTCCTCTCCATTCTTCTGAATTTCAATGAGATACTCCGTGATTGGTTCACCTGAAGTGTCAGGTTCAACCCAGTCGATCTGAAGCCCGCCAGTCAACGCGTCAACTGAGGTTGTCGGAGCAAGCATAGTGAAAGGAATCTTGGCGGCCTTAATGCTTGTGACAGCAGAGTAGGCGCCCCATCCCCAGATGTTCCTTGCGACGACGCGGAACTGGTAAACTTTGCTTCTCTGAATTCCATCTGTGACCGTGAAAGTAGTTGCGAGAGAGTTTGAATGCTTTCCGACAAGCGCTGCCCACGCAGCTCCACCTGTGCCAGCATCCCACTCCAAGCTGTATGAAGTGACCTCGGCGTCTCCATTCTGAGGAGTCGTGATCGTGTTCCACTCGACGTGAATCTTGACCGTTGAGGTGTCAGCACCGCGAGTAGGAGCGTTCATAAAGGTTGGTTCAGTCTCGATTGTCTCGCCAACTGTGTTCGCTACCGAGTATTCACTCCAGCCACGTTCATTGTAAGCTTACACTTTCGCGACGACCAGTTGCTCGAGAACAAGGCTGTACGGGTCTTGTCGAAGTACAGTGATCGCAGGAACGTCACAGTAAAGTTGAGTCCTGATCGCAATTACCGACCCATCACAGAATGCAACATTTTCAATGTAGTTGCCAGAAGCATCCGTGTCTTCAATGATTACTCTGTAGGCAGTGATTGCCTTGAAGTTGTCGGTAGGGGCTGTCCAAGTGATCCGGATGTTTAAGTTGACTCGTGTAGTCACGACAGCGTCAGGTTGGTCTGGCACTTATGCTGCGAGGTAGCTGACAACGGTGGAGTAGTCTACAGACCATCCGTGATCGTTGTGAGCCTTCAGCCTAAACTTGTAAGCACGACCACCGGTTAGACCTTCTTGTGTGAAGGTGACAGCAGTGTCGAAGGAACCAAGTTCACCCTTCAGGTCTGACCAATTTGCGCCATTCGAATTGTTGTCCCACTGCAAGTTGTAGGAGTCGATTGGAGACCCACCAGTCTCATCTCCCGTCAGAGCATCCCAGTCGATCTTAATCTTCAACAAGTTCGACACCAGGATATCGAGTACTGGCGATGAAACAGTTGAGGGCTCTATCTGCACAAGGGCGCCGACAACGTTTGGCTCCGAGTAGTCACCGAAGCCGAACTAGTTTTGTGCCCGTGCTTTTGCAATGACCAAGTCGTTGTACACAAGGTTGTACGGGGCAGCTCTCAGAGTTGTTAGCGGCACGAAGCAGACGAGGTCGTCTTTGACAGGACTTGAAGAGGCGTCGCAAGTGACTGAGTCAATCGTGAACGTGACTCCGTCTTTCTCGAGAATGTACACTTAAAAGTCAACGACTGGCTCACTGTTGTCGTAGGGACTGACCCACTCAACCTTGACAGCTGTAGGGTCCACCCCTGTGTCGTATGAAGTGACCAGTGCGTCCATGATAGCGGGCACATCTGACGAGGCAATAACGACCGCCGGGTCGGAGAAACTATCTGCCCATCCATAAATATTCCTTGCTCTCACTTGGAACGAATAGTCGGTGTCCTTGGTGATACCGTCGGTGACGATGAACTCTATGAAGGGGAAGTCGCTAGGGTTTCCGACAAGGTCCACATAGACATTCAGGCCGAGACCTGAGTCAAACCGCAGGTTGTAGGAAAGGATTGCCGTGTCGCCGATTTCTACGTCTGTGACAAGGGGTGTCCACTGCACGTGGATCTGTGTTTCACTAGTGAGACTTCCGCGTTGAATTGTAGCAGAGGGCATTTGTTCGGGAACTGTCCTTGCCGTGGCAGCGGTCGTGCTTGTTGGCGATGGGGATTCTGTCCAGCCTTTCTCGTTGTAAGCAGAAACGCGGACACGAATGGTTTCGAAGAGAGCGTAGTTGAGCGTGGCTGACGTGAAGCGACTCATCGGAATCGAGCAGCTAACGGCATCGATGACCGCTTAGATCTACCCGTTACAGTAGGTTGCATCTTCGATCCAATTGGTGGAGTCTGCAGCGTCTTGAATTTCAATGAAGTACTCCGTAATTTGACTGCTTCGATTGTCGGGGGCTTCCCACGTTACGATGACATTGCCATCTGCATGGTCAATCGAAGTGACTGGCTCTGCGATAACCACTGGCCACGTGCTTGCTTTAATGGAGGCAATAGGAGAGAACTCGCCCCAGCCCCACTAGTTCTGTGCACGTACCTTGAACTGGTAGATGTGTCCGGGGATTATACCCGAGGAGACAATGTAGGTGATGTCCAGACTGTCCGACAAGTAGCCCACTAAGTTGAACCACTGGAGCCCAAAGGTGCCAGCATCCCACTGCAGGTTGTATGAAGTCACGGGCGAGCCACGAACATCTAAATGCTCAGTGAGCTCGTCCCAGTGAACTTCAACTTGTTCCTCGTTGGTGAGGAGGCCTTCAGTTGGCAAAGTAACCGCGATCGGCTCTATCTAGATTGCAGCTCCACCTGTGTTAGGGTCACTCCACTCGCCCCATCCATTCTAGTTCAGTGCTCGCACGTCGGCTTCAATCAATGTGTCAAAGAGGAGTGAGTATGGTGCGGCACGGAGAACAGTCTCAGGTATCAGGCAGAAGTCTGTGCTAACGATGTAAGCACTGGTGCCATCGCAATGGAGGATCTGCTCGGTGAACGTCGATCCGTCTGACTCAACTATTCTAACCTGGTAGGCAGTGATGGTTGCAAAGTTCTCAGAAGGCGGAGTCCAGTCGATTTTGACGTCCAAGTTCTCAATAGTCACAATGATGGGGTCAGGTTTGGAAGGAACTCCGGACGCGACTACGACAAGTTCGTCCGAAGTGAGTCCCCATCCATGAATGTTATGGGCCTGCACACGGAACTTGTAAGTGTCACCACCTGTTAAATCAATGACAGCCGCAGTGGTGTCCAAGGTAAACGAGCCGTCTTCACCCTGGACGGAGGACCAAAACGAGCCATCGAAGAACTCAACGTGGTAGGAGTCAATCACATAGCCTCCAGTTTGAACCAGCGACGACATAGGAGTTATCGTCACAGTGATGGTCGTCTGTGTCGAGTCGAGTGGCTGATAGATAGGCACAGCCATCTTCACTGGCTCCGTTTGAATGACACCGCCTCCAGTGTTCGGTTGAGAATCCAATCCCCAGCCGAAGCTATTGTATGCTCGAACTCTCGCTACGACGAACTCGTTCCAGTCAAGCGAGTAAGGGTCAGCTCTTAGAGTAGTCAAAGGAACTGCGCAGGTGAGATCATCAACAACGGTCTAGTCGCTGCCATCGCACTCTGCAGCCTCGGTGAAGGTTTCTCCGTCTGACTCTCTTAGCTCGATCAAGTACTGTGTGATCGTGTCAAAGTTGTCGTCGGGGGCTTCCCAAGTGATCACGATGTCAGTGCCTGAGTTTGCCGTCGAGATACTCTCACTTGCAATCTGCTGTGGCTCTTGTGAAGCCTTGAACTCGTACTCTTCGCTAAAGACTCCATAGCCGTAGATGTTTCCTGCGCGGACTCTGAATCTGTAGAACTCGCCGCCCAGGACATCATCTTTCACGATGAACACGGTTGAAAGTGAGTCAGTTGGATTTCCGTTCAAGTCAATCCAGTCTGCTTCGACTGCGCCGCCGGAGCCTGAATCCCATTGCAGGTTGTAGGTAAAGATTGCGGAGTCACCCATGTCTGCGCTAAGGGTCAGTTCAGACCAGTAGACCGACACTTATGTCGTCGTTGTCTCGACTGCGTTGACAGAGATGACGCCCATCTAGGAAGGTTCGATACGGCAGAGCGCGCCCGAAGTGTTTGCTTCGGAGTAGTCATCTCCCCATCCATAGAAGTTGTACGCTCTGACTCTGACTACAATCAGCTCACGGAACGTGTAGCCGTAGGTGTCGCTGCGCAGAGTGTCCATAGGAACGATGCAGAACTTATCTGTCACCAGGTTCAAGAGCGATCCGTCACAGCTCGTAGTGTCCTCGATCCAGTTATCCCCAGCAGACGTCTAGATCTAAATCTCATAAGCTGTAATGGGTGACTGGTTGCTGCCGGGCTCGACCCAGTCAATTCTAACTCCACCAGATGGCACGTCGATTGAAGTGGTCACTGGGATCATCTAGTAGGGCCAAGTAGCGGTCTTGATCGTGAGCGGGTCCGAGAACTCGCCCCATCCCCAGAAATTGTTTGCTCGCACCTTCAACTGGTAGTGATCTCCTTCGTTAAGCGACGCTGCGATGGTGTAAGTCTCAGCCAACGACGCCGTGTTAAAGCCAATCAGGTTGACCCAGGTGGCACCGTCGGTTCCCTTGTCCCACTGCAAGTTGTAGGATGTAATGTCTGAGTATCCCGTATCAGGTGATACTAAAGGTACCCAATCAACGACAAGCTTGCCAGTCGTGGTGGCGGCGTTTCTCGTCGGAGCAGCCATCTTCGAAGGTGTAGTTTCGAAGTTAGCAGCGATGATACTTTCTTGAGAGAACTCGCCCCATCCGTTTAGGTTCCGAGCGGCAACCTTTGCTTTAATCAGCTGTCCTGCTGAAAGTTGGAAGGAGTAATCTGTCGATTCGAGCAGGGCGAGGGGAATCTCGCAGTACTGGCGTTCGAAGGTGACAGGATCACTCGCGTCACAGTAAGTCAGTTCTTCTGTAAACGTGACTCCATCGGAGTGAACGACCAACACTCTGTACGAGTCAATCGCTTCAAAGTTAGCAGCGGGGTCCGTCCACGTAATCCTCACAAACTTGTTGTTAATCACTGTGATTGGTGGGTCTGGCTCGTCAGGCACGCCTGTGGCAAGGACTCTGCCGACCTCAGACCATTCGCCCCACCCGTGAATGTTGTGGGCCCTCACCTTAAGCTTGTAGGTAGATCCTGCGAACACAGTGTCTTAGAAAGAATGAGTGAGAGCAGTCTGGAAATTGTCATCTTCTCCAATGAGATCATACCAAACTGCTTCGTTGGAGGCCTTGTCCCACTGTAACTAGTAAGAGTCGATCTCAGCTCCGCCTGTCTGATCTCCAATTAGAGCTGTCCAGAAAACTTCAATGGTGTCAATTGCAGTCGCTGCGCCACGCACAGGTGCAGCCATCTAGACTGGCTCAGTCTGAATACGCGCTCCTTCTATGTTCGCCTCGCTGAGATCTCCCCAGTCATTTGTGTTCGTTGCCTGAACCCTTGCTTGCACAAGCTGGTTGTAAACCATGTCGAAGGGGTCAGCTCGGAGTGTGACCATAGCTACGGAACAAGTCAGAGAAAGGGGTAAATCTGAGCCATCACACTCGGGTAAGGACTCCAAGAAGTCCCCATCAGTGGTCTTAATTAACACTCGGTAGGCACTGATTGGATCTGAGTTGTCGTAAGGCTCCACCCATGTGAACTTGACTAGCAGGCCGTCCTCTGGGTCGACTTAGGTTGTCGGAGGAGTCATTTAGACAGGAATTCCGGCAGCCGCAATGGCTCGAATCTCACTGTACTCGCCCCAACCGTAGATGTTCTTAGCTTGGAGTCTGAAGTGGTACACTTGACTCTTGACGATGTTGGTTTTCGCGGTGAAGGTGAACTATAGCTCTTCATTGGAATAGCCTGTCAAGGGGTCCCATTATGCTTCGTCTGTGCCTGCGTCCCACTCGAGACCGTACGACGTGATTACAGACCCTCCTGTATCCGCGTCGTCGCTAATCGGATTCCACAACAAATACAACTCTTAGTCATTCGTCAGTGGATCTCGCAAAGGCTTGTTCATGAACCGAGGCGTCGTAAGCACAACTGCTCCCGCAGTGTTCGGGTCGGAAGCTTCTCCCCAGCCGTTCACATTGTAGGCACTTGCTCGTAGCTCAATTAGTTCCTGGAAATTTAGATTGAATGAGTCCGTGTTTGTGAAGCGAGACATGCTGGCAACGCAAGCCCTCATTCCAACGACAAGCAAGTCGGAGCCATCGCAAACTTCTTCCCAGGTCGTACCATCAATGTGGACACCTTCAATCTTGTAGGCAGTGATGCTGTCAGAGTTGTCGTAAGGTGCAGTCCACTAGACTCTGACTCCGCCTGTCGCGGGGTCGATTGAGGTCATGACCGGGTCCATTTTCTCGGGCACATCACTCGCTTTGATGGTGAGGACTTCTGAGAAGGGTCCCCAGTCCCAGTAGTTCTTAGCTCTGACTTTGATCTGATACGTCTTACCTGCTTGCAGATTAGCAGATGTGCTGTAAGTATTGAAGCTGTAAGTAGTCGAATAGCCAACGAGAGTCGAGAAGTGGGCTCCGTCTGAGCCGAGATCCCACTGGACATTGTAAGACAAAATTTGGGTGCCTCCAGTCTCCACTGATGTCGTCAGCTCGTCCCAAATGAAGTCAAGGCTTGCTTCACTCGTACTCGCGAGTTAGACTAGACTTTGCACTGCTTGGGGTTCAGTCTGAATCTTGGCGCCTGAAGTGTTTGCATCGGCCTCTGGTCCCTCGCCGTACTCGTTCTCTGCCTGAACCTTAGCTTGGACAAGCGTGTCGAACGCGAGATTATAATCATTGCGCAACACCGACATGGGTACTTCGCAGTAGAGCTGGGAGAGAACTGGGTCGACCTGGCCGTTGCAGTAAGTCTCCTCAAGATGGAAGTCTCCATTATTATCTGCGATGAACACCTTGTAGCCTACGATGGGCGAACTATTCGTGTAGGGTTCGACCCACTCAAAGCGAACGTAGATGTTGAAGATCGAGGTAGTGGGAGGGTCGGGTTGCAAGGGTCCTTCGGCAGCCACGATTTCAATCACGTCTGACTCGGGTCCCCAGTCGTGCACGTTCCTTGCCCTAACAGTGAACTTGTACGTTTCTCCACCTTGGACTACTCCGAGTCCAGACACTGTGTCTGTCACTCCGAGTTCTAAAAAGCCGTCTTCGCCTCTCACGTCAGCCCAAGTGCCAGTGCCTTAGTCCCACTTCAGATTGTAAGATGTTATTTCGGCACCTCCTGTGTCGTCACCGGTGAGTTCCTGCCAGAAAACTTAGATTTGAGACTCTGAAGTGTCTTGGCCTCTGGTTGGCGTAACCATCTTCTTTGGAGGCTCTTCAATAATTGCACCGCCGATGTTTACTGAGGAGTATTCTCCGGAGCCGATCTCGTTGACTGCGAGCACTTTCGCGACGACTGTATCGCCCTGAACAAGATTGAAGGGATCAGCGCGGAGGATAGTCATTGGTACGTCACAGAAAGTGACAGTTGGTTCAGTGCCGGTACAGTTGACAAGATCTTGCTCGAAGATGCCAGCTTCGTGGGTCTGAATTTAGATTTCGTAGGAGGTCAAGTCATTTGCATTGTCGTCTGTCACATCCCACGAAATGCGTACATTCACGTCGGCATTGACAGCAGTCGTGACTCCAGTAGACTTGCTCGGTTTGTCGTCTGCTATAATCGTCGCCACAGGTGACCACAACTCAGCCCAACCAAATGCGTTTTCAGCTTTGACCCTGAATTAGTAAACTTGGCCACCAACAACGTCTGAGTTGTGCACGATGAATTCGAGGTCAAGGTTTTGAGAGGTAAGACCAGAGAGGTCGAACCAAGTGACTCCATCGGTGCCCTTGTCCCACTGTAAGTGATACGAGCTGATTGTAGAGCCTCGAATTTCATCTCCTTCAAGCGCAACCCATTTGACGTGAATCTGACTCTCTGTCGTGCTAGTTCCTCTAAATGGAGCAGCCATCTGCACAGGTTCAGTAAGGATTCTTGCTCCCTCGAAGTTAGGAGTTGAGTCGCCACTCCAGCCGTTCGAATTGCGAGAGCGGACAGTTGCGACCACAACGTCGTTGTACAAGAGTGAGTAAGGTGTGTCCCTCAATACCGACAAAGGAACTTCGCATGCTCGTTCATCCACAATTGCGGGCTGGGCGCCAGCGCAATAAGTGGTTTCTTCGGTGAAGTCACCGTCAGCTTGTTTGATTAGGATCACGTACTCCTCGATGCCAGCGCCGTTAGTGTTCGGTAAACTCCACGAGATCCTGACATTCGCTCCGGCATTCATCGTCACGACAAGATCAGTGTGAGTTTCAGGGGACGAGCTCGCTTCAATTGAGACGACATCCGAGTAAAGGCCGAAGCCCCACTTGTTTCGTCCCCGCACTCTAAAGTTGTACGTTTTCCCAGCTTCTATGCCTGTAATAGAGTGGGATGTGCCTGCGAAGTCTTGGCTTTACCCGATGATTTCAAAGAACTAAGTCTGTGTACCGTCAACGTCCCACTCTAAGTTGTATGAAAGAATGGATGCGCCGCCAGTTTCGTCGCCTGTCAACTCTGTCCAGTCGATTTGTATTCTGACTGAGTCTGTTGAAGACCCTCTCTCGGGTACTGCCATCGTGCTAGGTTCGATTTGCACAAGTGCACCCACACTGTTTTCGTTGGAGTAGTTGTTGGACCAACCAATTGCGTTGCGAGATCTGAACTTCGCGATGACCAAGTCTTTGAATACAAGCGAGTAAGGTGCTTCTCTGAGGATTGTCTTCATGGGAACGTGACAGTACCGATTCAGGACAATCGCTGGCTCGCGTCCGTCACAGTAGAACGCCTGCTCACTGAAAGTGCCGTCTTACTGCTTGATGAGGATCTCATACTGCTCGATGTCCGAAGACTTGTCGTCGGGGTAATCCCATTCGATCTTCACGTAGAAGTTCTCAATTTTCGTCGTCACAGGGTCCGCCTGCATCGGAATGTCGGCCGCTAAGTGGGTTGAGATTTCAGAGTACTCACCCGGTCCATACTTGTTGCTGGCCCGGTATCTGAACTTGTAGGGTTTGCCGGCTGTGAGTCCCTCGACGCTACTCTGGACCTTGTAGAAGATGTCCAAGTATTCTTCCGAAGAGGCAATGAGCTCCTGGTTGAGAGTACCAGAGCCTGCGTCCCATTGCACGTTATAAGATAACACATCAGATCCACCGTTTTCAGGATCTGAAAGGGCCTGCCACATGAGGTAAATCTGCGTGCTGTCTGTCTACGCTTGGTCGACACTGACAATGCTCGTTGGCTTGTGAGGCACAGTTTCAACCTCAGCGACTACCGTGACTGAAATGTCAGAAGGAGTTCCGAAGCCAAGCAAGTTTTTGGCAGTGACTCGCGCCACTAGACTGTCGCCTTAGACGAAGTTGTACGGGTCAGCGAGGAAGACCGCCATCTCGACAAGACAGAACTCTTAAGCGATGATCGTGTTGTCTTTGCCATCGCATGCAGATTCAAAACTGCCGTCTGCTAACTGGATCTCGATTAGGTACTCTGTGATTACCACGTCGGTGCCTCCAGTATTCGTTGGCGCGGTCCACTCGATTTTCACTGTCGTGTCATCCACGACCACCGTAGTCTAAGGTTCACCAGGGTCTTCAGGAACAGTGGCAGTGATGATGCTAGCAATTGGGGAGAAGTCGCCCCAGTCGTGCACGTTCTTGGCCCTGTATCTGAACCGATAAGTCTTGCCGCTGGTGAGACCCGAAGTTTGAAGCACCGAGTTAAGAGTGTAGATTGTTGAGCCTCCGATGACTTCAACAAATGATCCTCCGTTTCCGTCATCAATCTACAACTCGTAGCTCAGAATTTCGGTGCCACCCGTTTGCAGGTCACCACTGAGGAAGTCCCACAAGATCTCAATCTGTGTTTCTTTGGTGCGGGAACCTCTTCTTGGGGCATTTGTTGGCGCGGCTGGGATAGTCTCCGCAAGCGCACCAATGATATTGGTTCCCGAGAACTGACCTGAGCCTCGCACATTAAAAGCGGAAACCTTAGCAACAACCAGATCACCAAGCTCTAATGCGTACTGAGCAGGGTCAGTAATAGTCGCCATTGGCACGAAGCACTCTCTGTTGGCAAGAATGTCAGCATCGCTTGCTCCATCACAGTCCGTCAAATCTTCCACGTACGTGCCGTCTCTCTTTTTGATCAGAACTTAGTAGGCCGAGATTGGGATGTCTTGGCCTCCGCTGTAGGGAGCACTCCAGACAATGCGCACATTTTGGCCTTCGACTTAAGTTTGAGGCACATTTGGAGCATGAGGTACTGTCATTGTGGTTATTTCTACATAGTCGGAGTAAGGACCCCAACCGTGCACGTTTTGAGCTGCATACTTGAATCTGTAAGGCGTGCCACTCGTCAGACCACTGATGCTCGCAAAGGTATCACCAGCACTCATGATAGTGTACGTGGTCCAGATGACACCTCCGGAGCCAGCGTCCCAGGCGAGCTCATAGTACAAGATGGTTGAGCCACCAGTCTCGTCGCCAGAGATCGTTTGCGTCTATATCGATGCGCTGTACTCGTCGTAAGAGACGACCACTGCGGGAGAGGAAGGCGCCATAGGCTCAGTCTGGATAGCAACTCCTGTGAACTCATCCGATGCGAGTCCAGTTCCCAGCGAGTTAGTCGCCTACACTTTCACAACGACATTCTCTTTGAATTCCAGAAGGAAGGGATCGTCGCGAAGGACCTTGAAGGGGACATCGCAGTATCGGTTAGTGACGATTACCAGTGATTATCCATCACAGTAGGTCGTGATTTCGTCGAACGACGTGTCATCGGTGTGGCGGAAGAGAATTGTGAACGATGTTATCGCATTGCCTCCATTGTAAGGGGCAGTCCAACTGACTCGCACTTAGGTTTGCTCAACTATATTGAATGCCACGCTGATGACTTTCGAAGGCGATGTTGCAGCCCTAGCCTCGAGAACAGGCGAGTAGTCGACACTCCAGTCAAACTTGTTCTTGACTCGGTACCTGAATTTGTACAGGGTGTTAGTCGTCAAGCCACTCTTAGTCACAGTAGTCATCAGGCTGAATGGGTTCTATCCGCTGATTGAGACGTAGTTTTCACTGTTGCCGCCCATGTTGTACAGTAAATTGTACGAGAGTAGCACAGACCCTCCTGTATTGGCACCGAGCACGTCCGGCATCTTCACAGTGATCGAAGTCTCTGCTTGTGAAACCAGCTCCGGTGCAGAGGGAGGAGTTTGGGGTCTTTGTTGCACGATGGCTCCGCTTGAGTTCGGGTCCGACCAGTCACCCCAGCCGAATGCGTTTCTAGCTCGCACTTGGGCAACAATAGGGTCACCTTGGGAAAGTAGGTAGGGACTCTCGACGAACGTAGTCATTTGTATTTTGCACATCAGGCTGGCGAAGATGTCCACTTCAGAGCCAGAACACTGGGTCTCTTCTTCATGGAAGCTATCATCAGCTGCTTTGAGTTCAATGGCGTACTCGAGGATCACAGAACCTCTGTCATCAGGAGCGACCCAGCTGACAGAAATTGTCGTCTCTTCCGATGTGCCATCCGCAATAGTCGGCAAGCCCATCTTGAAAGGAGTTGTTGCTGCAAGAATAGCTGTGCTTTCTGACCACTCGCTCCAGTCGTGCGCATTCTGCGCTCTTAGTCTGAAGTAGTAGACTTTGCCTGACTCGGCTGCGGTTTCTGACTAAGTGCCCAGGAAAGTATTTGTAAAGCCGTCAAGCTCAACCCAGACGTTCTCTCTTGAGTTGTTGTCATAGTCTATCTGGTACGATGTAATCGGGCTTCCACCAGTTTCGGAGGGCAGTGTGATCTCGTCCCACTCGACTTTAATGTTCACATTCGTGGTCAGAGCTCCGCGACGGACCGACTGTGGAGCTAGAGGAGCAGTCTCAATAAGTGCACCGTCAGTGTTCACAGCTGAGAATTCACTGCTGCCTACGCGATTGGTGGCGGAGACTCGCACTTCAACGAGATCGCCTTAGATCAACTGGAACTCACTGCCTGTTAACGATTTCAGCGGCACAAAGCACTCAGTCGCACCTTTCACAGTAGTGTCCGCTCCATCACAAGTTGTTGTCTCTTGAATCCACTCTCCGTCCTTGGTGAGGATCTCGATTGTGTAGAAGAGAATGGTGTCGAAGTTGTTATCAGGAGCTTCCCAGTCAATGTGGACATTGTCACTCGAAATCTAGGTGATGACTACGGCAGGAGGTTCGGGAGCTTTAGCGCTCAAGAAGCTAGCCACAGGAGAGTAGCCAGTGCTGAAGCCGTAGATATTCTTCACTCGGTACCTGAAGAGGTAAGTGTCACCGGGGGTGGTCACAACAGGCACCGCTCGGTCAGCGTTGTCCACAGACTCACCAATGACTTCAGTGAAAGTAGTGCCTGAGCCTTCATTCCACTCCAAGTTGTATGAGGTGATGTCAGCTCCACCGGCCTCGTCACTGCCGGAAACGATCTCAGGCATCTCCACAGTAATGAGACTGACCGTAGTCGTTGATTCAAACCTAATCGGAGGTAGGGTCGGAGTGTCAGGAATCGTCTTAGCGTAAGCGACTCCATCGTACGACTCGTCCGTGTTCAGGTCAGAGTAAGGTCCAGCTCCAAGGCCGTTGACCGCTCGCACCGTTGCTTGAATGGGCGCATTCAGAGGAAGTTGGAAGAGTCCAGCAGGGTCTGTCAGTGTATCCATAGGAATTGTGCACTGAAGGCCGGTGACTGAGGAACAGAAAGTCCCGTCGTCGACCAAGGAGACACCATCTGCTGCCAATATAAGTACTTTGTAGCTCGTGATTTCACTGCCAAAGTGCTCAGGCTTCGTCCAACTGATCTGTATGTTCGTGCTGATCACAGCAGTCGTGACAGGGTCTGGTTTACCTGGCACCATAATGGTCTCAATGCCTGTGAGAGGAGAGTACGCGCCCCATCCGAAGATGTTCTTTGCGCGATACCGGACCTTGTACAGTGTGCTTATGACAAGTTCGGACTTCTCGGCGCTCAGAGTCAGGTCGTTCGAGGAGAATCCCTTGAGTTCTTCCCACTCCGCAGCGTTTGTATTCTTATCGTAATCGATTTAGTACGAGATGATCGGAGAACCGCCAGTCAGCGCACCCTCCAGTTCAGGAATCACCGCTTGGATCTGGTCTGTCGTGGTGAGAGAGCCTCGGGAGGCACCAGTTGGAGGTTCGTGAGGCACCTGCATGATAAGCGCTCCAACTCCAATATTGTTCGAGCTATCAGCTGAGTAAGGAGAGTCACCTAAGTGGTTATGTGCGAGTATTTGCGCCACAATTTCGTCACCCTGCACCAAGAGGAAGGGTTCGCTTGTGAGCACAGACATCGGAATAGCGCAGTAGCGGTTGGAGATAACGGTAGAGTCAGAGCGAGCATTGCAGTAAGTCGACTGCTCGACAAAGGTTGCTCCGTCGCTAGTTAAGATCTGCAAGTTGTAGCTGTCTACGCTGCTGCCTCCGTTGTAAGGGATAGTCCATGTGATTGTCACACTAGTCGCAGTGTTCATAGTGACTGGTGCGACTGGAGCATCAGGATGTCGTGCTGCCATCTGGGATACAACATTACTGTACGTGCTCCACCCGTAGATGTTTTTGGCTCGGTACCTGAACTGGTAAACAGTGCTCGACGAAAGTCCCTGCTGATTGAAAGTTAGCTGGATGTTGTTTTCGTCGAAGCCGATTAAGGGAGAGAAGAAGGCTCCGTTGAAACCTTAGTCCCACTCGAGAGAATAGCTCACGATCGGAGACCCGCCAACCTCTTCCGCTGTCGTCAGTTCAGTCATTATGACTGTGATCTGGGTCTCATCTGTTTCATCTAGGTTAACGATGAGATCAGCAGGTGTAGCAGGCGGCTTGATCTCAACTCGTTGACCATCACTGTTTGCGTTGCTCAAGTTGGACCATCCGATCTGGTTCTTCGCTTCCACTTTGGCCACGATCAGGTCGCCTTGAGAAAGCTGGAATGGGAAGACGGGGTTTGAGAAGACTTCCATTGGAATTAGGCAGTAGTTGTTCGAGAAGATGGTGCTTTCACTGCCATCGCAGAAGGTCAGTTCTGTTTCGTAGACTGCAGGGTCGCTCGTCTGGATGTTGATGCGGTATTCCTCAACCGGACTGCCGTTTTCATCATTTGGCACCCACGCAATCTTGACATCAGTGCCGACCAGCGTGATCACAACAGGATCAATCTTGACTGGCTCTGAAGCTGCGAGGACGTTTCCTTGCTCGGAGAATTCTCCCCAGTCGAAGATGTTGCGAGCGCGATACTTGAACTTGTAAATTCTGCCAGCTACAATTCCTCCACTCACCGTGTACACCTCTTACGTGTTGTACGGGCTTTCTCCAATCAAGGTTCGCCATTCAGCGCCACTTGTTCCAAAGTCCCACTGCAAGTTGAGAGACAAAATCGTGCTGCCTCCGGTGAAGTTGTCGATCAGCGTAGGGTAGTTGACCACGAGGGCTTCCTTTGTGGTTGATTCGTGGCGGAAGGGCATTTCAGGTGGCTTGTGAGGAGCCAGCTGTGCAAGAGTGCCTTCTGAGTTCAGCGAAGAGGGTGTCCCTGTTCCAATCGAATTGATTGCGCTGATTCGCGCCTGAATCAAAGTGTTCTGTGCGAGAGAGAAGGGAGATGAGGTGATGGTCGACATGGGGATTTCACAGATCGTGTTGTCCCGAATCGTCGCATCAGACCCGTCACAATGCTCTTCACTCTACAGGAAGGTTATTCCATCGCTGGTGAGAACCTCAATCACGTATGCAAGGATTGGCTGAGATCCATTGTCAGGTTCTGTCCAGTCAATCCTCACGTCGACTCCATTCAGTTGAACCAAAGGAGGGGCGATTCGATCAGGCACGTTGGCCGCAAGGATGAACGAGATATTGGAATACTCGCCCCAGCCTTGTCTGTTTTGAGCCCGATAGTGGAAAGCGTATGACTTTCCGCCCTCGATGCCTTCTGCGATCTAGACCTGCGAATTCAAACTGTCGTCCAATTCGACAAAGGTGTCGACGTCAGGGCCTTGGTTCCACCGAATCTGGTAGGAGAGGATAGTGGAGCCGCCGTTTGCAGTTCCATACAAGTGCATGTAGTCGACGATCAACTTCGATTGGGTGGTTGCCGAATTCTTGGTCGGCGCCACGGGTGGCATGTGAGGAACTCGTTCCACGATAGCGCCACTTGAGTTGATTGAAGAGGGAATCGATTGACCGACTGGGTTGATTGCAATCACCTTTGCCTTGACCTTCGCTCCCTGTGCAAGATTGAAGGGCGCAGCTAGGAGAGTTGTCAGAGGAACCGTGCACTGAGTAGCATCCCTGATGGCGGAGTCAGATCCATCGCACGTTGCTGTTGCCTCTTCGTAGACGGTGATCACCGAAGTCTGAATCAAGATTTGGTAGGCAGTGATTGACATGCCTCCATTATTACCTGGAACTGTCCAGTCAATGAGAACCAACTTGGGATCTACTGAGTCGATCGCTGTTGTCGGGGCTGACATTTGCTGAGGCACTAAGCCCGCATAGGTCGTCAGAATCGGCGAAGGGTCGCTCCAGCCGACTTCGTTTTGCACGAGATACCTGAACTTGTACATAGTTCCAGTGTCGAGCCCAGTCTCAAGGAAACTAGTTGCAAGGCTTTCGGAATTTTCACCAACCAGTGAAGTCCATGAGATTTCTCCAGAGCCTCCTCCATTCCACTCTAGAGAGTATGATAGAAGGTCCAAACCTCCTCTGTCCTCACCAGTGATAGCTTGCATGTCCACTTTGATTGCAGTCAAAGTAGAGTCATTCGAGTTGCGCAGAGGAGCTTCAGGAGGGGTCGCAGGCTTTGCAACAATTTTGGCTCCACCAGTGCTCGCGTCTGAGTAAGAAGGGCTAAAGCCGAGAGAGTTTGAAGCTTTAATCTTTGCCACCACTTCGTCGCCCTGAACGAGGTTGAAGGTCTCAGAGTCGACGAGTGTTTCAAGATCTGCTTCACAGTAGAGGTTGGTCTTGACAGCATCGGCGCTGCCATCACATTCAGTGACTGTCATGAAGGTTGTACCGTCCGCATAAAGCCAAACTACTTCGTAGGCTTCAATGGCCACGCCGTCTCCGCCAGTGCTTGGCTGCACAAATGTAGCTCTGTACTTCAAGCCAGACTCCAGCGTGACGACCGGCTTGTTCATCGAAGCGGGCGTTGTAGCAGCTAGGACTTCCAGTTCGGGTGAAGACTCACCGTCGCCGTGCGTGTTCACTGCGTAGTATTTGAACTTGTAGACTTCTCCCGATGTGATGTTACTTGTGAAGGTGTGAGTCAAAGACATGTCTTTTGGATCATTGCCAATTAGAGGAGCGAAATCTCCACCGAGACCTGCATCCCACTCTATAACATACGATATGATATCACTTCCACCATCTTCAAGGCCCTTAAGCTCCTCAAAGTTGATGTGAATCTAGTTCTGCGAAGTGTCAACTCCGTTCGTTGGAGCGTTGTCAGGTGCATGAGGCACGGTTTCAACGAAAGCACCGACAGTGTTCCTTGCGGAGAGCTCACTTGTACCAAAGTCATTTGTCACAGTGATTTAAACTTCGACCAAGTCGCCTTGTAGGAGAGCGAACTTAGTGGGGTCAACTAGCGTCACGAGGGGAACGTCACAGGTGCGATACTCGATAATCTAAGAGTCTGTGCCATCACAGCTAACATCCTCTGCGTTGTCACCGTTTGCATCGGCGATGTAGATCGTGTAGCTAGTGATGGTTGAGCCGCGTTGGTTGGGAATCTCCCACGAGATCCTCACGTTAGAGCCAACAATTGATGTTGTCACCGGTTCAATCTGATCAGGGTTGGTTGCTGCAGTCACTGTGCTTTCAGCGGAGAAGGCGCCTTCACCGAACAAGTTAACCGCTCTGTATTTGAATTTGTATTCCGAGCCTGGGTAAAGCAGCTTCACCGTGAAGGTTTGATCAAGACTGAGGAAGGGAGGCTCGCCAACAGCTGGCACCCAGTTAGACACTCCTTGGTCCCAGTACAGATTCAATGAAGTAGTCGTCGATCCTCCGTTATCGGGAGCTGATAGGTTTTCGAACGAGACCTTGATCTGCGTGTCAGTTGTGCCTTCGTCAACACGAGCCACAGGGTTCGGTGGCGCCAATGGCTCCGTGCGAACATCCGCAATGACTGTGTTGTCTGCGGAGGGATCGCTGTAGCCAATCGCGTTTAGAGCTTCGACAGTTGCAATCACATCGTCTCCTTGGACCAGCAAGTAGTCGTCTCTGAGAACCTGCATGGGGATCAAGCAGAACAAGTTAGCCTTAGTCGTTTGATCATGTCCATCGCAGTTGTCTGTGTCCTCAACGAAATCTCCAGCCTTGCTCTTAATGAGCACACGGAATCCGAGCAAGGGAGTGCCTCCGTTATAAGCTGGTTCAGTCCACGTAATGCGCACGAAGGTGGCTTCGTTTGAAGTTACAACTTCGTCGGGCGTATCTGCGACTTGAGCCGCAATTAGAGATAACGAGTCGGAGTATGGACCCCACCCGTGCACGTTTTCACCTCTGTATCGGAACAAATAGGTCTTGCCAACCTGGATTGAGTCCGACACGCCAGCTGTTAGCAATACCGAGTCGTCAGAGAAGCCAATCACATTCGTCCAGATGGAGCCAGCCGATGCATCGTCATACTGCAATTGGTAAGACAAGATCTGTGCTCCTCCATTTTCGGGGTTGTCGAGTGCATCCCATTCAACTTGCATCAACGAGTCAGTAGATAACTCATAGTCGCGTCGAGGGGAGGCTAGAGGCTTGTGAGGAACCTCTTCAACCAAGGCGATGTCTGGTGAAGAGTTCTCCGCGGATTCGGCGCTCCAACCAATCACATTTCGTGCTTGGACCTTCACGATCACGTCGTCTGCCTGTGTAAGGTAGAATGGAATAGCATGCAAAGTGGCCATTTCGACTTCTAAGGTGCGAGTACTGACAAGAGTTGCGTTGGTTCCATCGTAGCCTGCAGGCTCTGAGAAAGTGACACCATCAGCATGTCTAATCAACACTCGATACTCATCAATCGTAATTCCATCTCCTCCAGTATTGGTAGGCAAATCCCACGTGATGGTGACAACGGAGCTCAAAGGAGTGTTCGTAGAAGCCGGGTTGAGCGGCTCGGTTGACTCTGTTGAAGCAATGATTGTAACTTCAGGAGAGTAGTCGCTCCAGCCGTAGACATTTCTGACTCTGTATTTGAACTTAAGGGAAGCTCCGCTCGTTACTCCTGATTCAGAGTGCGTTCGTGCCAAGGAGTCGTCGGGGTCGCCAATGATGGAAGCATAGCCTGAGCCGTCGTCCATCTCAATCGAATACGAGAGGATTGGTGAACCTCCATCTTCGAGCACTTCGGCAATGTCGATCACGATGGTTCCATCTGTGGTGCCAGTACCTCGTGTAGGACTGGTCTCTGGCACATGAGGTATCACCTGTACATCTGCTCCGCTAGTGTTCTCGTCAGACGAAGGTGAATAGCCGATGGCGTTCTACGCTTCGATGACGGCCACAATCAAGTCACCTTCGACTAAGAAGTAAGGGTCTGCTGTCAAAACGTCCATTGCAACTGTGCATTGACGATTTGTGACAATGGTTGCGTCAGTGCCATCGCATGTATCGAGGTACTCAGCAAACGTTCCGTTCTTCTTCTTGATCTTGATTCGGTAGGCTGAGACATCCGAGTCGCGATCGTCGGGAGTCTCGTCCCAGCTGATCTCTACATCGGTGTCCACGTTCACTGTTCGGGTCACTGATGCCAAGATCTTGTCTGGCTTCGTGGCCATGAGTACAAGGGAGATTGGTGAGAAATCGCCCCAGCCGTGCGCGTTCTTTGCGCGGTACTGGAAGTAGTACGTAGTGCCACCATCGAGAGCGGTGATCACGGTCTCAAGGTCCAGTGATTCGTCGGGGTCTCCAATCACGTCTGCCCAAGGGCCACTTCCTCCACCAGCAGAATCGATCTGCAGATTATATGAAAGGATTGTAGCTCCTCCTGTAGCATCTCCAGAAAGACCATCAAAGGAGATTCCCATTTGGGTTCCAAAGGTGTACAAGTCAACCCGAAGTGGTGCATTTGGAGGCGCATGTGGCTTCGCCTGCATCAGGTAAGGGGGATCCACTGCATCCGACCAGTCACTCCAATCGATCTGGTTCAGGAACCGGACTCTTGGCACAATTGGACTTCCTTGAATGAGGAGGTAGGGATCTTGGCGGATGATGTCCACGTCGTACAAGCAGTACCTCTAGTCAAAGATGGTGTCATCATATCCGTCACAGTTAGTTAAGTCTTCGGTGTAGGTCGACCCGTCAACTTCAAGGATTTCAATTTGCGCTTGATAGATGGGAGTTCCTCCGTTGTAAGGCATCTGCCAGCTAATAAAAAGGTCATCGTCCACGATCTCGGCCTTGATCTCCCAGGGTTTGTAGGGCTTGCTTGCGGCCAAAATGTATCCGATTTCTGAGAATTCGCCGAAGCCAACTTCGTTCCTTGCTCTGTAGCGCACTCGGTAGTGTTGCCCAGTGAGCACGCCGGTAATCTTACGAGCATTCAGGGCGAGGGAGTTACCCGTAAAACCTTGAAGCTCCACGAATTCGTTTCCATAGCCATCATCAATCTACACATGGTAGCTCACGATGTCAGAACCATTGTCTACAGCGACGTCAAGGTAGTCTGCTGACACCAAGTACTCGCTAGTGAGATCGTTGCGGGTCGGCGCTGCATCTGGCTTGTCTGGAAGGCCTCCAAGAATAATCGAGTCGGAGGCTTCACTCTACACGCCGTCTACTGCGAAGTCAGTGAACACGACAACCACGAAGACAAACCTGTTTCCAAGGCTGCTTTCAGGGAAGTCTGTCACGTCAAGACCGTTGATGTACGGTTTACCAGCGAGAAGATCTGAGTGAACTTCAGTTGTCACGTCTACCAGACCGAGTCCTGCGCCGGAGTCTCTGAGCACGACGTACTCGTTAATGGGGCAACCGCCATCGTCGTATGGTTCATCCCAGACAATCGTAATCAAGGTAGTTGTCGAGGTGACCCAAGTCGGTGTGGACGGTTTGGTTGGGAGCACGCACGCGTAGGTCGTGAGTATGTCTGAGTATTCAGAGGAAGCTCCATTGAAGTTGAAAGCTCGGTGTCTGAAGGAGTAGTACTTGCCGGTTTCGACTGCGGAGATCGTGAAGTTAGTGATCTCGGGACGTCCCTGGCCATTCCAAATCTCCACGAAGTCACCGCACTAGTTGAAGTCGGCCTCCAACGAGTACCCAGTGATCAAGATTTCGGTGTCAGGCTCTATCATCCACTCCATTTGAATTTGAGTCATCGTCGACTTGCTGCCTCGCATGATCTAGGCAGGCTTTGCTGGCAACGATGCGGCAGCAAACCTACTCTCCTGGCTGTAAAGAGAATCGCCGATAGAGTTGGTTGCGGTGGTCACGAACCTGTACTTGTTGCCACTCACAATACCTTCGTCGTTTGCAGTCACGGTGAATGTCGCACTGGACCCGTCGTAGCGTTCAACTTCGGTGAATGAGTCCGATAGGTCACCGTTATCCATGTACAAAGTGTAATGCGTGATCGGGGAACCCTTGTTGTCTAAGCTACTCAAGACTGTCACCGTGATTTCTGTTGCCGAGCTTGACACGTAGGTTGGAGTTTGAGGAGGTTCTGGGATGGTCGCTGCCTCGACGTACGAGATTGGACTGTAGCCGCCCCAGCCGTTGACGTTCTTAGCTCTGTAACGGAATCTGTAAGTCAAACCTCGCTACAGCTCAAAGGTGTAGTCTTTCGGTTCAGGCTATTCATCAAGCAAAAGCACATTTCGTAGGTGAAGCGGACTTTCGATGACAACATGCTGGTCAAGGTATTCTTCGGAAGCGAGATCGCCTCCTGCGACGGTGAAGAAGCCACCGCCAAGTCCATCGTCCATTTGGACTTAGTAGTTGGTGAGTACTGAACCACCAGTCGCTGGCTCGTCGTAAGTAACTCGCAAGATTGTTTCACTGCTGATTGAGAGGTCGGAAGCCGGACCAGCTGATGGTGCTTCCGGGACATCGGCAACCACGACTGTGAGGTACTCGCAAGATTCAGCCACGTACCCGCCAATATTTGTCACTTTGATTTTGATCTTCAAGGCCTTGCCGAGAATGTCTGCAGGAAGGTCTGTGACTGGGAAATCAAATAGCGACGAGTCGTTGTTCACATCGTCTGCGTGGATCTCGACAAAGGTAGCATCGCCTGGTCCTCCATCTCTGAGAATATGATAGGACTCGACGGGGCAGCCTCCATCGTCGCCAGGTGGACTCCAGTAAAGATTAATTTAGTCTCTGGTAACTTCACCGTTAGTTGGGACTGGGATGTCCGATGGAGCCACACAAGCGTAGAACGAAGAGATGTCACTGTACTGCGGGATGCTGAGATAGTTTTCAGCGCCGACGTAGAATTGGTAGGGCAAACCCGTAGTGAGTTGTGTCTTGTTGAACTCAAGCACTTGGGGCACGCCTGCTCCGCTCATTATCAACACAAAGTCTTCATTGAACCCGTTGTCCATGTAGAGGTAGTAGCCAGTGATGAGGCCTGCGGTTCCTTGTGTCACCGCGACTTCTGCCCACTCCACATGTAACGAAGTCTTGGTGCTAGCCACAAACGTGGGAGCATCAGGCTTATCAGGGACGTCGGCCACTGGCAAAGTGACGACAGGACTCTTGACTGACGTGCCGATGATGTTTGTCGCCTCGTACGTGAACTGAAAGAATTTACCAGCAGTCATTGATTCGGCGTCTATGTCAAGATCGACGGTGAAGCCAGTCGTCGCGAAGTCGTACGAAGTGATTTCAATTAGAGCGCTTCCGTCAGTGCCATCGTTCCTGTACAGAGTGTAGTCGACGACCACTGAGCCGCCGTTGTCGAGTGTTGGGTACAGCTGGATCGTGAGAGAGGTAGCTGAAGTTGCACGGACAGCAAGTGGAGGAGGATTCTAGGGGTTTGTAGCTGCGAGCACGTAAAGCTCGGGCGAGAAAGTACCCCATCCGTGGCAGTTCTGAGCTCTGTATCTGAACCTGTAGGTGCGGCTCTTCAACACGATGTTCTTTGTAGTGTAGGTGAGCATGAGGTAAGGAGAGTTGTGTCCGACTTGCGAAGTAAACTGACCGCCACGCCCATCGTCCATCTAGATGTCAAACGACGAGACAGGGCAACCACCCGCTGAGTCGTCGGGGAAGTCACTGATGTCAATCGTGATTTTCTTATGGTTGCTTCCTTCCAGCACTTTGGTTGGCACTGGAGGTGCAAGGGGAAGGGCTGCAAAGACCACTCCGAGGATTGGACTTTCAACGGAGCCTGCAGGGTTGAAAGCCCTGACTTTGACTCTGTACACGCGACCGAGATTGATGACGGCGAGGCGTGTGATTTCAAGGAAGCTGATTGATGGTTTCTATCTCACATCAGCGTCATTGTCGACATTCGCTTCGATGAAGGAGCCAGAGAACCCGTCGTCAACGTACACGGAGTACCCTTAGATCGAGCAGCCTCCGTTATCTTGGGGCTCGTTCCAGTTTACACTAATCGATGAAAGTGAAGTCGCAAACTTGGTAGGCTTTGCAAAGTGACTGGGCGGCTCGCAAACGTCGAACGAGGAGATGTCACTTTCTTCACCAGGTGTAGGGTTGAAGTTAAAGGCAATCACCTTAAAGCGGTAGATGCGAGAAGTGTTCAGACCGGTTAAGTAGTGAGAGGAGACCAGGGGAGAGGTTCCCACAGTGTTCAATGTCTCGTTGAAGATACCATAAGTGCCGTCATCCACGAGAAGCGAGTAACCCGTTACGAGTCCACCGGGACCCGCTGCATCGGTGTTAACATCCCAGCTTACGAACAGCGAAGTCCTCGTTGACAGCGAGTAGTCAACAGTGACTGAGTTCGCTTTGTGAGGAGGATCGATTGCGGCGATCGAGACAAACTCGGAGTATTCCGAGTAACCTTTAACGTTGAGTGCTCTGAACTTGAACGAGTAGATCTTGCCGGTGACAACGCCGTCATCTGCGAAGGTCAGCGTGTGCTGCAGAGCGAAGCTTGCCGTGTCATAGCTATCAACTAGGGAGAAGTCCGTGTTGAAATCGCCCTCATCCATCCAAAGCTCGTAATCTGTGACAAAGGATCCGCCTTCGTCTTCCGATGCATACAAGTCGAGCGTAATGGAGTTGTCGCTTGCGGAAACAAACGTCGGCTGAGGAGGTGCTTCAGGGACATCGGCCGCTAGAATACTTGTGGTAGGAGACCAGGGTCCCCAGCCGTAGATGTTATTTGCGCGGTACCTGAACTGATACGTTTCTCCTTTCTCCACAAAGTGGCCGTACGCCAAATAAGTGGTTTGGAGCGAGTCATAGATTTCACCAAAGACGTCAAAGAAGACACCAGTGCCATCATCCATCTGCAAATTGTAGCTTAGGACAAACGAGCCACCAGTCTCAACGAGAGTAGTCAATGGATCGAAATCCACTTTGATCTGACTGCTTGAAGTGACAAGGACGTCGTCGGCTGGACCAGAACTTGGTGCCGATGGAGTCGCTGCAAGAATGTAGCTCACAGTGTTAGAGAAGGAGCTCTGAATCTCGTTGAATGCTTGCACACGGTAGGAGAAGGTGAGACCGGTTGGATCGGTAGGAAAGTTGGTGACTTGCATTTGGAAGAGGCTAGGCTTGTCGCGGATGTTTGTGTCCGAGTCAGCATTGACTTCAGTGGTGACTTCACCAGCGGCGCCATCGTCTCTGAAGACAGCATACGAAGTGATTGGGCAGCCGCCATCGTCTTCTGGCTCTTTCCATTCAAGGTTAATCGTCGTGGCCGTGGATTGAGTCCTCAAGGGAGCCTCCATCTGCGAAGGCGCTGTGCACGCTCTAGTTTGCATTTCAGGCGATAAATCACCCTCGCCGTTGAAGTTAATTGCTGAAACCTTGAATCGGTACAGCTTGCCAGTGACCAGGTCCGTCACCTTCCTCGAGTGTATCGTTCTGAAGTCTAAGCCATCGTAGATCAGCGAGTAGGAGGCGCTTGGACCGACGGCCATGTACAGTCTGTACCCAATTATGTCTCCAGCGGGTGACCCTGCACCGTCGGAAACTGGATCCCATTTAACAAAGATTGTGGTCTTGTTGGAGAGATTGTCAACTCTCACCGGGGCCGAGGGTGCTGCCGGTGGAGCAATCAGCGATGTAGTGAGTTCATCACTATAAGGACCTTCACTGACAGAGTTAACTGCCCGGTATCTAAGCTTATAGACAGCGCCAGCGGTAAGACTGTCGGCAACATCGTTAAGCGTCACTGTTGGAGACACGCCATCGTATGTAGCAACGCTGACATAACCTGACCCGTCGTCGATCTAGAGTTCGAAGGCAGTGATAGCTGCTCCGTTATTTTCGACGTTGTCCAAATCCAGCAGGATGTCCAGGTCTGTGTCATCGCTTGATAAGAAGATAGGCGCGTGTAAAGGCTTGGCGGGCTCCGTGGCTACGAGCAGGTATGATGTGGCGGAGTATGCGCCCCAGCCATAATCATTGCGCGCTCTGTACCTGAAAGCATAAGTCTAGCCCTTTCTGAGGCCAGTAGCCAAGTGGGTTACGGCCAAACTGGGCGTGGTGAACCCTGTCACGGGCTCGAAAGCTCCCGAGAGATTCTCATCAATTTCAAGACTCAAGCTCGTGATAGGAAGACCACTTGTCAAGGCAGTTGCCAACGCGGGATACTCGAGTGCAATCCTCGAGGTCGTACTTGTAAGTTGGTCCTTAGTAGGTGCATTCGGAGGAGCGAGCGGCACATCGCCCAGAGTGATCGTGGCAATCTCTGAGTTTGTCGAGCCGTCTACGTTGAACACCTCGACATAAATTCTGTAGTCGTTGCCTTCGTCACCTGCGCTGAATGGGGAAGTAATTTATAGCTCGTAGAGTCCGGGGATGTCGCGAACCAAAGCGTCATTGTCTTCGTTGACTTCTGAGAACGCGCCACCAGCCCCATCATCACAGAAGATGGCATACCCTGTCACTTCACATCCACCGTTGTTCTCCGGGGATCTCCACTCAACTAAAATGCTTGACACACTTGTTGTGTTCCTCCAGGGAGCAGGTAGTACTTGTGGTGGAAGACAAGCAAAGAAGACTTCGGCAGGGTCGTACCATGTGCCCAAGCCATTGAAGTTCTGGACTGCGACCGAGAACTTGTAGTCTCGACCAGTGACGAGCCCGAAGACGGAAATGCTCGTCTGCTCAGGTACTCCCAAGTCATACCCGTTAAAGGCGATCCAGGTAGTTCCATTGTTCGCATCTTCAACTCTCAGTTAGTATCCGAGGATGTCACCGCCGGGTGAGACGCCAGGCGTGACTGGGTCCCACTCCACATGAATACTTGTCTTCGATGACTTTGATCTCACTTTGCTGATACTCAGAGGAGATGTAAGGTCATCAACAATCGCTACGTTGATCTCTTAAGAAACATAGCCATCACCGACAGCATTCCTGGCAAACCACCTAAACGCGTAGATTTTGCCTTCGACGAGGCCATCATCAGTGACGGTAAGTGAATGAGTGCCAGGCTAGTTGGTAAACGTCTCAACTGCTGAGAAGTCCGAACCAATTGTACCTTCGTTCATCTGAAGCACATATCCGGTTAGAGGAGCACCTCCGTCGTCGATCGTGGCGTGGTTGAAGACCAGGTCAATCGAAGCACTCGAAACAGCGGAGTAAGCGAGTAGCTCAGGCTTGGAAGGTACATCCGCAGCAAGGAAAGTCACTTCCTCTGAGAAGCCGGACCATCCTTTAGAGTTGAGAACTCTGTAGCGGAGGGAGTAGCTGGTGGACTTGTGGATGATGTTTGAGCCTATTGTCCAGACTGTTGCCAGCGAGGTTGCAGGCTTGTAGCCAATTACATCAATCCAGTTTCCATTGTATGCCTCCATGTACTGCAGGTGGTAAGACAGAATCGGTGAACCTCCTGTACCATCCACGAATAGGTACTCTGCTTGCACGTGAGACGAGCTAATCGAGAGGATAGTGGGAGGTGAAGAGGGTGTCGTGGGGATTGTTGCGAACAGGTATGCAACTGGGACACTCAAACTTTCTCCTTCTCTGTTCTGAACACGGAGTTGGAAGGTGTACTTGGTGCCGAGGTCAGCTTGTGCAAGCGCCACGACCAGCTCTCTCAACGTTGGAATGTTGCGCACGAGTGGGTCATTGTCCTCGTTGACTTCGATCGCAGGGTCTCCACTTTCAAGTTCGTCTCTGTAGAGGGAGTAACCCAAGATGGGACAGCCGCCGTTGTCAGTTGGCTCACTCCATCTCAACCCGAGTGAAGTGGAAGTCGTTCCAGTGAAGACGGGATGACTCAGATGAGTAGGCGGTGTGCAGGTGTAGAGCACCACTGGGTCTGATTCCTCATGCGCTCCATTGAAATTGATTGCCTGTACCTTGAGGCGGTAGGCTCGTCCTGGCTTGAGACCGTTGATTTGGATTTGGGTCAGTGATGCTGAAGCATAGCTGTAAAGCACGAACAGGCCATTATTACCGTCGTCAATAAAGAGGTTGTAGAACATGATGGCACCGCCGGGCAGCTGTGTGTCCGAGACTGCCGTCCACTCAACCGTCATTCTTGTCTTGGAACTCAAGGCGTCGATCTTGGACGGGGGTGAGGGCTTAACTGGAGGGTCAGACATCGCCACTGAAACAACATCAGCGTAAGGAGAGTCGCCCATTTCGTTGACAGCGAGGTAAGTAATTCTGTAGATCTTGCCAGAGACGAGATCTATCTCTTCGGTGTTGTCGATCACAAAGCTTGTCGAAAGACCATCGTAGCGGGTGACTTCAGTTAGATCTCCCATTTCACCGTCGTCAATGAACAGTTGATACGATGTTACTTTGGCACCTCCATCGTTTAGAGAACGGAAGAAGCCAATCTCGATCGTCGTCTCAGAAGCACTGATGAAGACAGCTTGGGCAGGTGCCGAAGGTTTCACTGCAGCTCTGAGATAAGCGATGGGAGAGTACTCGCCCCAACCGATCGCGTTGCGAGCACGATACCTCGCTCTGTAGACGTGACCTCTTTCCACACTCGTAGTCGTGAAACTGGTTGAAAGAGAATTAGAGAGCGTTCCAAATAAGGGTTGGAAAGGCCCTCCTCGACCATTGTCAATCTCCAAGCTGTAGCTGAGAATGTTAGAGCCGCCATCATCCGCAAGCTCTTCAAAGTCAATCTTAAGCTTCTGAGTGGTAGTCACAGCCACGTCACTTGTGGGAGCGTTCGCTGGCGTGCTGGGAATGTCGCCGACCACGAATCCGATCGAGTCGCTGAAAGTACTTCCCTGAACATTGTATGCTTCCACTTTGAAAATGTAAGTCGCTCCAACGTCAGTAGCCTCAGCCGAAGTATGCAAAGTGTAGTGAGGTTTGTCGCGGATTTCGAGAGCATCGATTTCAGCGAAAACATCTCCACCAGCGCCGTCGTTCATGTGGAGGGCGAAGCCAAGGATGGGGCAGCTGCCTGTGACTCGAGGCTAGCTCCACTCAAGTGTGATCTCAGTTGAGGTAACGGAGACCAGAGTAGGTGGAAGCAAATAGCTGGGAGAGCTACAAGCATAGACATAGTCCGAGACATCACTCCAGGCAGTGAAGCCGTTTTGGTAAGCAGCTTTCACTCGGAAGAGATAAGTCTGTCCTGTTGCAACTCTCTTTTAGTCCATAAGAATGAAGGAACGGCTGTCGGGGAAGCCAAGCGAGCCGTCGAAGACCACCTCGAAGGTGCCTGCCTTGTTTTCAGTGTCCATCATTTCGAGAACATAGCCGTAGATGTTGGAGCCGGGTGCTTGAGTTGAAGCCACTTCACCCCAGTTGACAGCAATTTGAGTCTCTGAAGTCAGCGAGTACATCACGGCGGGCGCACTCGGAGCAGCTGGCGTATCAACGAGGGTATACTCGACAGTGTTAGAGTCTTCCGAGTTTCCGACCTAGTTAATTGCCCGATAGAAGAATTTGTAGATGAGCCCAGCTGTAAGACTATCAGCGGTGTCACTCAAAGTATGACTCATCGAATTGTCAGTGTATGTATCAACCAAAGTGTCTGGTTCGTTAGCAGGATCTCCGTCGTTGATATACAATTCATACCCGATGATCTCACTGCCGCCGTTGTCTTCTGGCTTGAAGAATTGCAGCTAGAACTCTTCTGCCGTCGCTGAAACCAAGTGAGGGGCTTGTGGACGACCGGGTGAGATAGCAGCTCTGATGTAAGTAACGTCGGAATAGGTTGACCACCCGTTGATGTTCTGCACGCGGTACTAGAATCTGTAAAGACGTCCTTTCACGATGCTATTGTCTTTCGACGTCATCACAAGCTTGGTGCGCATGCTCAGCGAGTCTTCCTGGCCAATCACGACTCGGAAGCTCTCACCAAGGCCGTTGTCAGCCAGTAGTTAGATGTTAATGATAGGTGATCCTCCGTCATCTGGAAGCACCGTTCCAAAGGAAACTCCAATCTGGGAGTCACTCGTCAAAGAAGGGATGTTTTCAGGAGCGGCAGGCTTCTGCGGATATGCTGAGAGAAGGAACAAGGCAATGCCACTGGTTACACTTCCAGCTGCATTCGTTGCTCTGACTTGCAAGCGGTACTACTTGCCGGTGTCTGTATCTAAAAAGGTGTCGATTTGGTGCCGGTTGACGTGAGGTTCAAATGTGGCAACAAGCACATCGATGTCACCATTAGCTCCATCGTCGATCAACAAGTCAAAGGTTTAAAGTGGGCATCCTTCAAGGCTAACAGGCGAAGTCCAGTCGACTGTGAGAGTAGTCTCGGTTGAACTGATGTACTGAGGAGGGGCAATGAACTTGGGAGGAAGACAGCTGTAGAAGAGGACTTCGTCACTGTGCTCACCTTCACCGTTGAAGTTCAGGGCGGCGACCTTGAATCTGTATGACTTGCCTGTGAGGAGGCCTGTGGCGGTGAAAGTGTTCAGGCCTGGCAAACCTTTGCCGTCGAATGCTTTGATGAAGTTACCGTCGTTTCCGGTGTCCATATACAAGTTGTAGCCAATCACGTTGACGTCTCCATCAGGAACATACAGCCACTCCAAACTGATTGAATCGAGGGAGCTCTCAAGGTCAAGTTTGAAAGGTGCGGTAGCTTTTGCTGGGTAAGCAGCGAGAGCAAATACTGACTCGTCCGATAGAAGCGAATCTCCGATCTCGTTGCGAGCTAGGTACCTAAAGAAGTAGTGCAAGCCGAGTGTCAGGCTGTCGTCTGCGATTGTCTGCTAGACTTCGAAGGTGTCGCCTGGGAGAAGAGTCGCAATTTCAGTTGGAGTTCCATCCACAGTTTCTTGTGAGTAGACAACGTACTCAGAAATGGGCGATCCATTAGGATCACCGCAAGGAGTAATTCCGATGGTGATCTGGGTCGAGTCCACAGAAACTAAGAAGGGAGCAGTCCTTGGCTTCGATGGTACATCAGCAGCCAGGATGCGGGTTTGTTCAGAGTAGTCCGACCAGCCCTTCGCGTTTAAGACCCTGTATCGGAAGCGGTAAGTTCTTCCAGACTTGACAAAGCCTTCACCAACCATCAAATCGCGCTCAACACCTTCGTAGTAAGTGAAGAAGCTGCCTTGAAGACCATCATCCATCTGAACTTGGTAAGCATCAATAATGACGCCGCCGTCATCAGTGACAAGAGGCACTTGAATGCTAATGTAGTCAGTGCTACTTGCAACTCGTTCAATCTTATCTGCTGGCTGAGGAGGAATTCCGGCGACTAGCACCTGAATGTACTCCTGACTTTTCGTTGAGCCAAGCTCGTTGGTGACCTAGAGTTGGAAGCGCATGCTCAACCCGGTCTCACCAGATGTGAACGTAAATGTGTGCTCGAATTTGAAAGGTTTATCTTCCACGTCAACGGCCTCGACGTTGTTTGTAAAGTTGTCACTTAGGTCGCCTAGGTCTGAGAAGATTGAGAACGATTCGGTGGGACAACCTCCGGTATTCAGCGGTTGTTCCCATCTCAGAGTTACTGTCGTCTCTGTTGTGCCAACAAGGGTCGGTGCGAAGACGCCCTCAGGCTTGACACACGACTTGAGCTACGTGATATCACTTGAAGTACCCTCGCCGTTAAAGTTAGTCGCGGTGACGTAGAAGGAGTATTTGACTCCAGGTTGCAGATCTTCGACGATAGTGTTAGCGCAAGACCCTTGGTAAACAGGGTTGAAGATCACACCTTGGCCGTCATCCATGTAGACTGTGTACTGGGAGACGAGGAGAGTCTCCGTGGTCAATGCATCCCACTCGAGTCCAATTGAAGTCGCTGAGTTGCCTTCAGTTTGCCGAGTTGGTGCGCTTGGACTGGTAGGCTTTGGACCGAGTCCGACCATTTTGATGTCGCTGAATTCGGAGTCACCGAGGGCGTTCTTGGCTCTGTACCTAAATCTGTAGTACAGTCCCGCCGTCAAGCTGTTGTCATCTGCTTGCACAGCAAACGAGAAGCCATCTGTGAAGAAGTCGTACGTTGCTTCAGTGGCGAAGCTTGAGGTCAGTGAGCCTTCGTCGATCTGGAGCTCATAGTCAAGTATTAAGGAGCCTCCATCGTCAAGACTTCTTCCGAAAGCCAGCACGATTTCAGTGTCAGATGAGCTGACATAAGAAGGTTGCGGAGGTGCTTCGGGCTTAATAGCAGGCACGAGGAAAGACTCAGGACTCCATTCGGAAGGACCAACCTTGTTGATGGCCCGGTATCTGAACCGGTAGGCTCTGCGCTTCGCAAGATTCGACGTTTGGAACTCAAGATTGAGAGTCATGTTTTACGAACTGCCGATTACATCGAAGAAAATCGAACCGCCGGGTTCAGTTCTCTGAATGTGGTAGGACAAGATAGGAGAGCCTCCGTCATCAACTACCTTGTCAATAGTCACTCTGATGGAGGTAGTGTTTGTCTCTGCAGGGTCAAAGGAAGGTGCGTTGGACGGAGTGGCTGGAATGTCAGCCACCACGCTTGTGACGATGTTGCTGTAGCTGCTTCCGATTTCATTGTTGGCAACGATCCTGAAGCGATACTCAAGACTTTCAGTCAGGTCTAAGACGCCGAAACTGAAGGTCGAGGCACTCACCGTGTCATCCAAGAGCGCGAATGCACCTTGAGCTCCGTCATCGGCCCAAATTTCATAGCCCTCAATAGTGCAGGCTCCATCGTCGACTGGCTGTCTCCACATCAACGTGATCTCAACAGAATTGGTTGATTTGACGAAGAGGCTGTTGAACTACTGGGGAACTTCACAGGCGGAGCGTGATGTCTCGGGAGACTTAACAGATGCTCCGTTAAAGTTGAGCACCTCGAGAGTGTAGGTGTACTTGACACCAGGTTCCAAACCAGTGTCAAAGTACTCGAGCACTTGAGTGATGCCAGACCCGTCATAAATAAGGTACGAGTTGCCTGGGAATCCAAGATCAGAGTAGAGCTTGTAGCCTGTGACTGGGATGTCTTCAGAAGTCCCTTCGACCCACGTCAACACGTGTTACATTCGTGTAGACCTAGTCTCGTCAAAGACTGGAGCGGCAGGGGTTTCAGATTGCCTCGCGAGAGCCACGTAGAGCAAGTCAGAATCTAGACTCATGCCGACAGCGTTCTCCGCGATGTACTTGATGGCGTAGAAGTTGCCCGTTGCAACTGTATGGCCACCGACTACATCGTCAACGGCTATGTCGTAGGTGAGGGCTGAGCCGTCATAGTCTGTGATTTCGTTGAAAGGAGACCCGTTGACTCCTTCATTAAGGAACAGGTGATAGGCAATGATGCCAGTGCCTCCGTCGTTCGTCGAAATTGAAAGCTGCAGTGAAACGATCGTGTTTTCAACTGCGGTCAGGACGGGGGTCGGAGGAGGTTCAGGCACCTGAGCAACTCTGATGTAGGCCAGGTCACTCCACTCTCCGCTTCCAATAGAGTTGACAGCTCGGTAGCGAACTCTGTAAATAGCTCCCTTAATCAAATTCTTGACCTTGATTTCTGTCTCTAAGCTCATCAAGTTAGGCTCGCTCAAGTCAGAACCGAGGACGTTGACAAAGTCACCGGTGCTGCCATCGTCAAGTTACATCTGGTATCCCAAGACTTCGCTGCCTCCGTTCTCTGCCACTTCAAATGGAGTGAGCATGAGAGTCAAAGAGCTCTAGTCTGAGTTCGCAGGGTCGTGGGTTGGAGCACTGGCTGGCTTGTCAGGCTCTTGCGCAATGATAAACGCAGCCACACGAGATTCGGTGACTCCTTCAAAGTTCTCAGCAACGAGTTTGAATCTGAACTGTTTGCCAGTATCGGTTGCAGTGAGCACAACTTCATGTTGAGTCAAGGTGGGTCTGTTGTTAATATCAGCAGCGTCCACTTCGATTGAAATTGTGCCGGCTTCTCCATCGTCCCTGTACAAATAGTAAGAAGTGATGGGACAGCCACCGTTTTCAGCTGGAGGAGCCCAGCCGAGCGTGATAGCCTCTTTAGTTCCTGTGACTCGGTAAGGTTTGTCAGGTTGCCCAGGGAAGTCGCATGAGTAGACTTCGAGTGCGTCACTCAAGACAGACTTGCCATTGAAGTTGATAGCGGCCACCTTGAACTAGTACAGCTGACCCGTCTCGAGACCCTTCACTTCAAACTCTCTCTGCAGAGCATTCTGAGCATCTTCGTAGATCATCTCGTACTCGCCAGTGCCTTTACTCATGTACAACGTGTAGCCTATGATTGGGATTTCGGTGGCTGCACTTTCCGACCACTGGATCATCATGAACGTGCGGCCGGAACGATCGTAGTCTTTCGTGGGAGTGTTTGGCTTGGCTGGCGGCGACGAGATGGCGTATCTGACTTCGTTAGAGAACACGGAGTCGCCGATGATGTTGGCTGACCGGTACTTGAAGGTGTAGGTGGTTCCAGAGACTATTCCGTCAGTGTCAGTTGTCAGAGTGTGCTGTCTTCCGTTGTCGGAGTACGAGTCGACCTTGAGGAACTCTGTTCCCTGAACTCCTTGGTCCATCCACAGCTCGTACTTGGTGACTTGGGAACCTCCACTGTCGCTTGATTCACCAAAGCTTAATGTGATCTCATTTACATCTGCTGAGACTAGCTGTGGCAGCGGGGGCGCGTTAGGTGCGTTTGCAGCCAGGGCGTTCAAGATGGGGGAGAAGGAGCTCCAGTCAATGCCATTGAGGACTCGGTACTTGATGCGGTAGGTTGTTCCTCTTGTCACGTTCGTGATGATGTACTAAGTCTGCATCGAAAGGGAGTCTTCTCCAGCAATCGAGTAGAAGTCACCTCCGTGACCGTCATCCATTTGCAAGTTGTAGGAAATGATGTCGCTGTTGCCGACGTTTGCTTGGTCGATCAGAGGCATCGTCACCTGTAGGTACGAGTCTGTTTGCTTGACGAGCACAACTGCATCTGTCAGGTCGTCAGGCGGACCAGCATTCAATATTCGGACAAAGGGTGAGTCAACATAGTCTTCTCTGTTGTAGGCTCGCACCTTAAATCTGAAGACGACGCCTTCAAAGTCTGCAGGGAAGTCAGTAATTGTAGCTTGTCGCAGGGTGGGGTTTCCCGTGATCAAGGGATCATCGACTTCATTAACTTCAGTTGTAACATCTCCACCAAGACCGTCGTCTCTGTAGACGGCATAGCCTGTGAGAGGGCAGCCACCGTTGGAGGCGGGCTCTTCCCAACCAATCGTGATTGAGTTGGTGAAGGTGGAGATCTTGAAAGGTGTCATCATTTGTCGCGGCTCAGTGCACATGTTGAAAGTGAACTCGGGGCTCTCAGTGGACATTCCGTTGAAGTTGAGAGCGAACAGTCGGAAGGTGTACCGACTATTTGTTTTAAGAGGTTGCACCGTGAACCAGGTCATCTAGGGCAAGTTGTAACCTTCGTAGATGACCTTGAAATCTTCGCTGCCGTAGTCTTTCATCTCGAGGATGTAGCCCGACGTTGCGATGTCAGCGTCAGCGACACGATCCCAGTACAGTCTTATAGAGGTCTAAGTTGACTGCACCTTATCTTTGTAAATCGCATCAGGGGCATCAGGCAGCGCGGAAGTGGCAATTCTCACATATGAGCTGAACTAAGAAGCACCCTCAGAATTGAAAGACAGAGTCGCGAATTTGTACAACACGCCAGTGTCAAGACCCTCGGCAGTGTACGTCATCGAAGTGCCATCGTAGCCTGTCTCCTGAATGTTTACCAGAGTAAGGTTTTCACCTTCATCTCGCCAGACTTCATAGCCTAAGATAGGAGCGCCGTTGTTGTACTCAGCTGGGTAGATTTGGATTGTGACGGTGTCTCCAGTAGAGGAAATGTAGGTCGGCGGATAAGAGCGACTCGGCACGCCAGCCTTTAGCAAGTAGTCATGCACGCTCCATGGTCCTTAGCCAATTTCATTGACACATCTGTAGCGAGCTTGCACCAGTTCACCTGCCTGCAATTCGCTTTTGAAAACGTAGTTCAGTAGAAGGTTGTTTTTGCCTTCTTCGCCGAGCACCGTGGACCACTCTTCGTCATCACTGTATCTAATCTGCAACTCGTAGTTGAGGATCTAAGTGCCACCATCGGACGCTGGCTCGGTCATGTGTATGATCAGTTGTGTGCCGTCTGAGGTTCTCGTTGGAGGGTCAGGCGCATCAGGTACATCTGCGAGCAAGAAGTTGACAGAGTCACTGAGCAGTTCGTCGACGTGGTTCTCAACGCCGAGTCTGATCTTCAAAGTGTCTCCAACGGTAAACCCGGTCATGTCCAGATCGTAGCTCGTCAAAAACGGTTTGTTTGCGATGTCGTCCGTCTCGAGCTCGATCCAGGTATCGGTGCCTTAGTCGCAGTAAATGTGATAGGAAGTGATTGGGCATCCTCCATCATTTTGAGGAGCTTCCCATTCAACAGAGATGTACGCGGAGCTAGTGAAAGTCACCTCGAGAGGATCTATCACAGCAGGGGTCGTGCAAGTCTACAGAAGTGCGATGTCTGATTTGGTTCCTTCGCCGTTGAAGTTAACAGCGGATACTTGGAACCGGTAGAAAAGCTGAGGGTCAACCATCATGCCGAGGTTCACCGACTCGTCGAACAAGAACTTTTTGACTTGAGGGATGTTTGTTCCGTCGAAGATCATCCTCAGCTCGTTATTGTGGCCAGTGTCACCGTACAGACGGTACCCGAGGATGTCCAGGGTGTCGCCAGTGATATAGTTCCACTCGACCATGATGGTTCTCTTGGCAGAGTAGGCGATGTCTTTGATCGGTGCATCTACCTACGAGGGCAGGGAGCCAAGTGCAAAGATGAGTTCGTCACTGAATTAAGAAGGCTAGTCATCTTCGTTGACTGCTCGTAGCTTGACTCTGTACACGGTGCTGGGGTCTCCGAGGCCGTCAGCCGCGACGGTAAGTGTGTGCGAGGCAAGGAAGCCACTGTAGGAATCTAACTTCGTGAAAGCACTCGTGGTGTCATCACCAGCGTCAATGAACAGTTCGTAGTCCGCTATCGGGATTCCGTTATTGTCTGAAGACTGTTCAAACGCAAGGGTGACGGAGGTGTCATCTGCAGATGTAAACACAGGCTTTGGTGGACGCTCAGGGACCTCAAACGCGAAGATGTAGGCTACGTCACTAAAGGCAGACCAGCCATTGACATTCTGTACTCGGTAGCGGAACCTGTACTGCTGTCCTCTCTCGATCCCGTCAATCACCGTGAAAGACGTCTGATGGGTTGACATGAGAACGGTCTAGAAGTCATTCTGATAGCCATCGTCCATCTAGAGTTCGTAAAGAAGTATGGGACTGCCACCGTCGTCAGGGTTTGCGTTGGGGAAGTCAACTGTGATTCGCTTGACAGAAGTTTGAGTAGTGTCGACTGTCGGAGGAGGCGTCGGCTTGTCAGGGATGTCTGCGAGAACAATTTGAAGGGCAGTGCTAAGCGTTGTGCCCATGATGTTGTCCGCCTGAACCTTGAAGTTAATCGACTTTCCGGTGAGAGCACCATCTAAAGTTGCTTCGTACTGGAAGAGTTGAGGTTAGTCGGCGATGTCCTCAACACCCACTGGTATGTTAATCTCACTGCCCTCTCCGTCGTCTCTGAACAAGGCATACGAAGTAATGGGGCAGCCCCCATCAGATCGGGGAGTTTTCCATGCCAGTGTCAGCGTAGTCTTACCGACTGCCTCAAGCACGGGTGGGGAGATGTCTGTCGGAGGAATGCAAGCGACCAACGATGTAATGTCACTTTCAACACCTGCACCGTTCACATCGATTGCATATGCTTTGAACCGGTAAGTGCGAGTCGAGATCAACTCTCTAGCAAGCGCATCCTGCCTCTGAGGGTTATCACTTCCGTCGTAAACGATTGAGAAGTATCCCTTGAGTCCGTCATCCATCATTAGCACATAGCCGAGAATGGGCAAGTCTGAACCTGTCACCTGGCCCCAATTCAGAATAATTGAGTTGGAATCCAGGTAATCAGGGTCTCTCACAGGGGCACTTGGAGCAGGTGGCTTCGCGCCAAGGCCAGCAATCAACTCGAACGAGGCCGCCGAGTCACCGAAGCTGTTAGTGGCTCGAAGAACGAATCTGTAAATCTTACCATTGACAAGACCGTCTTCGTCTACGTTGGGGTCAAAAGTGGTGGATGTCCCGTCGTAGCGCCCGATCTCAGCGTAATCACTGCTGAAATCGTCGCCAGCATCAACAAATAGCTTGTAACTAGTTATAGGAGAGCCACCATCGTCCAGACTTCTCGAAAGAGTAAGTGAGATGCTTGCCGAGTCGGAAGAAATGAACTCAGGCTTTGGAGGAGCATCTGGCACAGTGGCCGCCAGGACGTAGACGATGTCGGAGTATTCGCCCCAGCCAATATTGTTTGCAGCCCTGTACCTGAATCTGTAATTGGTCGCTTTTGTGATACCTTACGTGACCGTGTAGTACAGGAGAAGGTAGGGTGATTCGAGACCTATGACAGCCGCGAAGTCACTGCCTTGGCCATCGTCAATCTCGAGCGAGTAACTCGTGATCTCGTCACCGCCGTTGTCAGCAGGAGCAAGCCAAGTCACCTTAATCTGCGTGGGCCCGGTTTCGTTAGGGTCAGGACTTGGTCCATCATCTGGCTTTCCTGGCACACCTGCGAGAAGTTGGTTACTGATAGTACTCTCAACTTCGCCAATCTCATTATGAGCCTTGAGCTTGTATCTGTATACCTTGCCAAGATCTTCCGCGGCAAACGTGACTGTGTGACTTTTCAAATAGTGTTTGTTTGCAATTACGTCTTCGTCAATGGCAGCGAAAGCCCCACCAGCTCCGTCGTCGAGTAACAACTCGTAGCCGAGAATTGGACAGGCTCCATTGTTCGTCGGCGATGACCACTCGAACTAAATCGATGAGCTGGTTGACTTGATGACCCTTGGTACAGCGAGACCAGTGGGACTCGTGCAAGAAGTGAACACTGTCAGAGCAGACTCTTCGCCTTTGCCGTTGAAGTTGATCGCGAGGATTGTGAAGCCGTAGGAATAGCCTTATTCAAGATGATCGATGTAGTACTTCTCCGTATTTGGGTTCTTCGCCCCATCGTAGACAAGAGACTTGGAACCGTCTTGCATGTCTTGCATGAAGAGCTGGTAGCCAACGATAGGCTCAATGTCTGCAACAGGAGGGGTCCATGCAACCATGATCGAAGTGATCGTCGAAAGACTCTGAACCTTGGTCACTGGGTCAAGTGCACTGGGTAGCGGGGCAACGGAGACTGCGAGCTCGGGAGAGTACTTCGAGTCGCCGTATGCATTGACAGACTTCATGCGGAAGCGGTACTCGGCGTAGGGTACCAGCCCGTCGTCGGTCACAGTCAGAGTGTGACTCATCGTGTTATCGCTGTAGGTGTCGACTGTTTGCCAATCAGAGCTCAAGTAGGGTGAAATCTCAAGCACGATCTGAGTGATGATGGAACCACCGTCGTCGACACTCGGTGAGAAGCCCAAGCTGATTGAGTCAGCTGTAGAAGAGACGTAAACCGGGGCAATCTGGCGCTCAGGCACTTGGGCGGCTTGAACATAACCAGTCTCTGAGAACTGGCCCGGGCCGTTAATGTTCCATGCTCGGTATCTCAGCTGGTAAGTCGTGCCCTTTTCGATTCCTTGCTCGTAAACGGCCTCATTGAGGAGTGAAAACTGATCTTCACCTCCTTGGATCGACTGCCACTGTTCCAAAGTCTGATTGTAGATGCTGAGCTCGTAGCTGACGATTTCAGACCCACCATTAGCTGCCTCAAGCAAAGCTGCATAGTCAACGTGGATCTACGAAGCAGAGGTTTGTTCGAGGTTCAAGATGGGCACTGTAGTCGGCTAGTCAGGGGTCGCAGCGAGGACGAAGCTAACTTCTTCAGTCACTGCTCTTCCCACTTTGTTGCTCACCTCCAGTCTGTAGACAAATGTCTTTGAAGTATCGGCGCCATCGAATGAGACCGTGTAACTTCTCAAAGCGGGCAGATCGTTAATGTCATCTGCATTTATTTCAACTAAGTCGCCACCTGCTCCATCATCTCTGAAGAGGAAGAAAGAGAGCACGGGGCAACCTCCGTCGCGCAAAGGAGCATTCCAGCCGAGAGTCATCTCAGTCTTGGTTACAGCAGTCATCTTAGGGGAAGCGAACTGCGTCGGAATCTTGCACAAGATAAACGAGGCCACATCTGACTTCTCACTTGGTCCATTGAAGTTCACAGCTTGGATAGTGAACCCGTAGGTCTGTCCAGTCAGCAACTTTGTGACCATGTACTTACGCACGTTGGGGAAGTTGATTCCGTTGTAAACAACTTCGAACTCGATGCCGAAGCCGTCGTCAGCGTTCAGGATGTACCCAATGACAGGTAGTTCCGTGTCAGGGCTGACATCCCACTGTAGAGTGATGTACGTCTCGCCTGACTCATTGACAACCTTAGTGACTGGGTCAGGCTTCGCTGGGAAACTTGACACGCCAGCATCTACCTCATCAGAGAAGTCACTTTCTCCGTAGTCGTTCACGGCTCTATACTTGAACTTGTAGATGGTGGACGCGACAAGAGAGTCATCGTCCACTGTCATTGTGTGGTCTAGTGAGCTTCCATCATAAGTTGTGATCTTGATGTAGTTTGTCGAGACACCACCTTCGTTTCTGAAGAGTTCGTAGCCAGTAACCTCGGCTCCTCCATTCTGAGTAGTCTCGAAAAGGAAGAGTGAGATAGAGTCCCCGGTTGCATCTTTGAACTGAGGCGCAGGAGGTCTTTGTGGGTTGCTTGCAGCCTGGATGTAAGTGATCTCCGAGAAGGGTGACCACCCGTTTACATTCAGCGAGCGGTAACGGAATCGATAGATGTCGCCAGATTCAACGCCGTCAGCGATCGTGAAGGTCGTTTCAAGCGAGTCAAGAGCATATTCTCCACCAATGAGACTTCGGAATTCACCGCCTTGGCCATTGTCAATCTGCAACTCATAAGACAAAATAGGACTGCCTCCATTTTCGCCGACAGGTTGAGGCCCATAGTTTACTTAGATCTAGTGTTCGTCTGTGACTGCAGCCCCGGAAACTGGCCCACTAGCCGGCTTGTCAGGTTCATCTGCGAGCGTCACAGAAAGCACGTTACTGTCAGTAGAGCCAGCAAAGTTATGTGCTCGCACCTTAATTCTGTAGATGGAGCCAGTCAGCAGGAGATCTCCAATCTCGTACTCTCTTAGCGACGGCTTGTTGTTGACAATATTGGGATCCACGGAAACAGTCAAGTCATCGTTGACACCATTGTCACGGAAGATGTCGAAGCCGGTCAATGGACAGCCATTTGAAAGAGGTTCTTTGAACTTGATCGTGATAGAGGTCTTCGTCGTGGCGATCTTCTCAGGGGTGCCCAAGTCAGATGGCCTCAGGCACGCAAAGAGCGTTGTCACATCGCTCTCTACCGAGTATCCGTTGATGTTTTTCGCGATGAGCTTGAAGCGGTAGGGCAGGCCTGTGACAAGTCCCACAGCCGAATAGTTTAGCGTGTGGGAGTCGAAGCTTCCATCGTAAACGAGGCTGAAGTCTCCATTGAGGCCATCGTCAATGTACAAGAGGTAGCCTAGCACAGGGACACCGTCAACGTCAGCGATGGGGTTCCACTGAACTGCAAGCGAGGACGGGGTACTCTTCAATTCTACCTTGAAAGGAGCATCTGGTTTATCTGGCAGGGAGCCGAGTGCTATCCTTGTCTCCTCTGACTAATCGGACGCACCGAACTAGTTCAGGGATTTAAGGACGAAGCGATACGTGGTGCCTGTGACGAGACCATCAGCCGTTGATATAGTAGTGGTCAAGTCGGTGCCCGAGTAAATTAGGTCGTACGACGCAGCGCTTTGAATCGTGTCGATGTAGAGCTCAAAGCTTGTGATCTGCGAGCCACCGTTGTTCTCGGCAGCAATGAACTGAAGGTCGATAGATGTTGAGTCCGAAGAGATGTAGACGGGCGCGAATGGTTTGGCAGGCACGGTAGCCGCCAAGTAGTAACTTATGTCACTGAACTCACCCCATCCGTTTAGGTTTGTAGCCCGGTATCTGAATCGGTACTCAGCGCCACTTGAAATGCCGTTTGAGATGATGAGCTGCGGAGTTAAAGTGTAGACACTTCTAAAGTCGCCGCGGAAGCCATCATCATATTGAATCTGGTAGTTTAGGATCTCACTTCCGCCATTGTTTGCTGAAGTGAAAGGCTCGATCGTGATGCCGACCCGGGACTAGTTTGTGATCGTCGGATCAGACACAGGTGGGTTGGTTGGCTTGTCAGGCAGTGAGGCAAGGGCGACGGAGAGAGCACTTGTGTCTAGAGTGCCCGCATAATTGATCGCCCTGACCTTGAACTTATATACTCTTCCGACGACGCCGTCGGTGCTGAGATCAATCGCATGAGATGCTAAACTGGGTTTGGTCTCGTCTAAGTCTGGATCTTAAATGTTAATTTCGCCATTCTCTCCGTCGTTCCTGTAGATTTGGTAGCCAAGAATGGGGCAGCCACCGTCTTAAGAAGGCTTTTCCCACCCAATTTCGATCTCGAGAGCATCTTGATCTGAGCTGAGGTACACAGGAGTTTTGAAGTCAGTTGGAGCTCGACAAGCATAGAATGTAGCAATCGCACTAGGCGCTGAGTTTCCATTCTTGTTAATGGCTTGCACGGAGAAGCGGTAAGGAAGACCAGTGAAAAGGCTTCCTGCGGTAAATGTACGAACATCAGGTCTGTTTTTGCCGATGAAGATAGGTATCAGGTCGCGATCATTTCCGTCGTCCATGTTCAGGATGTACCCGATGATGTCCAGATCACTGGCCGCTGGAGCATCCCAACTGACCTGGATCGAAGTCTCAGTCGACTTTACGCGGGTAGGTGCTCCTGGCGTGTTCGGAACATCTCCAAATGCAATGAAGGACTCAATGCTGTAGTCAGAGAAGCCAATAGAGTTCTCTGCAACTGTCCTGAATCTATAGGTTTTACCAATCTCAAGACCGTCATCAGCATTCGTGGCGTCGTATTCTGTCGCACTTCCATCGTAGTTCGTGAGTTGAGTGAAGTCGGAAGTAAAGTCATCACCAGCGTCAACTTCAAGCTAGTAGCCAGTGATAGCTGAGCCACCGTTGTCCTCGCTGTGAGGAATCACGATGGTGAGAACACCACTTGCGAAGCTCAAGAAAAGGGGTTGGGGAGGTTTGTCGGGTACACGAGCAGCTAAGACAGCAGACTCTTCAGAGAATGGTCCCCAGCCAACCGAGTTCTTCGCCCGATACTTGAATCTATGCTGACGGCCCTTGATAATGAGGCCAGTCACTTGGAAGGTTGTCTGCATCGAGTTAGAACTTGCACCGACGAGACTTGTGAAGTCTCCACTGATTCCGTCGTCCATCTGCAGCTCGTAACTGATGATGGGAGAACCGTTGTTCTCAGGAGGGGGACTTGCAAACGAAACCATGATGGTTGAGTCACTCGTGATAGTTGGGTCGTTCACTGGACTGTCGTTAGGTTTTGACGGAACGCCAGCGAGCACTATGTAGGCTAAACTGCTCAGAGTTTCTCGTTGAGAAGTCCTTGCAAGAATTTAGAACCTGAAGGTCTTGCCTTCACCTAGGGCAGGGAAGTTCGTAACGACGAGCTGGCCAAGACTTGGCTTCTACCTCACGACAGAGTCTTCAACAGAGTTCACTTCTGTCGTGATCGGTCCTCTCTCTCCATCGTCTCTGTACACGATATACGTTTAGATTGTGCAACCGCCGAGGTCTCCTGGCGGGGACCACGAGATGGTTACCTCGCTCACTGCCTAAGCAACAATCTTAGGCTTTAAGAAGTCAACCGGAGCTGTGCAAGCGTAGAACTGGGCTGATTCAGACGGCTCGGAAAGTCCATTGAAGTTGACTCCATAAACACGGAATCGGAAGAGTAAACCGTTTGTGAGGCCACTCTTGAGGAATGAAATGACACCGGGGTTCTTGGAGCCGTCGTAGATGGTTGAGAACTGACCGCCGTTTCCATCGTCCATCTACAGTATGTAACCTTAGATGGGAGCATCGGGGTGTGTCAAAGGCTCACTCCACCTAATGAACAGAGAGGTCTTGCTGGAAAGTGTCCAGTCGACTTCGATGTCGATCGGAGGTTCTGGAAGAGTAGACGCAGCCACTGTAACAGTAAGGGAGGGTTCGGAGTCACCGAACTCGTTTGTCGCAAAGTATCTGAATCTATACTTGACGCCAGGCGTCAGGCCGGTGATAGTGAACTGCGGGGAAGCGCCGTCGTAGTCTGTCTCCTCGATGTCTACTGGCGAACTCAAGTCGCCAGCATCTCTCTTTATTTTGTATCCGAGAATGTAGCTTCCACCGTTGTCTTTGGTGTTCTCGAGCCCAATTGTGACAGAGTCTTCAGTTGAAGAAATGTAAGTCGGCTTGGGTGGAGCAAGAGGAACACCAGCGGCCTTCAGTTTGACAATATCAGACCACGCTCCCTCTCCAATCAGATTCACTGCTCTGTACCTGAAAGCGTAGGTTTAACCCTTGACGATACCTTTCGTGACCGTGAAGTACAGTTGAAGGGTCCTTGGGTCTTTGCCGATGACCGTAGTGAAGTCATTGAGGTCAAGAGATCCGATTTGAAGCTCGTAACTAATCAGAGGAGTACCTCCGTCGTCAGTCACTTCTTCATACGTGACCTAGATCTGACTCGAGTTGGTGACTGTCTCGTCAGACGCTGGAGGGTTATCAGGCTTGCCAGGGATTGAGGCGAGAAGCATGGGTGCCGACTCGACACTGGTCACGCTTCCTTGCAAGTTGGTAGCAATCACACGGAATTTAAACTCTTCGCCGATGTTAGTTCCATCAGGGAAGATGTCACATAGATGCGTTGAAATGGATGGGTCGAAACGGGGAGACAAGCTAACTGGGTTAACTTCGGTCCATGGACCTGCTCCAGTGCCATCTTCATCTCTCTAGACTTCGTAGTCGAAGATGGGGCAACCGCCATCGCGCAGAGGAGGTTCCCATCGGATTGTGATCGATGTCTAGTCAGACGCTTCATAGACAGGCTCTGCAAAGTCTCGAGGCAGGCCGCATGCATAAATGGAGAAGGAATCGCTGGGGAGACTCTTTCCGTTAAAGTTAATCGCGAACACTCGGAAAGTGTACAGCTTCGCAGTCTGAAGACCGCTTATGATGGTCGACAAGGCATCTGGATTCACTTCTTAGTTGAACACTTCTTGCCAGGTATCGTCGTCTTGCTGCTACTCGACGGTGTAGCCGAGAGTCGGAAGGTCCGCGTCAACCACCTGAGCCCAGTTCAACTCAACATAAGTTGGACCGTTTTGCTCGAGGTCACTGCTGAGGCTACTCGGTGCGAGCACTTACTAGCCAAGTCCAACTCTGGTGAGTTCGGAAAACTCTGACTCGCCAACGCTGTTGACTGCTCTGAACTTGAAGGATTAGATTTTTCCGGTGACCAAGCCATCGTCGTCTGCTGTTAGCGTGTGTGTGAGCAGGCTGGCCGAGTCGCCTCCCGCATCGCTGTAAGTGGTCACTTTGGTGAACCCAGTGTTGATTTCTCCTCCGTTCACAAACAACTCGTATTCAAGGATATCGGCACCGCCAGAGTCTGCTGGTGCAAACATCTTCAGAGTAATCGAGGTCGAGTCGACAAATGTCATGGCGGGAGCAAATGGCTTTCCAGGCACACTCGCTGCGTACAAGTAGCCAATGTTCGAGAATTCACCCCATCCATTGATGTTACGCGCTCGGTACATGTACCTGTATGACACTGCCTTCTCAACCATTAGGTCCGTGAAGCCCAGTCCCAAAATGCTGTCGATAAAGTAGAGCGAGTAGAAGTCGCCATTGTTTCCATCGTCTCTCCACAAATCGTACCCAAGGATCTCGCTGCCACCGTTGTCTGCGTCTCCTAGCTAGTCATACTCGACCTTGATCTGGTTCTCTGTAGTTTGAGCAAAGTCTTGCCTTGGTGGGTTTGAGGGCTTCGACGGGACGGCTGCAAGTTTGTATGATCTAGCAAGACTGACAATCTCGTCAATTTCGTTGTACGCTCCAATCTTGAAGCCGTAGAAGCTTCCAGTGTCCGTTAATCCGGCGACTGTGTGCTGCTTCAAGTAGGGCTTGTTGGTAATCTCATCGGAGTCGATTTCGTTGAAGCCAGAGCCATCGCCGGAGTCCATGTATAGCACGTAGCTGAGAATAGGGCAGCCGCCGGTGTCGTGAGGCTCTGTCCAACCGAGCGTGATCTCTGTTTTCGTCGAAGAAATATAGTAAGGAGCAGAAATGTGATCAGGGGGCAAGCACACCACGAACACAGCTTCTTCACTGCTCTCACTCTGTCCGTTGAAGTCGACAGCGCGAACATAAAAGGCATAGTACTAGCCCGTCTGCAGCCCAGTCACGTTGTAGCTGAACGTTAAGGGGTTGAGAGATCCATCGTAGATTAACGCCGAATCTCCTGTGCCTTTCTCGATAATGTAAAGCTTGAAGCCATCGACAGGGATATCTCCAGGAGTTCCTTCTGTCCATTCGACGAAGAGCGAAGTCTTTGTTTGCTTCGTCTCGTCAGTCGTAGGAGTTGTTGGAGGAGAGACTGGGGCGGCAAGAGCGACCTCAGTGTAGAGACTCTGAGGGCCTTCGCCAATATAGTTGACGGCCGAAACCTTGAAGCGGTAAATCTTACCCGTCTCAAATGAGGTCTCTGTAGTTTGATCAACTATGAAGAAGAGACTGCGGCCGTCATATGACGCGACGGCAGCGAAGTTCTCGGCGTTTTAATCTCCATCATTACCGTAGAGGATGTACGAAGAGATAGCCGACCCTCCGTTGTCTTTCACCGCAGTCAATTGGAGAGCGATCTAAGTGGATGAGGCCCATTAGAACTCAGGAGCTTCAGGTCTTCCAGGTACCTTAGCTGCCATCATAATCTCCGAGAAAGGAGATGGGATGCTATCACCGACGCGGTTACTCGCGGTGACACGATACATGTATTCGTTGCCCGGCTCGAGCTTGTTGATTTGGTGCGACGATACTGTCGGAATGTTGGTTCCATCGTAGACAAGGTACTCTCCGCCAGTTGTGACGTTGGTCTGGTACAGCTTGTACCCTGTGATGATAGCTCCACCATTTGAAGTTAAAGTCCAAGAGACAGTGATCGATGTCTCACTCGAAGCGACCTTCACTGGTGCGTCTTCTGTCGTTGGCTCTGATGCAAGAATGAACGTGTTCCTGATTGAGAAGGCACCGTAGCCCGCTTCAGTCTCAACGCGCACCTTGTACTGAAGATCATCTGATCCTGAAAGGCCAGAGTGAGTATACGTGAGCGTGTTGATGTTTGTTGAGGCGATCTTGGCCCATTCGCTCTCGGGATCGGTTGACTTTTTGTAAAAGACTTCGTAACTAAGAACGAGTGAACCTCCGTTATCCTCGGCCGGTTGCCACTCGATGGTAATCTCGTCTGATGTCGAGGAGACTACTTGAGGCTAGCTCGGGGCTGAAGCTGTGGCAGCGCACAAGAGCAAGACCTCGGTGCTGTTGTTTCCTTCTCCGACCAAGTTGATCGAGCTGACTTTGAATCTGTAAAGATTGCCTGCAACTAGGTCTTCTTGGGTGTTAACAAGAATAGTGGGACTGGCAGTTCCGTCGTAGACGAGCGCCCAGTCGCCCTAACTGATGTCGTTCATGTAGACGCGGTAGCCAGTGACTGGAGAGCCACCATCGTCGGTAGGAGCATTCCATGAAACTGTGATGCTCGAGTCTGTTGACTCATCCATGGTGGGTGGGTCGTCAGGAGGACTGGGCAAATCAGCACAAGCGAAGTACTGTGTATCAGAGTCGATTGAGGTACCGATATCGTTAGTCGCTTGGATCTTGACGCCGTAGATGGAACCAGAGTCCAACCCTGTGATCTAGAAAAGAAGATTGTCCATGTCAAGAGGGCTCGTGTCCACAGAGATAGGATCGTCAGGCCAGGTGCCCGCGCCGTCGTCAACCCAGATCTCAAAGAAGGTGACCGGCCATCCGCCATCGACTTCAGGCTTCTGCCACACAATGTCAATCGTGCCGGCATCGTTGTCGGTTGCCACGTCGATTGGTTTGCCTGGTTCACTTGGCACAGTTCCGATCTTGAGAATAAGTGAGGCGTAAGCTTCGCTCTCGAAGATTACGTTCTGCGAGTACAGCCTGAACGAGTAAGTCAGCGTTGTCTGTAGCTTCTCAGCTGTGTACTTGATGAGCTCTGGTCGCGAAGTGCCATTGTAGAGCAAGTAGAAGGGGCTGCCTGCAATTCCTTGGTCACGCCAGAGCTTGAAGCCGGTGATCGGCGAGCCGCCATCGTCAGCATCCGGAGTGAATAGGAGATCGATTGACGTTAGGTTGCGGCTGTTTTAATCGGCAACTAGTGTAGGGGTAGCGGGCGGGTCGGTTGCCATGAGCTAAATCTCATCGCTGTAAGGACCCACTCCAAAAGCATTTTCGACAGCTACTCTAAACCGGTAAATCTTTCCTTCGCTTCCAGGCTGAGTGATCGCCTTTGTGAAGGTCAGGTCAAGGCCGTTGTCTTCCGGAGTGCCCATCACGAAGTTAGAGTCATCTGAAACCACCAGGTACTTGGTTAAAGGCATGTCACCGGTTTGTGGCGGTGCCGCATATCCGATGGTCAGTGCGTCTTGAGACTCAAGAACAATGAAGAGGGTTAGGATTTTGCCCGGGATCTCTGACGCGGTGGTCACAAGAACATCAGACTCCTCACTTTCTCCAATCACATTCGTCGCCTTTACCTTGTAATTATAGGTATCTCCACGGGTCAAACCCAAGTCGAAGAAGAACGTGTCTTGACCTTCGTGCACTACAAAGAAGACACCGCTGCCCACGTCCCTTGTCACGGTGTACGAGGTGATTGGACTGCCATTGTTCGCCGGGGCAACCCATTCCAAGTGCACCTCGCCAGTCACGTAATCAAACAAGGACTGACTGAAGTCTGTAATCTTGTCTGGAACATTGGCCGCGATCAACGTCGTTGTCTCGGAGAAGCGAAGCTCGTCGTCATCAAAAGAGTTGTCCGCTTCGAGCAAGTTGTATGCAGCAATTCTGAAGTTATAAGTGGCGCCGGCGATGAGGTCAGGCACCTCAAACGAGTTCGTGCCAAATAAGATGTCGGTGCCTGGCTCCACGAAAGGACTTCCAAAGCCGTTGTTTACCTGCAGGTAGTACCCGATGATTGGTGATCCACCATCGTGGGGATTGTCGACCCAAGCGACTTCAATGGTGCTTTCATAGGCGTCAGGAACGACTATCACGAGTGTCACCTTGTCCATCTTGTAGGGGTAGGTCGCCGCGTAGATTTCAGTTAGATCTGAAGGTCCAAGGGAGTAGCCAACCTCATTCCTGGAAGTGACCCTGAAGTGGTACACTGAGCCGGACAAGAGACCTTAGAACTTAAAGTACCGGGTCAAGGGGTCTGCAGATCCATCGTAAATCATGGTCCAGTCACCACCGTCTTCCGAGGCTTCCACAGTGTAGCCAAGGATTGAGCTGCCGCCATTATCTCCTGGCTCCTCCCATTTGATGCTAATGAAAGGTTCCAAACTAATCGTGCTATCGCCACCATGACGATCGACATACTCGGGAGCTGGAGGAGCTTCTGGCTCCACTGCGAAGAGAAGAGAAAGCACATCAGAGTATGTAGCACTGTAGCCGATTATGTTGAGTACATTCATTCTGAAGCGGCAGACTGAGCCAGGCACGATGTTGGAGATCGCGTGCGAGATAGTTGATGTAGAGTTGACGAGCAGGTTGGTGAAGTCACCTCCCTGGCAGTTGTCCATCCACAAGAGATAGTAAGGGTCAATGGTCGAGAATCCTTTCTCTTCATCGCCAGTGTGCAAGACCCACTCAAGCAGCACGTCCGTCTTAGTCAAACTTTCGTCAACGTAGGTGATTTCTGGGACTGGCAGGGGCAAGTCAGACGCAAAGAATGTGCTCTGGGCGCTCCAAGGGCCATCGACCGAGTAGAACTTGGTGAAGAAGTTAAGCGCTCGTAGTCTGATGGAATATTCTTTTCCGGAGAGGAGGCCGACGCCGAGAGTAAAGTCGTACTCGGCGGAGTTGATCACGGCGACGGATGCCGTGCTTGAGTCTTCAACAAGCGTGACTTCAATCTCGTATTCTTGAATTTCGCTTCCACCATTGTCAAATGGCTCTGCCCACTTGAAGTGCACACTCTCTTAACTCTGCCGGATGAGCTAAGGAGCACCAGGCGCAGAGGGATATGTGCCAGACATCATGATCTACTCCGTGGAGTACTTACTGATCAAGCCAATCTGATTCTCAGTGGACATAATGAAGGTGTAAAACACTCCAGCCACCATGTAGTTCACGGTGTAAGAACTCGCACTGCCAGGAAGACTCACCAAGTGTTTGTAGTTTCCTTGTTGGCCGTGGTCGGTGTAGATGTGGTACCACTCGATTGAGAGAGGGTTTGCATCGGAGCCGCCAGTATCTGAGCCCGTGATCTAGGTCCACGACAAATCTAAGGTTGTCCTGGTTGTTGCTTCAAATGTGAACAGACCAGGTCTGACTGGCGCAATGCCTGTCCTAGCCGAGACATACTCGGACCAGTCGGACTCGCCCACCAGGTTGTTAACTTTGATTCTGACATCGTACGTCAGCGCAGGTTCAAGAGATTCAAACTTGTAGGAGGTCGCCTGTACTGTGACGACAAACTCAACTTCTTCCACGCTTCCTTCTTCACTCTTGATTCCGAGAGTGAACACTTGAAGGGGTGACCCACCGTTGGAAGCAGGCGGGTCCCAATTGTAAATCAAAGCAGTCTTGTACCGCATCGACGTGTCATGGTGCAGGCGTAGGGGAAGAGTCGGATCGACAGCAGTCAAGACAACTATGACGGCGCTGTAGTGAATGTGGTCGCACTCAAACATGTTGTTGGCATCATAGACCAAATTACGCCCAGCGTACCTGAGTTGGTAGGTCGTGCCGGACTTGAGGTTGCTCAAGATGAGATCCAGTGTCAACGAGTCGTGTACTCTCGTAAAGGGTCCACCATTCCCATCATCAATTTCAACGAAGTATCCCGTGATGGGAGTGCCCCCGTTGCTTGCTTCTGGGATGGCTGCGATGGTGAGCGAGATTGATGTCTCTGTGACAAGAGTAACCACGGGTGGAGAGGCCGGAGCTTCAGGTAAGTCAGCTGCAATAATCTTGATCTCGTCAGTGAGGTCGCTCTCTCCGATTTGGTTCACAGAAGAGACCTTGAATCTGTAGAAGATTCCAGCTGTGAGCTCACTCTCTGAGTGCCAAAGCACAGTTGGGTTCAGTGTGGCAGGGGCGCTGCCCACTTTCGTGAACTCCTCGTTCTCTTCAGCCATATATACATTGAAGCCATCAAGTTCAACTCCGCCTCTGTCTTCAGGCGAAACCCACTCAAATGTGATTTCAGATGCACTGCGCGCCACTAGAACGATTCCAGTAGGCGGCTGAGGCACGAGGGCGGTGATAATCGATGTGGAGGCGGCACTGAACTCGCTAAGTCCAGAGGCGTTGCCAGATCGTACCTTGAACTGATATTCAAAGCCAGTCTTCAACGAGCTGACCTTGTACGTGAGAGCCATCCCTTTGTAGACCTGTGAGTAGGTCGTCTCAAAGTCTGCTTTCGAGTAAAGGATGTACTGCGTCACATCAGAGTCTCCATCAGCCGTAGGCGCTGTCCACTGCAGAGTAATTGACGTCAAGTCGTGAGTGACTCTTGTGGGGGCTGCCATGCCAGTTGGGTGAGTGATTGGCACGACAAAGAAACTAATGCTTGGTTCACTTTCTCCGCCCAGCACATTTGATGCTGTCAGATAATATTCGTACTTCTTGCCGCCTTCAACGGTAGAATCCGTATATGCGAATTAGGAAGCAGGTAGAGCTGTGAGAAGGCTAAAATCACTCTCTGCCAACGAGCACTCCTTGCGGTAGATGGTAAAGCCAGTCAGGGCTTGTCCGCCATTAGTCAGAGGCTACTGCCACGCGAGGCTCACGAAGGTATTGTCGAAGTCAGTCAAGGAGGGGTTTAAAGGTGAGGAAGGTTTCTCCACAATCAAAAAGGTGAATTGGTCTGACCAAGGACCATCACCGACGAGGTTCGTGGACTTCACCATGAAAGTGAATTCAGTTCCTGCAGGTCCCAGCTCCTCAACCACTGCAGTCAAGGAAGCACCGTAATACACGATGCGATCATCCTGGTTTTCAAGTACTTCAACGAGGGTGTAGGCAACGATGGGCGAACCACCGTCATCGGAAGAGTCAGCCCATTCCAAACCAATACGCGAGCCCGTTCTTGTGTCAGCTATTTCAGTAATTGCTCCTGGTGCAGTAGGTCTGCCGGCAGCTCTGTAGAGAACTGCCTCTGAAGGGTGTCCTTCTTGAGGGTTAAGTCCTGTGATGTAGAACTCATAGTCAGCGTCGAGAGTTAGTTCTGAAACAGTAGTTTGGAGAAGTTCGGCACTGTCAGTCGCGTCGAAGGCAAGAGTAATCGTGCCTGATGTGACTTCAGTTTAGTAGAGCTTGTACCCTGTCAGAGGGACGCCTCCTGAGTCGACGATCGGGTACCAGCCCAAAGTGATTTCGGCTTCGCTCGGACTAGTCTGTGCGGATGAAATCCTGTAGGGTGCAAGCGGCTTTGATGGCACTGATTGCGCGAATGATTGTACTTCGGCCGAAAGTTCACCTTCACCAATTTTGTTGACAGCGGAAACTTGGAACCTGTACAGAGTTCCTGGCTGTAGGTCAGTTGCAACGTGGAAGAACTTGTCGTACGAGTTGATCTCAGCGATCTGTTTGAAGTTGCCCGAGAGGAGATAGCCTAAGTCGGAGTACACTCTGTATGAGTCGATAGTCAGTTACTCGTCGGGGTCAAAGGCTGGCTGTTCCCACTCGAGGGTAACTTAAGTTTTCTGTAGGTCTGTGAAGGGAGAGGCTGGGAATGTGATTTATTCAGGCAAGGCCGCGGCATAAAATTCGGACACAAGCGAGTAATGACTCTCCTTCAGGTACTCACTCACCACGTTGACTCTGAATCGATAACTCATAGTCGCAGTCAGGCCGGAAGTCACTTCAAAGGTAAGAGCAGCGCCAGTGAACACGTTCGTCCAGCTCTCGGCATTTGCTGCCCCTACACCTTCAACCTCGTCCATCTCAAGTTGGTACTCCTTGATTGGAGAACCACCATCGTCATACGCTGGCGTCCAAGAAACTTCGATCGAGCTTGCTGTGGATGAGACGAGTTGGGGTTAGCCTGGTTGCCCAGGGATAGTCACAGTGAAGCAGGTCACGACATCGGAGAATTCTCCTTAGCCAGACTTATTCAAAGCGTAGACTTTAAGACGGTACAAGGCACTCGGGGAAAGACCCTGAACGACTTAGTTGAACTGAGATGGGTTGGTTCTTCCGTCATAAGCATCGACGAAGTCACCATCAAAGCCATCATCCACCATGACGACGTAGCCAGTGATCAGGGAGTTCGTAGGCGCAGTGACAGGTGTCCACTCCACCGAGCACGAGTTTCTGTTCGTGTCAGTCAGTGTGAGGGTCGGCGCGACGGGCACGTCAATTGCCCAGATGGTCAGAGGGTTTGACTTGTTTCCTTCGCCGATGAGTGTCACCGCGGAGATAGTTATTGAGAGAGAATCGCCTGCAGTGACGCCATCGTAGGTGTACTCGAGAGTGTCTTTCGAGACGGTGTCAAGCAAGTTGTCTCCATCATAGATTTTGTAGTTCTCAAGTTTGGTAGCACCTCCTACATCAGATGTTGGCACCCAGCCGAAAGTCACTTCGTCAGGGGAGACAGCAATTTGGTAAGGAGTTTGGGCAGGTGGTTGTGGAAGCTTGCCCGCGATCATTTGGAAGAAGGGGCTGAGCTCCGACCATCCAGCATAGTTGAGAACTCTGTAAGCGAACCAGTAGCTATGGCCGCTTCGCAGTTCGTAAGCAGTCGTTTGTAGGACTGAGGAAATCGAGGAGCCGTCATAAATCAAGTTTGTAGGAATACCATTGCTGTCGACGTCGTTGACGAAGAGCTGGTAGCCAATGGGCGGCGTGGTTGAGACACCAGGCGCAAAGAACTTGATGCCGATCGAACTGAGAGTTCGTGTATTGGGAACCTCTTCAGGAATGGTGAGATCCGAAGCCACAGCTCCAGCATATTGATAGATGATGCCAGACCTCTCACTTTCTCCTCTCACGTTCACCGCAACAATCTTCATCGTGTACTCTTGATTGGCGGTCAGGGAAGCAAGCTGTAACTCGTTAAGCACTGAAGAGATTATACTGGTCTTTTCCCAGGTGTCGGCGCCAGCAATTCTGTAGTAGACGAAGTATCCTGTGAGGACTGAACCCCCGTCGTACATAGGTGGGTCCCATCGCAAGTCGATCGTGCCTGTTCCAGATGTGACGAAGGCAAAGTTGAGTGGAGTCGAAGGAGCCACAGCTGCGAGTGATGTCAATTCTGGAGAGAATTCACCGATGCCAACGTCGTTCATGGCTCTGACCTTGAATCTGTAATTACGTCTCTTGGTGATACCGTCGAGAACAGTGTAAGTCAAAATATCTGCCCTTCCAGGTCCGTCGTAGACCAGCTCAAAGGCATATGCTTCCTCGGACATCCAGAGCTGGTAGCCAGTCACGGGAGCTCCGTTGTCCGTCGGCGCTTCCCATGAAACTTGAATTGCCACATTATTCTTACTGTAGTCGTCTAAGAAGACAAGAGTTTTAGCTGGAGTGTCAGGGGCGCTGGGAGTCGCAGCGACGTACAAAGTGAGCACGTCAGACTTGACGCTTTCCCCATTAGGGTTCCAGCTCGTAATCTGAATGTCAACCAGTTTGCCTGTTCCGAGTGACCCCTACTCAAAGGTGCGCTAGAAGGTATCGGTAATGTCAGTTTCCACTGGCGTCCCGGTCTAGTCTTCATCGATGTAGAGAGTGTACTTAGTTAGGGAAAGCCCACCGTTCGACTCTGGTTGCTACCATCTGAAGGTGACTGATGTGGTTGTTGAGGCTTCCCACTCGAGATAGTCTATCTTTGAGGGAACCACTCCGGCGTAGATCACCAAAGAGTTGCTGTCAGCGCTCTCACCAATCTCATTGAATGCCCTGACAGTCACCGTATACGTACTGCCGACTTCGAGGTCACGAAGTGTGGCTATCTGGGTGAGAGAGAAGTCTGAGGAGTCATAAGCAATCATTGGTGGGTTGCCACTGCCATCGTCAAGGTAGACTTTGTAAGAGAGAGTTTCAGGGTTGCTGACTATCTCTGCACCTTCCGTCCACTCGATGACCTGCTCGGTTTACGTCAAAACTTTGACCAACGCGAGGGAGGCTGGCGCGTTCGGGACTACGCCAACAGTGACCACCAAGTCTTAGCAGTACTCCGACTTACCCGCATGGTTAAGAGCTTTCATTTTCAGGGAGACGACATCTCCAATGGCCCCGTCTGTCGAAATATTAACATCGAATGAAAGAGACTGAGGGGCGATGTCCGTCTCTATGTCGGAGCCATCTCTCGCCAACGTGTAACTCAGGATGGAAAGGCATCCATCGGTAGCTGGCTAGTCCCAAGCGAAGGTAAGTTTGCTTTCAGGGGTCATGGTGACCCAACGAGGACTGCGAGGATGCGAAGGAACCACTCCTAACCAGACTTGGTCGGTGATGTAAATGCCTTCACCAGCTGAGTTGACCGCAGTTGCTCTGATATTGTACAGGAGGCCGCACTCGAGCTCCTTTTCAGAGCCTGCCATGAACGAGAAAACTGAAGGGTATCCGGTGCCGTCAAAGATGAGCTCGAAGGGTCCACCCTTGCCGTTGTCAAGATAGATCAAGTATCCCTTGACTGAGTCGCCGTTCATGTTTGTGGGCGCAGTCCAGTCAATCTGGATCATGTTGGGATTGATCGAAGCAGTCAGTGTCAACGAGTCGGGTGCGTCGGGCACGTTGGCAAAAACAACACTGTTGGAAGCGGACAGCAAGCTCTCGCCGATTTCATTTAGTGCAGTGACTTGAAGTTTGTACGTGGTGCCAAGTTCGAGGCCAGACAGCTGGTACCAGTTGATCGACGGGTCAAGTTCAACCTCTTCAACGTTGTCGACGTAGAGCTTGTACGAAGTGACCGAGAAGCCGCCATCGAAGATTGGAGACTGCCAGTCGACGGTGAGCTCTTCAGCGGAGTCGTAGCTGACGACCTGAGGAGCAGCGGGTGGTGTGGAAGGAATAGAAGCCGATTGCGCTGTAAGGGTCACTCCAGAGTTGAAAAGACCACAGTTCTTGGCTAGGATCAATACTTTGTAGTAAAGACTTGGCTTGATGGTTGGCTGTGTGAGCGAAACGGTGCTGATCTGAGGAGATCGGAGTCCGTTGTAGACAAGCCGGTAGCCTGGATGAGCCACCTCTTCAATGTAAATCCTGTAACCTTCAATCGCGCAACCTCCATCAGTAGCAGGAGCCTCCCAGCTCAACGAGATGGCTTCTTGATTCTGGCTCACCACGGCAAAGTTTTGCACTTCACCGGGAGCCTCGGTTGCGAAGTATCCAATGTGTTCAGACCAAGCGCCTTGTCCGATCGAGTTGATGGCAGCGACTTGGAACCTGTAGAATACAGAAGCAGAAAGTCCAGTGAAGTCAAATGTATTGCCTGCATCTGTCTCCTGTGCTTCCCACTCTGTCAGGGGTCCGTCGTCTCTTCTGAACACAAAAGTTGTCACAGCGTCTCCGCCATCAAACGATGGAGCTTGTGCAGAGATCTCAACTGAATCTCCACTGCTGGAGACGTAGGTGGGAGCTTGTAACTTGGAAGGAACGCTTGCCGCAAGAAGATCCAACTCGGCAGCTTCACCTTCGCCGATATCGTTTACCGCAGTAACGCCGATAGTGTAAGTTTGACCGACACTCAAATTGGTGAAGGTGAACCCGTTGAAGGTCGCTTGTCTTGAGGCGTCGTAGAAGATAATCGAGTTGAGGTAGAGTTTGTAGCCTGTGACAGGGTCGCCGCCTTCGTCAGCAGGCAGAGCCCACGTCACTCTAATTTCTCCAGCCTGCAAGGACTCCATGTCGATTCGGGTGAATGCTTCTGGAGCTGCTGGAATTTCGGCCATCAAGATGGAGACCTCGTCAGAGAGAGGGCCTTCACCGTGGACATTCGTCGCCGAGTACTTCAGCTTGTAAATGGAGCCAGTTGTCAAAGTGATTGTGTCTGGCAGGCTCGAAGTTTCCCATGTCGTTAGGGTGTCTCCATTGGCGTAGGGGCCAGTGAATTCACCATCAGAACCATCGTCAATGTAAATGTTATAGTCGGTGATCGGCTCTCCACCATCGTTCAGCAGGTGATCGAACTCGATGAAGATCTGAGTGCGAATCGTCTGCAAGGCGTCGTTGCGAGGGGCAGCTGACGGCTTTGGAGGAACTGAACGCGGGGTAAACGTGAACTCAGCAGAGTAGGCACCGAAGCCCATGAAGTTTCTAGCCTTCACTTGGTACTTGTACTCGTGCCCAGTGATCAGGTTTTCGTGCATGAAGGACGTAGTCGACTGCTCTTCACCTGTGATGGAAACGAAGCCGGCTCCGAAAAGCTCATCAACCTCGAGCTAATAGCTCAGAATAGGAATAGTGGTGTCTCCAATGCCCGTGTCTGCAGGCTCATTCCACGACAAGTGCAACGAGTTGGCGGCATAGGTCACAACTTGAATAAGATCAGAGCCGTTTGGGAGAGCACTGGGAGTCAGTTCGATAGGTTCAGAGGGCGCACCATAGTTAGGATCTACAGAGTTGAGGGCAACAACTCGTAGATTTACAGTGACTCCAGGCACAAGACCAGCCGCGATGCCAATCTCGTCAAGAGAGCCGTCATCACTGTCAGCGCCAACTGAAGTCCATGTGTCAGGGGGTCCTTCCGCTTGAATCTCGTATTCTGTGATGCTCTAACATCCGTCGTCCTGCGGTGCAGTCCAGTGGAGGGTGATTTCATCTGCGGCGAAGGTTAGTTCGTCGCCTTGGTAGAGCCCTGTCGGCCGTCTTGGAGTGAAGTATCCTTCAACAATAGACGAAGAGCCAGTGAGAGGAGTATGAGACCGCTTGTAAAAGAGAGCAGTGGTCGGAATGATCTCGAAGGCTTGTGATGCGCTCTGCCAGTAGAGTTGCACGTGGGCTGCGCCGACGGCATCGTAATACTCGATCTTGATTGGCACGTAGATGTCTGCCGTCAAGTCAATCGTAAAGCCTTCAGAGGTGACACGGTGCGCGTCATTTTCATCGCTCACATCCACAAAGTGGTCGATAACCAACTTCTCATTAATCCATAGACGAACGCCATCGTCAGCGTGGAACTCGAAAGTGTACGACTCTGTATAAGCGGGCTTCAGAAAGCCGACCCATTCAACAGAGACATAGTTGGAGGCTACATCCGTGATGATCTCACCCGTGCCCCAGTTGAAGTTGATCACAGCGTCAGGGCGTGTCAGGTAAGGCTTTCCAGAGAACCATCGGTTCGCAAAGTACCTGCCCTCGAGGCCTCCCTCGATCAACAGGAAGGCTGAAAGAGTGTAGAAACCGCACTTGGAGGTGTCTTCGTCTCCGCTCGGAATACTGTAATCGATTGTGTACTCGCTGGGACTTGCCGTGATCATAGGCACCGTCTCGTAGATGTTTTGACCTTAGCCGCTGACAACCTAAACGACTGGCTGCTCGATGAGCACAGGGTTGTTGAAAGCATCGAAGATCTGGATGTCGACTGTCGAGTCCACATCCAAGTCAACTGGGGTCGTGTACGTCAACGTTGATGAGGACGCATGCGGCAAGTTGGGCACGACAGTGATCGTGCTTGTCTTCTCGTTGCCTGAGTCTCCGTTGACAATGACAGAGAGGTCGTAAGTAGTCGAGGCGTCCAGAATCTTGTAGTCGACCTGGTAAGTGCCATCATTGTTGTCGAATGTCTCAATGTCCGTGATGCCAGTGATGGTCACGAGCAGGGTGTCGCCGCCCATCTCACGCTGGTTGTTTCCGGAGTCGAACAGGGTTACTGTGAACGTGGCAACTTCGCCAGCAATTGTGTCGGTGACACCAGTACCAGACAGAACCGTGTTAGAGGCGTCCACTGTCGTCACGGAGCAGATCACGTTGAAGGGAGCGTTCTTGATGAGGTAAGAAGGACCTGTGCCTCCTGGCTGCAAAGTAACATCAAGCATGTACTCTCCTGACTTGCTCAAGGTGTAAGTAATCTCATAGATGCCATCTTCTTGAGCAGTGACCACTCCGTTGACCACAGTTGCAGGGTCAGCCTTGTGAGTCAAAGTGACAGCGAAGACGTCGTCTTGGTGAATTTGAAGGTTTCCGAACAAATCACGCGCATACACGGTGTGAACTTCTTCAACATCGACTGTAGCGTGCTGAGTTGGCACTTCGTCACCCAGGTGAGACATTGTTTCGTTGCTTGAAGCGGGCTATACCGTGAACAAGAACGGAGTATTGACAGAGTTCAAGGTGTTGTACAAGAACTTGCTCTCAATCGTGTCGAACTTCTGGGAGTCGCTCTCCCAGAGAAGCTTCAGCTTTTACATTCCAAGTCGTTCTGAGTAGTTCAATTCAATCTCGTAAAGCTTGTCAGCGGCGAGATCAATGTCTTCGGAGTTGAAGTAGCCGCCCATCATGTGTTGGGGGTCGATGTTCGTCGTATCAAACTGGTTCTTGATTAGCGACTTGCCGTTCAGCTTGAGTTCGAATTCGGCTGTCTTGAAAGACTCCACGTAGAAGCGGTAAGTCTCGGTGTAGGCGGGCTTCAAGTGGCCGACCCATCGAACTGAGAAGAACTAGGATGGGTAGACGGAGCCACTCTGGAGAACCATCGCGTCATCGAGTCGCTAAAAATCGATCGCTGGATCGACTTGGGTAAATTTGGAGGCAGCTTCGTGTGAGAGGAAGTCGACGTCTTAGACTGGGGCTTGGAAGTCCGTCGTCTCGTAGTAAGTGGCGACGAGGCCTCCCTGTTGGGTTAGTCTCAAGATGCCAGAGTAGTCGCTGGCCTTGGTCAAGACAAACGTTGCACTGTAGAGCGAGAAGAGGTAGTCGATCTCTGCTTCGAAAAGTGACACCTCTACAGAGAGCATGTCTCTAATCTAGAAGTGGAAGAGTTCGTCAGTGGCGAGGACGATGTTTTCAAAGATGTCCTTCGCTTAGATCTGCCAGACATAGGTGAGTCCGGCTGTGATTGGAGTCTCAGAGGAGACCAGGTCTGAATAATACGCTTGCACGTGTCCATGGAAGACGTCCACGTTGGGGATCGGGGATCCAACGACATCTGTACCGCCAAGCGTGACAGAAACTGTGTAGGCTTCAACGATCTCGAACATGAAACTAACTGAGTAAGTTCCATCGGTGTTGTCCGTGAAGCTGAAGGGGCCATACACTGTTCCACTAGTTTGGCCTGTAAGTGTGAGCTCGAAGTCGTCGGCAGCCGAGTCATATCGGAAGTTCGTGAATTCGTCTCTTGCGTCGACTGTGATCTCAATCAAGTCTCCGGTGTAGTAGAACTCGTTGACTCCGGTGAAGTTGGAAGTCTGAGGGACGGAAAGAGGTTTAGGCTCCACGGTGACTGTTTCAACGTCGAAAGGCACGTCAAGGCCGAGAAGTCTGATCGCGAGATCGTACTCCCCAGCCTTGGTCAAAGTCACAGTGACAATGTAAACACCGTCGTCTGTGTCATCAGTGAAGACGCCTTCAACAGAAACAACAGGCATTTCAGTATCAGACTCCATCTTTCTGTACGTGTAGAGGGCGATGTGGTCGGTGCCAACTGCAGCTGCAAGCACATCGACCAGGTTGTTGGAGTAGAAGTCACGTCCCTGGATTTTTAATGAGTACTCTGTGCCAGCGATCATCGTGTCAGGGATGCCCAGGGTGATGCAGGAAGGTGCGTAGAGGTTAGTTGGCGAAACTTCAATCGGGGTGAAGGGAGAGTCTTCCAGGTCAAGACTGTTGACTCTGACGTTCAAGGTGAAGGATCCAGCCTTGTAAATCGTCAGTTGGGCTTCGTAAGTGCCGTCACCTTGGTCAAGCGCGATGCCCTGGATGTTGGACCCGTAAATCGACTGCCAGTCGTTAAGATCTGGGATCGAGATCGGCGAAGGCCAGTCATCGTGGTCAAGGTAGGAGGCGAGGATCTCGATAGTGGTGTCAGGCTGCTTCATGATCTGCTTGCTATTGTAAATGTCCCTCATCTGGATGGTGAAGAAGTAGGTGATTCCGGCTTCCAAGTTCTAAGGAACTCCAGAGATATCGGTAGAGCAGAGGATGGACTTGATCTCGCCTGGGTACACGGTTGCAAAGTAAGGTGAGCCAATGATGTGGCCACCTACAAGCATCACGCTGACGTCGTAAGTGCCCGCGATTTGAGGAACGTACTAGGCGAGGTACCTTCCATTCTCTTGGTAGACGGCAGTGACGGTGAATGTGCCAGCGCCGGAGTTAGAGATGTCCGTGAAAAGCATCTCGTAGTTGTCAACAGTGTTGTCCAACGGCTCGCCGCTTGAATCACGTGACTGGAAGATAGCTTGACTAAGCTTGCCTGCAGTCAGCTCCGTCTCTGTCTCTTCAATGGTTGAGGAGCCGGAGATGGAGGGACCCGGGATAACTTCCACTTCGTAGACAGCTCCTCCGACTCTCTCTGAATAGTAGAGGTACTGGGGAGGAATGACCTGACGTGGAATCTGTGGGGAAGTCCACTCCACCTTGAAGTAGGCCACCTCTTGTAATTCTCTGAACTCGAGCCGGAAGTCGTGCAACTTGCCAGCTGTCAGAGGAATCGTGATGGTCATCTCATCACAGCAATTGGACCATCTGTCGATGACAAGCTCTGATTCGAAGTAGAATCGGAACCCATCGTCTCCACGGATGATGAAAGTAAAGTCCTCAGAGTAGGGCGCCAAGAGCTTACCGTACCAGTGAATGCTGACAAAGTCGCCAGCTTCCTCTGTGATAAGATTTTCGCCCCAGTCGTACTCAAGGACTGACTCAACGCGACTGATTGCGGGGACGCCATCGAGGAACGCGTTGTTGAAGTACTCAGCGTACAAGCCGCCTTGTCTTGCTAATACGGCACTCACAGTGATAGTGCCTGCCGTCTGGATCACGTACTCCGATTCATAGGTACCGTCACCGTTGTCCGTGAAGGGGGTGAAGATGGGAACTTCTGGGAGCTTATCGTTCTCGTAGGAGAGGTCACATCTGTAGTTGTCCGTGACATAGCAAAGATCCTCGACGTGGAGGAAGAACAAGTCTCCGCCGGATGTCTTTGGATCGCCATTCTCTTCGTAGGCAGTGATGGTCACCGAGGCTGGGATTGCTCCCTGCATCTCGACGATGCCCTGCCCGCTAATGTCGGTCAAGCTTGGATCTGTCCTGTAGGGCAACGTGACTGTGAGAACATCTGAGAAGTCACTAGTCTCGACCCAGTTCCTCGCCTTGATTTTGAAGAGGTAGTCGGCGGCGACGAGGGGATTTCCGAGATGGTCAGTCGTTGTCTAGAAAGTCTTGATGGTAGGATCCTCACCACCATCGTAGACCAAAGTATAATCGGCGTCGGTGTCTCTCTTCATGTAGAGGAAGAAGCCTAGCACCGACGAACCTCCGTTGTCACTTGGCAAGTCCCAGGCAATCTAAACGATGTCAAGATTGGCGAGGAGGAGTGTCGGAGCTGCTGGAGGTTCGGGGTAGTTTGCACAAATCATCGTCACAGGGATGGACCACGGCGAAGTCTCCGGAGCGGAAGTGCTGACTCGCATCTAGATGTCCATGGGACGTCCGTCGTCTACACAAATTTACTCACATTCAAGACCAAGCCACGTCTAGCCAAAACTTACCTGTGCCATCGCAGTCGATGTCGCCTTGGACGAGGGGAGCAAGCACGTTAACAGGTCCAGTGACGACCCCATCCTATAGCACGCAAATCAAATGTCAGTAACAAATGCCAAACCAGCCAATCACATTTCGATGAAATAAAACGAGACTCGCAGATAATTTCTGGTGCCAAAATGAAGAAGGAAACAAGAATTGAGCGTGGCTACTTACGGGGTCAGTGAACTGCAGATCGTAGGAAACTGCATCTGTCATGGCGTCCCATGCAACGGTGATTGTGCTGGTTGCGTAGCTGCTCCATCTGGGCGGAGGTGGTGCAACCAGAGTGCCTAAAACATCAATAAGATTAATTTCCGCAAAAGCGATTTGACGTCGCTGAGTGAAATGAGGGGAGTTCAGCTGCAGACTGAAAGTGCATGATGTGACTTACCGTGAGCCGCTGGAAGCAGCGCAGACATAAGTATAAAGGAGAGGGTCCACAGGGTGCGCGCGGTGGCACCAGCTGGGCGTGGAGGCCTCGCTCGACGTGAGAAATAGGCTTGGAAGCCTTCGTGCTCTCGCGATTTGGGGGTGTGCAATTGAGTTTAGCACAAGTGTTCTTTTAATGTCTTCATGATAAAAGAGTTGCTTTGCTTGTTCAGCTTTAATAATATTAACAAGTCTATAATAATTTCCGTCACTTTCCCAACTTTTAATCTGAGCCAATACATTTCCCGTTCTGCAATTCTATTGGCTCCCAGGATAATAACAATTAAATTTTAACTTGAGATTAAATTATTATAAACTGAAGAGCCAATAAGAGGCGATTCAGACTTAATTAAACACTCCGATTAAAAATCAGCCAGGCTTTCTAACGACTAGATTGGAGTTGCCAGCCGGCACTCGGCCAAAGCAAGGTCCAATTACTCATTTTTCAAAGTTGTGTGTTTCTCACCACCACGCGAATCGCTGTGACTCACTGATCGTAGATCTGAACTTCGCTTTGCTTGAAACGTTGTTTGAGGTCAGCTAGAGTCGTTTCAAGTTTGTAATTCTGGGCTGAGATCTGAGGGTGAAAGTTAGTCTCGAATTAAATTTTATTTCTGCAAACGAAGAAAGCAAAGAGAGGAAAGGAGACTCCGCCTTGACGTGTGAGAGAGTCTCCAGACAGAATGGGCCGGTGTGGCTATGGGCGCAAGATGGAGAAGCCTTGTGGGAGCGTCGTAGAGGCAGGCAGACAGAAAGGGGGAGGTAGATGGGACGCAAGACTCCGAGAAGGAGCGAATACATGGCTTGCCTTCGTGAGAATTGAAGATTACTGTGACTATCGCTGAAGCAAAAGGTAATCGAGATGGCGGAGAAGTAAGAGTGCTGCTGGCGGCGACACGAGGGGCTCAGCACTTACACTTGAGGGTGTTGACAAGCACTGGCTCGAGATCTACCGAGTGGAGTAACTTTGAAGCCACGCACGCTTCAGAGAAGCGAGGAGAGAAGCAGTCATCCAAGATGAATGCCCTCGTCGGTCCTCTCGCTTCTTCCAATGACTTTCCTACTCCTAGGCGCAGATCACTTTATCGGTTGAGTTGAGCGACTGAAAGAGGGACAAAGCCGTCACTTCACGAATGCATCTTGAGCAAACTCCTAAACCGCTGGCCGCGATCTCTCGATCTGCCCTGACCGCGCTCGAAGCGACCTTACTTGACTCAACCTAAACCCCTTACTGGTAGTGACCTGCACTGTGGAAGCGACCTGCACACTAACTCCGATTTGGAAATCTACTAGTGCCAGTACGTCTACGAAACTTCAGAACCGGCAGCAATCTACTTCCTGCGCCTGGGTTTGCCAAGGTCCATACCCACTACGATGACAGCACTTTGATCATCCAATTTGTAGAGGAGCCTCAACCCACCACGACAAGAGTGACTGACGCTACATGTCCCCCTCTCACAACTGACTCCTTAACACTCAACTAACTTAACTCTTCAGAAAACTTCACACACAACTTAATTTTTAAATCATTCAATTATAACGGCACCTTTGTCAAAGTCAAGTCGCTCACCAATTTAAACATTAACAATCATCTGCATGGGGTTTTGGGGTTTTGGGGTTTTGGGGTTTTGGGG
>Ga0075467_10000033_pt1 | contig 81441 bp, 64 predicted proteins | sample DEB08_DNA_9_FD_75067 | JGI IMG/M metagenome (GOLD analysis project Ga0075467, IMG submission 75067) | Aqueous microbial communities from the Delaware River and Bay under freshwater to marine salinity gradient to study organic matter... | ecosystem: Environmental > Aquatic > Marine > Coastal ... | reverse complement strand
CTAATCATCGCGTCAATAAAGCGGTCTAGCTCATGTTTGCTTTCACTTTCGGTAGGTTCAATCATTACTGTACCTGCTACTGGGAAAGAAACGGTAGGTGCGTGATAACCGTAATCCATTAAGCGCTTAGCAATGTCGGTAACTTCAATGGCTGCTTCTTTTTTAAAGGGGCGGCAATCAATAATCATTTCGTGGGCGGCACGATTTTTTTCATTGGTATAAAGTACCTCGAAATAGCCGTGCAAGCGCTCCTTAATATAGTTGGCATTTAAAATAGCGTACTCGGTGCTTTCTCTTAAACCCTTCGCGCCAAGCATTTTTATATAGCCATAACTTATGATTAATATTAATCCACTGCCGAAAGGAGCCGCTGAAATAGGAGAAATAGGGTGTTTGCCACCGGTTTTTACAAATGGATGGCCTGGTAAAAATTGACTTAAATGCTCCGCAACACCAATAGGACCCATTCCGGGGCCACCGCCACCGTGAGGAATAGCAAAAGTTTTATGCAGGTTTAAGTGACATACGTCGGCGCCAATCTCCCCCGGGCTAGTTAAGCCCACTTGTGCGTTCATATTGGCACCGTCCATGTATACTTGTCCACCGAAATCGTGAATAATTTGGGTGATCTCTTTTACTCTTTCCTCAAATACTCCGTGAGTAGATGGGTAGGTAATCATTAATGCAGCAAGATTATCTTTATACTTTTCGGCCTTTTCTAATAGGTCGTCCACATCAATATTACCATTGTCATCACACTTGGTAACCACTACTTTCATTCCCGCCATAACCGCAGATGCAGGATTGGTACCATGAGCCGAGCTTGGAATAATAGCAATATTACGCTGGTCGTCGCCGCGTGATAAGTGATAAGCTCTAATTACCATTAATCCGGCGTATTCGCCTTGTGCACCACTATTAGGTTGCATGCTCATTGCGTGGAAACCGGTGATTTCGGCTAGGTCACGCTCCAAGTTAGAGATTAATTCGCGGTAACCTAAAGTTTGATCGGTTGGTGCAAAAGGATGAACGTTTGCCCATAATGGCCAACTTAGGGGAATCATTTCAGTCGCTGCGTTCAATTTCATGGTGCAACTTCCTAAAGCAATCATACTGTGATTAAGCGATAAGTCTTTGCGTTCCAAAGATTTTAAATAGCGCATCATGTCGGTTTCGCTGTGGTAGCGGTTAAAAACAGGATGCTCTAAATAACTGGTGGTTCTTTTTAAATCGGGAGGAATTACGTTAACCTCTAGTAATTTAGGACTAGGGTCTTTCATTTCTTTTGCTTCCGCAAAGATGGCAAGCAACTCTTCTACCGCTTCTAAATTGGTCGTTTCGTTTAAGCTAATACCAATCTCATGATGGCTGATATAACGAAGGTTGATTTCTTTTTCAATCGCTCTACTGCGAATTTCTTCTTTATCAACTTGCCCTAATTCAATGCGTAAAGTATCAAAGAAGTTTTCGTTAACCTGCTTGTAACCTAAGCGGTTTAAGCCTTCACTTAGGGTTACCGTATGATAGTGAATTTTACTAGCAATATTGTGCAGCCCTTTGGGGCCATGGTAAGCAGCGTAAGCGCCCGCCATTACTGCTAATAAAACTTGAGCAGTACAAATGTTAGAGGTTGCTTTATCACGTTTAATATGTTGTTCTCTAGTTTGTAAAGCCATTCGTAAGGCTCTGTTTCCTTCCTTGTCTATCGTTTGACCGATAATACGACCAGGAATTAAGCGCTTGTAATTATCGTTGGTCGCAAAGTAGGCTGCATGCGGTCCACCAAAGCCTAAAGGAATACCAAAACGCTGGGTTGTTCCCACCACTGCACTGGCTCCCCATTCTCCTGGAGGAGTTAATAAGGCTAAGCTCATAATGTCTGCGGCCACGGCAACTTCTACATTATTTGCAAGGGCATTGGCCATAAAATCTTCATAGTTGAAGATTTCACCGTCTGCTGCCGGGTACTGAATTAAAGCACCGAAGTAATCATCCGATAAATTAATATCGCGGTGATCACCAATAACTAGTTCAATGCCTAAAGGCTCAGAACGCGTCTTGATCAATTCAATGTTTTGATGCAAACAATGGAAGGATACAAAGAATTTATTGGCGTTGTTCTTTTTCTTATCTCGGCTACGACCGGAATAAAACATAGCCATGGCTTCTGCTGCCGCAGTAGCTTCATCCAATAAACTGGCATTGGCAATAGGTAAACCCGTAAGGTCACTCACCATCGTTTGGAAGTTTAATAAAGCTTCCAAACGGCCTTGGGCAATTTCCGCTTGATAAGGCGTGTAAGCCGTATACCAACCTGGGTTTTCTAAAATGTTTCTTTGCACTACACCCGGCATAATTGTAGGGTGGTAGCCTAATCCGATGTAGGATTTAAACACCTTATTTTTTCTGGCTAAATCGCGAATGTGATTTAAAAACTCATTCTCGGTCATGGCCGGGCTGAGGTTTAATTCTTCCTTCAAGCGGATACCCGCTGGAATGGTTTCGCTAATTAGTTGTTCTATTGAGCTTGCCCCCACCACTTTCAACATTTCTTCAAGGTCATTCTCACGTGGCCCGATGTGTCGGTAGGCAAAAGAATCAGTATTCATATCCGAATCGAAATAAATTGTGAATATTCGCACAAAAGTAACATAAAGCCTGTTCTTATGTTTCGCACTTTAAGCATAATTTTACGGCAATAATACAAGCGTCTATTTTATTGAAATTTCTGATTGCATTATATCGCTCAAACTTTTGGGTAGGCTTGGCGGCTGCAGCCTTAACTTACCTCAGTTTTGGTCAGGAAATTACGCTCGATTATCTACTATATACGCTCTTTATTCTCACTTCTACCATCAGCGCCTATAATTATATGCATTGGGTGAAATCGCTAAACAACTATCGTGAGAAAAAAAGTTTGGAGGAAGAAGATCATCCTATTGATTGGGCTTCTTTTAGCCGTGCCGCTTTTGCTGGAATGTTAGCCTTCCTCTTATTGTTTTTTTTAGGCTCGATTACGCTCATTTACTATTTGTTTCCGGCTTTATTAATCGCACTTTTATATCCTTTGGCTTTTCCACATCCCAATCGAGCCTTTAGTAGCTTGCGCATGATGCCTGGCTTAAAGCTTTTTCTAATTGCTGGTTCATGGTCCTACTTAAGTTTCGCTATTCCTTATTGGATGCAAGGCGGGGTTGATACCCTGTTTTTTGGCTGGGAATTTTTAATGCGCACCTTATTGGTGATGGGTTTAACCATACCTTTTGATATTCGCGACCTAGATAAAGATAAGCCCTCCATGCGCACCGTACCGCAGGTTTTTGGGAAAGACAATGCCATAGGCCTCGCCATCTTAGCTTTGTTTCTTTATCAAATTTGGACTTTAATGCAATTCTTTTTCTTCGGGCAAGCTTGGTTTCAGAGCCTAGCTATTTTGATGGCTTTAGAAATCGGGATTCGCATGATTAAAAACTTGAAAACAAATCGCAGTGAATTTCAGGTCAATTTCTGGATTGAAGCGATACCAATAATACTCCTTATTTTTAGTCAAATTGCCGCTTTGGCTTTTGGCAATTCCTACTTTTGACAATCAATTAGCATTATGATATATTCCAATACCGCTACGGGTGCATTAGAAGCAGATCAGCAAGATCCATTACATAAATACCGAGCACAGTTTTTATTTCCCCAGCACAATGGGAAAGAAAGCCTTTATTTTACGGGGAACTCGCTGGGTTTACAAGCGCGCAAAACCAAAGAACTTATTTTAGAAGAATTAGAAGATTGGCATAAATACGGCGTTGAAGGTCATCTAGAAGCACGTCGTCCTTGGCTTTCGTATCACGAGAACTTCAGTGATAATCTCGCGAAAATTGTTGGGGCCAAATCTACGGAAGTGGTGGCCATGAATGGCCTTACCACCAACTTACACCTTTTAATGGTGAGCTTTTATCGCCCACAAGGCAAGCGTACCAAAATTCTGTGCGAAGGCAAGGCTTTTCCGAGCGATCAATATGCTTTAAAAAGTCAGTTGCGTTTTCACGGTCTTTCGCCAGATGAGCATTTAATTGAAATTATGCCCGATCCGGAAACTGAGCTGATAGATGAGGAGCGCATTATTGCGGCTATCGATGCCAATAAAGATGAATTGGCTTTAATAATGATTGGCGGTGTAAATTACTATACCGGCCAGTGGTTCGATATGCAACGGATTACCGATGCTGGAAAAAGAGCGGGTGCCATAGTTGGTTGGGATTTAGCCCATGCGGCGGGTAATGTGCCTCTGCAATTGCACGAGTGGCAAGTTGATTTCGCTGCTTGGTGTGGTTACAAATATTTAAACTCAGGTCCGGGTGGAGTTTCAGGAGCTTTTATTCACGAAAAGCACCACGCACAAAAAGACATTCCTCGTTTTGAAGGCTGGTGGGGCCACGATAAACAAAATCGCTTTGCCATGCCCGATGAATTTATTCCTATTCCTACCGCAGAAGCTTGGCAGTTGAGTAATGCGCCGGTTTTAGCGATGACGCCCCTTTTAGCTAGCCTTGAACTTTTTGCGGAAGTGGGGATGGATCAATTACGCCAAAAGGCGCTGAAACTTACCGCTTATTTAGAGCAGGTAGTAAATGATGTGCGCGTCAATACAGGAGTTGATTTAAAGATTATTACGCCTACCGAGCCACACAGAAGAGGAAGCCAGTTATCGATCATCTTGCCAACCAAAGGGAAAGAGGTGTTTAATAAACTTACCGCTCACGGTGTAATTGCCGATTGGCGTGAACCCGATGTAATTCGTTTGGCGCCCGTACCGCTTTATAACTCCTTTAGCGACGTGTACGAGTTCGGGCAATTACTAGAAAAATTTTTAAAAGATTAATTATGGAAAAGAAAAATATATCTATTGCTGGTGCAGGTCTTGTAGGATCGCTACTGTCGATTTACTTAGCCAAGCGTGGTCATAAGGTGGATATTTATGAAGGTCGTCCTGATGCGCGTAAGAAAAACATTGGCGGCGGTCGATCTATTAACCTCGCCTTAAGCGATAGAGGTTTAAAAGCCCTGGCGGGCGTTGGTCTCGATCAAAAGGTGCTCGATAAAATGTCTATTCCGATGTATCGTCGGGTAATGCACGATAAAGAAGGAAATTTATCTTATCAGCCTTATGGTAAGGAAGGGCAAGCCATTAATTCTGTTTCTCGCTCGGGCTTAAATGCTATGTTGGTGGAAGAAGCAGAAGCGAATGGGGTTACTATTCATTTCGAGCAGCGTTGCAAAGCGATAGATCTCGAATCGGCCACTGCTCGTTTTGAGAACGAATCGGGCGAAAGCCAAGAAGTAGAAGCCGACCTATTATTTGGGGCGGATGGTGCTTATAGTGCAGTGCGTAAAGCGATGGTGCGTACCGATCGTTTTAGTTATTCGCAAGAGTATATCGATCATGGCTATAAGGAATTAACTATTCCTCCCGGGGCTAATGGCGAGTTTCTGATGGAGAAAAATGCCTTGCACATTTGGCCGCGTGGTAATTATATGCTTATTGCTTTACCTAATCCCGACGCGAGTTTTACCTGTACTTTATTCTTCCCTTATGAGGGAAATCCTTCTTTCGCAAGTTTGGATAGTACTGCTAAAGGGCGTGCCTTTTTTGAGGAGCAATTTGCAGATGCTTTGGCTTTGATGCCCGATTTTAATGAGGAGTGGGAAAATAATCCTAATTCTTCTTTAATGATTGTGCGCTGTTTCCCTTGGACGCGTAATGGCAAGGTGGCCCTTATCGGAGATGCGAGCCATGCTATTGTTCCCTTTTACGGACAGGGAATGAATAGTGGTTTTGAAGATTGTACCGCTTTAAGCCGATTAATGGATCAATACGGCGATGATTGGGCCGCGATGTTTAAGGCTTATGAAATTGAGCGCAAGCCCGATGGCGATGCTATTGCCGATTTGGCCATGCGTAATTTTGTGGAAATGCGCGATTTAACCGGTGATGCTGATTTCCTTTTACAGAAGAAGATTGAGGCGAAATTTTCGAAGAAATATCCTACTAAGTGGACGCCCCTTTATTCTTTGGTAACCTTCTCAGCCGATGTGCGTTACTCCGAAGCTTTGGCTTTAGGAAAGAAACAAGATGGCCTGATGGCGGAAATTATGGCCATGCCTAATATTCATGAGATTTGGGATAGCGAAGCGGTGGAGACCAAAATGCTCGCTTTAGCAGAGAAGCTTTAAATCAAAAGAGCGTTAAAACAAAAAAGAGGACTCATTTTCGAATGGGTCCTCTTTTTTAGTCGTAATGAAAACGACATTTTGCAATAAGAACTTCTTCCTCTGTAACTCTGCAAATTAAGCGATGTTCTTTGTCAATTCGTCTTGACCAATAGCCCTGATATTTGTGTTTAAGAGCCTCTGGTTTTCCTAAACCGGTAAAGGGCGTTCTCGAAATATCCTTCAAAAGCTCATTAATCTTTTTGAGGTTCTTCTTATTTGTTTTTTGCCAATATAAGTAGTCGGCCCAAGACTCTTCCACAAACACAAATTTCATTCTTCTATAAGCTCTTTTGTGAAAGAGTTCGCTTTGTTTAATTTTTTAATGGCTGCATCAAGCCTTTTTTCATTAGCCAAGGAGCTTAGTTCGTGCTGCGTGGCGTTTAAAGAGTTGTATTCATCTAACGAAATAACAACTACCCCCGAACTTTGCCCTCTATTAATAATCAAGGTTTCAAAGTCATCGGAAACGGAGTCAAGATATTTCTTGATGTTTTTTCTGAAATCAGAAATAGTGGCGATAAGCATTTTATTGTACTTTATTTTGTACAAAATAAGTGCAAAGAAGCGGTTTTCCAAAAATAAACACGTGGTCACTTGCCGCGTTAAGTTGCACTCTTTTTCAAACCTACTGCACTACCACTTTTTCTTGTCCAATCAATTCACCTTTGGCATTGCTAATCTTTAAGATATAAAGACCTGTGGCCAAGCGATCGGTGCGGAAACGGAAACTGTTTACACCGGCTAAGGCTAATTCTTCTACCTGAAAGAGTGGGCCGTTTTTACCATCTAATTGATAAAGACTAAAATTAAGTAACTCTTCTTTCTCTTGTTCAATTTCTACTCTAAACCAATCGATACTGGGATTTGGGCTGAGTGAAATTTTTGGAGAAGCTTCTTCCTTCAGACCGATATCGCTGATGGGGGTTTGGTTCCAGTTTGGGCTGCGTAACTTGGCCAGAACGGTCAAAGGCTGTCCTTGGGGACTGGCTTCATAGCCTGCGGCCCAAATTGTGCCAGTATCACCGTAGGCTAATTGGTTGCCCGTGTAATCGCCCCAACGCTCGTAAGTGCGGTTACCATTACTGGAGATGATATCAATATAGTCGCCGCCTTCTACAATTTGAGCCCTTTCGCTGTAGCTAGAATCGTTATCAAAAAATATAGCGGAAAAGCCAGCATTTAGGCTGTCGCCAGAATGGTTGAAGGTTAAAATCGATTCTACTTCAGCTCCCGATTTCCCCGTAAAGGTTACTTGAGGATACCCCACGTCAATCGGGTCGAGATTGATAATTTTAAAATAACTGTTGGTTTTATTAGCGCTTCTTAAGTCGATGATACCATGGTAAAAACCAGCATTGCCGGTGGGAGTAATGGTGTTGCCCACATATTGTATACGTTGGTTAAACATAAATCCGCCCTGAATTCTACAATCATTGCAGTCGAAAGTGTGGTTATTTTTCTGGCGAGCGGAAGGCGGTAATCCGTAATTGGTTTCCGTGGTGTAAACTTCCAAACTTAGTTGGGGGTTGCCCGTTGCTTTGTCGTCTATTTTGGCTACAAAAATGCTGTCGTTTAGTGGGTCCAAAGCACGACTGCCTAAAAAGTATGTAGGGGCGGGAAGTAATTCCTTACCATTGTCTATACCCGTAAAACTGAAAAGGTTTTTACCGCCGTATTCCAAGTTGTAATAGTAATGCTCTGTTAAAGCGAGCGAATCGTAGCCCGCTTGTTTGCCAATTTGGCGAATGGTAGTTTGTACATAGCCACTATTATTACTAGAACCATTGTAAAAAGTGTTCATGGTGATAAATAGGTCATCCTTGTTTACGGTAATATGCGGGTAGTCGCTCCAAGTGCTGTCGTTTAAGGGGTTGCCATCTACACGGTAAATATTAAAGCCATCGGCTAAGTCATTACTTTTGGAGAAACCAATAATTATGGTGCTATTTTCCCAGGTGTTGCCACTTAGGTAGAGCACAATAAAACGATCTGATTCGGGATCGTAAATGGCACGAGGGTCGTATTTGCTGCCGGGTAAAAATTGGCTGGGACGGTAAAAACGAAAAAGTGTTAATTCGTATAATAAACTGTCTTTTACATAATCGTAAGCTCCGATGGTTGAGTTTCGTACTCTTAAAATTTGCTGATTGCGGCCAATGGCAAAATCATCGTCATTAGGAACCGAGCCGCTGTAGCTATTACCGTTTAAGCTATCCAAAACCTGAGGTTTAGGAGTGGTTTTAGAAACTTGGAAAGTCGAGTTGTTTTTAAATTGTGGTACCTCGCTGCGTTCAGCCTTTCTTTTATTGGCGATTTCGCGATCGAGATGTGCATTGGGATGCGGCATTTCTTCGGCCTGCAAAATAGGCGAATAGTCTATTTCGGTGTTATTTGGTACAAATGAGCCAACCGGACTTATGTTGTTCGACGTTTTAACTTTATAGCTAAATTGAGCACTGCTAATAAAAGGGATAAGGAAGATTAAACAAAAGGCTGTCTTTTTCGGTAGAGTACTTATCTTCGTCATGCGCATGCTTTTGAAATTTAATTGATTAACCCACGTTTCGCTACGTGTACCTATTTAACTTAATTTGAAAAAAAAATATTCCAATATTCTTTTCCGGCTCAGCTTCTTGTTGTGCTTTTTCGCTAGTCAGCAGATAAGCGCCCAATTTTACTACGGAATAAGACAAGAGTACGGAAAAAATCGGGTTCAATTTAATGACTTTGATTGGATATTTCTACGCTTTGATGCCTTCGATGTTTATTTCTACCGCGGCAATGAAGAATTAGCGGAAAATGTTGCTCGCCTGACCCATAAAAACCTTCCGCGCATCGAATCTTATCTGGATGCACCGCTAGATGAGCGAGTACAAATTTTAGTTTTCAATAATCTTTCCGATTTAAAGCAAAGCAATGTAAACAGCAATGAGGAAGACGATTATAATACAGGTGGGGTAACCCGCATTAGCGGTAGTCGCCTCTTTGTATATTTTGATGGCGATTATCAAAATCTGGAGAAAACCCTTAAAATGGGTTTGACCGAAGTAGTGCTGAGCAATTTTCTTTACGGCAGTTTTACGCAGTCTTTGGCTAACTCGGCCCTGCTAAATCTGCCTTCTTGGTACATGGAAGGTCTTATTTCTTACCTGGGCGATAACTGGAATAGTGATGTAGATATTAAAGTACGCGATGGCTTTTACAGCAAGCAGTACAAAAGGATAAACTCTCTAACACAACTGGATGCGCGTTACGCCGGACATTCTTTCTGGTATTTTATTGCTCAGACTTACGGAGATAAAATTATTCGCAATATTGTTTACATGTCTGTGGTGAACCGCGATATTGAAAGTGGCTTTCTTTATATTTTAGGAAAGGACTTGGATGAGATTACCGAGGATTGGAAGGCCTTTTATGCCGATCGCTATGCGAGCACGCAAACCGTAAACCTTAAAGAGAAGAAGAGCCTAATCAAGGCCAAAAAGAATCATGAAATAACCAAGATAGTGGCGAGCGATGATGGCCGATTTATCAGCTATGTGGATCGACGTTTCTCGCAGTATAAAATTTACGTGTACGACAGAGAAACCAATAAAAAAGAAAAGGTCTACAGCGGTGGTTATCGCATTGCCCAAAACACAGATTATAGTTATCCGCTTTTAGCTTGGCATCCTAATAACACGAATCTGGCGATAATTACAGAAGAAAAAGGCGGCACTAATTTAAGCATCTACGACAGTGAAAAAGATGAGGTTACGACCAAGCCCTTTTTTCGTTTCGATAAAATAATATCGCTGGAGTATGCTCCAAATGGTAAGCAGTTTCTATTAAGTGCCGCGAAAAATGGTCAGTCAGATATTTACGTGTACACTATTTTAAACACTAAAATTCAGGCGATAACTAGCGATGCTTACGATGATTTGCATCCTACCTTTATTTCTGGGGGAAGCCGCATAGTATGGTCTTCTAACCGTCCGGTTGATACGCTTTACCCGCGCTCGAACAAGATGTTTAGTACCGATAATCTCGATTTATTCGCCACCGATAATCGTGAACTGCGGAATGATACAGTGGCTATTTGGCGTCTCACTAAAAGTCCGCTTATTAATGAAGTGGCAAGTGAAGAATTAGCGCCAGGCTTGGTTGGTTTTTACAGTAATCGCAGCAATGTTAGGCGTCAGCATGCCGTTAAAATTGATAGTGCAATTGCTTATGTGGATACCACCACACATTACGATTATTTCTTCAGCGAGTATGCCTTAAGCGATAATCAGTTTAGTTTGGTGGATGCGACTTACAGTAAAGAATCGGGCTTAAGCCATAGTGTTTACCTGCAAGATGGACGCTACCGCATCTATGAAAATGAATTGCCACTGCAAGGCTTAGCTTCTTCGCAAGCAATAAGGGTGAAGTCTAAAGATATCCGCCTAGAGGGAGAAACACCGCCGTCTGCACCAGAGGAAAACCCTAATGCAGTGCTTGAGCCTTTATATTATCCTGGAATTAGTAGAAGTCAATTGAGCCTAAATATTCTAAACTATAGTTTTAAAGGGGAAAGGAAAGTTGAGGAAAGTAAAAAAGAAGAGCCCAATTTTGAACTTAATCTTTTGCTACCTGCCATAAATCCTGAAGATGTTGTGGCTGAGGCTGATGATGAAATTGAAATTCCAGCGGTGCGTAATTATTTCCTTTCCTTCTTTAAAGATAATTTTACGGTGCGATTTGATAATATGTTTGATAATCCACAGTACCAACCTTTTACGGGCTTTGTAAGTGGAGATATATTAAACCAAGGTTTCAACATGAACTTCAAGTTGGGAGCAATGGATTTAATGCACGATTATCGTTTGGTCGCTGGCTTACGCACTACCTTTTCGCCCCTGCCAGGCACTTCTTTAGCTCCTAATGCCGAGTTTATTATTGGGGTGGCAGATTTTAAAAATCGCACGGATAGGTTTTACACTTATACCCGTCGCTCACAAGTGCAGATTTTAGGGCTAAATAATTACCGCCGATTAATTAATAATGAGTTTAATTACAAGGTAGTTTACCCCTTTAATCCAGTGGCTTCACTGCATCTTTCGGTGGGTTATCGCTTCGATGAAAATATCCGCTTGGCCACCGATTTCAACCAAATTGGAGAATCAATTAATTACACCGATTACGCTATTGCGAGAGCGGCTTATATTTATGACAATACGCGCAAACTGGGACTAAATTTATATGCAGGTTTGCGGTATAAGGCTTTCGCTGAGCATTATCGCAACTTAACTGTTAGTCCAACTGGCTTGTACACCGCGGGTGTTGATGCACGCCATTATTTAATCATTCATCGTAATTTCATTTGGGCGAATCGCTTTGCCGCTGGAACCTCCTTTGGGGCCGAAAAACTAATTTATATAATGGGTGGTGTCGATAATGACTTCTCGCCTAATTTAGATCAGAGCACACCTATTGCCCGTGAGAATAATTACATCTTCCAAACTTTGGTAACCAATATGCGTGGTTTCTTTCAGAATACACGTAACGGAAATACCTTTGCGGTAGTAAATTCGGAGTTGCGTTTGCCGGTGGTGAGCTACTTTGCGAACCGTCCCATACGTAACGACTTTTTACAAAACCTTATGATTGTTGGTTTCGCTGATGTAGGTACCGCTTGGAATGGCCCTTCGCCTTATTCTAAAGAAAATGTAATTAATACCATTGCCGTTCCTTTAGGTACCGGCGGACAAATAGTATTAGATAGCCAAAAGGAGCCGATTATTTTAGGCACCGGAGTAGGCTTACGCAGCCGACTTTTTGGCTATTATGTGCGCGCCGATTGGGCTTGGGGAATTGAAGATGGTATTGTTTTACCCAATGTCTTTTATATTTCTTTGAGTACCGATTTTTAATTTTCAGACTCTCCTTTCCTGGCAAGCTGGCTAATCCAGTGCGTTTATGCCAAAGGTTTTTTTCAGTAGGCTCTTACGGCCGATGCGTTTGGATATGAAATCCTTTTCTAAATTCCAGCCACGAGCCGGGCTGTACTCGCGCCCGTAAAAAATAATTTGCAGGTGTAATTTATTCCAGAGCTCTTCGGGGAAAAGTCGTTTGGCGTCTTTTTCCGTTTGCTCCACCGATTTCCCATTGCTAAGATTCCAGCGAAACATTAGGCGGTGAATGTGCGTGTCCACCGGAAAAGCGGGAAAGCCAAAACCCTGACTCATCACTACTGAGGCGGTTTTATGGCCTACTGCCGGTAATGCTTCTAAAGCCTGGAAATCGGCAGGAACCTCTCCCTTATAGTCATTAATTAAAATACGACTAAGACCATAAATACCCTTGGATTTCATAGGGCTAAGGCCACAAGGACGAATAATAGCTTGAATTTCCTCTTGGCTTAATTTAGCCATGTCGTAGGGGTTTTTGGCCTTTTCAAAAAGAATAGGAGTAATTTTATTCACGCGCTCGTCGGTGCACTGAGCAGACAGTAAAACCGCAATTAGTAGGGTGTAAGGGTCACTGTGATCGAGGGGAATAGGAGTTTCAGGATATAAATCCTCTAAAGACTCAATTACAAATTCAACCTTTTCTTTCTTTGTCATTGTACCGCCCTTTATGGCAAACGAAAATAAGCTTTGTTAAGCAAAACTTGGCAGACTGCGCATCTGCGAAAGCAAAAAAAAGCCCCAAACAGTATGGCTTGGGGCTTTTATAATTTTGGGTGCAAATGAAACTATTTCTTTTCAAACTTCGCTTGACCTTCTTCTAGCCAATCGACATATAATTGGATGTCGGGATCGTAAGCGGTGGAGCCATTAATGGGCTGCATGCTTTCGTGGCCTAAAATCAGGTATTGTGGTTGCGAATTACTTTTGAAGTGTTCAATTTGGAAGTCGCTCCACTTGTTGCCAATGGTCCGGATGTTTTTACCAGTTACCGCGCTAACATATTTTTCTTCCTCGGCTAATTCTTCACGCTCATCTACGTAAAGTGAAATAAGGACGAAATCGTTTTTAAGGCGCTCTAAAACTTTAGGGTCGCTCCAAACTTGCTCTTCCATCTTACGGCAGTTTACACAGCCCCAACCGGTGAAATCGAGGAGAATAGGCTTGCCCACTTTTTTAGCATAAGCACGTCCCGTTTCGAAATCGTGGAAGCAATTGATATTGTGCGGACAATGATCTGGATCGGCGCCATCGGGAATTTCTCCGGTGCTGCTACCAATGGTAGCTGCGCCGCCACCGCCAATGCCATTAGGCGATTCGCTGTAAAACATGGGAGGTGGAAAACCACTAATTAATTTTAAAGGAGCACCCCATAAACCAGGAATAAGGTAGATGGTAAAACTTAAAGTGATAACCGCTAAAATTAATTTGAAGACCGAAACTTTATCATTTGGGCTATCGTGGGGCATTCTGAATTTACCCAATAAATAAAGAGTTAATAAGCTGAAAATAGCAATCCAAATTGCTAAAAACCATTCGCGCGGTAAAATGCCAGCCTGCCAAACTAAGTCTGCCGTGCTAAGAAATTTAAAGGCAAACGCTAATTCAATAAAGCCTAAAACCACTTTTACCGAATTGAGCCAGCCACCACTTTTTGGTAAAGAGTTTAACCAGCCTGGGAAGGCCGCAAATAAAGCGAAGGGTAAAGCGAGGGCTAAACTAAAACCGAACATTCCGATGAGGGGGCCTTGAAAACCACCGCTAGCGGCTTCTACCAATAGGGTGCCAATAATAGGACCGGTACAAGAGAAGGACACCAGCGCCAAAGTAAAGGCCATAAAAAAGATTCCTACAATACCGCCTTTATCAGAAGCTTGATCGGTTTTGTTAACCCAGCTACTCGGTAAAGTAATTTCGAAGGCGCCAAAAAAGCTGATGGCAAAAACTACTAGCAGAACAAAAAATCCGAGGTTTACATAGGGATTGGTAGAGAAGGCATTAAGCGCATCGCTGCCAAAAGCCACCGTAATTAGTAAACCAAGCAGAGTGTAAAGTACAATAATGGCCAAGCCGTAAATGATGGCATTGGTAATACCTTTAGCGCGGGTTTTACTTTGTTTAGTAAAGAAGCTCACCGTTAATGGGATCATGGGGAAAACGCAGGGCGTAAGCAAAGCCGCTAGTCCGCCTAAAAAGGCGAGAATGAAAATGCCGACCATAGAGCGACCACCTTCTTTTTCGTCATTCGAGTTTAATTCGCTGTCCGCTTCAGTAGCGACAGGCTCCTGCACCTCTTTTTCTGCGGCGTAGTCAATTTCCAGTTTTTCACCTGGAACCTCTGTGGCATCTGCTTCAACTTCGGCCTCTTCGTCGGCTGTTTTTACCGCTGCTTCAGGGTCAGGCTTTTTAGGGCTCTCGCTGGTACTCGCTTCGGTAGCAGCGGGTTTGAGGTTTTTGGCTCCTTTTATTTTGAAAGCGTGATCGACGTATTCGGGGGGCAGGCAAGTAGCTTCGTTACAAGTTTGGTAAACAAACTCAGCTTTTACTTCGAAATCTTTAGTGCTAACTTTTTCAATTACTTGTTTAAAAACCACCGTACCTTCATGGTAGCTAAGGGTTTCTTTAAAGTTAGGGTCGTATTCGGTATGCGGTTTTGGCTCAGTTAAAGGCCCTGCTAATTTATAGTCGCCACTGCTGGTGAAATTAAATTCTGAACCAATTATAAAAGAAGTGTCGGGTGTGTTGATAGAGTAAACGTGCCAGCCCTTATCAAGACTTACAATAGCGCGTAATTCTACTTTATTGTTAGCCAGTTCTTTGGCTTCAAAGCTTAAATCAACAGGTTCTAATATTTGCCCTTGAGCAAGAAAGCCGAGGCTTAGAAATGATAAAATGAGAATTATTGACCTCATAGGGAATAGGGAAATTATAAAGTGCGAACAAAGTAAATGGTTTTGGTCGAATTAGTCACCCTATAACGATGATCAATACGATTGCCAACCAGCCAAACAATATCGTCTCCACTGCAAAGAACATATTGTTCCTTTTTGGCGGGGCCGCTAATTTTAATGTCGTTTAAATAGTCGCTTACTTTTTTGCTTCCTGACAAGCCCAAGGGTTTAAATCGGTCGCCCGCCTGCCATGGGCGCAAAAGTAAGGGAAAGCTTAGTTTGTCGAAATCCAACAAAGCGTCTTGGGAACTTGGAACCTCGGGGTAGTTCTCGGGGGGCAATTTTTGAAATTCTAATTTGGCGCGGCTTTTTGTGTCTATTGAAATTTGGTGCGATTCTAAATCACCAATCTCCTTTTTAGGGCTTAAAAAGTAGTGCCCTTCTCGATGACTGAGTATAAAATTCTCACTTTCAAGGCTCTTGCCATTTTCGCTTTGCCAAAGATTTTCTAAGCTGAGATAATCCCAAGGCCCTTTCTCTTCCAGCCAAAATCGCAATAAGCTAGGCCAATAGGCTTTGGAGTGTAAATGCTTGGTATTTAGACTTTCAATGGTTCCGGTTAAGTTTAGATGCGTCTTAAGCATCTCTTGTAAAAGTGCTTCAAAAGCTAAATTTTGTTCTTGCAACAGCGCCAGACTGCGAGTAGCTTTCGCTAAAAGATCCGCTTCAATTTCTTTCCATTGTGGAATTAGTTTCAGGCGGTATTTATTTCGCTGGTATTTTTCACTGGCGTTAGATGCGTCCTCACGCCAGCTTATTTTATGGCTAGTGGTATAGTTTTCTAATTCCTTGCGGGTCAAGCCCAGAAGGGGTCTTACATAGAAATCGCGTTTTTGAGGAATACCTTTCAAGCCTTTTAATCCACCACTGCGGGTAAAATTAATTAGAAAGGTTTCTAAATTATCATCGGCATGATGAGCAGTAAGTACAGCGCTAAATTTATGTTCAGTTTGAAGCTCCTTAAAATAGGAGTAGCGCAATTCACGCGCTGCTTCTTGAATAGAAAGTTTTTTTTCTTGCGCGAATTTTTCGGTATCGCATCTACGCAAGTAAAAGGGAACTTGCTGTTTTAGCGCGAATTCTTCGCAAAATTTGGCATCTCCCTCCGAGGCTTCCCCACGCAATTGAAAATTCACATGCACTAAAGAAAGGGGGTAGCCTAAAGCAATGAGGGCATGACTTAAAACAGTACTGTCTAAGCCGCCACTGAAGGCAATTAATAGGCGATCGTTTTTAGTAAGCCCCAGTTCTTTTAAGGTGACTGCTAGTTTTTCAATCATGGCTCGAGGCGATTACTTTTTCGGCCTTCAGGAGGCATTCTCGGTATTCTTCCTCGGCATTGCAGTGGATGGTTATGGCCCCTCCTACTTTTACTTCTGCTTTTTGTAGTTGGGCGGAATAAAGAATGGAACGGATAATAACATTAAAGTCGGCATCTCCCGTAGGGCTGATGTAACCTACTGAACCCGAGTATAGTCCACGATTAAAGTTTTCATGTTGGTCGATGAGCTGCATGGCGCTAATTTTGGGTGCGCCTGTCATGCTTCCCATCGGGAAGGAGGTTTCCAGAGCATCTATCAGGTCGTACTGCGGGGCCAGTTCCGAACTAATTGTGCTAATCATTTGGTGCACGGCATTGAAGGTATAGAGTCCAAAAAGTTCCTCTACTTTAACAGAGGCTTTGGCGGCGGTGCGACTGAGGTCGTTACGCACGAGGTCAACAATCATTACGTTTTCGGCACGCTCTTTTTCGGAAGCAAGTAGTCCTTGTTTACGCGCTTCATCTTCTTTTTTAGACTTGGCGCGTGGGGCGGTACCTTTAATAGGTTGCGAGATTAATTTCGATCCTTTTTTTTGCAAATACCTTTCGGGAGAAAAGCATAAAAGATAGCGATCGCCCCAGCGATAAAAGCTAGTAAAAGGGGCCTTGTGTTTTTGGTTTAACTCTAAAAAGAGGGCTAAGGGATCTATTTCTTCTTGGGCATACCAAGCCTGGCAAAAGTTGATTTCGTAAATGTTTCCCGCTTGCAGTTCGTCTTTTAAGGCCGCAATGTGTTTTAGGTACTGCTCTTTACTTAAGCTCGCTTCAAATTTAGGATGAGTAGAGTAAGACGGTATCGTATCGATAGAAAGCGCAGCTTTTAATTGCTCGGCATTTTGATATAAATAAGACTGGCAAATTACGCTATCCTCTTGGGCGATAATTAATGTTTGGGGTACAAAAAAGGCTAAGTGAGGCCAGTTTAAGGCGTCACTATTGCGACTGTGCAAGTTTTCAATTTCATCTTTTAAAGGATAGGCTAAGTGCCCTAAAAGCCAATCTTGTTGTTCTTCTTTAAAAGCGCGAAGCTTAGTAAAGGAGTTTTCAGAACTTTCGAGGACGGCTTTGCTTCCCCAACCTAATAACCAGTTAAATTGACTGTATTTATTCTGGTAGCCATTAGAGTCTAAAAATTGGCACTGCTCAGATTTTACGGCTAACTGCAAAAGTTGGTCTTGTTGGAAAACATCTTTCGCAAGAGGAAAAGTATAGCATGTTGTCATTAACTCAAGTACTCTTTAAGATACACTTTCTTTAAAAGATTTTGGATAATTTTTAGGTTGATGGGTTTAGTAATATAATCATCCATACCATCTTCCATAAATTTTTCACGGTCACCCTCCATGGCATTGGCCGTCATAGCAATAATTACCGGCCTTTTGTTACCGTACTTTTCTCTAACCGCTTTAGTGGCCTCGCGGCCATCCATTTCGGGCATTTGAATATCCATAAAAATGAGGTCGTAACTTTGGCGCTCTAAAGCGGAGAGAACCTCTAGTCCATTGGCGGCAATGTCGGTATTATAACCCATTTTCTGTAGGGTTAAAGTGGCTAGCTTCTGATTTATAGCATTATCTTCTGCTAGTAAAATTCGCAGGGGATAGTTTTCGCCCAAATCGGAAAGCAATACTTCGCGTTTCTCGTGGAAATCTTCCTGCTTAATTTTCGAATCACTAAAAATTTGATGCATACTGCTCAAAAGTTGCGAATGCTTAATGGGCTTAGGGAAGTAAAAACTAAACAGCTCTTCTCTCTCTTTTTTACTCAGGTCTGGGTAGGCCGAGCTTAGTATTATTATTGGTAGATTAGGTTTGGCTACTTTCAGTTTACGGGATAGTTCCACGCCATCGAGAAGGGGCATTTCAAAGTCTACCACTACTAATTCAAAATTTTGTTTCAGGGCCGTTTTTAAACCTATTCTGGGATCACTTTCTTGGAAAACGTTAATACCCCAATTTTTAAATTGCCCGGCTAGAACCCTTAAGTTGATGTGGTTGTCGTCAATTATTAAGGCATTACGATTGCGCACAGAGTTAAGCATTTGCGATAACTCTTTGTCTTTTTGATTGCGAGCTCTAGTGGCACTGATGGTGAAGTGGAAGGTAGAGCCCTGCCCGGGCTTACTCTCTACCCAAATATCTCCCCCCATTAAGCTGGTTAACCTTTGTGAAATGGCCAATCCTAAACCCGTTCCGCCGTATTTACGGGTAGTGGAAGAGTCGGCTTGGCTAAAGGCTTTAAAAAGTTTCTTTTGTTGATCTGCACTCATACCAATACCCGTATCGCGCACTGAAAAATGAATGAGGAGTTCTTCGTTTTCTTGTTCTTCTAGAACGGCTCTTACCTCAATTTCACCGCCTTCGGTAAATTTAATGGCATTGGAAATAAGGTTTAGTAATATCTGACGCAAACGCGTAATATCACCTTCAATATAATTTGGAATATTAGCACTGATGGAATAAGTAAGTTCGAGATCTTTCTCGGTTATTCTGTTGGCTAGTAATTCAATCGCTTCTTCTACGCATTGTTCCAATGAGAAAGGATATACTTCCAAACTCATGTTGCCCGCTTCAATTTTACTAAAGTCTAGGATATCGTTAATAATGGATAAAAGCGTATCTCCCGAAAGGCGAATGGTATTTACATAATCGAGTTGCTCTTTGTCTAACTCAGTTTGTAACAGCAAGGAAGTCATGCCAATTACTCCATTCATAGGAGTGCGAATTTCATGGCTCATGGTCGCTAAGAATTCACTTTTGGCCCTTGCGGCAACTTCGGCCGAATTTTTCGCTTCAATTAAGGCTTCCCTAGATAGGTTGGCTTCAATTTCCGCTCCTAACCAGCGCGACATTAACCGTAAGAGGTCAAGGTCGTTTTCGGTAAAGGGGTAGGGCGATTCCTCGGGTCCGTTAAAATTAAGGGTCCCGTAAATCTCATTTCCTACATAAATGGCTGTGCCGATATAGCTTTTAATGACAAAGCTATTATTATGAATAATATGAATGGGTGCATTTTTTAAATTACTAAAACAGATGGGCTCTCCTTTTTTAATGATCTTTTCTGAAAGAGTGCCAGTTAGGGGAAGATTTAAAAGTTTAGAAGGAAGCAGGTTTCCTTCCGAATACCTATCGATGGCCTCGTAACGTCCTTCATTGAGGAAGGCCTTGGCCAAAATACCGTTGGGTAGTTTAAATCGTTGGGTTCCTAATTCGAGGAAAAGCCTTACTTTTTCTTTAAAGCTGAGGCTATTATTAGCCGAAATAGAGTAGAGCTTGCGAATCGCCTCCTCGTTTACGCGTAAATTTCGTTCGGCATTGCGTTTTTCTGTAACATCAATTAAAGTCCAAACTACCCCACGGGCAAAATTATGTCCACCGAATTCGATAATGCGTTTTTCGCCGTTTTTCCGATAAACAGGAAAAAGGAATCCATTTATTTCTTTCTGGGAGAGAAAGGCTTGATATTGCTCATAAGTTTGATTTGAGGTATTGCGGTAAATCTTTTCAAAGAATTTATCGGTGGTATCCAATTCTTCTGGTTGATAGCCTAAAATTTTACTAGTTGCATTGTTGATGCGCAATTTATCTTCCTGCACCAAAATTGCTCCTACAGGAAGATTATCGATTACACCTAGGAGTTCATTTTCACTTTCTTCTAGGCGCCTGCGTGCCAGTTCAAGTTCTTTTAAGCGGTGGGTTAACTCATTTTCGTTAGATGCCAAGGCAGTGCGCTGCCGCTGTAGTTCGGTGCTATATTCTTGCTCGTCTTCTAATAATTGTTTTAATTTTTTACCTGCTTCCCTCTCAGCTTTTAAGCTGCGCATTTTTTCCTCATGCTCTTTACGATGCTGCTGAAAAATAGGAAGGAAAAAGATAAGCGAAAGTATTACAAAAGTGAGCGATAAGATAATGAAAGCAATGCTGCTTAATTTCTCAGCCCGATCGGACTTATTGCTCTCATCTAAGCGATAGAGAACGACAACTTGTTCTAAATATTCGAGAACAAGATCGCTTTCATTTAGGATCTCTACCGCACAATCTTTGGCTTCATTACTATTTATTTCGCCCTTGCAGTAGCTTAAAATCTTATCAGCCTTGGAGATGTAGTTTTTGCGAAGCTCACTTTTCTTGGCATGCAGTGAATCAACTTTTCCCTTTATATCGTTAGATACTAAATTGTAAATCTCAGGCTCTAATAAGGCAAGATGTTGCTGGTTAAAGCTTTCAACGCTACTTTTTAAATCGTTGCAATGATTCTGTAATTGAGCAGCTTGGGTGTATTCAGTAATGTTAAGGGCTTCTTTGCTAATTCGCTGCGATAGCATTATTTGTCTACCCGCTAAATCGAGTCGGATAGCATCTTTAGCACGAACTGCATCGGCCTGCTCTAGAAAAATGTAAAAGATAAAACTGAGAAATATTATCAGTAATATGTAGCTTAAATAAGCCCATTTCAAATTGCGCATGCCTAGAAATATTCGACCCTAAGCTACAATATTTATAGCTTGTTCTTTAAACTAAGAAAGGCGAGACTAGCTAGTCTCGCCTTTACGATAGATATTACACGTGTAAAGCGCGATTATCGGTCGCCGCTAATGCCGCTTCTTTAATCGCTTCGGCAAAAGTAGGATGGGCGTGACTCATGCGAGCGATATCCTCCGCTGAGGCGCGGTATTCCATGGCCACTACACCTTCTGCAATTAGATCAGCGGCTCTAGGCCCGATCATATGGAAGCCTAAAATTTCGTCTGTGTTTTTATCAGAAATAATTTTTACTAAACCGTCGGTATCGCCACTAGCACGGGCACGACCTAGTGCGCGGAAAGGAAAAGAGCCCACTTTGTAGCTAATGCCAGCCTCCTTAATTTGCTCTTCCGTTCGCCCTACACTGGCAACTTCTGGCCAAGTGTAAACTACACCTGGAATAAGATTATAGTCGATATGTGGTTTTTGTCCCGCCATGGTTTCCGCTACAAAAACACCTTCTTCTTCGGCTTTATGAGCTAACATGGCTCCTTTGATTACATCACCAATAGCGAAAATATGCTCTTTACTGGTTTGTAATTTTTCATTCACTTCCACCTTACCACGATTGTCGGTTTTAATGCCAACATTTTCTAATCCTAGGCCAGCGGTATATGCGCTTCTGCCTACCGCAACTAAACAATAGTCGCCTTCGAACTTCACTTCTTGGTCTTTTTTATCGGTAGCGCTCACGCTTACTTTTTTGCCATCGCTGCTAACTTCGGTTACTTTGTGACTAAAATTGAACTTAATACCTAGTTTTTTTAAAGACTTGGTAATTTCTTTACTCATCGCGCTGTCATACCCGGGAATCGCTTTGTCGAGATATTCGATTACCGTCACTTCGGAACCAAGACGAGCATAAACGCTTCCTAACTCTAAACCAATAACACCTGCGCCAATAACAATCATTTGCTTCGGCACTTCCTTAAGGTTTAAAGCTTCGGTGCTGCTGATAATTCGTTCTTTATCGAATTTAGCGAAAGGTAATTCTGTGGGCTTGCTGCCCGTGGCAATAATTACTTTGTCGGCCGATATTTTGGTTTCTTCTGTTTCCTTTTTGATGGCGATGGTATGATCATCTACAAAAGACCCAAAGCCCTCGAAAACGGTGATCTTATTTTTCTTCATCAAAAACTGGATACCTTCAGTAGTTTGACTAACCACAGAATTTTTGCGGCTAATCATTTGCGCCAAATTAACTTTGGGAGTATCGATATCGATACCGTGATCAGCAAATGAATGCATGGCATTATGAAAATGCTCGCTACTGTCTAAAAGTGCTTTGGATGGAATGCATCCCACATTTAAACAGGTGCCACCAAGGGTGCGGTATTTTTCAATCAAGGCTGTTTTCATGCCCAGTTGTGCGCATCTAATTGCGGCTACATATCCTCCCGGTCCTGATCCTATGATTGCTACGTCAAATTTATCCATTATAGAGATTGATGAGTTTTATTTAATCCCACAAAATTAAGCAATTGTAGAAGAGTAATTGCTTAAAAATGTATTTTCTAATGAAGTGATAACCTCGCTCAAATTGGTCAAAATTTCTCGATGCTAATCACTAATTATTTGGGATATAAGTTTCAGGCGTAAGCAAGGTATTTCTAAATTCGCAGGATGGTAACTAAGGAGCAAGTACAAGAGCTTTCGCAAAGAGTAGAGTCGTTAAAGGATTATCTACAAATTGAGCAAAAGGAAATTCAAATCATTAATGAAGAAGAGAAGACCGCGGTAGCTGAATTTTGGGAAGACCAAAAAACGGCGCAGCAGGTAATGAAGAAGATTCGGGGTTTAAAATTTTGGGTAGAGTCTTTTAATGATTTAAAGGATTCCGTAGATGAGCTTAACTTAGGATTAGAGTTTTTGGAGCTGGGCGAGATTAGTGAGGAGGAAATGGCCGAGATGCGATCGAAAGCGATTAAAACCTTAGAATCTCTAGAGTTTCGCAATATGCTCTCGGGTGAGGAAGATCAACTTAGTGCGGTTCTGCAAATTACAGCGGGCGCCGGTGGTACCGAAAGCTGCGACTGGGCTAGTATGTTAATGCGCATGTACCTGCGTTATGCCGAAAGACAGGGTTATAAGGTAAGCGAACTTAATTACCAAGAAGGCGATGTTGCCGGGGTGAAAACGGTGACCCTAGAGATTGAAGGCGATTATGCTTTCGGCTACCTAAAAGGAGAAAATGGCGTGCATCGCTTGGTGCGGATCTCGCCCTTCGATAGTAATGCAAAGCGCCATACTTCTTTTGCATCAGTTTATGTTTACCCCTTGGTAGATGATTCCATCGAAATTGATATTAGTCCTGCCGATATAGAATGGGATACTTTCCGTTCGGGTGGAGCTGGAGGCCAAAACGTAAACAAGGTGGAAACGGGCGTGCGCTTACGTCACGCTCCCTCAGGAATTGTGATCGAAAATACCGAAAGTCGCTCGCAACTTCAAAATAAAGAAAAGGCTTTGCAATTGTTAAAGTCTCAGCTTTATGAAATTGAGATTGAAGCGAAAAATCAGGCCCGCGCTGAAATTGAAGCAGGTAAAAAGAAAATTGAGTGGGGAAGCCAAATTCGTAACTATGTGCTTCATCCTTACAAGTTAATTAAGGACGTGCGCACCGCCCATGAGACTTCAAATGTTGATCAGGTTTTAGATGGTGATCTTGATGCCTTTATCAAGTCGTATTTAATGAGTAAAGGTCAAAGCCAAGATTTGCAGGATAGCTGATAGGCTCCCTTAACTGCCATAATTTATCTTAGCTTAATCGATAGTTTGAAATCTCGGCTTACTACCTTACATTCGAGCAATCGATTTAAAATTTTGAGCCTAAAAAAGATTCTTCCTCTTATCTTGTTCTGCCTAAGCTTTTCTGCCAAAGCTCAGCACATGGCCTTTGTAGAAAACGAAGGACAATGGCAAGGCGATTTCGATTATTTACTGCGCAATGGTAGCGACTTCCTTTTCTTTAAAGCGGATGAGGTTAGGGTGCAGTTACTCGAAAAGCATAGCGCAGGTGAAGAAATTCATCATCATCAGAATTCTGGGGAAGTACTGCAGGGCCACGTATACAGCATGCAATGGCTCGGTGTTAACCAAGAGGCAAAAGTTACGCGTACTATTCTTGTAGGAGCACCCTATTTAAATTATCTCAAAGGAAAAAATCCCGACCATTGGAAGTCAGGCTTGCGGCAATATCAGGAAATTGTTTACCATAATATTTATCCTAATATCGACCTCCGCTACTATCTCAGCCCCGCGGGAGTTTATAAATACGATTTCATAGTTCGGCCAGGCGGAAATCCCAATGATATTTCTTGGCAATTTAAAGGAGTAGAGCGCTATGGTTTGGCAGGTGCAGATTTGGCGCTAATCACTAGCGTTAAAAATGTGGTGTATACCGCTCCGCTAGCGTTTCAGGGAAGCGATAGAATAGCAGCGGCTTTTAAACAGCAAGGCGATATTTTCACTTACGCTGTGGCGGAATACGATCTCGACCGTGAATTGGTTATCGATCCTACTTTGGTTTTTAGCACCTACAGTGCCAGTACAGACGATAACTTTGGTTTTACAGCTACTTTTGGTGAAGATGGCTCGGGCTACAATGCTGGGATTAATTACATCTATGGCAATATCAATCGCGGCTTTCCTACTACCTTGGGTGCTTTTCAAGATTCGTCTAATGGTGGTGTCGTAGATGGTGTAGTGGCGAAATATACCGCCGATGGTAGTCAGCAAATTTATGCAACCTTTTTAGGGGGCTCTCAAAACGATGTGCCTTTTAGTTTGCTGGAAGGCCCCAATAAATCGTTAATAATTTTAGGGGTAACGGGCTCCACTAATTTTCCCGTTACCGCCAATGCCTACGACACCTCTTTTAGTGCAGGTGTATCCAGCGCATTAAGCATCGGGGGCTCTTTAAACTTCCCTTTATCCAGCGATATTTTCATTAGTATTTTAGATAGTACGGGTGGGAGTTTACTAGGTTCTACTTTTTTAGGTGATACTGCTATGGATGGCGTGAACGATCGCCTTGAATTTAATTATGGTGATGCGGCGCGCGGCGATTTGAGTATCGATTCTTTGGGGAATATTTTAGGGGTCTCCTATACCTTTTCGCCTAATATCCCCATTGGTTCTGCCTTTAGTAGTTCTTATCAAGGTGAGCAAGACGGAATGGTGTTCTCGTTTAATAGCGATTTAAGCCAACTAAATTGGAACAAAATAATTGGTGGTAACAGTAATGATGCAGTTTTTTCATTGCGTTTTAGTCCTGCCAATCGCCTTTTTATAACCGGTGCTACGGAGAGCACTAACTTATCCTATCCTAGTACAGGGGTTTATCAGGATAGTGCCAATGGTAAGGTCGATGGCTTTCTCGCTGAACTTAATCCGGCCAACGGCGAGGTGCTAAATTTCACTTTTACGGGCACCAGCGAGCACGATGTTTCTTATTTCTTAGATATCGATCAAAAGGAGAAGATTACTCTGTTCGGGCAAACCCGTGGCGCTTGGCCGCAAGTTGGAGATAGCTTGTGGGGGCAGCCGGGGAGCGCTCAATTTCTGCAACAATTTAGCCCCGATTTGCAATTAAATTTATCGACCACCTTTGGCGTTGGAACGACCTTGGCGACCAATATTTCTCCTACTGCTTTGATGGTAAGTGAGTGCGGTGATGTCTTTCTTTCGGGTTGGGGTGCTGGTTATGGTTCGCGTCGTGGCGCGATGGCCATTCCTAGAAACATGCCGCTAACCCAAGATGCCTGGCGTGACACAACCGATTTCGGCGACTTTTATTTTCTTCGCTTGGATGCTTCTTGGAAACGATTAGAGTACGCAACTTACTTTGGGCAGTTTGGGAATGGTCCCGATCACGTAGATGGCGGTAGTAGTCGCTTCCGCAAAGATGGGTCTATCTTCCAAGCGGTTTGTTCTTGCGGAACCGATAGCAGTGGTTTCCCTACTACGGTTAATGCTTATGCTCCCAAAAAGATGAATCGTAATTGCAATATGGCCATCTTTCGTTTCGATATGGAAGCGGATTCTATCGATGCAAATGTTAAAGTTGCCACTGGTTATGCCGATACGGTTTGCTTTCCTAGCCAAGTGAAATTTGATGATTTTAGTTTTAATGCCGATTGGGTATTAGTGCAAAGTCCCAATGGAATTCTTGATACCCTTCGCAATCAGTTATTTAACATTGTGGACAGTGGTTTAAATCGCTATACCTTTTATGCCCTCGATACTAATTGCTTTTTAATGGATAGCAGTTTTATTGACATCTTCTCTTTTGGTAGAGAGGTGCAAGCTGATTTTAGTTTCGATTATGATAGTTGTAATCAAAGTGCTTTGGTTAATTTTCAAAATCAATCGCAGGGTGCCGCTCAATATCGTTGGTTTTTTGGCGACGGTGATAGCGCTATATCTACTAATCCTAGTCATACTTATAGTCCCGGCGATTATGATATCCAATTGATTGCCATCGACCCAATCTGCGGAAGCACCGACACGATTCGTAAAAGTATTAGTATCGTACAGTCTAACTTATTTTTAGAAATGACCAGCGATTTTCGTCCCTGCGATTTAAGTTACCCTTTAAGTTTACGCTTGGCGCAGAATGGTTTCCATCGGTTTGAGTGGTATTTAAATGGACAGCGGCTCAATGAAAGCGCAGATAGTTTGATCTTGAATTTAAATAGTGGGGGTTTGTACGAAATTCGCCTTGTGGCGACCGACACCATTTGTAATTTGGTTTTAGAAAGGGAGGAAAGCGCTTTTATTTTTGATGAAGGTTTTAACCTAGAGCTGCCTAATATATTCAGTCCCAATGGCGATGGCTTAAATGATTTCTACGGCGCTTTAGCAGATGAGCTGTCACTGGATTTTGTGGAGAATTCAAGCCTTGAAATTCGCGATAGGAACGGAATTCTAGTTTTCTCGGGCGATGGCCTAGAAAATCTTTGGGATGGGAAGTTTAATAATTTAGAAATGGCAAGTGGTGTTTACTTCTATCTCTTCAATTATCAAGATATTTGCGGCAACATTAAGGATGCTAAAGGATTTTTACATCTTCAACGATAAATAATATTATGCGCTATTTTCACAATCCACGCTGCCAAAAAAGTAGAGAAGGCCTACAATTATTAGAAGAAAAAGGTCTTCACCCCGAAGTGGTGCTTTATATGACCGAGCCCCTAAGCCCCATAGAATTGGAAGATATTTTAGTTAAACTCGATATCGATGCGGAAGACTTAATTCGCAGCAAAGAGTCGGTTTGGAAAGAGGAGTTTAAGGATAAAGAATTAAGTGAAGATGAACTGGTTCTCGCCATGATTGAGTATCCTCAACTAATGGAGCGCCCTATTTTAGTGAATGGCGATAAAGCAGCCATCGGTCGTCCCCCCGAAAACTTATTGGAAATCCTTTAGTCGAAAGGCTCATTGATGCCGTAAATACGATTGTTTCCCTCCATTAACCTGAGGGAAGCTTTGGTAATACGAATTTTTTTTCCTCGCGTTTCCAAAAAGCTACGCGCTTCAATTTGTGTTGCCTCGCCCCATTCGGTAGGTATCACTTGGGCGTGAAAAACGGTGAAGCTGGTATCAGATTGGAAGTCGGCGAGTGACTGATTGGACCAGTGAATTAATTCATCATTGGCGAAAAAGGCAATGATAAGTTGCGCCTGAGTTTCTGCTTGTGCTAAGTCAACGTCGAATTGGCTAAGTATAAAATCTTGCTTGCCTCTCAAATCATTTTTTTCTAGGGCAAGCTTAATTTGGCCACAGTATTCTTTTTCGCTAGTGCAGATGCCAATTCCGAAGAGCGCCGTTTCTTGAAGGCTATTTTCACGAAGTTCCGATTTTCGCGAAAAGTGTTCTAGACTAAAACCTAAATGATCTTCCTTGCGCATCAGGCGAAAGCCATAACTTTCTATTAAACTTCCTAAAAACAAAGGAGCGGTATGGTCACTCGCCAGCACTATTTCTTTTGAGGGAACATCTTGCAGGTATTTTATTAGCTCCTGTGGATTTTGATAATGGTAGTTTTCCGCACTTTCATAAGCGTCGAGTTGGGCGTAAAAGTCCCATTTTTCTTTATCCAATTTTAAGATTAAGGCCGAATCATCCAAACCTTGCTCGCTAAGGTATTCGCGGGGATATTTAAAGGTGCTTTGATAAGTTAAAGGATAATGTTGCCTATCTGCGTAAAGCGAATAAATACCGCTAGACAAAATTAGCAGAAGGGATAGCCAGTGCAAACGCATCTGCCGAAGAGCAAAAAGAGAAAGCAATAAAAGAGGCGCCGCGAAAATGAGGGTAGAATATTGGATGACCGGATTTACGGCGCGTGAGTAAATGAAACCAATTAAAAAAGTAGCGCCGAACCATATAATGCCTTGCCAATGCAAAGGCTTTTTAATCTTCCAAGGTGGAAGTGCGAGTGCGATGAGAACTGCGGCTGTAAAGAGGTATGAGAAGTGGAATAGATAAGCGCCGTATTCTAAAATAAAGGTATTACTTGGCTTGCCCAACCAAGAGCCTACGCCGCCTAGAGAAAGTTGATGGAAGAAAATGCCAAGATGCGGTAGGTAGAGTAAAAAGGTGAGCAAGCCACAGAATACCCACTGCACTAGCGAGCGGCCGCGGGCGATAAAGAGGGCGTGTGCACCCATTATCGCTACTACTAGTAATGCAAATTGATGGGTATAGGCAGCGCCCGCCGCCGCAAAAGCAAAGCCGATTAAGTATTTAAAATGGGCCTCCTGATAAAAGTAACGCATCCAAAACCAAGCACTTAATAAGCAGAAAAACAGGCCCACTTCGTAGGGGCGAATAATTTGACCATAATAAATAAAGTACTGACTAACCGCCATTATCGCCCCAGTGTAAATACCGGCCTCCACCTGGTTAATTGTTTTTGCAATGGCGAAAACCAGCAGTATAGAAGCGAGGGCGAGCAGGCTGAAGGGAAGTTTAAGTCCCCACTGGCTGTAGTTTACCAGGGGAGCGTAGTAGTAAAGAAAAGTTTGCACCCCAGCGGGATGACCTTCTATAAGAACACCTTTTTCAATCAGTTCGCTGAAGTTCGAAAACTCCGTTCTATGCAATGCGCTTAGTTCATCATGCGTAAACTGCAACTGCGGGTATTGCCAAAAAATAGTGCAAGCCGCCACCACCAGGATAAGAGCTTGCGCGATATTATTTTGAGGGAGACTAAGCTTCTTCATTTAAGAGATGAATTAAAAAGGCGTATTCCATTGCGGTTTCGCGCAGTGCTTCAAAACGACCGCTCGCTCCGCCGTGCCCCGTCTCCATATTGGTATAAAGTAAAAGCGGATTAGTGTCTGTTTTGGTTTCGCGCAATTTCGCGCACCACTTAGCGGGTTCCCAGTATTGTACCTGTGAATCGTGTAAGCCGGTGGTTATTAATAATGCGGGATAGTCTTGGGCCTTTACATTATCGTATGGCGAATAGGATTTCATGTATTGATAGTACTCCTCATTATTGGGATTCCCCCATTCGTCGTACTCGCCGGTAGTTAAAGGAATGCTTTCGTCGAGCATGGTGGTTACCACATCAACAAAAGGCACTGCCGCAATCATGGCGTGGAAAAGTTCAGGTTTGAGATTTATTACCGCACCAATAAGCAGTCCGCCCGCGCTACCGCCTAATCCGCTAAGCAATTTAGGACTCGTATATTTTTCTTTGATTAGGTGTTCTGCACAAGCGATATAATCGTAAAAAGTATTGCGCTTTTTAAGCATTTTACCGTCTTCATACCATTTGCGCCCGAGATACTGTCCGCCGCGTACGTGGGCAATTACAAAGATAAATCCTCGGTCTAATAAGCTTAATCGTGTGGAAGAGAAGTTGGGTTCAATAGTATGACCATAGGAACCGTAGGCGTAAAGCAAGGTTTTTTGAGGCTGTCCTTTTTTAAAGCAATCTTTACGATAAACTAGTGACATAGGGATTTTGGTTCCATCATGTCCATCGGCCCAAATACGTTCTGATTGATAGAGGTTTTCCTCGTAGCCACCCACAACTTCTTGTTGTTTTAATAGCTGCTTTTCTTGGGTTGCCATATTTATCTCCATCACCGAATTAGGGCTCGTAAGAGATGAGTAGGAATAGCGCAGATTTTCACTGTCAAAATCGGGATTAATGCCACAGCCCGCAGTATAAGTTTCACTGCCAAAATCCATGTAATAGTCGAGGCTTCCATCCCAACGTTTCACGCGTATTTTAGTAAGACCTTCTTTGCGCTCTTCAATTACGAGGTAATTTCTAAAGAGTTCAATGCCTTCTAAAAATATCTCTTCGCGGTGGGGAATCACTTCTTCCCAGTTTTCGCAAAGACTTTTGTAAATGGAGCAACGCATTAATTTAAAATTATCAGCCTGCTGGTAATTAGTGCGGATATACCAATACTCCCCAAAATGAGCCACCATGTATTCTAGGTCTTGCTTGCGGGGCTGAATAATGCTGAAATCGCTCTCTGGCTGATCCGATTTTATAAAGCGGAATTCGTTCGATAATGTGCTATACGATCCTATTAAAATAAAGTCTTCGCTTTTGGATTTATAAACGCTACAAACAAAGGTTGAGTCTTCTTCATGGAAAATTTCAAGATCTTCAAAGGGGCCTTCGGTTTTACTGCCGAAGTGGTGGCGAAAAACTTTATTGGGTCTTAAAGTTTCATCTTTAGTGGTATAAAAAACGTAAGTGCTATCGGCCGACCAGGTGCAAGAACCGGTAGTTTCTTTAATTTCGCGTGTTAAAATCTCGCCAGTTTCTAAGTTTTTAAAGTGGATAGTATAAATGCGACGACTCACAGTATCTACTCCATAAGCTAACCACTGATTATTGGGGCTAATTCTTAAGCCGCCAATTTGATAAAAACTGTGCTTAGCTGCTTCAATATTTGCGTCAATAAGAATTTCTTCTTCGCCTTTTAAGCTGCCTTTTTTACGACAGTAGAGTGGATGTTCTTGTCCTTTATTGTAACGGATATAGTACCAATAGCCATGTTTTTGATAAGGTACAGATTGGTCATCTTCCTTAATGCGACCTTTAATTTCTTGAAATAAGGTTTCCTGTAAATCCTCTGTAACCTGCATAAAATCTTTATGGTAGGCGTTTTCTTCTTCTAGGTAGGCAATGGTTTCTGCCTTTTCTTTATCTCTTAACCAATAGTAATTATCCTCGCGTTCATCGCCATGGGTAAGTAGTGGATGAGGTATTTTTTCCGCCTGAGGAGCTTTGCTTTTTAGTGAAGACATCGTTGTATTTAAATTTCGGCAAAACTACAGAGAAGGAAATACTTAAGGCGCATAATTACTTATATTGCGCAGAAAGATTAAAACAACCGATTATGACATATACGAAAGGAATGCTGCGCGATGATGCTTTAGCAGGTAAGGTGATTGTAATTACTGGCGGCGGCACCGGTTTAGGTCGCGCCATGGGCGAATATTTTTTAGAGCTTGGAGCCAAATTGGCTATCTGTGGCAGGCGAGAAGCAGTTTTGGCGAAAGCGGCCGAAGAAATGATGGCAGCCAAAGGTGGTGAAGTATTTTACAAGACTTGTGATGTTCGCAAGTACGAGGAGGTAGAAGCTTTTCGCAATGCGGTTTTGGAAAAATACTCGCAGGTAGATGTGCTATTGAATAATGCGGCGGGTAATTTTATTAGCCCCACAGAGCGTTTATCGCCGGGAGCTTTCGATGCCGTTATTGATATCGTTTTGAAGGGAACTAAAAACTGCACCCTTGCTTTTGGAAAAGATTGGATAAGCAAAGAACAAAGAGATAAAGTGGTATTAAATATAACAACTACTTACGCCAATACGGGCTCTGCCTTTGTAGTGCCCTCCGCTATGGCTAAGGCAGGAGTTTCTGCGATGACTAGATCTTTAGCGGTAGAATGGGCACGCTATGGAATTCGTTTTAATGCTATCGCTCCAGGGCCATTTCCAACAGAAGGAGCTTGGAGTCGTTTGATGCCCGGTGATATTCCTGATATGTTAAAAGTGGAAAATCAAATTCCGTTAAAAAGAGCGGGGAACCTGCAAGAACTAGCTAATTTAGCCGCCTATTTGGTAAGTGATTTTGCCCCTTATATGAACGGTGAAATTGTAACTATTGACGGTGGCGAGTGGTTGCTTGGCGCTGGCGAGTTAAACTTTTTGCAAGCTGTTCCAGATGAAATGTGGGATTGGATTGGTGAAGCTACTCGCAAAGGAAAATAGAATGAAAAGTCTACAAAAAATAGGACCTATGATGCTTTTGCTCGTAGGTCTTTTTTCTTGCCAAAAATACGGTGCCCAAGAAAACTTCGATTGGCAAGGCCATCGAGGTGCAAGAGGAGAAGCTCCAGAAAATACCATTCCAGCCATGTTGCGAGCCATGCAGGAAGGGGTAAATACTTTAGAAATGGATGTTGTGGTAAGCAGAGATTCGATTCTTATACTTTCGCATGAGCCTTATTTTAATGAGACCATTTGTCTTTTTAGTGAGCAGGATAGTATGGAAAATAACATCTTTCACTTAAACTGGGAGCAGATCAAAAAAATTGACTGCGGTTCTAAACGCAATCCAAATTTCCCAGGGCAAGAAAGTGAATCGGTGGGTAAGCCACGTTTAATTGACGTCCTCAGTGCGGTTGAAGAAGCGGCTTTAAATTTAAATAGAAACAGTCCCAAATTTAATATTGAGATAAAATCTAGGCCAGAATGGGAAGGCGAGTTTCATCCAGATCATAAGGTCTACGCTCAGTTACTGCTAGATTTTATTAAAGAATTAGAATTAGAGGAAAGGGTGAGTATCCAAAGTTTTGATCCGCGGGTATTGCAGTATATTCATCAAAGTGACCCAGAGATAAAGTTGGTTTACCTTACGGAAGATGCCGAAAAAATCCCAAGTGAGCAGATTAAGGAATTGGGTTTTTACCCAGATGTGTACAGCTGCTATTACCCGCTATTAAAGGAGCATCATCTTAGGCAACTGCAAAGCCAAGGAATAGATGTGATTCCCTGGACTGTAAATGAAATTGAAGAAGCCAAGCGTTTAATGGATATGGGGGTAAATGGTATTATTACCGATTATCCCGCTAAACTTATCGGCGCCTTAGGCTCTTTAGATAAGTCTCAAACTGATTAGCCCTATCGATATCGCCCATGCTTTTGCAAACCTTTATGGTTAATTGATAAACGTCTTTAGCTTTTTCTCTATCGAAATGATTGGCAATCCAAAGTAGAAGTAAAGACTCGGCTGCTTTAAGAACAGTAGCATCTTTGTTTTCAGAGAGCAGATGGGCTTGAGTGATAAGCGCTTTCTCTTGTTCTTCTTTAGGTACTAGCTTGTAGTTTTTGTAAAAGTCTAAATGGGTTTCGTCGTTCCAAGCGCTGCGGTTGTACCAGTTTGTGCTCATTTTTTCAAACGTGCTAAGCCTTCCATAGCCGGTTTATACATAGGCAGTTGTTCAAGAGATTTGCGGTAGTCTTTTTCAGCGTTTATAACATCTCCCATCATTTCAAAGCTATAAGCTCTGCCGTAAAAGGCTTTATAATTGTTTCTAGGCTGAGCCTTTATGGCCTGTGAAAAATAGTTTCGGGCGTCGCCGTATTCTTTTAAATCGATAAATATTACTCCTAAATTATAATAGCTATCGCTCATATTAGGATCTATTTGCGTGGACTTGGTATAAGCTTCTATTGCTTTATTAATTTCGTTTTGTGACCGATAGTAAACACCCAATTTATAGTAGATGTCGGGACGGTTTTGATCGATGTCTAAAATGCGCTTATAGTAGTAGGGCGCTAAAGTATCGCCCATCGCTGCGAGGCTAACGCCCATCATGTCAAGGGCTTCGAAATAATCCTGTTTTAGCTCAATGGCCTTTTGAAAGTAATTAAGTGCAAGCGCAGTATCTTGTTTGAAATTGCGAATTACGATGCCCTTATAAAAATAGGCGGGAGCATTATATTCATCAATCTTTAAAACTTCATCTAGATATCGTAAGGCCTTTTCGTGCTCATTAATACTCGCGTACATCTGGCCGAGTTTTAAACGGCAGTCAATGGCTTTAGGATCAACCTTGGCGCAAAGCTCCCAAGAGTTTTTGGCGGCTCTACTCTGATTCTTTAGCATTTGAATATCCCCCATCAAAACCAACATCTCTGGGTTTAGCGAGTCAATTTCTTTTAGTCTTTGTAAATCAAAAATGGCTTGGCGCTGATCTCCTTGATTATAATTTATTCTTGCGCGCATTAATAGGCCCCGAACATTATTAGGCTCAGCTTTTAAAATAATATTGAGAGAATCTTCGGGGTTCACCTTGCTGATGGCTTTTGTTTGACTACTGTCGCGGATTTTAGATAGCTTGCTTTCATCTGTGGCTTCAGTGCCCGGATTGCTGCAGGCTAGAGCGAATAATGCAAGAACAAGAAGGCTAAGCGCTTTTTTCATAGATGAAATTATGATCAAATATAGGGGTATAAAAAAACCAGAGTGAGGAATCACTCTGGTTTTGCAAAATCTTAACTATTTATTGCAGTAACAATTTTAGCTTCTATTTCGTCGGATAATTCGGGGTTGTCTTCCAGTAATTGTCTTACTGCGTCACGACCCTGACCTAATTTAGTGTCGCCATAACTAAACCAGCTACCAGCTTTTTTAATAATTTCTTTCTCTACACCAAGGTCAATAATTTCTCCTACTTTAGAAATACCTCGTCCGTAAACAATATCAAATTCAGCTTGACGGAAAGGCGGCGCTACTTTGTTTTTTACCACTTTAACACGCGCTCTATTCCCCGTTACGCCATCGGCATCTTTAATTTGAGAAATTCTTCTAATGTCTAAACGCACGGAGGAGTAAAACTTCAGAGCATTACCACCGGTAGTTGTTTCAGGGTTGCCGAAAACTACACCAATTTTTTCACGTAATTGGTTAATAAAGATACAGCAGCAATTTGTTTTGCTAATCGTTCCAGTTAATTTACGCAGTGCTTGTGACATTAATCGTGCTTGCAGCCCCATTTTACTATCACCCATCTCTCCTTCAATTTCACTTTTAGGAGTAAGGGCCGCCACTGAATCCACAATAATGAGATCGATGGCGCCAGAACGAATAAGATTGTCGGTAATTTCTAAAGCTTGCTCACCATTGTCGGGTTGAGAGATGATTAATTCTTCAGTATTAATACCCAAGTTTTCGGCATAGGTTCTATCGAAAGCATGTTCTGCATCGATAAAGGCGGCGATGCCTCCTTGTTTTTGGACTTCAGCAATAGCATGCAGAGTAAGGGTAGTTTTACCAGAGCTTTCTGGTCCGTAAATTTCAACTACTCTTCCTTTTGGATAACCACCCACACCCAAGGCTATGTCGAGGCCTAAAGAGCCGGAAGAGATGGTGGCGATTTTTTCAATGGGAGAGTCTCCCATTCGCATTACGGCACCTTTTCCGTAGGTTTTATCAAGTTTGTCGAGGGTAAGTTGTAAGGCTTTTAGTTTAGCATCTTTCGGGTCGCTCATGTGTCGGATCTTAAATTTTGGAGGACAAATATAACCAACCCGATTCGGCTTTGATTCAAAAAAAAAGACTTACTCGTTTAAAAGTAAGTCTTAATCATTTATTGAGGTTTTGAAACTAAGTTAGTCTCTCAACTCTACAGTCTTTCCACTTTTTGCCTCTAGCATTTCGCGAAGTCTTTCTATCTCTGCAGTTGAGCGATTGCTAATTTCCTCTTGGAATGAAGTGGTGATGTCTTCTAACTCTTCTCCACTAAAGTGAGAAAAGAAATGAACTGAAAAAGCAGTTTTAAGACCACGATCTCCTCTTACAGAAATCTGCTCTTTTAAATACTGCGCTACTTGTTTAGGCGTGTACGCCGATTTAGGTACTCTAGACATGTTTAAGTGATATTAAATTAAATATTTAAAGGGCCCTCTCCATTTAAATACGGGAGCAAATTTATATAATTTCGATAATAATTCTAAATAAAAAAGCTAAAGTATTTTATTATTTAAATCATGCTTTGTAAATAAACCTTAATATTATGCTAATAAAGACCTACAGCAGCGCCGTCTATGGTGTTGATGCTTCGACGATTACAGTAGAAATAAATATTGACCAAGGAGTAAACTTTTATCTGGTAGGATTACCAGATTCGGCTATAAAAGAAAGTCAACATAGGATAGTTGCCGCCTTGAAAAACAATGACTTTCGCTGGCCGGGGTTCCGAATTACGGTAAATCTGGCACCAGCCGATATAAGAAAAGAAGGATCGGCGTACGATCTACCCATTGCAATTGGGATTCTTGCAGCATCGGATCAAGTTTTTTTTCCAGATTTAGATTCTTTCATTATTGTAGGTGAGTTGTCATTAGACGGTGGTTTAATGCCTGTAAATGGCGTTTTAGCAATTGCTTTACAAGCAAAAAAAGATGGCTATTCGGCTTTGGTTCTCCCGGAGGTAAATGCGCGGGAAGCTGCGATAGTACAGGGCATAGATGTTTTTGCCGCGAAAGATTTAAAGGAGACGGTGGAGATACTCAAGAATAAAGAAGGTTTTTCACCAATTAAAGTAGATTCAAGTAAAGAGTTTCAGTTACATTTAGAAAATCCTTCTATTGATTTTTCTGAGGTTAAAGGGCAAGAGAATATTAAAAGAGCTTTAGAAATTGCCGCGGCAGGAGGGCATAATGTTCTATTAATTGGGCCCCCAGGTGCTGGTAAAACTATGTTGGCTAAAAGAATGCCGACTATTTTGCCTCCTTTAAGTTTAAGTGAGGCTTTAGAAACAACCAAGGTGCATTCTGTTGCAGGTAAGCTTGGGAAAAATGGTAGCATTGTATCCCAAAGACCCTTCCGATCGCCTCATCATTCCATCAGCGATGTCGCCCTCGTTGGCGGTGGTAGCTTTCCGCAGCCAGGCGAAATATCACTAGCAAATAATGGTATTTTGTTTCTAGATGAATTACCCGAATTTAAAAGAACGGTTTTAGAAGTAATGCGACAACCGATGGAAGATAGGAAGGTAACCGTTAGTCGTGCTCGCCTGTCGGTAGACTTCCCCGCCTCCTTTATGCTCGTGGCTTCTATGAATCCTTGTCCTTGCGGTTATTATAATCATCCTAATAAAGAATGCGTTTGTGGGCCAGGGATGGTACAGAAATATTTGAATAAGATATCGGGACCTTTATTAGATCGTATCGACCTTCATGTTGAGGTGACGCCAGTTGGGATTGAAGAAATATCTTCTAAGCAATTAGCCGAGAAAAGCATGGTAATTAGAGAAAGGGTGATTAAAGCACGGAATATTCAAAATGAACGCTTTGCTAAGTTGGAAGGTATTCATGCCAATGCTCAGATGGAGTCTAAACAATTAAGACAAGTATGTGAACTATCTAAAGAAGGAATGGATTTATTGCGGGCAGCCATTGAAAAATTAAATTTAAGTGGAAGGGCTTACGATCGAATTTTGAAAGTGGCTCGTACTATCGCAGACCTTGATGGTAGCAAGGATATCGAGCCTAACCATCTAGCGGAAGCGGTGCAATACCGAAGCCTAGATCGAGAGAGTTGGGTCAATTAATGTAATTTTTTTTGAGTACTTGTAATTTTCATGTCCTTTATCCTACCAATAGGGTAAATTTAACTCATGAAAAAAGTACTTACCCTTCTTGTTCTCTTGTTTACTGCTTTGTTTGCATCTGCGCAAAGCAAAAATGAAAAATCACTATTGTGGGAGATTTCAGGCCCCGAAGGAAAAATATCCTATTTATTTGGGACTTACCACTTGCTTGGATCAGATTTTATCAATGAAAATCCAACCTTAAACAAAATTTACAGCAATGCGAATAACATTGTGGTGGAAACGGTTATCGATTCGGCGCAGCTTCCGCAGATGGCGCAATACTCCATGATGCAGGAGTCGATCAAAGGAATGCTAGATTCTACTGATTACCTTTTGTTAAGCGAAAAGATTGAGCCTTTAGTGGGTGCTCCCATGGTGTTTTTAGATAATATGAAACCGATGGCTTTAGCCACCATGCTAACCTTGCAAATGGCCACTGCTGAAACTCCCGACACTTTCTTGTTTGAAGGTATGCCCATTGATCAGTTTTTTGCTTGGGATGCCAAAAAGAAGAATAAAAACATTCTTCCATTGGAAACTATGTTAGAGCAGATGGAACTTCTTTTTAATAGTGAAACGGTTGAAGATCAACTGGAAGCATTGATGTATATGGTTAAGGAACCGGAAGAGATGCAGGAAATGACGCAGAATACTATTAAATTCTATATCGAGCAGGATTTGGATGCCATGGTAGATATCGCAAATGACCACGAAGAAGACATGGGAGATATGACCAAATTATTAGACGAGAGAAATAAAAATTGGATTCCTAAATTGAAGCCTTTACTGGCTAAGGGCTCTACCTTTATTGCGGTTGGAGCTTTGCATTTACCAGGAGAATTAGGCTTATTAGAATTATTGAGAGCGGAAGGCTATACCTTAAAAGCCTTGGAACTTAAATAGACTTTCTTGTGAAAGAAGATTTAGAGAAAAAATTTGTCGCTTTACTCGAAGAAAACGCGGGTATTATCTACAAGGTGACCCGTATTTACGCTCGCAATAGTGATGATGCTGAAGATCTACGTCAGGAAGTAATCTATCAAGCCTGGCGATCTTATCCGCGATTTAAGGGCGAGAGTAAGTTTTCGACATGGCTGTATAAAATTGCGCTGAACACTGCCTTAACCCATAAGGCTAAAGAGGAAAAACGTAAATCTATTCCAGAACAGTCGGTTATTAGCCAGAGCGAGACTTTAAGCGATTCCAAGGAGTTACTTATTAAATATATACGTCAGTTTAATGATGCGGAGAAACTAATAATTATGCTTCACCTCGACGGATATAGTAACGATGAAATTGCGCTTATCGCGGGAATTAGTAAAAATCATGTAGCAGTAAAACTGCATCGTATCAAAGAAAAATTAGCATTAAACCTTAAAGAGAATACTAATGGAAATTAAGAGCTCTTGGCAGGAAATGGACAAGGAAGAGAACCTCTTGCCTAAGGGAGATATTAAAAAGGGAATGCATCTTAAAAAGGAAGATGTGATTCGCAAGCTCAATAAAAGACTAGCTTGGAAAATTGCTTTTACGGCCATCTTTACTCCCTTCTATTTTTTGGCCATTTTTATAGTTGTATCCCTAATTGGCAAAGCTTTGTTCGCCTTTATCGGTCTGTTTCATATTTTAGGACTGATCTTCTTTATTAGGCAGTATCGTATTGCCAAAGCATTTGATCCGAGTCAAATGAGTGTAAGGGAAGTTTTGCAAGGTTATTTAGAAAATATTCACAAAACAGTGCGCTTAGAAGAAAGAGCTGGTTTATTTTTATACCCCTTTGCTGGTAGTGCAGGCTTTGTATTCAGTTTATCTCAGGCAGGCAAAATGGACGAGGCCTTGGCAAACCCCAAAATCTGGTTGGTATTACTAGTGACCCTGCTAATAATAACACCGATAGCACATTACTCAGCTAAGTGGTTGAATAAAAAGACCTTTAAATCGTATACGGATCTTTTAGAAACCAGATTGGCGCAATTGGATGAAAATTAAAATAAGCCTCTGACTTTCGGGTCAGGGGCATTTTTTGTCCACTCCAATGGTCCGTCGCAAAGAATTTCGATAAGCATGGTTTCGCGGCGATCGCCAAAATAGGTCATCAAAGTTTTCTTCCAGTAATCATAATTGTCCTCATCGTAATATTTGCAGTCGTAAGTACAAACGACAATGCTTTGCTTATTGATGAGAATTACTGTAGGAGTAGCGTATTGAAAGGTTCTCACCGGACGTGCAGCGCGAATGCTTTTCCCCTCAATAAAGTTTTCTAACCAATTTTTGAGAGCGTACTGGCGATCTAGTTCTGTCTCGTAAAAGTAAAAGTTGAAATATATTTTCCTTTCGGTTGTATAGCCTAGGGTATTTTTAAATTCCTCCTTACTCTCTAAGCGGAATTTATCACTCCACATAAAGGCCTCATCTTCTAATCCACCCAATTCTCGGGATGGAATATTTAAATAATCCTTTTCATGACTGTCGGCATGATCACTAACAAATAGGCTGATTTGACTCTTTAAACTATCGCTTAATGCTTTGGTATTTTGGGCATATCCATTAAGAGAGGTGAAAATGCTAAGAATGAAAATGCTTATTCGTAAGCGCATATAGTAGTTTGATTTTACAGATTTAAACAAAGGTCATTAATATTTTATTGTTGGAAGCAGAGGTAGCCACAATCTTAAACTTATTTTTGACTTATGATCTTAAAAGTAATACGCTGCATCTTACTGCTTTGTTTGTTATCGACCTTGTTACGAGGGCAGATAGTGAATATTGAACGGTTTCGCAGTAGCACCGATACCAGTCGCTGGAGTTTTAGTGAGCAATTTAATTTCGGTCTCTTGCAAAATACCCAACGCCTCATGAGCTTTAATAATAGCTCTGGTTTACAGTTTCAGCAAACGAAATTCAGATCTATATTTCTTAGCAACTTCAGTTTTAGCAGTACCGATAATAATGATATCGAACGCAGTGGCTTTTTGCACCTGCGCTTTGAGAATAGTATTAGTAAATATTGGAGTTTCGAGTATTTTGGTCAAGCCCAGATGGATGTCCCTCTCAAGATAAATCAAAGGTATCTACTGGGAGGAGGCTTACGAGCCTTTCTGCGTAAGCGCAAGAAATTAAGTTTTTATACGGGGCATTTACTTATGGTAGAGTACGATGAGGAAATCGAAACGGCGATTGAGCATCAAGATTTGCGATTAAGTTCCTATCTCAATCTTAATTGGCATCCATCGCAAGATTTCACCTGCTTATTCATTGCTTATTATCAACCACGCTTGGATAAATTCTCAGATTATCGCATCTCCTTTCAAGGGCAGCTCTCCTTTAAAATTTGGAAATCTTTGAGTTTCAACTTTAATGCGCAATATGCTTTTGATGCCTTTCCGGTGGCTTTGCCTAATATTCCGCAGCAAACCTATAAGCTTAGCAATGGCATCAGTTTGAAACTTTAAATAATGAAATTGAATTTTAAATAGGTAGCCAATCGCCCTGTTTTATTAGTGCTTTTAGTTCGGGTGGCCAATCGAGGTTGTTTTCCGTAAAGCGGTCTAACTCATCTCTACTTTTTGCTGAAAGTAGTTCTTGTATTTCATCTAAAATTTCATCACTTATGTAGATGGGACTTTCTACTAAGTTTTCGCCTTGACAAATGGCAATAACTTGATAGTCATTAGCTTCATTAAGATCCTTTCCACTTAAAGTGCACTGCTGCTGCTGATATCTTTCGCTAGGGCTGATGCCGCTAAGCGCTAAATCCATCATTTTTTCGCGCATAAATAAATCGATTCTCTGGCGAGATTCTTGGCTAAGTTCGGCCCGTGCACTTTCCATACAAGGCATGCAAAGGGCAAAGTCAAAAAGTACTTGTGCTTTCTTTTGATTGGGATAATTTTTATAAACTTTTTGTATGCCGTAGGTGTCAACATCGCGCAGGTTTACCCCACAAATTTTGCAATGCTCATGGGCTTGCTTAGTATCCTCGGCGTAAAGGTTTAAAGGGATTTTGTTTTCATCCATGGTGCGAAGGTATAATTAAGCTGATAAGCACAAAATGGGGGACTATTGATTTTCTTTAGGGAGGATAATTGTAAAACAGCTGCCTTTGTTTAAGGTGCTTCTTACAATTATTTCGCCTTTCATTTTTTGTATAAACTCTTGACAAAGTAAAAGCCCTAATCCCACCCCTTTTTCATTGGCGGTGCCTATTGTAATTTCACGGCCTTTGGTGAAGAGCCGCTCGAGTTGCCGCTTGTCCATGCCTAAGCCATTGTCTTCAATTTCAATATGAATGGAATCTTGAAACTCGTAAGATCGCAATTTCACCCAGCCATTTTGGGGGCTAAATTTTATAGCATTGCTAATAAGGTTGCGGAGAGTTAGTTCTAAAACTTGCTTATCGGCTAAAACTTTAGGATCCTGATTATTAACTAATATATGAATGCTAATTTTCTTTGCTTTTGCAAGACTTTCCATGGTGTCGTTAACCCGATCAGCAATTTCTTTTATGCTAACCCCTTCGATAGCATAAGCTTTGGCTTCGCGACGCGACCATTCCAATAAATTATCAAGCAGGGTGCGACTGCCGCGGGTAAGTTTTAGTAATTCCTTTTGCAATTCTTTCTGAATATTGGGGCTGATCTCATCTTGCTCCAGCACACTCATAAAACCTTCAATGGCATTTAAAGGGTTACGTAAATCGTGACCTATAATAGAAAACAGTCGGTCTTTTTGCTCATTTAAAGCGCGCATTTCTTGCAGCTGTTCTTGAATGAGTCGACTGCTATGTTTTAATTCTCCTCCTTCGGCGAAAGCCTTATCTGCCATAGAGCGATAGGCGGCCATTAATAAGCTGAGACCAAAGTATAATACTGCCGTAAAAATCAGATAACCAATAAAGTAAATAAAATGAAGTGCGGTTACTTCTTCACTTTTTAGGAAGATGAAATAAATCCCTAAAAGGGTGAAAAATAGATAATAGATTAATTTCCAACGCTGATTGGGAGCGCAAAGTTGGGCAATAAAAAATCCTATGATTAGTCCGTAAAAGCCTAGGCTGCTAATTCCTTTAAAGTAGCTAAAGCTAAGGTATGCGGTGAAACTAACAGATAGGACAAAGACCCACTGACTGTAGAGCGTTTTACCTCTGCTAAAACCTAAATAGTAACTACTGGCAAAAATTAAGGAAGAAGTGAGTAGGCCGAGAGCTAAACTGCTATTGCCAAATATGAAAATACTCATGCATACTATAAGCATCGCTAAACTAGAGAGGAGGCTGATGCCGTTTAAGAGACGGCTTTCAATTGGTAGCTCTTTGCTGCCTCCAATGAGCTTATTAAGCAAGGCTTTGTTTTGCATTATTGCATTGCATTGAGGGAATAAAGTTACACCTTAATGCCCTGATCAGCTATCTAGATGACGCGAAAATAATTGCGCTCGATTTTAATCGCAAACAGGTTTGGGGTAAAGAAAAAAATCCTCGCTTTAGGGCGAGGATTTTACTCTGTATAGAGGGGTATAGATAGGGACAAGTTGCTTATCTAAAAAGATTTCCCTTTTCGATGCTCAAATGTCCATCAATTTGAGCGCTTTCCCTTTTAAATTCGATAAAGAGCGGAATGTGTTCGTTTAAGGGTAAGGATCATTTTTAGGGTTAATAATTGTAATTTCACATCTAGCGAAAGCGCCTAAAACAAAGAGCCCAGTGCAATTAAAACACTGGGATCTTCAAATCAATTGAAAGAATATTTTTTAGTAGATGAATGGACTTTCCTGGTTGCCGGCTTCATCGGTAAACCCGTTGGTATTGAGGCTTCCGCCTGATACGGCCCAAATAGAGACGTAGCGGTAATTATTATTTGTCGGACTGTATTCTACTGGGTAGGCAAAGCTTTCAGCAATGTTTATAGCCGCGGGTAAGCCTTTCGCTGTCTTGTGGTACTACTCTTTCCTGGCATTACTGTCGTCGGCCTCTGATCCTAATAGGTTTAGACCAGCTAAATCGGCTAAGTGAATTTCGCGAATTCTCCTGCCATTCGCAAAAATGAAGGCCTTGTAGGGTGCTCTAATCGTCCAATCGTCTTCAACGAAAACCAACTTGTTGTTTCCGTCTAATATGTGGTCAACTTCCCAGTCAATTACCATTATCATCGCTAATATCAGTGTTGCTAGTATTAGCTAAAAAGTTGTCTTGGTCCTTAGCACAATAGAAGGTAAAAAACTAGCGGCAATAAAGGTGGGAATGCTGTATTTTATCGGATTGATTCTTTCGTTTCGATAGATCAAAAGTCGAATTTGAGTAGTAAGATGAGAGCAATATTCGGGGAACGAAAAGATTTCTAAGTTGAATCGCTGAACTGTGTTTTTCCCTCGAATAAGCAAGAGGAGAAGCGTTCTTTAAGACTTAGCCTTATTTTGGCTAGGCCAAATCTCCTTAATAAAACTGCTAAAAAAGACTTTTAAAGTTTCCGCATTTTTTGAAATAACATGGGTGATTCCCATCTGCATAAAGCTGCCAATAATTTGCTTGAAAGGATTGTGAGTGGAGCCGATGAATATTTTTTTAGAAAAATAACCAGTTACCATAGCGATAAAGGTATCGAGACCGTCTTCTTTAAGATTGGGCTGGTGAATTATATCATCGAGCGCGCTTTTTACTAGGTTAAGCGGCTTAAAGTTTTCGGCCACTATATTGAATTGCACTTTGAGTTGTGCTTCTTCCTCTTTTTGTATCTCTTCTAATAAGGCGATGGCTGCGTGTAGCTTCTCTGTTTCGTTAACTTTTTTCATGATACCTTAACTTAAGAGACTTGAAATAATAGAATTGCTAATTCGCTTTTTAAGGGAGCGATGAAAGAATAAATAAACGATTCCGCCACAGAGCGCATAAAAGCCAGCCAAGCAAAAAAAGCCGTAATAGAGTTTGCCAAGCAGATCGCCCAACCATAAAGCAATACCAATATTTAAGAGGCTTATAAATGTGCTTACTAAAATTATGGCCAAAGCACGTGAGGCAAGGGTAGACGAAATACTCGCTGTTTTGCTCACTGTTTTCAGACGGTATAATTCAAAGTTGGTTTTTGCGTAATTCTCCGCCTTTTCTAGTAATGTTTCTAAACCGAGAGCGTTATTTTCCATTTCAAATTTTCTTAAGCAAGGCATATTGTATCAACTTTAGTTGAAAGATAATACGGTATGCCTTGCGTGGGTTGATTAAGCTACAGGCTCATCGTGCGTTATTTGCTCCATTTTTGAATTCGCTTTGCTATAGGCGCCCTTTATTTCGCCTTTTTCCTCATCAATGGTGTGGGCAATTTCATCCATCAAATTGGAGAACTTCAATTTTAGATCATTTACAGTGTTTGTGCTTTTATTGGCAATTTTAGATCTCGTATCCGACCCTTTGTGGGGGGCGAATAATACACCTAATACTGCACCCAGACCTAGGCCTGCTGCTATTCCTGCTAATACTTTTGTTGCGCTCATGGTTCTTGTTTTTATAAATTTAAAAGGAGTCTTACTGTATGGTAAGGCCTAGCTGAAAATCAGCTTTCCTTAACAAAGGTGATGCAGTAGGCAGCCTTTTATGTTATATGCTGAAGGAGGATTGTTGCATATTTCACAGATTGCAAACACTTGTTAGTGTTAGTGTTTGGGTCTTATAAAGGCATTTGAGACCTTTTGAATCATTTAGTTCTAAGGCTTAATTCTAGGTTGATGCAATCTTAAATAAGACTTTTATCGAGAGTGATAGCTTTTGGACTTAAACTTCAGTAGAAGAGGAGTTTAACTCTAGAAATGTTAAAAAGCATCCAATAAGGTTGGTGGCTTGGAAATTATTTGTACTAATTTTTATTGAGAAAAGTGAAAATCGTCTATTTGCCAGTAGGGACAAGGCTTCTGCTTATTTTCGGTCCGGCTCTCAAAATTTTTTGTTCAAATTTTTTTCTAAAATCTAAACAAAAGGTCTAAGTTTACGTTTAACAAAAAATTAACTTTTAAACAAAAATTACTATGTTGTTAGATGTACTTTCAATTCCAAAGGACGATCCCATCGCATTTACCTTTTTCACAGGTTATATGGCAATGTTAGCGGCCTCAGTTTTTTTCTTTTTTGAGCGTGGTAGTGTAGATGAAAAGTGGAAGCTTTCTTTACTAGTATCTGGATTAATTACCGGTATCGCCGCAGTCCATTATTATTATATGAGGGACTATTACGTGGCAACAGGTGAGAATCCAACTGCATTACGTTATATTGACTGGACCCTTACGGTTCCATTAATGTGTGTGGAATTTTATTTACTTACCAAAGCCGCAGGAGCAAAACTGGGTTTATTATGGAAGTTGATTTTTGCTTCAGTGTGGATGCTAGTTACCGGTTACATCGGTGAAGCTTTCAATCCAGAAGGCGGTAGTACAAGTCACTCCGTGTTGTGGGGTTTCCTTTCAACGCTTGGCTATTTATACATTTTGTATACGGCTTGGTTTGGTGAGGTTGCGAAATTGGCCGCCAATAGTGGTAACGAATCTGTGAAAACAGGTGTGCGTACTTTAGGCTGGTTCGTTCTAGTAGGTTGGGCCATTTATCCGATTGGGTACATGTGTATGCCTGGTGGCTGGTTAAATGCTGGTTTAGGCTGGGAGTCTAGTAATGTGGACTTGTTTTACAACATCGCAGATGCGATAAACAAGATTGGTTTTGGTTTAGTGGTTTATTCTATTGCCGTTTCTTCTAAGAAGAAGGTAGCAGCTTAAGCACATCTTATCATAGTTACAAAACTAATTAAGGGTGCTGCTAACTAGTGGCACCCTTTTTATTTATGCTCAAACCAACTTCCATTTTTGTTTTTTTAAACGTTGTCCTGTGGCTGTTGCAAGTTGCCATTGGGGAAATGACCTTATGGATGCAAGTGTCTTTGGCTGGTTTTTTAATTGCGCTGGTCGGTATTCCGCACGGAGCCATTGACCACGTTTTATTTGTAAAGAATACCAAGGCAAGTCCTTTGTTTTTTTATGGATTCTACCTTGCATTGATAATCTTGATTGTTGTTATCTGGCTCTTGTTCCCGCAAGTAGGTCTAGTTTTGTTTTTAATTTTATCAGCCTATCATTTTGGACAATCTCAACTAAGTTCATATGGTACTGTACCTTCTTTAATGAAAGCCCTTCTTTATATTTTGTGGGGCAGTTCTATCTTGTCGGCACTTGTGGTTTATAACCAGAGCGAGATTTTCCAAATTTGTGGTGCGAATCAAGATTTATTGCAGCTGTTAGTGGTTTTTCAGTTGCCTATATTTAAACTAGTTCTCCTTTTCGCTACCCTGAGCTTTCTGCTTTTATTTATTCCATTCGCAGGGAGAATCGGTAGGAAGCATGTTGCTTTTGAGCTCTTAATCTTAGGCCTGATTCATTTGTCTTTTTTTACCCAATCTATATTGATTGGCTTTAGTATATATTTTGCAACGCTCCATTCTATGGAGGTGCTGCAAGAAGAGTTTGATTTTTTAAAGACCAAAATTATCAATTTCAATTTTGTTCAATTTATCTGGCTATTGATGCCTTATACTCTTCTCAGTCTTTTTGGTATAGCCTTGCTCTTGATGTTATCTTACTTCACCTTTCTGCCTATGAGCGGGACATTGATTGTTTTTATTAGTATTTCAGCTCTAACCTTGCCCCATTCGGTGGTGATGGAACAATTTTATAGTGTGCTAAGGAAAAAGGTCTAAGGATTTTTCTTCAGATAAGGCGCTTTACTATTTAACGTGAATTCGACAGTAGATTAGAGCCTCAGATTTTCAATGTAAGGAAAAGACTAGTCTGGATTGTGTAGCTGTAGCGGGCTACAGGAAATGAGCTAGATCCGGGATTTTCATTTTTATTAGAAAAATCCGTTTAGGCCCCTTCTAAAAAGCGGCTTTCCACGCCTCAGTAGCTCACAATTGCCCGCTAAGAAAGTGGAATTTTTTCTTTTTCGTTTAACTCTAATATTTGCTTAATACACAATATTAGCGCATGATCCCGGATCCATAGCTAATTAGTCGCTTAAAAAAAAGACATAAAAAAATCCGGTAGATTTTGATCTCCGGATTTTTTCTGTGGGCGATACTGGGTTCGAACCAGTGACCCCCTGCTTGTAAGGCAGGTGCTCTGAACCAGCTGAGCTAATCGCCCCGTTGTTTTGGGAGTGCAAATATAAGAGGGTTTTTCGATTTTGCTATAGCAGCAACGAAGAAAAATCAAATAAATTTCTAAGGTCTTGTTTTTAAGGGAATTATTTTTCTCCTTCCCCGAAAATATAGCTTTGAACGGCTTCTCCTTCTTGTTTGAAAGCCCGCAGCATTCCCGCGGTATTAAAGGATATTATGAAATTCCCTTCCTTGTCGATACCAATCACCCCGCCGTCACCGGCTCCGGGTTTTAAGACTTCATGTAGCACCGTGTCGGCGGCTTCCTGACTGCTTAAGCCTTGAAACTCGTAGCGTGCGCTAATTTGATAGGCTACCGCATGACGGATAAAATACTCGCCGTGGCCGGTACAGCTAATTCCCAGCGTAGCATTAGAGGCAAAGGTACCTGCACCAATGATAGGGGAATCGCCAATGCGACCATAACGCTTATTCATCATGCCGCCGGTAGAGGTACCCGCCGCTATATTGCCTTTACGATCTCTTACCACGCAGCCCACCGTGCCCATTTTAAAATCGCGAATACTATCTAAGGCGCCTTGATGGCCCTTTATACTTTCGTGGATGCCTTTCATACGCTGGGTAACGAAATAGGAAGGATCTACTTGAGTAAGCCCATTTTGCAGACTGAAGGTATCTGCGCCAGCGCCACTGAGTAAAACATGAGGTGAGTTGTTTAGCACCGCTAAGGCGGCGGTAATAGGATTTTTGATGCAGCTTAGTCCAGCCACGGCTCCGGCATTACCGGTTTTGCCATCCATAATAGAGGCGTCTAAAGAAGCTAGACCTTCATAAGTTAAAACTGCTCCTTTACCGGCATTGAAAAGACTGTCGTTTTCGAGCTGTTGGATAACTAGGCTTACTACTTCAATCGCCTTGGTGCCCTTTTGCAAGGCACTATCGCCTTTTGCAATGGCTTGGTGTAAAGACTGATGAAATGCTTCTATTTGTGCTTCGGAATAGTTTTCTGCTTTGAGGCCATTACCGGCCCCACCGTGAATGATAATTTGATAGTTTTTGTTTTGAGCCTGAAGGTTTAGGCCAAGTAGAAGAACAAAAAAAAGTCGCAACATAGGGGAAGGGAGATAGATTTTATTGAGCGAAGATAGTTTTTTAATAGTTCAGAAAGATCTGGTTGTCAAGGTTTAGGACGCTTACATAATGGCCAATTCTTCCTGCTCAATATTATCGGGCCATTGTTGATGGCAAAGTGATTTAAAGCGCTCATTCATCTCTTTGGAGCAGCCGCTCAGCTCTACGTAAGACCGTTCTTCTTCGGGATAGGTATGTAGGGCTAAATGGCTTTCGCTAAGCAACCAAATGGCGGTATAACCTTGCGGTTTAAACTGATGCTCGCTAAAGCCTACAATGCCATAACCCGCTTCGCTCAGAAATTTATGCAAATGCTTTTTCAGTAGACTGGCATCGGTTTCCAAAAGCCAAAAGCGTAAATTGTATATGCTAGTTTTTACCATTTTCATTTAATATAAATCCCAATTGCCTTTCAGGTAATAACGGTACAAAACAGGGTTTTGAATTTGGTTTATCGCAATGCTATCGTTCGTGGCTTCGTAAATGTTCTTACCAAAATTACACATCATTAACATCGCATCTTGGTTTAACCAACGGGTGGGAATCGTAAACGCCATCTGCTGTAAAGCGGTTTTTAAATCTTTTTCTTCGGGCCAAGATTTTACTCCCATAACCCAGCCCCATTCGCCTAGGGTGATTACTTGGTTATGCATTTTTTGGGTGGTGAATCCCGCCGCGGCCATGGTTTTATCGATACATAAAAAGGCTTTAGTGGCATAATAGGGACTGCCAGCTTGGGTTAGTAAAACCCCGTGTTTCTTTAGTTTTAAATGACAAAGCTGATAGAATTGTAAGGTATACAAACGGTTTAACTCCACTGAGCGTGGATCGGGTAAATCCACGATTATCGCATCGTAATAGTTCTCTCCCTTTTCCATAAAGTTGAAGGCATCGGTATTGATGATTTCTAGTTTAGGATGGTGAAAAGCGTCTTCGTTCAGTTCGCGTAAAATGGGATTGTATTTCCCCATATTAGTCATTACCGAGTCTAAATCTACTAAGGTGATTTTTTCAACATCGGGGTATTTTAAGATTTCTCGTACCGCACATCCGTCACCCCCACCAAGTACCAAAATATGCTTACGCTCTTGAATTATATTTAGCGCTGGATGGATTAATGGTTCGTGATATTTGTCTTCATCAATGGTGCTAAGTTGTTGGTTGCCATTAATGTAAAGCCAATAACCGTTTTTCCACTGGGTAATTACAATGCGTTGGTATTTGCTCTGCTTCTCAAAAACCACTTTGTCTTTATAACGGGCTTGTTCGCCTTGCAGAATAATAGGGCTTGCATAATAAGCGCCGGTACTAATCATTGCGAAGACGATAACGGCAGCCAAGCTTATCAGGCTTTTAGCCTTAATTTTTAAAGCGTCTTTAACCACTAAAAACAAGAGGATGGCTACCACAAAGTTTACCATTCCTAGTATAAAAGGGGTATAGGTTAAACCTAAGATGGGTAAACCGACAAAGGCGAAAAACAATCCGCCCACGAGGGAGCCTAAATAATCCTTCTCCATAACGCTGGCTACATTGATGCGCAGCGATTCGAATTCTTCGTTGAGGCGGATTACCAAGGGGATTTCGAGGCCGATTAAAATACCAATGAGAATGCTCAGTCCGTAAATAATGAGGCCCACGTATTCGGTGTACCCCGCCGCGGTATAGGCGAAGAGGCTGGCGAATGAAACCAGAATACTGAGGCTAAATTCAATGGCGATGAATTTAACTAAAAGGTTTTCGTTAAAGTATTTGCTAAACCTACTACCCAGTCCCATGGAGAAGAGCATTACCGAAACGATGAGCGACCATTGGGTAGCCGAATCGCCAATAAAATAGGTGGCAAGGGTAGAAAGGATGTATTCCGCCACAATGCCAGAAAGTCCCGTGGCAAATAGCGCAAGTTTTAAGACTGGTGAGCGTGAAAGTTTCAATTTAGATACACCAAATTATAAGCATGGATCCACCAATATAGCCTAAGGCTTCTATCAGGGCTGCGCCCGAATTGGGGGTTTCTTGGTTCGCGATTTCATCACTTAAATTCTGACCTGGCAATAAGATTTTATCTACCAAAGTGCGAATAAGCGGTAAAATAATAATACCAATACCTGCTTCGTAGCCCACTTCCATTAGTGTATCCACCCAATTGTCGAAATTACCCATTAGGCCGTTTCTAATTAAATTGGCCATGGCGATAATTAGTCCCGCGTAGGCAATGCCCGCGGCCACATTATCTTTTTCAATTTCCTCGTGAATATCGTAAGGAACTAATTTGTTGTAAAGGGCGGTGCTAATTAAAATTAGAACTTGGCCCAAAACCCAGTATAGTAGGGCGGTGTAAATTCCGAAAAGCAAGTTGCCACTTTCACCGGTTATGGCGCCGAAAATGATTAATCCCGAACCTAGGTAATTAGCCCCTTCGATAATACCCATCCCGGCATTGCGGTCCTCGGTAATTTCCTTCCAAATCGAAAATTTAGAAAGGGTAATTTTATCCATTATGGTAGAGGAGAGGTTTAAAAGAAGAATGGCAAGTAAGCCAAAAATCCCCATGTCCACCAAGTCAACTAGCAGTCCATTTGACTCGCCGTAAATTGCGCTACCTACCGCTAGTATCAGTCCTGCGAAATAACCCACATAGGCAAAGCTGAAAGCGAGGTTGTCTTTTTCAACCAGTTCATTACTAAAGTTAATTTTATTCTTGCGCAGCTTAAATGCCCACTTTCCAATAAAGAGTAAAATTAGGGAGCTACTGAGGTAAATGAGAAAAAGCAAAAAGGAGTTAAGCCATTCGTTTGCTACAAGTTCGGTTGTCATATTGCTGTTTTTTGCTTAATTATTTTCCGCCACCAAAACCACGTCCGCGACTGCTAGAGCTACTACGATAACGCGAAGAAGAACGCGAGTTTCTACTGCTAGTTCTGCTGCTACTGCGTTGTACTTTGCTACGCACATTTTGTTTAAAAGTGGTGGGTTTCCGGTTCCAGGTAGAGGTGCTACTGCGATTGGTATTGTGGCTGCCAGTAGTGCCGAAGCGAGTGCCCCCATTGGAGCTTGTTCCGTAATAGGTTCTGCCCGAAGGATAATAATTGCGACGATAATCGTTCCAGCCGCCTCGGTAAATAGGTGACATGCCATAACCTAATACAGAACGTAGCATGGCGTATTTGCCATAGAATTCCCAGAAGCTATTGCCATCCGAACCTTGGTTCCATTTTCCGTACTTCTCGTTGCCAACATAATTATTGTAACCGGGAGGTGCTACTTTCTTCTCCACTTCCCCATCTACCTTAGTGACAAGCGCCATGCCCATATTGTCGATATTGCTATTGAAATAGGCGTCGCTTACTTGCAGCCAATCGGTGGTTTCTGAAACTAAAGTATCTTGAAAACTATCCTCTTTAAGGATGCGGTACTGATGCAAGTACTTTTCACTACTCTCATCGTAGTTCATGTCGTAAAGCATAATGCTGTAGTTCGGTACTTCAGTCATTTTTTTTACTAAATCGTCGATGGGGTTTTTCTCGTAAACCGGGGTATTAGGTCCGCAAGCACTAATTAAAAATAAGCTTGCTAAAAGACTGAAATAATGATAGATGCGCATGGTTCTTATTTTCTTGGAAGAATATCAGAAATTTCGAATTCGGAGATTACCTTCCCCCAAGATGCCTCGAAGGAACGTTCGCCCCATTGTTCAATGGTCAAATTTAAAGTTTCATCTTCGTTATAGTAGTCCCAAGCGATGAATTCTTGCCAATCGTCGTTTTTGCCTTTGGTCATATCGTTAAAATAGCCCGGCGATTCTTCATCAAGGAAATAGCTTTGACCCTCGTAAATTATGGTTTCGGGTGGGGCGGAGCCCTCGCTTATATTCTTGGCGATTTCCGCTCCAAGCTTGCGCATTGGTACTTTTTGACACCACAGTAATTCTACTTCGTCGTCCTCATCTACCGCAAGGTAAAAACTGTCTTTACCATCGGAAACTTTATATTCTTTGCTAAACTCTTCATCGCCCCAGTCGTATTCGTATTCGCCGGTAACTTCCCAAGTGCGTAAATCATATTCGAAAATATAGCCCATGCTTAGGTCTAAAACGGTGCGGCTGAAGGGTTTTGGTTCTTCTTCTTTTTTGCCAAAAAGATTTTTAAATAGGCTCATTGTTCTTGTTTTTCATTTGTTGATAGTGACTGAATATTTGCACCAACTCGTCTAAGCCAGTGCCCATTCGTGCCATTTGATCTATAATCGGCGCAATCTGATTTCCGCCGAAACTCTTCATTCTTTGTTGTCGGCTAAAGACGGCCAGAATTTCTTTTTTTCTTTTTTTCTCGTCTTCGCTCATTAAATCTAAGAGTTCCTTCAGTTTTAGGAAATTGAATTCCGCTGCCGAACTTAAACTTTGTGATTCGTTTTCATAATGCGAAAGAATCAAGGTTTCTAATTCTTCCTCGTTCATTATCGGGCTCAGTTTCTCTACCATTTTATTCATATCGCGGTAGGAACCTTGTAGTTTAAAAGGAGGCTCGGTTCTATATTCTTCCGCTTGGCCAGCAGAAAGGATATACTGCTTATTTACTTTCAAGATAACCGCTCTCAGTCTTAGCATTTTCTGCAAAAGCTGAAGGTATTCTTTTATTTCTTCGCTACTGTGTTTTCCCTCTAAACTTATCTGACTAGTATCGCCACTTTCAATTGCTTGGACTAGTATTTTAAAGTCTTTGCTGTTTTGATCTTTCAGTTTAGCAATGCTGGGATTACTGCTGAGGCTGTTTTCTAAATAGCTATTTTCAAAGGCTTCGGCTTTCCCGCCAATAATATCTCCAAGATTGTAAATGTCGGCTCGGTTGGATAGCATATCGGGAATTTGAAACTTATCGCCACTTTCGGTATAGGGGTTTCCTGCCATCACCACCGCCACTTTTCGGCCACGGAAATCGTAGGTTTTGCTTACACCTTTGTAGATGCCTTCTATTTTACGTTGTGCGTCGCAGAGCGAAATGAACTTTTGCAAAAAGGCGGGATTACAATGCTGAATATCATCGATATAGATCATAACATTGTCGCCCATCTCAAATGCAAGATTCAGTTTTTCCAGTTCTTCGCGTGCAGCTGAATTCGGTGCTACCGAAGGGTCAATGGCGGTAACTTCGTGACCAATGGCAGGGCCGTTTATTTTCATGAAAACCAATCCTAAACGGTTGGCGATATACTCCATTAAGGTAGTCTTACCATATCCTGGAGGGGAAATAAGTAAAAGCATTCCCATTAGGTCGGTACGTTTATTGGCACCAGCGGCGCCCATTTGCTTGGCAAGGTTATCGCCGACTAAAGGCAGGTAAACTTCATCTAATAATTGGTTTCGAACAAAGGAACTCATCACCTTGGGTTTGAATTCTTGTAAGCGTAATTCCTTTTTTTGATCTGCTAGTAAATCCTTTTTCAACTTTTGAAAGCGCAGAAAATCCTGCACCGTGGTGCTCTCAAATCCATGCAGCTTCTCCATGAAATGCGGATAGTGAAGCGTAGTTTGTCCTTTTTCAAGAGAGGGGTGATCTCCTTCCAGTCCTTCTATCTTTTCGGAGAGAATTACTTTTTGATGCTCATCTAGCGCAAGCGTTTTATCCATTAAAAGGATGCTGGCCTCGCGCATTACTTCTTCCGAAAAGGGCTTGCTTGTTCCTTGGTTTTGGTAGGCTTTAAGCCAAGATAGGATCGTTTGAAAGCTTTTTCCTTTCTTGTCTTTTTCGTTTTTCAAAGACAGTTCATAGTCTTTGGTCCATCGGTTCTTTTTCAGGTGTAATTCAAACTGCTCACTTAAATCCCAAGCGGAGAGGGAAAAGGCTAGCTTTTGCTCCGAACTTAAAAGATAGAATAGGTAATGAGCGGCGTCTTCCCGTACTTTATCATCTACCCAATCTAGCTTTAGCGGAAGGCTTTGAATATCATTTTTTAGCTCGGCAATACTGTTTACGAAGCTTTTACTTTGGGGGAATATTTTTAGAATGCTGCGAATAATGCGCATGTTTTCGTCCCACTTTTCGCGCACTTCACTCGATATTTCGCGCTTCCAAAATAAATAGGCCAGGCAGCGGGCATTGCTGCTATAGCGTAAAAGTCCGATGCTAAAATGAAGTTTCAGCAGCGCCTTTAAAATGAGCATAGCGTCTTTATCGTGTACGCCTTTTACATAACCTTCATCGTATTTACGGCCCATTTTAAGTTGGACATATTCCTGTAAATCGCTGTCATTAAGAAGATGCAATTCTTCCAACGTTTTGGTCTCTTCATCTTTGCCATTTTGGGCTTCCAGAAAAAGGTGATAAGCTAAATACTCGGCGCGATACACTTGAGCGTTTTCACTTTTTAGGCTTTGGTCCCACACGCTGCGGGTTGCTTCAATGGCCTCCGATTGCAGCGCCTCAAAAAAGTTGGTGCCACTAATATGGTAGTAAAGATTTTCGTCTTTGTAAACGATGCTGAGGTCGATGCTTTGGGTGTTTACATTAAACTGATGCTTGCCCAGTTGAATGATATTTTCGCCGTTTACAAAAAGTTCTTGCTTGTCTTTGCTTTGTCGTAGGGCATCTTCATAGCTTGTTTTTAACTGACTAAGAAGGTCATCAGCTTTCACCGAATCGCCCAAGGACAAAAGTTGTTCGGCGATGCCGCGTACTTTTTCGATCATTAAATCGCTGGCGAAAAAGGTGCGCATTTCGCCCTCGTTCTTAAGCTTGGCTAGTCTTTTTTGGATGCCGTTAATTATACGACCGCCCGATTTTTGAAGACTAAGCGTTTGTTTGTTTAAGGCTTCATTAAGCTGTACTTTTTTCGAGTCGAAGGCACCATAAAGCTCTTCCCTTTTTTCGGCAATGATTTCTATAAACTCATCAAAGGCAGCGAATTTCGCTTCTAGTTCCTCTAGTTGTACCATCAACTTATTGAGGTATTCATCGCATTTTTCGGCCGAATCAGCCAAGTTGAGGTAATTGGTTAAGCCTTGGTTAATGAGTTTTATTTGTGACTTAAACTCTGCTTCGCCTTCGAGGCTGAGTAATTCTTTTTTACGGTTTTTAAGCTGGGCGCTGATGCGGTTAAACTGCGCGTAGAGCGTAGAAATGGCATCAATGATTTTAACTGATTGGGTGGCGTCGTCGATTTTTAAGTTGCCCACGATTTCAATCAAGAGGTCGAGCTCAGCTGAAATCTGGATAATGTCTTCCGCTAAGCGATTAAGCTCCGTTACCTTTTTTGCTTGGTCGAGCTCTTGCTTAAGTTTTTCCGTTTTTAGTTCATAAGGTTCTAGCGCTTCCTTACGGAGAAGGTAATTCAGAGTGGCTTTCGATAATTGATCGTTAACCTCACTTAACTCATTTTCTAAAGCTTCAATGACAGCAAGGTCGCTGTACCGCAGATCTTTTAAAGCAATTACTTTCCCCTTATTCTCTCTCAGTAGGGCGAGGCGATTAACGTATTCGTCAATATTTTTAGCCTGACTATTTTTTATTTTAGAAATGGCTTTATGGGCCTCTGCCATTACGCTGGCACTTTCGGCTGCCGTGTGCGCTTTTATTTTCAGAACCTTTTCATATTCATCAATGGCTGCCGTGGCTGTGCTTTTTATAGCTTCAATGGGTTGAGAGATCTGTTCTACTTCGGCATGGTCAATCCAGTGGTAGGCATCGATAATGCCAGTGCTTTGCTTGCTTAAATCTGTGTATAAGTTAGCGTAGCGATCATCCTTGCCAATGAGTTTAATAAGCTCACTGCATTCGCTCATCAGGCGCACAATTTCTTTATTGCCAATTTTATAAATGTAAGAATCGCTTTCTGCTTCCACCACGTGGTTAGGCGAGTAAAAGGGGGTTTGCCAAATTTGGATGAGATGTACTCTTTTTTGCTCCTCTTCGGCCTTAAAGAAAATAAGCTCACCGCTTTCAAATAGGGTATAGCCATTGCAAATTATCGGGGTAGCAACTTTCTGATCTATAATGTTATAATTCAGTAAAATATAAACACCACTCTCGCCTTGGTAAAAGATATAAAGGTAATCCTCGCCGTTTTGAGAGGCTATTTTCCGCTCAAAAAGCATATTGTTGAGCTGAATATCGAAGAGCTTTACTTCCCCCGTTTGGATATAATAACCCTTGGCGAAAATAATTCCCTGATTATCGGGTAGTAGAACACAAGAATCTTCCAAGGCGTCCATGCGAGCACAGGCTTGAATTTTCTCATTGTAAACTATGTAGCGAAAATCCTTTTCTTTATAAGGTTTTACCTTAAGAGCGATAAGGTTGCCAATAATGGCAAAGTAAATTTCCGCGTCATCTAGCGTTTGGTCTTTGTCTTCAACGGGTTCGCTGTAGATGCCTTTACCTGTATCGGTATTGTCTTCAATTTTTAGAGTAAGATCGCCGCCGGTAGTTTCAATAAATACGCGATCCTTAATAGAGATGTGAGGGTGTAAACCTTTGCGATGCATGTCGCGACTAATCTTTTCCCACGTGAATTCGTGCTGCCTAGGGTATTTAAATTCATGGTCGCTACGGTTACCCGCATATTGATATTTACCATCGATAAGCGACCATTTGAAAGTCTTTATATCATTCGCGCTTTTCCCCACTCGAAACACCATAAAGATGGCATTGCCGCTGCGGGCAAATTTGCTGAAAACCGTTTCGCGGTAATATTGGTATAGATTGGCAAAATCTAGTAAAAACTGCTCATTATCTAGCAGTGTTGATTCGCAGGGCTTAAAGTTTTGGCTTTCCTCTTGAAAGTTATAGGTGCTAAAAACATCATTTACATGGGTTTCGCTTTTCAGGCCCATGTGCACATTGTAGCCGAACCAAAAATAATTGTCGCCTATTGGAATGATATCGCGGGCTAGGCAGTTGTTTTCCGTGCTAATCCTTTCCGTCGCTTTTAGCTTGGTTTCGGTGGCTCCGAAAACGTTTTTGCGCGCCGCGTTTAAGCGCTGCAAGCGTTCTTGTAAATCGGCAGAATGATTGCGCAAACGGTCACGAATTACCTCGTAACTACCTATTTCAATATTTACTTCTTGATTTTCTTGAGCCATACAAAATTAGCTTGAAGCGGTTGATTTTATTTAGAAAGAGCGCGCGGTAAAGCGCGCTCTACTTGGCTTTTGTTTTAGTCTTCGATGATGCCAAAATCGTCGGCGCTGCTATTGCTCAAATTGTTTTGTTTGGCAAAATTTAGCATTTGTTCTAATACGCTGCGTTTCTTACTGTCGTCCGTACTATTGATTAGTCGGGTAAGGAAGGAAGCTACACTAAGGTTTCTAAGGTCCTCGGTACTAATACCCGATTCTTTTACAATACCGCGTACTTTTTCTAGTAGGCTTGCGCCAGATGGGTCATTAAGAAGCTGATCTTTCACCTGAGTAAATACTACCGAATTATCAATGCGACGGTCCATGGCTTTTCCAGAAGTAATGGCGCCTACGATCTTATCAAAGAAGACATTTTCACCCCCTACGATATCAATTTTAGCACTGCGTAATGCTTCCGATAAAACTTGAGCTTGGGCATCGGCAATATCTTTTTGGATATGGATACCCGCTAATTCTACCGATTTGTCTTTATCGAGACGTAGTTTAAACTCTTCGTGGTCTTTACCAGCATCATTTAAGGTTTTCATAGCTTTGGCCTTGCGGTCAATTCCTTCCGCTTCCGCAGATGCTTTTTCCAGATTCACTAGCGCTTCGGCCAGACCTTTTTCTTTTTCCGCTTCCGCTTTCTTGCGAATTACTTCCGCTTCGGCGAGACCGGTCGCTTGATTAACTTCCGCGGCCGATTTACCAATTCTCAAATCGGCTTCCGCTTGGGCTAAACTCTTCGCTTCAATACCACGAGCCTCGGCAATCGCTTGATCTTCAATAACAGAAGCTTCTGCTTCCCCTTGTTTCTCGCGGGCTTGGGCTTTGGCTTCTAATACACGGGCTTCGGCTAATCCTGCTGCTGCAAAACGAGAGGCTTCGGCTTCCGCTAAAACTTTAATGGCTTCTGCTTTTTGAACTGAGCTTTGTTGTTCGGCATCGGCATCAATGATTTTCTGCTTGGCACTAAATTCAGCGGCTGATTTAGCGGCTTCTGCCTTTTTGATTTCTTGCACCAATGAAGATTCTGCTTCTTCTTCGGCCTTAGTAATAGAGACTCTTTTTAGTCTTTCCGCTTCTGCGAAAGCACGGGTGTCTTTGATGCGCTCTTCTTCATCCACCACAGTTTTCTCAATGGCAACACGCTCGCGTATAACTTCTTGAATATTTTTCTGTTCGGTTTCAATCGCTTTTTGCTTTTCTATCTGCGTAAGCGTAACAATACGTTCGCGTTCGGTCGCTTCTAACTGGCGGTCTTTTTCAACTCTTTCCGTTTCTACTACTTCGGTGCGTTCTTTGTTTTTCGCGGCCACAATTACTTGACGCTCTTTATTTTGTTCACTTACCTCAATTTCTTCTTCTGTTGCAATTCTTGCTCTTTCCGATTTGAGTTTTTCCTCTTGATTTACTTTTTCAATTTCCGCTTCTTCGCGCGCTTTCACATTGGCTATTTCGCGTTTCTGTTTTTCTTCGCTCTCGGCTAACTGCCTTTCTAAAACCAAGATAGCTTCGCGCGCTTCAACGTCTTGTTGCTTAATTATCTTTTCCTTATCACGCTGAATAAAGTTGGCTTTAACCGCTTCTCTCGCAGTGATTTCGGTGATCTTTTTAATCCCTTCTGCATCTAAAATATTATTGGGATCTAAAGATTCTAGAGGTGTTTGCTCTAAGAAGTCGATGGCGGCATCGTCGAGGATATAGCCATTGAGGTCGGTGCCAATTATGTCTATGATTTCTCTTCTGAATTCATCGCGTTGGTTGTATAAATCAACAAAGTCGAATTTTTTACCCACGGTTTTTAGGGCTTCCGAAAACTTGGCGTCAAAGAGTAAGCGCAAGGCATCTTTAGAAGAGGCGCGGCTGCAACCTACCGATTGAGCAACGCGTTTTACATCGTCTACCATTTCGTTTACACGCACATAAAAAGCCACATTGATGTCGGCGCGCAAATTGTCTTTACACACTAGGCCATCTTTGCCCTTGCGGTCAATGGTAATGGTGTTTAAGGAGATGTCCATAATCTCCACTTTGTGAAGAACGGGAATGACCATCATGCCATTGAAAGACACTTTTATACCACCCACACCAGTGCGGACGAGGGCTTGGCCTTGGGAGGTTTTGTAATAGAAGCGGGAGAACATGGCGATAATCCCGAAAATTAGAACTACCGCTACAATGATCGCCACCATGCCGGTTTGCTGAAAAATTTCCATAAAGAGAATTAAAGAATGATTGGTTTTTAGCTAATGCTTAGGTGAGGTTCTACCAGATAAACTCCTGGTTCGTCGAGCTTTTCAATAAAAAGCACTTGTTCACCTTTAAGTACAGACTGGCTTTTCGGACTGCGGATGTAGAGTCTCAAAAAACTGCCTTGATAGTTGATTTCGGCCATGCCTTTATTGAGGTCGGAAGCAGGGCTGATAACTGTGCCTATTTTGCCAATAATTTCCTTCTTTTTACTGTCGTCATTTAATTTTTCGAAAAAGCGGACGAAGGGTGTGGTTAGCACTTTAGAGATTAATAGGCTCAGAAAGAGCAGAGGTATAAAACTTAGTAGTCCGAAAACAAAGCTTTCGAGGCCTAAAAAGTTATTGATGTTTATGCTTAGTAGCCATAGCGGAAGGCTCACGAAGCTCAACCAAATCATAAAAGGGATGCGGCCGAGGTTAAAGAAAACGAGCACATTATTTAACCAAGACACATCGCCGGAGACGTCTCCCTCAATCTCAAAATCTGCTTCACCATCAATGTCGATATCGAAATCTAAAAACTCGGTATCTAATAAGCCGATAATTACAATTATCCAGTAGAGAAGGATGAAGAGGAGCAATGCCGTTGGTATAGCATTGGCTCCGTTGAAAATGAGATTAAGGAATTCGTTCATGATTTATTTTTTATTCACTTTTACTATCGTCGGCTTTGTTCATGCCTAAGCGTGCTTTTAGAGCGGCTAGTTCATCGCTAACTTGACTAGACTTGGCACCGTCAAGGGCTTTGTCGATTTCTTCATCAACCGAGCGGCTTTCGTTGGCAATATCACCGTAGCTTTCAGCTAGAGCTTCTTCTTGCTCAACTTTTTCTTTCATGCGCTCTAGCATGCTAACGGTACCTGAGCCATCGATTTTAGACATTTGTTTATTAATGTTTACGGTAGCGGAGCTCACTTTAACTCTGGCTTTCAAAGTTTTCAGCTCGTTTTCGTACTGGCTAATTTGCTGACGGAGTTTTTTAATATTCGACTCCATGGTGCTTATGTTGCCGTCGAACTTATTCTTGTCGGCTAAGGATCGTTGAGCTTGCTCTTTGTTTTCGTTTTTCTTAGTTAAAGCTTCGTTGGCAAGACGTTCTGCCTCTGCCATTTCCATTTCACCTTTTTCGGCGCGTTCCAGCAGCATAATTGCTTTCTTTTCGTAGTCTTTAGCCTTGCTTTCAAAATTGCTTTGATCATTACGAGCCCGAATGCTAAGCGCTTTGATTTCCGCCAAAGCGTGCAGTGCTTTGTCTAAATCCATTTTTAAGTCACGGATACCCTGCTCCGTCATTTTGATAGGGTCCTCTAATTTGTCTAGAGCAGAATTGGTTTCGGCTTTACCGATGCTAAAAAGTCTTCTTAAAATATTCATTGTTGTGTTTTTTTTAATGTTTTGAAAATTTGATGAGTTCGTCCGAGTATTCACTTAAGAGCATTCCTAAGCTATTAATGGATCCTTCTAATTCGTTTGCGTCAAGGTTTTCTATTTGTAAGGTGTCGCGGAAAATAACGCGGTTTCCAGTTTCGTCTAGGGCAAAAGCACCGTGCACGATGTCGCGGTTCTTTATTAAGAGATTTTTAAGGATCTCTTTGTCGTCGCTTTTTAGTTCGAAGAGAAATTGCTCCATAATTAGAATCGGGTCAGCACAAGCTAAAACCAAATTGCTAATACCAGAAGTCTCGTCTTCAATTACTAAAATTTCTTCCTCTTCATTTTGATAAACGATACTGAGGTCTAGGTCTAGAACAAATGATTTTACCTTGTCGAAATAGCTTGTCATTGATTTTAAGTTTTAATATTTAGTATTCTTTTTCCTGCGTTTTACGCTTTCAATATAATGCAAATTTCCGTGGAGGCGGAAGATTTTCAACTTCTTTGTAGTAATTCATGATAATATTTTTAGTTTTACAAGGCTAAAGTACTAAAAAAATTAGTTTAGCCAAAAATATTAGCAATAAATTTTTGTAGGTATGTCAAGCATAGGAAAAAACATAAAGAAGATAAGAGGTGTTAAAAGTCTGAATCAGAGTGATTTTGCTGATTTATTTAATCTGAAACGTGCCAGTATTGGTGCTTATGAAGAAGGAAGAGCAGAGCCTAAATTATCTACTATAATAGAAATAGCTAATCATTTTGGCATTTCGGTGGACGATTTGCTAAAGAAGGACTTATCTGTGAATGATCTTTACCACTTTGATATCTTCCGTAAGGATTTGATAAAAGGCGCAAAACATAATTTAAGGCCTAGTAAATTACCACCTAGCCTTATTATTATCCCATTAATTACTCAACTTTTAAAGTTAGAGTATCTAGCAGATCGCGAGTCTTTGACACAAATGGGGCAACTAAGTTTACCTCTCTCGAAAGGTATAAACTACCGTGCCTTTGAATTAGCCGACAACAGTATGCTAGAGCAGGGTATGGGTTTCGGCGCTGGCGATATTGTAATTGCGTACAAAGGCCCGTCTTTTAACTTAAGTAAGGCAGAGCAAGGGAAGATTTATCTTTTTGAAACTACTGAAGATTGGAAATTACGTCGTTTAACGAGCGTTAAGAAAGAGCTATTAACCATAAGTGCTACGTCACTAGATTATTACCAAGAGGAAATCCAGCCTACTGCGATAGTAGATTTGTGGCAGGTAGAGCAAGTGATAACTAAAAATATTAGCAGCGCAGGTGCTTTTCAGGAGCAAATCGATCTACTGAAAAGTGAAATCTCGAAGCTTTCGAAATAAAAATGACTTATGAAAAATGAAATTGCCAAGCTTCTTGAGGAGATGGAACGCTCAATAGAGGATCAATATTTATCGCGACAAGAAAGAAAGGATTTAAAGGCATTACTAAAAGAATTAAACTTTGACGATGCCAACAATTCGTGGTTGCTGAGTAAATTTAGAGATCTAGCTTTAGAAGCGAGCGCTGATACAGAATCGCAGCATCTTTTAAGTTGGTTTTACGAAGGGGCTAAATTAGTTTTAGGCTCAAAAGGGGAGAGTAGTGAAACTAAGGGACGGGCTTATTTCAGTCCAGGCGATGCCTGTCGAGATGCAATATTATATCAGCTTGCTAATGCTAAGACGTCGGTTGATATTTGCGTTTTCACCATTAGCGATGATATAATTAGTGAAGCCATTTTAGCGGCGCATCAACGGGGATTGCGAGTGCGGATTATTACCGATAATGATAAGGCCTTTGATATGGGGTCGGATGTAGATTATCTCCATGAAAAGGGAATCCCACTACGAACCGATCACACGAAAGTGCATATGCATCACAAATTCGCCTTATTCGATAGTGCCATATTAATAACGGGAAGTTATAATTGGACCCGTTCTGCGGCAAGCAGTAACTACGAAAACATTGTGGTATTAGAAGATGCGGGTTTAATTCGCAGTTTTAAAAATGAATTTGGTCGTTTGTGGACTAGCCTCGCTTAGTTTAGATCTGGTCGATGGACTTTAAAAAATCGGCCACCACAAAGGTGCTTCCGCCCACAAAAATGAAATCGTCGGCGTGGGTATTTTTTTGCGCTTCCTGATAAGCTTCCCCTACCGATGCGTAGCTCTTGCCCGCGAGACCCATTTTTAAGGCTTCTTGTTTTAAAACATCGGCATCTTTTGCACGGGGAATAGAGGCCGCGCAGAAATAGTAAATGGCACTTTTGGGCAGTAAACTTAAAATGGTCTGACTATCCTTATCGCCCACCATGCCCCAAACCATATGAAGTTGCCGGAAGCTATTGCTTTTAATTTGGTCAATAAGTTCGCGCACTCCCGCTTCGTTATGGCCTGTATCACAAACGGTTAAAGGATTTTCTTGAATAATATCCCAGCGACCCCGTAAACCCGTAAGCTGGGTTACGGAGCTTAATCCTTCTTGAATATGGTCTTGTAAATTGAAGCCTAATTTTTCAGCCAAACGGATGACCATTAAAACGCCCAGTAAGTTTTTAGCTTGGTATCTGCCAATTAAATCGCTGCTATATTTACTTTGCTGATAGGTGATTTCTTGGAGCGCAAAATAAATTGGCGCCGATGCTTCGAGGGCTTTGGCCTTAAATACTTCTTTGGTTTCCGCTTGAATTTCACTGATTACCACGGGCCTGTTGGCTTTGATAATGCCGGCTTTTTCGCCCGCAATCTTTTCAAGGGTATCACCTAAAAACTCAGTATGATCGTAGCCAATATTGGTGATTAAACTGATAAGAGGGTCAATAACATTGGTGCTATCCAAGCGGCCACCCATGCCTACTTCAATAATGGCAATGTCAACTTTTTCTTCGCGGAAATGATGAAAGGCTAGGCCAACGGTCATTTCAAAAAAGCTCAGTCCTAATTGACTAAAACTATCTTTATAGTTATCTACAAAGTCACAAACTTTTTCTGGGGCAATACATTCGCCATTGATTCGAATGCGTTCTCGGAAATCTACTAAATGTGGTGAAGTATAAAGTCCGGTCTTATATCCGGCAGCCTGAAAAATGGCGGCCAACATGTGCGAAGAAGAACCTTTGCCATTGGTGCCTGCCACGTGTATGCTTTTAAAGGAATTTTGTGGTTCCTCCAAAAGTTTCATTAAGGCGATGGTATTGGTTAAATCGGCTTTGTAGGCCACTTTACCAACACGCTGATACATTGGTAATTGCTGAAACAACCAGTCCAGCGTTTCTTGATAGCGACTCAAGTTCTTTTAAAATTATAAACGATATAGCCAGACTGTTGATCGGGAGCACTGCCATCTGCTTCCCAAGTGGTTTGCATAGCGGCTTTTTTAGCTTGATCGTACAAACAGCTACTGGTTGTGGTAGAGGCTGCGCCGCCGGGAATTCGTTCGCCCGCAATGGCCCGCACAACTTTGCCAGATTGGTTTACATAGATTTTCACTACTACACGACCTTCATCGCTGCAGGGGTAATTGGGTTTGGGTTTGGCTAAAGCGAGACGGTTGCCAAGTAAATAGTTTCCGTCGCCATTACCTCCACCACCGCCGTCGCCAATGCGATTGCTAGAGCGAGGGTCGCCATTTTCTTTGCCTTGATCTCCGCCACCTTGGGTTACGCCTTCCCCGCCAGATTGAGAGTTTTTCGTATTATCCAAAATACTTTGAAGGGCATTGGAAGGTTTAGGGTCGGGCTTTTCAACTGGCTTTTCCTCCTGTGTTTCCGTGGGAGTATCTGTTTTTTCTGGCTTGTCTTCTTCCTCTTTAGTTTGGCTTTCCTCGCTGCTGCTTATGGTGGGCGCATCTTGCCAATCTTGGGTTTTTACACTTTCTTCTGAATTGGAAGTACTGCTCGTGGTGCTAGGGCTTTCGTTGCTTACAACAGCTTCTTCGCCAAAGCCATCTTCGGCATAACCGAAATTAATAAGCACACCCGCTTCTGGTTTCGGATCGTAATAACTAAGACCTAGGAAAAGAAATAAGATAAAGAGGATGCTATGGAAAATTAAAGTTCCAATTAGTCCATTGCGTTGATCTTTATCTTTAAAGTAACTCTTCATCTTAACTAGGGTCTGTGGCCGCGATTATTTTCAATTTATTGCGGTAAGCAATATCCATTACATCTACCACCATTTCGTAAGGTACGGCTCCATCTGCGCGAAGCAATAACACGGCTTCGTCGATATCTTTGATCTGTCTAAGGATTTCGTTTTGCAATTCATTGGAATTCACAATGGTGTTGCCTACCGAAATTTGCTTGTCAGCAGATATATTCACTACTACATCTTTGCGCTTTACCGATTGCGCATCACTTTTAGGTAATACGAGATCGAGGGCGCTGGTGGTCACTAAGGTAGATGCGATCATAAAGAAGATGAGTAATAGGAACACAATGTCCGTCATACTACTCATACTAAATTCGGCGCTAACCTTGCTTCGGCGATTCAAGTCCATATTAAACGGGTTCGTTTAAAAGATCGAGGAATTCCGTGGCGCGCACTTCCATGTTGTAAATGGATTGATTCACCTTACTTACTAAAATATTGTAACCTAAATAAGCAATAATTCCCACCGCTAGACCTGCAACGGTAGTTGTCATGGCGGTGTAAATTCCTTCCGCTAGCATTTCAATATCAATTTGTCCACCTGCTGCGGCCATTTCGTGGAAGGCTAAAATCATCCCGATTACAGTTCCTAAGAAACCGATCATGGGAGCAGCTCCCGCGATGGTGGCTAGGGAGGGAAGGTTTTTTTCGAGAAGTGAAACTTCCAATTTACCGGTATTTTCGATAGCGGTGCTAATATCCTTTAAGGGTTTGCCGATGCGTGAAACGCCTTTAGCAATCATACGTGCCGCGGGAGTGTTTTCAGATTGACATTGCGCTAAGGCTGAGTCGAGGCGGCCATTCATAACATTTTCTTTAATGTTATTCATAAAATTGGTGTCCATTTTATTGGCCCGCTTAATCGCTCCCCACCTTTCTATGAAAATGTATACTGCGATAATGGATAGAATAAAAAGCACGGTCATAATCAGGATTCCTCCCGGTCCGCCACTGCTTACTAATTCCCAAACGCTTAAGGTTTTTTCAACGGGTTCTTCGCTTAAAGACTCTTCTGCCGGAAGGCTAATTTGAAGAAAAGGTACTTTCATAGATGTGCTTGTTAATGCCGTAAATATAACGGCCTACAAAGCACCTGCGTATGTAGGGCGCAGAGAGAAATTAACAAATTAAAGTTTAAAGCTTAAAGATCCGCTTAAGCTGCTGAATTGCCCAAGCGGATCTTAGTATGTTTTTGTAATACGGCCTTTAATTTTCGCTTTATAAGTGGAAAATACTTTCTTGAATGATGTACACTCCGGCGCCCGCTAAATAACCAATTACGGCGAGAAGGCTGATGCGACGAATATACCAACCAAAGGAGATGTTTTCTAATCCCATTACGGCAACACCTGCCGCAGAACCAATGATTAAGGCACTACCGCCTGTTCCCGCGCAGTAAGCAAGGAATTCCCAGAAAAGCCCATCTTGTGAAAACAGACCCCCCATAGCAGCATCAATATTATACATACCCATACTTGCGGCTACTAATGGCACATTATCTACGATGGCGGAAAGAATTCCAATAATTAAGCTTACGGAGTAAACTCCCGCTTCAGTATCGGTGCCAATACTATTGTCAAGGGTGTTGGCTAATTCGCCTAGCTGACCGGCTGATTGCAAACTGGCAACGGCCAATAAAATTCCTAAGAAAAACAATACACTGGCCGTATCTACCTTGCGTAAAACCCCAATTACAGATAGATTGTAGCGTGCTTCACGATTTTTAGTGTGATGCATTAATTCGGTAATTAACCATAAAACACCTAAGCTCATCATCATTCCCATGAAAGGAGGAAGGTGGGTGTAAGTTTTGAAAATTGGCACGAAAAGAAGCCCTAATACACCGGCTGTGAAAACAATATTTCTTTCTCTTTCCGTGGTTGGGTTTATGAAATGTTCTTTACTGCTGGCACGCAGAGGACGTTTTACGTTGCCCTTCATTTTAAAGCTCAGAATGAAAAGGGGAATGAGAATCGCGAAAAGCGAGGGAATAATTAGTTTAATAATTACGGCTGAGGCGGTAATTTGGCCACCGATCCAAAGCATAGTAGTGGTTACATCTCCAATAGGGGACCAAGCGCCACCAGCATTGGCTGCGATTACTACCATCCCTGCATAAAGCCAACGATCTTGTTGATCGTCGATGAGTTTTTTAAGTAAGGATACCATTACAATAGAAGTAGTAAGGTTATCCAATGCAGCAGAGAAGAAGAAGGTAAGAATACATACAATCCACATCAGCTTTAAGCGATTAGTGGTCTTGATGCGATTGGTGATTACGCTAAAACCTTCGTGGGCGTCGATAAGCTCTACGATAGTCATAGCGCCCATTAAGAAGAAAAGAATGGAGGCAATTTCCCCTAGATGTTCTAAAATTTGAAACTCGGTAACATAATGTTGGGTGACTTCTAGCGGTGCGGTTATGCCTTTTTCTTCGGCAAACATCTCTAAAATGAAATGTGGTATGGCGTTAAAGTCTACAATTCCTTCAGCACCTAATACGTAAATAGCCCAGCACAGTGTGCCCGTGATTAGGGCAGAAGCAGCTTTGTCAACATGAATATTATGTTCTAGGGCAATTGCTAAATAGCCTAAGACAAAAACTACAATCATTAAAGTGTACATACAAGAGTTTTTTTTTGGCTTAAACTAGTTGCTTTAAGGCAATTTCGTAAGCAGTTTTTGTAATTTCTAGTTTAGAGGATTTCAAGGCATAGGTGTTTTCTAAAGCCTTCTTAATAACAGTAGAGGTATCGTCAAAAATTGCTTGGTCGTTTAACTCTATTTCATCTTGCATTAGGTAGGCGAAAACGCGCGCCATGCCGCAATTGGAAATGAAATCGGGAATACAGTTTACTTGTTGGTCGGCATATTCGGCAATTGGCCCATAAAAAATTTCATTATCGGCAAATGGCACATTTGCGCCGGAAGAAATTACTTCCAAACCATTGTCAACCATTTCATCTAAATTACTTTTGGAAATCAATCTAGATGCGGCAGCAGGAATAAAAATTTCAGCGCCAATGCTCCAGATTTTGTGATTGATTTCCTCGAAAGGAATAAGATTATCGCTCACCAAGAAATTTCCTTCGCGGGCATTGTATAGGGCTACAATTTCTTCGAGACTAAAACCAGCTTCATTAATTAACCCGCCAACGCGGTCAATAATTCCAACAATTTTAGCACCTTCTTTTGCAAGGTAGAAAGCTGCTGCCGAAGCAACATTTCCCCAACCCTGAATGATAACTCGTTTGTTTTTGAGCTCGCCGCCGTAAATAGTATAAAAGTGACGAACGGATTCTGCTGTACCATAACCCGTAATTAAATCGGCTACGGTATATTGGTTGGCTTCGCCTGGCGTAAGTTCGCTAGCTGCTACGGGTAGTAGAACGCCCTTTTGTAACTGGGCAATTTTTTGAGTTTTACTGCTTTCGTTAGGTTGAAAGTGACCAATTAAGACACCTTCTTGCGGGTGTTCAATGCCTAGTTCGCGGGTAATAGGGATAACCTCATGGATTTCGTCCACGTTTAAATCACCACCGGTACCATAATAGTTCTTTAATAAGGGTTTTACCGCCTTGTACCAACGTTCTAAAACGCCAGCCTTTCGCGGATCATTAGGATTGAAGTTTATACCACTTTTGGCGCCGCCAATGGCAGGACCAGCAACGGTAAACTTAATTTCCATGGTTTTAGCGAGACTAAGAACTTCATGTTCATTAAGACCTTCACGCATACGGGTGCCACCGCCAGCTGCTCCACCGCGCAGAGAGTTGATAACCACCCAACCTTCGGCGGTAGTTAAGCTATCATGCCAGTGAAAAACAATTTCTGCCGCTTTGGCCTCGTATAATTTTAGTAAGTCTTTCATGCTTTATCTTAATTGGGCGCAAAAGTATAAAATCAGGAGGCTTTTATTACGGAATTGGCAAATAGAATCGCCATTATAATCTGAATTCCGTGATTAAGTTTATATCTGGTCGAACCGAGGTTTGAAAATGCGTCCACTGCAGTGATCTTTTCTTGCGCCAGTTACAGAGCTCAATACATTTACCTTTTCATTTAGAGCTAAGAGGCCGAGGTAGGCAAAAATTAGAGCTTCCTTGAAGTGTAAAACTTCTTCAGACGCCACGGTAATTTTTTTATTGCTTAAAAAACGGATACGGTCTATCAAATGTTCATTCAATCCGCCACCACCGCTTATCAGGCAATTTTGGATATTATTGGTAATAAGGCAGTTACTTATTTGTCTAGCGCTGTGTTCGCTTAAGCTAGATATGATCACTTCTAGGCTTAGAGCCCTTCTCGCAATTAAGGGAAAGATTTCTTTTTGTACCCATTCTATACCCAAACTTTTAGGAGGCCTTTTTTGGTAGAATTCTAATGCATCTAACTCGGCCACTAAATCTTGATCAAAAGGGAAGGTGGCGGCGATTACCCCACCGTCATCGTAGGGTAGTCCTAGTTTTTGGCAGTAAAAATTGAGTGCAATATTTAGGGGGCAAATGTCAAAAGCTATTCTTTGCTCATCTCGGTCGAAGGAAATATTAGCAAAGCCCCCTAAGTTTAAACAGGCTTGATGTTCAGCAAAAAGATCTCTATCGCCAATAGGAACTAAGGGAGCACCTTGTCCGCCTAGAATAACATCGTTACTGCGGAAATCGGTGATGGTAGTAATGCCAGTAAAGGCGGCTATTTCTGAGCCACCACCAAGCTGATAAGTTATGCCTTTGTGCGGCTGGTGAAACCAAGTATGCCCGTGGGAAGCGATAAAATCGACTGCCAGTTGATGGTCATCAATAAACTTTTTACTGGCTTGCGCGAGATAGGTTCCATAACTATGGTTGAGTTCTAATAGCGCTTCTGCAGATAGGTTTTTATACTGTAATTTTTCCTGCCACTCATCAGAATAGGGGAGGGTAATCGCTTGATTGATTCTAAAATGCCAAGCTTCATCTTGCCAAAATTCTACAGCACAGATGTCTAGCCCATCTAAGGAAGTGCCAGACATTAAACCTAATGCTTTGTATAAACGCTTTCTATTAAATTTTTCGCTCATAAAATGTACCTTTGCAGTCCTTTCAATAAGCTACAAGATTAACTAATATTTGTTATGAGATTTGAACTAACAGAAGAGCATTTGATGATTCAGCAGGCGGCAAGAGATTTTGCCCAAAATGAATTGTTACCAGGAGTGATTGAGCGCGATAGCAAACAAGAATTTCCTGCTGAGCAGATTAAGAAGATGGGAGAGCTCGGTTTTATGGGTATGATGGTGGATCCTAAGTACAATGGTGCTGGATTAGATACAATTTCATACGTATTAGCTATGGAGGAAATCTCCAAGGTAGATGCCTCTGCTTCGGTAGTAATGAGTGTAAACAACAGTTTAGTATGCTGGGGTTTAGAAAAATTCGGCACCGAAGAGCAAAAGGAAAAGTATTTGAAGCCTTTGGCGGCGGGAGAGAAGATTGGTGCTTTTTGCCTTTCTGAGCCAGAAGCGGGTTCTGATGCTACTTCACAAAGAACTACTGCAATCGATAAAGGCGATCATTACTTGATAAATGGAAACAAAAACTGGATTACTAATGGAAATTCAGCCTCTGTTTATTTAGTAATGGCCCAAACGGATGTAGAAAAAGGTCACCATGGTATCAACTGCCTTATCGTAGAACGCGGAATGGAAGGTTTCGTAGTAGGTAAGAAAGAAGATAAAATGGGTATCCGTGGATCTGATACGCATTCTTTGATGTTCCAAGACGTGAAGGTTCCCAAGGAAAATAGACTGGGAGACGAAGGCTTTGGTTTTAAATTTGCCATGAAAGTATTAAGTGGTGGACGTATTGGTATTGCTGCCCAAGCCTTAGGTATTGCCAGTGGGGCTTATGAATTAGCTCTTAAATACGCTAAAGAACGTGTTACTTTTGGTAAGCCCATTGGTATGCACCAGGGAGTAGGCTTTAAGTTAGCCGATATGGCAACTGAAATTGAAGCGGCCCGTTTAATGTGTTTAAAAGCGGCTTGGTTAAAGGATCAAGGAGAGAACTTTGATAAAGAAAGCGCCATGGCTAAACTTTTTGCCTCAGATGTAGCTATGAAAACTACGGTAGAAGCAGTACAAGTTCACGGCGGCTACGGTTACGTAAAAGAATACCACGTTGAGCGCCTAATGCGTGATGCTAAGATTACGCAGATCTATGAGGGTACTTCTGAAATTCAGAAGATTGTTATCTCACGTGCTGTGTTAGCAGACTAGTTGAGATAGATTCGATAAAACAGCAAAGCGGCCTTCATTTTAAAATGAGGCCGCTTTTTTTTCTGAATCTGAGTTGGATGTGAACTTAGGCCTCAGACCTCTTATAAATCGGTTTAAAGCAAATCCGCCGCTTTTTCTAGCTGCATGCCCCGGCTGCCCTTAATCAATATTATTTTATCGCTCGGTTCATTCTCTTTAAGGAAACTAAGTAATTCGTTGGTGCTAGCAAATCGAAGGGCTTCTGACTTGGTTTTCATAAAAGCCTCACCTACTAAAAGTACCTGCTCAAAGTCGAACTTAGCCGCATGGTCTGCTGCCAATTGATGCTCTGCATTACTATAATCTCCGAGCTCAAACATATCACCCAGAATTACCCATTTAGGAGTTTCTTCCGATTTTAGACCAGCAAAATTTTCTATTGAAACCTGCACGCTACTCGGATTGGCATTGTAATAATCTCGCAACAACATATTGGCCTTTCCTTGATCTAGCTGCGAGCGGTTATTATTGGGTTTGTATGATTCAATGCCTGCTTTTATTTCCTCGGGGCTTAATCCGAAATAGGAGGCCAAGCTAATGGCAATGGAAATATTATTAAAGTTGTACTGTCCTGTTAACTGAGAGTGAATTTCTAAGCCAGAAAATTTAGCACTAATAAAATTATTGCCGCTTGAAGTAGGTTCGATAATAAAATCAGCTTGCTCGACTTTACCAAAGGTAATTTGAGTAAGGCCTTTACTCTTTTCCATTTGTATGGGATCATCTAGGTTTACTAAAGCCTTTTTAGCATGCTTTCGCAGATGATCATATAGTTCGCTTTTACCTTTTACAACACCTTCAACGCCGCCAAAACCTTCTAAATGGGCTTTGCCATAATTGGTTATTAGTCCGATGTCTGGTAGGGCAAGAGAGCTTAAAAATGCGATTTCTTTTTGGGCGTTCGCCCCCATTTCAATAACGGCAATTTCGTCTTCATTAGTGATGCTGAGGAGACTTAAGGGTACGCCAATGTGATTGTTTAAATTACCCTTGGTATAGGCTACTCGATATTTTTGTTTTAGAGCAGCAACAATTAATTCTTTGGTAGTGGTTTTGCCATTACTCCCTGTGAGCGCTATAACAGGAATGCTTAATAACTCACGGTGAAAAACAGCCAAATGCTGAAGGCATGTTAAGACATCATCAACAAGGATAGTTTGACTTTCTAATTGCGCTTCTGGATCATCTATAACGCAATAACTAGCTCCATTTGCTAATGCCTGTTTACAATATTGGTTTCCATCGAAAGAAGGACCTTTTAAAGCAAAGTACATTTGTCCTGCGGTAATGCTGCGAGTATCGGTAGATACTCCCTGAGACTTTAAGAATAAGTGGTGTAGCTTAGAAATTTCCATAAAAAAACCCTGACGTTAATGTCAGGGTCAAATATCTTAATTATAACGATAACGTTTAAACTTATCTTTCTTCGGTTTGCTACCGCGTTTCTCTCGGTCTTCATCTTGGTTTTGGAATCCAACACGATCCATTGCACATCGGAAGCCGATAAAGTCAGTAGATTGATCTTCTTCTAGGAAGCGACGAGTACCAGGACTTAACCAGTAAGCATTATCTTTCCAGCTACCACCTTTGTAAACACGAGTAGTATTTCCTACTAAAGTAGTTTGCGAGTAATCGTACATTAATGCTTCACCTTCTTCTGTTTCAGTGTCATAATACTGTGAAGATTGCTTATCACCATCGATAAAGTCGCGGTAATCAGATTTCTTATAGTTACGACGATCTAGGTTTTCCTCTTCAGTAACATCTCTAACAGGAAGTTCACCAGGTAAGCGCACGATGCTAGAATCACTAGCATATTGTGGTTCTTGCAATACCTCTAAAGCACCTAAACCTTGGTAATCTTGATCCCAAGTTTGGAATTCGTTTCCACGGAAAGGATTCAAACCGGTCACATCTTCCAAAGACAAAGGACGGTAAACATCTAGAACCCATTCAGCCACGTTACCAGCCATATCATATAAACCATAATCATTAGGAGGGTAGAACTTTACTTGCATGGTAGTAGCAGCTTGGTCATTTAACCAACCACCAGTTCCCATGAAGTCGCCCTTGCCACGCTTAAAGTTGGCCAACATATCACCCCTGTTTTTCTTATCTGGATTTCTGGAAGAACCACCATTCCAAGTGAACTTGTTTGCATCAGTTACGCGGTTGTAAACTCGGCTTCCAGCATTTCCATAAGCGGCATATTCCCACTCAGCTTCTGTTGGTAAACGATATTTAGGGAGTAAGATACCATCTTCAATACGTACAGGACGGCCTTCGTCACCATAAGCGCTATTAGGATTGTTATCCCTTAAACCTTTTTTGTTTTGTTGAGCGTATTCACCGCTTTTGTAAAGATATACTTCAGTGTTGAAGTGATCTGCATCCGATTGATCTGGGAATTCATTGAAAATACCTTCTCGAATCAGAATGTTTTCATTTACACGATCCGTTCTCCAAGAACAAAACTTCATCGCCTGAATCCAACTTACACCAACAACAGGGTAAAAATTATAAGCTGGGTGACGGAAGTAATTTTCCACGTACATTTCGTTGTAGGCCAACTGAGTTCTCCAAACTAAAGTGTCAGGAAGAGCGGTACGTAGGATTTCTGGATAATAGTCAATATCGAATACACGACGAATCCAGTAAAGGTACTCGCGATAATCCGTATTGGTAATTTCGTTTTCGTCGATGTAGAAAGATTGTACAGAAACCTTGCGAGGGATATTGTCCCAATCTTGGTAAACGTCTTGTTCTACACGACCCATTGTGAAGGTTCCCCCTTCTACAAATACGAGCCCTGGTCCCGTTTCTTGGCCATCATAGTCTGTGTTTACGCTGAAGCCACCATTGTCGCTATCATTGTAAGACCAGCCTGTTGCATTACTTTTATCGCCACCGCAGGAGCTAAAAAGAAAGAGCCCCGCCAATGCTGGGCTAATGCTGCGTATAAACTTAAGTTTATTCATATGCCTTTAATACTCTTTAAATATCTAAACTAAAACTTAGGACAATTTATTGCCTTGGTCTTCTTTCTAACTGTTCTACAAGGTAATCTGTAGTTCAATGAGATTTCATGTGCGCCACCAAGATCATTGTTTAAACCAGAAACGGTAAAGTCGTAACTATATCCAACACCCCATTGTCCTTCTATTGGAGCGTAACCTAATAATATTACTATAGCATCCGGATTAAAGGAACTTACTCGATAACCTAAACCACCGCTGATATCTCCTCTTGCGAAAGATATGTTAGAAGTTAGTTGGTTGTAAGGACCTTGATTTTGGTAAACAACATTGGGAAGAAGGTAATTTTGAAGATCCGTATAAAGACGCTTACGGCCTAAAGGAATGATCAAACCAGCATGTGCTGCAATTTTGGTAGGTAATTTATCCTGAACGAAGAAACCAACATCGGGTGAAGTTAAATGTGATGCAGCTACACCGAAGTAAAATTTCTCGGTATATCCAATCAAACCAGCGCTTAGATCAACTACACCAGTACTATTATTGCCGGGAGGAACTTCGCTTGATTCTCTAACAAAACCAAAGTAGGGATCAATTTGATCGGGGAAGGTAAAGCTGTTCCAGTTTAAGTTAATTTGACGATAACCTGCTTGGAAGCCCGCTAAAACTGTAAACTTTCTAGAAGCTTTTAGGTGGTAAGAATAGGCAACCGCAACATCTGTAGTTGCGAAAGCTCCGTCACCCGCTTCATCTTGCATAAGCATTATTGCCAAACCACCATTTAAGCTTTCTACGTATTGATCGTAAGTAGCACTATAGGTTTGATATATGCTTAGTACTGGGTACTGGTTGCGGTAATTTAAACTTACCCGTGGACACTGTGAAGTACCCGCGAAGGCAGGATTCAAGTATATCGGGTTAGCATAAAATTGACTGAAATGCGCATCCTGCGCCTTAAGCATAGAGCCTAGGCCTAAAACAAAGATCGCCGTAAGGGTTAGTAGTTTCTTATTCATACTCTCTTGAGAGTTTCGGGTACAATGATACAAATATTTGAGAATACATCACTAATTTTAACATCATCCTCCCAGAAAAAATCAATTTTTTTAAGATCAATATTGATAGAACCAATTTTCGCAGCTAAAAGTATATAATCTAATTAGGAATGCGCACTTTTTAATATGATCTTTCGTTAATCTTGCAGTTAATAATCTGAATTTTTGTGGATAGGATGCGAGTACTGTACCGATTTACTTTTGTTTTTCTAGCGATGTTTTCGTTGTATACTCTTAAGAGCCAAGATAATAAGGCTAAGATTTATGCAATTAATTGGCTAGAGCCCTTAGCGGTTGGGCCAGAGAAGCTCCAAAGGCAAATATACTTTGAGGGGGCAGATTTTGATGTAGAGAACCCGCTTGTGCCAAAATTTTGTAGTCAAGTACCTGCAAATTTTCCGAAAAGCAGAGGTATTGAACTAGCTAATCTCAAATGGGAAGCTATTCCCTCTAATCAATTAGCAGCACTAAGTCAGTTTAGCTTTGCCGCTCAAATAGAAATAGAATTAGGTAGAGGCTTTTCACGAGAGGCAGGTCCTCAATTGAGTTTTTGTTTCTATCCATTCGCTCTGCGCAATGGGGTCAAGAGTAGATTGGTTTCTTTTTCGGTAGAGTCTTCAGCAGAGGTTTTACCAAGCCTAGAAGAAAGTGTCTCTTACACGAAGAAGTTAAATAATTCATTATTGGATGCGGAAGGATGGCATAAGATATCGATTGCTGAAACTGGCATGTATAAGATTACACCTGGCTTTTTAAGCAGTAATAATATAAGCAGCTCAGAGGTAGCAATTAGTGCAATAAGAGTAGCTGGAAACGGCGGAGGAATGCTTGCTGAAGCTTTTACTGGTAGTCGCCCCGTGGATATTATTGATCAGGCCTTAAAGGTTAACGATGTAAATGGTGATGGCCTATTTAATGGTAATGATTATATCCTCTTTTATGCCCAAGGGCCACATACTTTTTCATATAATGCAGGTGGTAATCGATATGATTATGGCAATAATATTTACCGAGATCTAAATTATTACTTCATTAATCTAAACGGAGGAGGAAAGGTCCCTATTTCACAAGTTAGCCTTAGTAATCCTCAACAGCAGGTAAATGCCTTTGACGATTTTGCCGCGGTAGAAGACGATAATGTAAATCTAGTTGGAACCGGCCGACAGTGGTTTGGTGATATTTTTGAATTCACCCTTAGCTACAATTACAGTTTTAACTTTCCGAATGTTATTACCAGCGAGCCAGCACAGTTGTTAGTAGATGTTGTAGGTCGATCTAGTTCGAATAATACGCTTATTAATACTAGATATGCGAATCAACAAATTCTAAGCAATGCCATACCTGCTTACCAAACTTTTGGCGACTATCCAAATTTTGTTGAACGCTCGCAGCAACGAACAAGCTTTTTGCCTCAGGGTGCAAATATTACGCTAAATCTGAGCTACGATAATAGCGCTAATCCCAGCGCTGTGGCTTGGTTAGATAAGATTGTTCTCAATGTTCGTCGGCAATTATCTTTTGCTGGGATTTCAAATTCTTTGCAGTTTAGAGATTATCGTTCCATCGCTTCAGGCAATCGAATCGAATACCGAATTGCGCAACCGCCCGCAAATCTCTTCATTTGGGATGTTACGGATGTCGCGAATATTGCAGAAATATCAGGGACCTATCAAAGCGATGGTTCTTACACCTTTGTGGCAGATGCTAGTAGTTTAAAAGAATATGTGGCTTTTACCGGTAGTGATTTTAATACCCCCACTTATATAGAAGCGATTGAAGCTCAGAATCTACACGGAATGCCAATTCCCGAAATGATTGTAATCAGTCACTCTAACTTTCTCCCCGCAGCAGAAGATTTAGCAGCTTTTCATACCGATCAAGAAAATGTAGCTTCAGCAGTGGTAAGTTTAGAGCAGGTTTATAATGAATATGGCAGTGGAGGTGCGGATATTACCGCGATTCGCGATTTTATTAAAGATCTTTATAATCGCTCAACAAATAATCGTTTCAAATATGTTCTCCTTTTTGGGGATGCCTCTTACGATTATAAGGATCGCCTCAGTGGCAACACTAATTATATTCCCACTTATCAATCGAGCTTTTCTTTTTCACTAGGTTCATCCTTTATTACGGACGATTATTTTGCTTACATGAATGTTGGCGAGGCTATCAATTTTAATGGTGCGGTAATGGACTTGGGATTGGGCCGTATTCCAGTGGAAACATTAGGTCAAGCTCAATCTTATGTGGACAAGATTAAAAGATACGTGGCGGGGCAAGATCGCTTTGGTGATTGGAGAAATCGCATTCTTTTAATGGCTGATGATGTGGATGAGCTTTGGGAGCGTTCTTATTTTGTGCCTAACTCAGAATCGCTGGAAGCGCGTGCTAAAGCAACTTCTGGTTCTTATAATGTTGAGAAAATTTACTTAGACGCCTATCAACAGCAAACTACTACGGGTAGTCAAAGTTATCCAGAAGCTCGTCGTGATATGTATCGTAAGGTTCAAAGAGGGTGCTTATTAACGAACTATATCGGGCATGGGGGTGAAATTGGTTTGGCTTCAGAAAGGCTTTTGCAATTAGCGGATGTAACATCTTGGTCTAATAATGATGCACTTTCTTTATTTCTTACTATCACGTGTGAATTTACTCGTTTCGATGATCCTAAGCGCGTATCTGCCGGCGAGCAATTACTGTTAAACCCTATCGGTGGTGCAATAGCGCTGCTTTCTACCACTAGAGTGGTGGGAGTGCAAGGTGCAGTAGACCTAAATAGCGCAATTTTTGACACAATTTTGGTTCGCCCAGATGGCAATCCTCAAACGCTCGGTCAGATTATTAGAGCTGCTAAAAATGATTCTTATGTTATTGGTCGATCTACTAAAACTAAATTTTCATTAATCGGCGACCCGGCTTTGCGTTTAGCCGTTCCATACTACAAGGTTAACACCAGTACCTTAAACGGAAAGCCTATAAATTCTGCGCTTCAGGATACGGCAAAAGCACTTTCACTGGTTCAAATTACCGGTGAGCTTGCTGATTTAAATGGTTTGAAACTTTCAGATTTTGACGGAGTTTTAAGTGTAAGTGTCTTCGATAAAGTGGCACAACGGCAAACCCTAGTTAATGATGGCGTAGGTGCACCAGTCGGATTTAAAGATCAGAGCTCCTTAATTTATAGAGGTAAAGTGCAGGTCTCTAAAGGAGATTTCAGCTTCGAATTTAGAGTGCCGTTGGGGATAAATTATCAGTTTGGTAATGGCAGAATTAGCTATTATGCTTTTGATGCCCAAGAGCGTGATGCTTCAGGATATTACGACAGTATCGTAGTCGGAGGCTACAATGAAAATGCGCCCATCGACAACATCGGACCCGAAATAGAATTGTTTATGAATGATGCTTCGTTTGTAAGAGGCGGAATTACGGGTGAATCTCCTTTTATATATGCACGCCTGACTGATTCAGCTGGAATCAATACGGTAGGAAATGGAGTGGGGCAGGATTTACGAGCGGTCTTAAATAATAAAACAGATCAGCCTTACATATTAAATGAGTTTTATGAGGCGGATTTGAATTCCTACCGTTCGGGAGAGGTGAGGTACCAATTATTTGATTTGGATCCAGGTGATTATACTATCGAGATGCGGGCTTTCGACATTTATAATAATCCCACCGAAGTTAGTACCGATTTTGTTGTAGCCGAAAGTGCGGATTTAGCCTTGAAGAGGGTACTGAATTATCCTAACCCTTTTACTACCTATACCGAATTTCAATTTGAACACAACCGCGCCAATCAAAATCTTGAAGTACAGGTGCAGATTTTCACCGTATCGGGAAAATTAGTCAAAACGATAAATCAAGAAATTAATTCATTAGGTAACCGCGTTACTGGAATTAAATGGGACGGACTTGATGATTATGGCGATAAAATTGGGAAAGGCGTATATATTTACCGACTGAAAGTAAGAAGCCAGATCGATAATAGTCAAGCGGATGAATATGAAAAGCTAGTTATTTTGCGTTAAGCTCCTTAATTATTAATAATCTATTTTTGCCAACCGATTAAAAACAAATGATGAAACACTTTATTGCGTGTTTGCTCGCTTTAACGATTACAACAGGAAGCCTTAAGGCTCAATTTGGGGGTCTTGAAGGAGATGGAAGTTATTTTGAATCTTTAAGAACCATATCCACCGCAGTGCCAATTATTGCCGTTTCTCCTGATGCACGTGCAGGAGGAATGGGCGACGTAGGAGTAGCAACGATTCCCGATGTGAATGCAATCTATTGGAATACGGCCAAATTAGCCTTTCTGGAAGAAGGTACTCGTTCTTTGTCTTTATCCTATACCCCATGGCTTAATCGCTTGGTTAACGATATTAACCTAGCACACGTGTCCTATGCTTTTAAGTTCGACGATAAGCAAGGACTTGCTCTCGCGATGCGTTATTTCTCTTTGGGCGAAATAAATTTCCGTGATGAAAACAATAGCCCCCAGGGAACAGGCCAACCTTATGAGCTTACCCTAAATGCAGGCTACGGACTAAAGCTAAGTGATTACTTTAGTATGGGAGTGGGGCTTAGATTTATTTATAGCGATTTAACTAACGGCTTGCAAACGGCCGGAATTGAAACGACTCCTGGCTCATCTATCGCTGCTGACTTAGGATTTTACTACCAAGGAAAGCGCATGAGTATGGGCGGAGGGCAGTACCAAAGTTTCTCAGCAGGATTAAATGTTAGTAATGTGGGCGGAAAGATATCTTACGGCACCTCACAAGAATCGGCTGATTTTTTACCCGCTAACATGCGCTTAGGCGCTGGCTATCATTTAGAGATTGATCGCTATAATAAATTCTCTTTTTACGCGGATTTAAACAAACTTCTTGTGCCAACCCCGCCGGTAAGGGATGACAATGGGGAGATTACTGCAGGATTGGATGATAATGTTTCTCCATTTGCCGGTATTTTTCAGTCATTTAATGATGCTCCTGGTGGCTTTTCAGAAGAGCTAGAAGAAATAATTTACAACGCTGGAGTAGAATATTGGTACGATGGTAAATTTGCTTTTCGCGGGGGTTACCAATTTGAAGATTCTCAAAAAGGAGGAAGACAATACTTTACTATAGGTTTGGGAATTCAATACAATGTATTCGGATTGGACTTTGCCTATTTAATCCCAGCATCGCCCGTGGTGCGATCTCCATTAGAAAATACTTTACGTTTCAGCCTGCTCTTCAATTTCGAGCAAGGAGAATAATAAGAATGAATAACAAAGGCGATATTAATAT
>Ga0075467_10000030_pt1 | contig 85261 bp, 81 predicted proteins | sample DEB08_DNA_9_FD_75067 | JGI IMG/M metagenome (GOLD analysis project Ga0075467, IMG submission 75067) | Aqueous microbial communities from the Delaware River and Bay under freshwater to marine salinity gradient to study organic matter... | ecosystem: Environmental > Aquatic > Marine > Coastal ... | reverse complement strand
CCCTTAAAAGGGCTCTACAGGCGATGGCGCAACTCTCTGGTGCCGTAAACGTGGGTACTTCGCGTGCTCTTAGCACTTGCACCACGTGCGGCGCATGGGGGCTGACAAACGCCAAAATTGGCTTATCACTGCGTGGCAAGCAATCGCGAATTGCATCGGCCACCAAGTCTGGCATGGCCAAGCTTGAGGAGCCAACGACCACCACCAAACCATCGTAGTCGTCGCTGTCTTGGAGGACACCAATGATGGCCCTGAGCAGCATTGGGTCTAAGCCAGCGAGCGTGACATCAATGGGGTTGCGATCGAGAATGGCTTCGCCACCCTTTTGCAGTGCCCTTAGTGCGGTGGCCGTTACTGGCCCTGGCGCGGGCGTTGCGAACCCTTGGAACCCTAGGTTATCTGCAATCAGCGTGCCAGCGCCACCCGTCGAAGTCAGCACCGCCATGCGCTTGCCCGATAGTCGTCGTTGATTCTGTAAGGTGTCACATAAATCCAGCAGATCGCTGAAGTTTTCAGCGCGAACCACACCATTGGCTTTAAAAAACGCGTCGCAGGCGGCGTCACTACCTGCCCTGGCACCAGTGTGTGAAACCGCAGCGCGTGCGCCTTCTTCTGAACGCCCGACCTTGTAGGCGATGATGGCTTTGCCTGCAGCGCGGGCTTTCTGGCAAGCCAAGCGAAATTTTTCTGGGTGTCTTATGGTTTCAACATACAGCGCGATCACTCGAGTCGCCTCGTCGTCAACCAAGGCGCTAATAAAGTCAGCGATTTCTAGGTCGACTTCATTGCTGGTAGAAATCAGCTTAGAGAAGCCCAGACCTTGCGCCACACCACGAGATAAAATAGCGCCCAAAATGCCGCCGCTTTGAGACACCAGTGCAATCCCCCCCGATTGCTGCTTATCAGACTCCAGTGCGGCGCTAGCTGAAAGCGAAATCCCATCAGTGACGTTGACCAAGCCAATGGTATTGGGTCCCAACAGCCTCATCTTTCCTGCACTGGCCAGCAATTCTTGTTGTAAGGCTAGGCCCTTGGGGCCAGTCTCACCAAACCCGCTGGCCAAGATAATGGCGTACTGGGTGCCCATAGCGGCCAGTTCGGCCACTGCACCGGCCACTCGGCCCGCAGCCAAGAGCACGATAGCGACGTCAGGGGCCTGAGGTAACGCACTAATAGACGCAAAGCAAGGTAAGTCCCCAATGGCGTTGACCTTGGGGTTAACCGGAAAAATTTTGCCTTTGAATCCATGTTTGAGCAAATAGGTGACCGGGCGCCCTGATGTTTTTTTAGGATCAGCAGAGGCACCAATAATGGCCACGCTGCGCGGGGCTAGCAAATACTTGAGTGACGACATGAGTTAACTTTTTGAGGATTGGCTAGCAGATTTTTCTAAAAAGGCGACAACAGCCGCCTGGTGCTGTTCACTGGTGTAGCAAATACTTTGGGCTTGGCTCCCCATGGCAAACACCTGCTGAGCACTGAGTTCTGAGCTTTGGTTGAGAATACCTTTGCCAAGCGCCAGCGCCGTGCTTGACCCAGCACCAAGTTCACGGGCCCAGTGAGTGGCCTCTTCAATGAGGGTCGTTTCGCTTGAAAGCCGATCGGCAATGCCCAAGCTGATGGCTTCTGCCGCCAAGATGCGTCGGCCGCTAAATATCAGCTCTTTGGCTTTGGTCAGACCAATTCGACGCGGTAAAAAATACATGCCACCGCCATCAGGAATCAAACCACGCAGAATATAGGACCAAGTAAAGCTTGCATCAGGACTGGCCATGATGAAGTCACACGCGAGCGCCGTATCGGCACCAAGACCAGAAGCAGCACCATTAACGGCGGCAATGGTGGGCTTGGGCATGTTCATCAGCAATGCTTGGACCTGGTGCACACGTTGCTGGCGCGACCAGCCATTGAAGGCGACGTTGCCCGGTGGGGCTGTCAGGCGTTGCTTCATGCCCGCGATGTCACCACCCGCACAAAAGCCTTTTCCACGCCCAGTCAATACCACGGCTTTCACACTTGGATCACTGCCAACCTCGGTTAGGGCTGCAAGATATTCTGCGCGCATCTGATCATTAAATGCGTTGCGCTTATCGGGGCGATTAAAGTGGACAATTGCTATACCGTTGTCGTGCGTGGTTTCAATGAATTCAGCCATTTAAGAATTACTCCGTTTGTTTCGCTGTTAATTGTCAGCGCAAGATTCAAGGCCAAAGTCTAGTCAGGGGGATGACCAATCCCTATGGGACAATCCTGAGATTGATGTTAAAAGTTCCATTCAGTGGAACCACTTAAACCGTCACCATGACAGACAACGGGCTTTAAACACATGACAGCAGCACCTAGCCAAGCCAATGACAACCGATCCCTAGTCAGGGGACTGGAGATACTGAGAGCCTTTAAGCCAGGCATTGATGTGCTGGGCAACAGTGAACTTGCCGAACGCACGGGTCTACCGCGCTCGACCATCAGTCGGTTGACCGGTACTTTGGTGCGTGCGGGCTTTCTACAGCACGACACACGAGTGGGCGGCTACCGTTTGCACGCAACGGTTTTGGCATTGGCGCAAGCCATGCGCAGTGGGTCATACATTTTGAATCATGCCCACGATGAACTTGAGCGGGCAGCGCGCAAACTCAATGTCAACGTGGGGCTAGCGATTGCAGACCATGACGACATGATTTACTTAGACGCGCTTCGTTTTGGGCCAAACACGTCTTTGCGCAAAGTGGTTTCAGGTCAGCGTGTTCCCATTGCGCTGACTTCACTCGGGCGCGCTTACGTCAGCACACAAAAAGGCCAAACACTACAAGACCTGATGCAACGATTAAAAACGCGTCATGCTCGGGATTGGCACCGGGTGCGTCCAGAAATTGAGCACAGTATTGCAGAGGTGCAAGAGTCTGGTTTTTGTATTGTGAGTTGGCAACCAAGGGTCGTTGCTATTGCGACCCCGTTGATATTTGAGCATGACCCCGTTCATGTTTTGAACATGAGCCTGTACACCGATCAGGAGATTGGGACGGTCAAGAAGAATCTGACCAAGCCACTCATGGGGCTGCGCCAAACCGTTTTGGATGCGATTAGCGCCGCTCGCCTTGCTTAGGGATTCAGCGTTGACTAACAATGGGGTATTTGGGTTTTGTCCCCGGTTCGTTTGACACCGCGGGCTTGGTCGAGCCCGCGGTGGGCTCGACCAGACAAATCAAATTAACGGGTTAGTTAATTTTGAGGTTGGCTTTTTTGGCCACCGCTGCCCATGTCTTGAGCTCTTTGTCAATAAAAGCGCGGAAGTAACCGGGGGATCCACCGACAGGCACAGCGGCGCGTTTTTCAAATTGTGCAACCACTTTAGGGTTCTTCAACACTTCATTGATGACGGCGTTGAGCTTGTCAACGATGGCTTTGGGTGTGCCAGCTGGCGCTAGAACACCATTCCAAGAAGCGACGTTAAAGTCAGGAAAGCCCGCTTCAGCCATGGTTGGCAAGTCAGGCAGCTGAGCCAAACGCTGAGGTGCGGCAACAGCGAGCGCGCGAACTTTGCCAGCCTTGATTTGTGGTATGGCTGCTGTGGCTGTTTTAAAGCCACCCATCACAACACCACTCAGCACATCATTCATGGCTGGGCTGGCACCCTTGTAAGGCACGTGCAGGTAGTCAATACCAGTGCGTAGTTTAAGCAATTCAGCCGCCATGTGTGGCGAGCCACCGGCACCCGAAGACGCCATGGTCAACATACCGGGATTGGCTTTTGCCCAGGCCACCAGTTCGCCGGCAGTTTTGGCGGGGACGTTGGGGTTAACGACCAAGATACTCGGAGATGTCATGGTCAGTACAACTGGTTCAAAGTCTTTTTTCGTATCGTAAGCAAGTTTGCTGTAGACCGCTGGGTTGATGGCCTGCGCGATCGTTGCCAACAAGAGCGTGTAACCATCAGGCTCTGCACGAGCTGCTTCAGCAGTGCCGATGTTAGAGCCGCCACCGGGCTTATTGTCAATCACGATCGGCTGACCGAGCAGCTTTTCCATTTCGCCGCCAATCAAGCGTGCCACGATGTCTGTGGCGCCGCCTGGGGAATAGGCAACAATCATCTTAATGGGACGATCGGGATACTTGTCGTACTTATCTGCCACCGCTGGCGCAGCAAAGGCGCCCATCACGGCGGTCGCTGCGACCATGCCCATGCCCTTTTTCAAGAAGCTTTTCATTTGTTTCTCCTGTTATGTTTATCGGTCTGCGCATTAACAACACGCATACACATGCGAACCTTATCACCGAGGCAAGCAAAACGGGACATGTCATTCACAAAAGTAGCGATTCTCCCTACTGTGGATTACCCGAATAGAAAATTGCTTAAGGCCATCAAAAAGGATTTAGTTTTCAAATTCGGGTGGTGGAATGTCGTCTTCTGGCGAGAGTTCTGGCTCGTTTAGTGCAAACGGTAGCAGCTCGGCTAAGGTTGTCGATGCCTCAAAAGCTTCACCTTCTTGGTCAAGACGAACAAACCGATCCAATGGGTCATCAGTGATTTGTATGGCCCATAAGAATGCACAGTCATAGCTCTCGACTTCTGCTTCGAGGCCGCCACGCTCACCCAAAACGCGCGACTCAGCACCACCAATTTGCACATGAAGCATGTCGTCTTCGACAGCGTCGTCTTCGCCGAGCGCTCGACCAAAAATGACCCAGTCAGCCCCATCGGTGCTGCCGACTTCAGCCAAGACGGCAGCCCCCATGTAGGCGCTCAGTGCATCAGCAGTCTTGCCAAGCATCGCGAGTTCGGCGTCAGAAAAGGTCAAGGTTGTGTTCATTGATTCATGGCCAGCTAATTGGTGACATTGGTGTCATTCAGTCGCTTAATCATAGTTCACCAGAGAACCCACGAGAGCGCCTACAATGGTGTTTTATTTCCAAGCACTTCGCGAAGCAGAGGACAGATGGCTCAGTACGTATACACCATGAACCGTGTCGGCAAGATTGTGCCGCCCAAGAAACAAATCTTGCGCGATATCTCGCTGTCTTTTTTCCCAGGCGCCAAAATCGGTGTTTTGGGTGTCAATGGATCGGGTAAATCCACGCTACTCAAGATCATGGCTGGGATTGACAAGGAAATCGAGGGCGAAGCCATTCCGATGCCAGGTCTTAACATCGGTTACTTGCCACAGGAGCCAGCGTTAAACGCTGAGCACTCCGTGCGTGAGTCTGTCGAAGAGGGTCTGGGGGCGGTCACTGTCGCCAAAAAGCGTTTGGACGAAGTCTATGCGGCTTATGCTGAACCTGATGCTGACTTTGATCAACTCGCCGCTGAACAAGCACAGCTTGAGTCAATCATTGAAGCTGCCGCCTCGAGTGGTTCGGATGACATTGCGGCACAAATGGAAATTGCGGCAGATGCACTGCGTTTGCCGCCATGGGATGCGAAAATAGGCACCTTGTCGGGTGGCGAGAAGCGCCGAGTGGCCCTGTGCCGCTTGTTACTGTCAAAGCCTGACATGTTGTTGCTTGATGAGCCAACCAACCACTTGGATGCTGAGAGCGTCGATTGGCTTGAAGTTTTCTTGAAAAAGTTTCCTGGGACCGTGGTTGGTGTGACCCACGACCGTTACTTCTTAGACAATGCCGCAGAATGGATTCTTGAACTTGATCGCGGTCACGGTATTCCTTGGAAGGGCAACTACAGCTCATGGTTAGAGCAAAAGGACGCGCGCTTAGCCACTGAAGAGGCCACTGAGTCAGCCCGCCAAAAGACCATTCGCAAAGAACTCGAATGGGTTCGCCAAAACCCTAAAGGACGTCAAGCCAAAGCGAAGGCCCGAATGGCGCGCTTTGAAGAGTTGTCGTCACACGAATATCAAAAGCGTAATGAGACTTCTGAGATTTTTATTCCCGTGGCTGAGCGCTTGGGTAACGAGGCGATCGAGTTTAAAAACGTCAGCAAATCATTTGGCGACCGTTTGCTCATCGATGATCTGAGTTTTAAAGTCCCGCCTGGCGCCATTGTCGGCATCATTGGTCCCAACGGTGCTGGTAAGTCGACTTTGTTTCGAATGATTGCCGGCAGAGAAACACCGGACAGTGGCGAAGTGGTTTTGGGCCAAACCGTTCAACTGGCTTTCGTTGACCAGTCGCGCGAGTCTTTGCCTGATAACAAATCTGTATTCGAAGCGATTTCTGACGGCGCAGATGTGTTGACCGTGGGCAAATTTGAAATGGGATCGCGTGCGTACCTTGGACGCTTTAACTTCAAAGGGACTGATCAAAGCAAGCAAGTCGGCCAGCTCTCTGGTGGTGAACGGGGTCGTCTGCACCTCGCCAAAACTTTGCTTGAGGGCGGTAACGTCTTATTGCTTGACGAACCGTCAAACGATCTGGATGTCGAAACCTTGCGTGCGCTCGAAGATGCCTTGTTGGAATTTGCTGGCTGCGTGATGGTTATCAGTCACGACCGTTGGTTCTTGGACCGCATTGCGACCCATATTTTGTCGTTTGAAGGCGATTCACGGGTGGTCTTCTTTGATGGCAATTACCAAGAGTACGAAGCCGATAAGAAAAAGCGTCTGGGCGAATCAGGTGCAGCGCCCAAGCGTATTCGTTACAAGGCACTCAAGTGATTGCCAGGCTATCAGCCGAGCACTCTCTACTGTTGCTAGTCGATATGCAGGCATCAATGATGCCTGCCATACCAGATGCGCAGGCGCAAATTGACACGGCTGCTCGTTTGGCGCGTGGCGCTAAAGTCTTGGGCGTACCAGTGCATGCCACTGAGCACGTCTCCGACAAGCTCGGGGTCACAGTCCCTTTATTGCAACCCTATTTGAGCGCCTCACCCAACGCGGTACTGCAAAAGCGTCACTTCGACGGCTGTCGCGAGAAAGCCTCAGCAGCCCTCATCCCAACGCAGCGCCGACAAGTGTTGGTCGCAGGCGCTGAGACACATGTTTGCGTGATGCAAACAGCGCTGAGTCTTTTGAATAGGGGGCTTGAGGTTTGGGTCGTGACAGATGCCTGTGGGTCTCGTCACGCCAATGACAAAGCGTCGGCACTCGACCGATTAAGCCGTGCAGGGGCTGAACTCATCACAGCCGAGATGGCGTTGTTTGAGTGGTTAGGTGGCGCTGATCATCCGCTGTTTCGGGACGTTTTGGCGATTATTAAATCTCGCGACGCAAGCCTTTAAACGGCTTGGCGCGTCGCGAGAGGTATGGCCAAATTAATCGGGTTGCATCTCGATTTTGACTTCAAGCACCTCAAGTGAGCCTTGTCGCTCAAGGTTGACTTTGATGTCTTCGGGATTGACTTTGACATACTTTGAAATCACAGCAACAAGTTCTCTTTGTAGCTGTGGCAGATAATCTGGCGCCTCAGTCGAGTTGCCGCTTCTTTCATGAGCCAGAATGATTTGCAGCCGCTCTTTGGCAACGTTAGCTGAGGTCTTTTTCTGGCCGAGCAGGAATGACAGAAAAGACATCACTTACCTCCGAGCAATCGCTTAAACAAACCAGGCTTGTTGTACTGCGTGAAACGCAGTGGCTTTTCTTCCCCAAGGTAACGCGCAACGATATCCGAGTAGGCCTCAGACACATCGGAGCCCTTGATGTGGATCGCTGGCAAACCTTGGTTAGATGCCTGAAGCACCGACTCTGATTCGGGGACAACACCAATGAGTTTGATACGCAAAATGTCTTCAATGTCTTTGAGCGACAACATTTCGCCATCTTCGACACGTTTGGGGTTGTATCGCGTCAAAACCAAGTACTCTTTGACGCGTTCTTCGCCCATTTCGGCGCGCCGTGACTTTGAGGCAAGAATACCCAAGATGCGGTCCGAGTCTCTGACAGAAGAAACCTCAGGGTTTGTGACGACCAACGCATCGTCAGCGAAGTAGGCAGCCAACAAGGCGCCGGTTTCAATGCCTGCTGGTGAGTCACAGATGATGTATTCAAACCCCATTTCTTTGAGGTCATTGATCACTTTCTCAACGCCTTCTTTGGACAGTGCGTCTTTGTCGCGTGTCTGCGAAGCGGGGAGGATGAACAAGTTTTCTAGATTCTTGTCCTTGATCAAAGCCTGATTCAGTGTGGCCTCACCTTGGATGACGTTCACAAAGTCATAAACCACACGGCGCTCGCAACCCATAATCAAGTCAAGGTTACGCAAGCCCACATCAAAATCAATAACAGCAGTTTTGTGCCCGCGCATTGCGAGGCCGGAAGAAAAGCTGGCGCTAGTCGTGGTTTTACCCACGCCGCCTTTGCCCGAAGTCACCACCACAATTCGACTCATGACGTGCGTACCCTCACTTTTTGGAATTCTTTTTCATAAACAACCGGCGCCAAACGACAACGGCCTTTGGTGTAATCTTACAAGTCGTATTGTCACACGAAGAGAGCACTTATGGATGCCTTAGCGTGTACATAACCGAAATTAATACTCAATTCGTGGGTTTTAGTCAGCTAGCGGATCCATGCGCAACGCTTGGTCTTTCAAATAGATCATCCCAGGTTTTCGCAAAAGTGTGGTTGGCAATGTCGAGTCAATCACTCGGTAGATGCCGGCAACAGCCACCAACTCAGCGTCCAGTGAGGTTGTGAAGATTCTCGCTTGGGCGTCGCCGCGTGCCCCTGCCATGGCTTTGCCGCGCAAGGGTCCATAGACGTGGATATTGCCGTCCGCAATCACTTCTGCACCGCGACTCACCACACCCATTACGATGAGGTCGGCGTGGCGGGCGTAAACGCGTTGACCGGAGCGTAAGGGTCCTTCAATCACCAGTGTCGGTGCCGCGCTCGATGTGCTGGCCAATGGCTTCTCAACATTGGGCTTAGCAGGCTCTGCGGCGCTGGTGTTGGCTGTTGGCAGGGGTGTTGCGGCTGCGACTGGCTCTGACACTTCACCGGCGGCTTGCGGCGCGGTTGTGGTGCGGTTGGTGTTGGCTGATAACTCAACGCCAGCTAGGCCGCTGTCTTGCGCCTGAGTTAATACATCGCCTTGAGCAACCACGCCAATGACGGGCAAATTGTGTGCTGAAAACGCTTCTAAAAGCGTATCCCAGTCGATGGGCTTATCGACTTCGGTGGCGTCAATCACAACGGCTTCACCTGCAAAGAAGCCGCCTGCTTCGGCCATTCGTTGGTTCAGCGAGTGAATTAAGGTCGCTGTGTCGTTAGACTTCAGCAGCGCTCTAATGGTGTAGAGCGTGGCACTTTTAAATTCGAGTGATGAGAGGTCGGCAGTCATGGGTGGTTAAGACGAACGTGTCGCCCAATTGTCCTTTAGGGTCGTGATGCGGTTAATGACGACTTGGTCGGGTCGGTTTTCAATGCGATCGGGGGCGAAATAGCCCAGCCGTTCAAACTGCCAAACATCAGTGAGGGTTTGTGTCCCTGGTTCGAGCCAGCCCTGAACGGTTTGTCTTGATTCAGGGTTTAGGTGCGCTAAGAAATCCGCATCACCGGCATCTGGGTAGGCTTCAGTAAACAGTCGATCGTACAAATGGATGGTTGCCGCAATCGCGTGCTTGGCGCTCACCCAAGTGACCGTGCCTTTGACTTTGATGGCGTCTGCACCGGGGGTGCCGCTGCGTGTATCGGGCAAGTATTCGGCGTGTACTTCAATCACGTTACCGTCGTCATCCTGCACGCAACCTGTGCAGTTAACCACGTACGCGTACTTCAACCGCACTTGGTTGCCCGGATAGAGCCTAAAGTACTTTTTCGGTGGCACCAGTTCAAAGTCTTCGCGCTCGATCCAAAGCTCACGTGTCAGCGCAAAGGCGCGTTGCCCAAGTTCGGGGTGGTGAGGGTGGACCGGTGCGTGACAGGTTTCTTCGTAGCCCTCAGGCAGATTGGTAATCACCAACTTCAACGGATTCAGAATGGCCACACTTCGCGGCGCTTTGGGATCCTGGTCATCGCGAAGGGCTTGCTCTAAGCCACTGTAGTCGATGCGTGAGTTTGCCTTTGAGACGCCCGTGCGCTCACAAAACAGACGAATCGCCTCGGGCGTGTAGCCGCGCCGGCGCAAACCCGCCAGGGTCGGTAAGCGTGGGTCGTCCCAACCACTGACGTGGTGGTCTTTGACGAGCTGCAGCAACTTGCGCTTACTGGTCACGATATAGCTCATGTTCAGTCGGGCAAACTCATATTGACGTGGCAAGGGGCGAGCCAAGCAACCCAAGTCGGCAAGGGTATTTAACGTCCAATCGTAAAAGGGGCGCTGATCTTCGAATTCGAGCGTGCAAACGCTGTGAGTGATGCCTTCGAGGGCGTCTTCAACAGGGTGTGCCCATGCGTACATGGGGTAAATGCACCAGCGGTCGGCCGTACGGTGGTGGTGGGCGTGTCGAATGCGGTAAATGACAGGGTCGCGCATGTTCATGTTGGGTGATGTCATGTCGACACGGGCCCTCAGGGCCAGTGAGCCATCGGGATGCTGGCCGTTGCGCATTTCTTCAAAGCGGGCCAGTGACTCGTCAATGGGACGATTGCGCCATGGACTGTCATGGCCAGGCTCAGTCAAAGTGCCGCGCGTCAGACGCATTTGTTCCGGGCTTTGTTCGTCGACGTAAGCGTGCCCCGCCTTAATCAGCGCTTGGGCAAACGTGTACATCACCTCAAAATAGTCGCTGGCGAAGTAAAGGTGACTTTTGCCCTTTGACTGCCAATCAAATCCAAGCCACTTCACGGCATCCATAATGGCGTCAACGTAGGCCTGCTCTTCTTTTTCCGGGTTGGTGTCATCAAAACGAAGGTGGCAAACGCCATCGTAGGCTGCGGCCAAGCCAAAGTTCAAACAAATGCTCTTGGCGTGCCCGATGTGAAGAAAGCCGTTGGGCTCGGGTGGAAAGCGTGTTCTTATACGCGCGGGATCTAAATCGGCTTGAGTCAAAGCTTGCGCTAACGCGGGTGGCGTGGCCCAACGCTTGCCTTCAAAGCGGTTTGCTTTTAGGTCGGTTTCAATGGCGTGGCGTAAAAAATTGGAGGTCGAAGCCTCCCCATCATGGGGCGTCATAAGCGATTCTTAAGCAACGAGTTGAAAAACGCGGATACACAAAGTCACATTTTGCCACGTCCGGTCTACACTTACCCCGTTATGCAAACTAGCCAATCAATATTTATGCAAGCCCAGCTTGGTTGGGCGCTCTCATTGTTCCAAGCCCTAATGGTGCTTGGACTGGGTTTGGCATGGCTTTTGGCGATTTGGCAGTGGTTGATTGGCACCACTAAACGACCAACGCATACCGCCGCCTTCGACGCCTGGTTAGGGGTGTTCGCGGTGGTTGTACGGGCTGGGTTTGGATTTGGACTGCTGACCCTAGTGCTTGTGGCCGTTGGCTGGTCAACGCTATTCGAGCGCGCAGGAAACGTGTTGGGCCCTTTGCTATTGGTCGTCACGGCCATTGCCTTTCTCACCAAAACCACTGTTTTTAGCGTCATGATCAATGGCCGAGGCCGCGTCAGTGAGGCGATCTATTCGTTCAGTGCACTGGCAACCGCCTTTGGATATTCCTTGGTTGTTGCGGGTTTGGTGGTGATAGAAGCTTGGTTGCGAGAACCCGCTGGCGCAAGTCTCATTGACGGGCGATTCCAAGTGCTTGAGATGCGACTGATTTTCTTCAATGAACAGGTCGGTTTACAAGCCCTGCTAACGGTTTTGGGTGCCACCCTAGCAACAGCGGGTTGGATGATTGGCCGTCAGGGCTTGGCATCGACTGCGCCTGGGTTTTCAGCCAAGTCCCAGCGTATCCCAGGATCGCTGTATCGCCTTTTGTGCGGTATTGGGTTGCTGACCGCCATGGTTTCAATCGTTGCTTTGGACCAGACGGTGACTCGGCTGGTGTTGGATCACGGCTCACTGACAGACCTGTTAAACGGAAACCTCTTGGCTGAATCCGCAGGTTTGTCGACTGGGACTGCCATGATCGTGACAGCGCGGTTTGTTTCTTTGTTATTACTGATTTATTCGATATTAGTCGTGGTGGCCTGGCTTTACGGTGAGGTGGCACCGAGTGCTCAGCGTATGCGTAAACGCCTGACGACGGGTTTGCTATTTGTTGGGCCAGCGCTTTGGGCAGGACTTTGGTCCCTGCTGTACTTGGGTAAGGGCCATGACGTGGTGGTTGGGCATCTGTCGTTTGATGATGTGTCGAGTACCCCGTCAATGAGCGTTTTGTGGGTCAGCGCCTGTCTTTTGGCGATTGCGTCCATCGCGTTACTGGTTGCCCTTTGGCAAAGCTTGTCGCAAAGCTTGGTGTCCGCCCAGTTGCCCTCTAGCCAACAGGCGCTGCCATGATCGAGTACTTATCAGCCGCAATGGGGTTAAACTCAACTGACCCGTTGTTTTGGATGCCCCTGGTGGTGAGCGCCTTTTTCTTACTGGTGGGCGTCAGTGTGGTGTTGATGGATGGGTTCGGCCTTGGTGTCGGTCTGCTGCTGCCTTTTTTGTCTGCCAGCGACCGTCTCACTGTGCTTGATCGGCATGAGTCTTGGCAGGCCAGTTCCAACGCTTGGTTGCTATTGGTGTTGGTACTTGTGATGATCGTGTTTCCCTTTGCTTGGGCGGTCTTGGCCAACGGTCTTTACTTGGGCTTTCTATTTTTGGTGACGGGCTCGCTGCTGCGCGCCTTGAGTGACAAGCCCTATAAAAACCACCGCAGTGATCGCCTTTTCGGGTACTGGATGTTTAGTTTGTCGAGCTTTTTGGCCACGGTCGGTTATGGCCTCTTATTGGCTGGCTATATTGCCGGGTTGCAGTGGCGTTTGGATTCGTCAGTATTTGTGTTGTTGGTCTTGTTGTCAGTGGCCATGTCTTTCTTCTTGTTGGGCTGCACTTGGCTGGTTTCATGGGCGCAAGGCACGCTGTTGGTGAAAGCCGCAAGACTCGCTCGATCATCAGCGCGTTGGACTGCCGCTGGCATGGTGGCTGTTTCGTTGACGCTAGGTCTAACGAATCCGGCGGTTTTTTACAAATGGACCCACGCCAGTTTTTTGATGACTGGCGCTTTGTGGTGGCTACTGATGTTGGCGGCTTTCGTGTGGCTTGAGATTTGTTTGCGTCATTTGATTGCAGCGGTCGTACCAAAAAGTAACCGTATTCCTTTGCTTTTGGCCGCGCTTTTGTTGATTCTCATGATGTTGGGCTTGGCTTACAGCGTTTTTCCATTTGTCATCATCGATGAAATGTCCATTTGGGATGCGGTCGCCTCACCGGCGGTGCTGGAAACCACTCTGATTTGTTTGTTGGTGCTGATACCCATTGCGCTTGCGGTTCATATTGGTCGGTTTTATCGGTTGTTGACGCGACAATCGCTCAGTGTTCAGCATTCCCATCAAGCGCAGGCGGCTGAGCGTTGAAACCTGCAGCCGAAGTCGGTAAAGATATTCTGTCATCACCAAATAAAAGCGAAGCCACACCGGCGCGTGAACTGTTACGCCGGGTTTTTGGTCATCAATCCTTTCGGACGCCCCAAGCTGAGGTCATAGATCACGTTTTGGCGGGTCACGATGCCTTGGTTTTGATGCCAACGGGTGGTGGCAAGTCCCTGTGTTACCAGTTGCCCGCCCTACTGAGACCTGGCGTGGCCGTGGTGGTGTCGCCCCTGATTGCGCTGATGAAAGATCAAGTCACCCAGCTTTGCGCGCTGGGCGTGCGCGCGGCGGTGCTGAATTCAACCCTGTCGTGGGATGAGATGCTAGATGTTGAGCGTTCGCTCAAGAAAGGCGAGTTTGATTTGATCTACATGGCGCCTGAAAGACTGCTCACTGAGCGCATGCTGCAGTTGTTAGAGCAGATGCCAATTGCGTTATTTGCCATTGACGAGGCCCACTGTGTCTCGCAGTGGGGCCATGATTTCCGGCCTGAGTATCTGGGTTTGTCGGTGTTGTCTCAGCGTTGGCCCAACGTCCCTCGTATTGCGCTGACTGCCACAGCCACTGAGCAAACACGGCAGGAGATATTGGCACGCCTTGGTATGCCAGCTGCCCGATCGTTTGTGACAGGCTTTGACCGTCCTAACATCTTTTATCAGGTGGCAGAAAAAGACGAGATTCGAACGCAATTGTGGCAATTTATTCGCCATAAACATCGCGGTCAGTCGGGCATTGTTTACTGCGCTTCACGTCAACGCACCGATGATCTGGCGGCATGGTTGGTTAACAAGGGCCTCACGGCTTTGCCCTATCATGCTGGTCTTGATCGCGAAACGCGCACCAGACACCAGCAACAGTTCCAACAAGCGCCTGATGCGGTGATGGTGGCCACGATTGCCTTTGGTATGGGGATTGACAAACCGGATATCCGTTTTGTGGCGCACGTGGATATGCCCAAGTCCTTAGAGCACTATTATCAGGAAACAGGACGTGCGGGTCGAGACGGACAAGCTGCGAGTGCATGGTTGGCTTACGGGTTGAGTGACGTCTTGCAGCGGCAACGTCTGTTCTCAGAGGCGACTGATAACCCAGCCAATCAGCAGCGAATGGTTAAGGCCTTTGACACCATGGTGTCGTTTTGTGAGTCGATCGAATGCCGGCGTCAGCAACTGCTGGCCCATTTTGGACAGTCCTCTGAGCCTTGTGGCCATTGCGATAATTGCCTGAACTCAGATGCCGTCCAAGACGTCTCTGAGGCAGCTCAGAAGATGCTCTCTGCCGTATATCGGCTCTGGCGACAACGGGGGCAACGATTTGGATCTGGCCATGTCATCGACATTTTGCGGGGTCGCACCACGGCTCGGGTGAGCTCGCTTGGCCATGACTCACTTTCGGTGTTTGGCATCGGGTCGGAGCTCAGCGTGGCGCAATGGCGCAGGCTTTTGCGTCGATTGTTGTCAGAACAAATGCTGGTGCTTGACGATGAGGGTTACGGCACCTTGGCGTTAACCGAAGCCAGTGTTGCGGTTTTGAAGGGGCAGCAGCACCTTTCAATGCGCTGGGGCTGAGCCGAAGACCCAGATGGGAAGTGCTCTGCTGCCTTAGGATTGCTCGCCCGTCGCACCAGATGGGGGCGTGAGCCCCAAGTGACGCCAAGTCGTCTGTGTGGCCATCCGACCGCGGGGTGTGCGCTGTAAGAAACCATTTTGAATGAGATAAGGCTCGATCACGTCTTCGATGGTGTCGCGCTCTTCACCAATAGCAGCCGCTAAGCTTTCCACACCCACGGGGCCCCCATCAAACTTGTGAATGATGGCTTCTAGAAGCTTTCTATCCATGATGTCTAGCCCGAGCGGGTCAACTTCGAGCATGCTCAGGGCTCTAGAGGCGATGTCTTGGCTGATTAAGCCATCGGCTCGAACTTGGGCAAAGTCGCGCACCCGTCGCAGCAGTCGGTTGGCAATACGCGGCGTGCCACGCGCTCGACGTGCAATCTCAGCGGCACCGAGTTCGTCAATCTCAGCATTGAGCAGTTTGGCGTTACGTTTGACGATAAGTGCCAATTCGTCGTGGGAATAAAAGTCAAGCCGCGAGACAATCCCGAAGCGATCTCGCAGTGGGTTGGTTAGCATGCCTGCGCGAGTGGTTGCACCGATGAGTGTGAAGGGCTGCAAATCAAGCTTTACGCTACGGGCGGCAGGGCCCTCGCCAATCAAGATGTCAATCTGAAAATCTTCTAAGGCAGGGTAAAGAATTTCTTCGACCACAGGCGAAAGACGATGGATTTCATCAATAAAGAGCACGTCATTGCGTTCGAGATTGGTCAAAAGCGCTGCCAAATCACCAGCGCGCTCCAATACGGGTCCCGAGGTTTGGCGTAAGTTCACGCCCATTTCGTAGGCGACAATGTGTGCGAGCGTGGTTTTACCGAGACCGGGTGGCCCAAATAGCAACACATGATCAAGCGCTTCGGCCCTATGGCGCGCAGCCTCAATGAAGATCTGGAGCTGTTCGCGAACGCTTTGTTGACCAACGTACTCCGCCAGAGCCTTGGGTCGCAGCGCACGCTCGACCGACTCTTCAGTGGGTGTGCGGCTAACGGGATCTACCAAGCGTTCGGCGGGCGGTTGTGAAGAAAGGTTATCTGACTGTATGGCCATGGGTTGATCACCAAGTGATCGAAGGTTAGGTTCGGATCAATCGTACACTATGACAACCTGTAAAACCCATGACACGAATGTCTCGTTGTCTTTATAAGGGCAAGAAAAAAAATGGTTCACTCGCCAACTGTCGCTTTAAAGCCGCCAACCTACGCCGATGTTGAGCGCGCTGCTCAAACCTTAGAGGGCGTCGCCCATCGAACCCCAGTGCTGACCAGCCAAAGCCTGAACAAGACGCTCGGTGCGGAGGTTTTTTTTAAGTGCGAATCCTTTCAAAGAACGGGCGCTTTTAAGTTCCGAGGGGCTTATAACGCGCTGTCAAACCTATCGTCTGCCCACAAAAAAGCGGGTGTGGTAGCGTATTCTTCGGGCAACCATGCGCAAGCCATTGCGCTTTCGGGCCAGTTGCTCGGCATTTCGACCACGATCGTGATGCCACATGATGCCCCTAGTGCCAAGCGGGCGGCCACAGAGGGTTATGGCGCTCAGATCGTGCTTTATGACCGTTACACTGAAAAGCGCGATGAGATAGCGGCCCGATTGGCTGAGCAACACGGTTTGGCTCTAATCCCTCCTTTCAATCACCCCGATGTGATTGCAGGTCAAGGCACGGCTGGTAAAGAACTGTTTGAGCAAGTGGGTGAGCTCGATGCCTTCTTGGTTTGTATGGGGGGCGGTGGTCTGGTGTCAGGTTGTGCCTTGGCAGCCAGCGTCTTAAGCCCAGCTTGCGAAATGTACGGTGTTGAGCCTGAGGCCGGCAATGACGGACAATTGTCATTTCGCAGTGGCAAAATCGTCACGATTGATCCGCCCCGTTCTTTGGCCGATGGTGCGGTCACCACCGCTGTTGGTGATTTGACCTTCGCTATCATGCAAAAGAACTTAAAAGATGTTTTAACGGTGAGTGATCAAGCGTTGGTCGAGACCATGCAGTGGTTTGCCCAGCGCATGAAATTGGTGGTTGAGCCCACGGGTTGTCTGGCTGCCGCCGCTGTGATGCAAGGCGGGTTGGCCATTAAGCCGGGGATGCGGGTGGGTGTTTTGGTTAGTGGCGGCAATGTTGATTTGGCGTCGTATGGGCAGTTAATGGCCGGTTCAATTAACGCCAGTTAATTGAACCGGAACTGAAGGTCAGGGCAAGACAGGAGATTTTTTAATGCGTATATTGGTTGTCGGTGGATCTGGGTTTATCGGCCAAAACGTGGTGGGTAAGCTGGTATCGCAAGGTGACACGGTTTACGTGCCCACGCGGCGTTTACCTAGCGCGCGTGAGTTGCTCGTCTACCCAACAGTCACGGTTTTGGCCGGTGATATTTTCGACCAAGCCACTTTGAATGGCTGGGTGAAGGACGTCGACGCAGTGGTGAATCTGGTTGGCATTTTGCACAGCAAGTCAGGTCAGCCTTATGGGCCAGATTTTGCATCGGTACATGTGGATTTGCCCAAGCGCTTAGCGCAAGCCTGTGTGGATAATGGTGTCACGCGGTTTGTTCATGTGAGTGCGCTGGGTGCCAGTGAGCAGGGCAGCAGCCAATATTTACGATCCAAGGCTGCCGGTGAGCTGGCGATTGCCAATATTGTGGCCGCCAACCCCACGCTGTGCACCACCATCTTTAGGCCGTCAGTGGTGTTTGGGCCTAACGATAAATTCATGAACTTATTTGCAAAGCTCGCCAAAGTGTTCCCCGTGTTGCCCATGGCCGGTAGCCGCACCAAAATGCAGCCCGTCTTTGTGGGCGATGTGGCGCAGGCGGTGGTTAATGTTTTAAAGTCTGGGCACTTTTGCGGATCAACTTTTGATTTGGCGGGCCCCACTGTTTATACGCTTGGCGAGTTGGTGAAGTTGTCCGCCGAGTGGAGTGGTCGAGCTCGCCCCGTGATAGATTTACCCATGTCACTGGGTCGGCTGCAAGCCTTCTTTTTTGAGTGCTTGCCAGGTGAACCCTTGATGTCACGTGATAACTTGGACTCGCTACAAACCGATAACGTCAGTGCATCACCGATGGATCCGGCGCTAGGCATTGTGCCCACTGCCCTTGAGACGGTCGCACCGAGTTACTTGCGTCAGAGCTCGTGAACCCTGACTTAATTGTCAGCTAAATCATTTAATTGGAGCATTCATGGCCCGTATTCCCTACGCCGATCTAAACAACCCTGAAGCCAAACCGCTGGTCGACCAAATCATCGCTGAGCGTGGCGACATCTTGCATCTTTACCGGATGTTGTTACAAAGCCCACCCGTGGCTGCGGGCTGGTTGAATTACTTGACGGCCATTCGCCAGAAGTGTCAGCTCTCAGGGGCCTTGCGTGAGCTCGTCATCATGCGCGTGGCGCAACTCAACGGTGCACCTTACGAGGCTGATCAACACCGTCCGATCGCGCTCAAAGAAGGCGTCACCCAAGTTCAGCTTGACGCACTGTCAGAGTGGTCACTGCAGCCGGAGGTGTTTGATGACACACAGCGTGCCGTTTTGGCATACACCGATGCCATGACAAAGCAGGTTCATGTGCCAGAGGAAATCGCACTTGCTGTGCGCGAAAAATTTGATCATCGCCAGCTTGTTGAGTTAACAGCAACGGTCGCTGCCTACAACATGGTTTCTCGCTTCCTTGAAGCCATGGCGATTCACTCAACAGACGACCCTAACAAATAAGGGTCCTTGTGGCGGTTGCCCTTCGGTTAGCGCGATAATGCTTTTAGCGCTAACCGAATGCCTTCAGAAACATCGACGCTTTCTGCCAGTCCTTTGACCGCACCGAGAGACTCTTTTTCAGAGTAGCCTAAGGCCGTCAGGGCTTCAATAATGTCGGCTTGGCTACTTCGGCTAGCGCCAACGGCGCCCTCAACCAGTAAGTGACTGCCAAACTTGTCTTTGAGTTCGAGCATCAAACGCTCGGCTGTCTTTTTGCCGATGCCAGGAATCCGGGTTAAGCGTCCGGCTTCTTGCATGGCAATCGCTTGCGCCAAGTCACTGACTGACATGCCGGATAAAACGGCCAAAGCCATTCGTGCACCAACACCAGTGATTTTGATGAGCTCACGAAAAGCCCGTCGCTCTTGCTCAGTGGCAAAGCCAAAAAGCAAGTGAGCGTCCTCGCGGATAACCTGGTGAGTCAAAAGCGTGACTTTACTGCCCAGGTCAGGCAAGTCATACAGCGTCGACATGGAGACTTCGAGTTCGTAGCCGATGCCCCCGACATCAATCCCAACGCGTGGGGGTGACTTTTCAAATAAAACACCCGTGATACGACTGATCATTCTTGGCCTCTTGAGGTATCTGTACTGCGTAAGCGACCACCACGCGCACTCGAGCGCGAGGAGCGGCTCTCTGCGGTAGACCAACCTTGACCGTTGAGCGCAGCCAACATTGGCGCCATGTGGGCGTGGCATATGGCGCAAGCCAAAGCGTCGGCGGGGTCGGTATTTGGGGTGGCGTTCAAGGACAACAGTCGTTTGACCATTTCTTGGACTTGTTCTTTGGCGGCTTTGCCATGGCCAACAACCGATTTCTTGATTTGTAAGGCCGTGTATTCATGAACGGCTAGGCCGCTGTCTGACAAAGCACATAACGCGGCCCCCCGAGCTTGGCCAAGCAAGAGCGTGGATTGTGGGTTGGTGTTCACAAACACGATTTCCAAGGCGGCCACATCGGGCTGGGTTTCCCGCGCGACCTCTCGTAAATTGTCCAAGATCACTTGGAGTCGTTCGGGCAAGCTAGCGGCGCTGGGCACGATGATTGTGCCGCTACTGACGTACTGGAGTTTAGAGCCACTGGTGTCGATGACACCGAATCCTGTTCGCCGCAAACCAGGATCCACCCCGAGAATTCTCATGATCGTCTGCTGGGGCTAGTGCCGAAAATGCCGCAAGCCGGTCATGACCATCACCACGTCACGCTCATTAGCCGCGGCAATGACCTCATCATCGCGCATGCTGCCCCCGGGTTGAATCACGCAGTTGGCACCGGCATCAATCACCACATCAAGACCGTCTCTGAATGGGAAAAACGCGTCAGATGCAACCGCACTGCCTTTCAAATCAAGCCCGCCGTTTGCTGCCTTGATGGCGGCAATGCGGGCGGAATCGATGCGGCTCATTTGCCCGGCGCCAACGCCAAGCGTCATGCCTTGCCCAGCAAACACGATGGCATTGGATTTCACAAACTTAGCAACGCGCCAAGCAAACATCAGATCGCTCATCTGTTCATCGGTGGGTTGTCGCTTGGTAACGACTCTTAACGCTTTTTCGTCGAGCAATTGTGAGTCGGGTGTTTGGATTAGCCAGCCACCACCCACGCGTTTGACGTCGATGTCGTTTTGATGATGTCCCATGGGTACTTCAAGCACGCGCACATTCTTTTTGTGTTGCAAGACGGCCAGTGCCGCCCCTTCGAAGCCAGGGGCCAGCAACACTTCGACAAATTGGGCGCTGACCGCTTCTGCAGTAGCGGCGTCAATCGGTCGGTTAAAGGCAATGATGCCACCAAAAGCTGAGGTCGTGTCCGTGCGTAATGCTTTTTGGTAAGCGCCATACACATCGTTAGCCACCGCCACACCACAGGGGTTGGCGTGCTTGACGATGACACAGGCTGGTTGATCAAAGCTGCGCACACAGTCCCAAGCCGCGTCAGCGTCAGCGATGTTGTTATATGACAATTCTTTGCCTTGTAACTGCTGGAAGTTACCCAGCAGGCCGGCTGCTACGCTGGGGTCGCGGTAAAACGCAGCCACCTGTTGTGGGTTTTCACCGTAACGCAAGGTTTCCTCACGGTGCAGTTGAAGCGTGAGGGTGCGCGGCCATGTTTGTCTTTCAGGCGCTTCGTTTTGTACTGGCTCAGCCTGTGACAAGCTACTGAGGTAGGCTGCGATGGCACCATCGTAAGCGCTCGTGTGGGCATAAACCTTGGCCGCAAGTGATAAACGCAAACAAAAGCTTGTTTTGCCTTGGTTTTGATCCATTTCGGTTAAGACCCGGCTGTAGTCGATGGGATCAATCACAACCGTGACACCACCACCGGTTGTGCCGTGATTCTTGGCGGCTGCACGCAGCATGGCGGGGCCACCAATATCGATGTTTTCAATGGCGTCTTCAAAAGAGCAATCGAGTTTGGCCACGGTCTCGCGGAAAGGATAAAGGTTGACCACCAACAGGTCGATGCGATCAATGTCGTGTTGCTCTAAGGTCTGTAGATGTTTGGGGTCATCGCGTCGAGCCAATAAGCCGCCATGGATTTTGGGGTGCAGGGTTTTAACACGCCCATCCAAAATCTCAGGTGAGCCCGTATGCGCAGCAACTTCGGTGACAGGCAAACCAGCCTCAGCGAGTTGTTTGGCCGTGCCACCGGTAGACAGTAAGCGCACGCCACGCGAGTGCAAGGCACGCGCAAAATCAACGACACCGGTTTTATCGGACACTGAGATCAAAGCGGTTTGGATTTTCATGAGAATGGATTGGTTATCAAAGAATTTAAAAATAATCGATCAGTTGATGATTAAAGTGACTAGATTTCTAGAAGCTGATGCGACACCAACTTTTTGCGTAAGGTGTTGCGGGTAATGCCAAGCAACTGTGCGGCTTTTGATTGATTGCCTTGGGCGCGAGTCATGGCGGTTTGCAGAAGTGGCTTCTCCACGCACGACATCACCATGTCCCACATACCCGTGGGTTCGATATCGCCGAGATCGTTTAGGTAGACTTCAAGATTTAAGCGCACTGATTCATCGAGGGGTGTAATTTTTTTTATCATAGGGTCTTTCTCGGTTTAAGCCGCTATCTTGTTTTCTAACAGATCTGGCGCATCAGCAATGGTTTGATTAAACCACTTTGAGACAGCGAATGCTTGCTGCGCGGTGTTATCGATCGCGTTAATTGTGTTGACCATGGTTTGACCCCCGGGCAAGTCTTTCATGTACCAGCCAATGTGTTTTCGCGCGGTTCTTACACCGGCTGTCTCACCGTAAAACCGATAGTGGTCATCAAGATGCGTGAGCAAGTGGTCGCGGATTTCAGTCAGTGTTATTGGCTGGTGTGTTTCGCCCGTTCGAAGGTAGTAATCGACTTCACGAAACAACCAAGGACGCCCCATCGCTGCGCGACCAATCATGACCGCGTCCGCGCCGGTGTAAGCCAGCACTTGTCGCGCCTTCTCGGGGCTATCGATGTCGCCATTGGCAATCACAGGAATTTTAATGGCCGCTTTAACAGCTTTGATGGTGTCGTATTCGGCGTGGCCCTCAAATAAGTCGGCGCGCGTGCGACCATGTAATGTCAACGCGGCAATGCCCAATGATTCGGCCAACTTGGCGATATGCACGGCGTTACGGCTGTATTGATCCCAGCCGGTGCGCGTTTTTAATGTGACAGGCACATTGTGAACAGCACACGATTGAACCACCCGGTCGATGATTCGTTTGACCAGGTCTTCGTGGCGCAAGAGGGCAGAGCCTGAGGCGGCCTTACAAACCTTTTTAACGGGGCATCCCATGTTGATATCGATGATGCGTGCGCCTTTGCCAATGTTAAAGACAGCGGCTTGGGCCATCATGTCGGGGTCAGCACCGGCGATTTGTACCGTGATGGGGTCTAGCTCGCCATCGTGGTTTAAGCGTCTAGATGTTTTAACGCTGTCCCATAGGGCGGGGTTGCTCGCGGCCATCTCTGATACGGCGTGACCAGCCCCCAGCCTTTTACAGAGCTGACGAAAAGGGCGGTCAGTAACCCCCGCCATGGGGGCAACAAACACGTTGTTTGGAAATGTCCAAGAGCCAATTTGCATGGCGTCATTGTATAAGACACCGATGCTTGGCGCGTGCGCGGCGAGTAAGATTTATTGACGTAACCCTTGCATTAGGTGTCGGGCCAGCGGTGCACGCAAGGCGGGTAGGGTGTCTAGCGCTAACAAAGCCAGCCCTGCACCATGCTCGACCACAGGCAGATGGGTGGTAAAAATGCTCGACATGGTGCGTGTCAGATTAATGGTCACGCATCTGTCGTATTGACGCAAATTGGCGTAGATGGCCAAGGACCGAGCCGGATCGCGGTTGCTTTGAGCCATCCAGTCGCGCAGGCAGTGAGCCAGGGTTGCCACATCTCTGAGGCCGAGGTTTAGGCCTTGCCCAGCCACGGGGTGTAGCGTTTGGGCCGCGTTGCCCACATTGACGATACGACCCTGAATGGGTGCGGGATCAACGCTTTGATAGAGGGCGTAACCTTTGAAGTCCGATAAGACTTCAAATTGACCCAAGCGATCGCCAAATGTTTGTTCGATGGCGCGCGCCAAGGCGTCAGGTTTTAAGCCCAGAAGTGCTTTTGCTCGATCCGGGGTGCAACACCAGACGATCGATTGAGAACCGTGATGGTCGGGGTGGGGCAAGACGGCGAAGGGGCCTTCTCGGGTGAATCGCTCAAAGGCCCAACCAACCTTGGGTCGGCTCACCCGCGCAACACCGAGCAATGCGACTTGCGTATGTGTTTCCTTGGCCTGCGAGCGGGCAGGTTCTGATTGCGTCTGGTGGTTCATGCCATCGGCGCGAATCACCAATTTGGCGGTGGTTTGAACGTCCCCAGTGGTGACAATCACATCATCGCCATTCTGCTGGGCCTGAGCAGGCTCACCCGTAAAAAGAGTAATGCCAGCTTGGCCAGCGGCCTCGAGCAATGTTTCATGTAATTGACTGTAGCGCAGCACGTGCCCAAGTGACGGTACGGCAAAGTCCTCAGCACGGATCAACGTGCGACCGAGCCGCCCCCTTTGTGACACATGGATGGTGTGAATTGAAGCCACCTCGCTGGGCCATGCGTTCAAATCAGCCAGTAAAACCCGACTGCCCTCATTGATCGCAATCACTCGAGTGTCGTTGGCCACGGTTCGGTCATAGCGGGTGCGCTGTTCGGATTGGAACAAAGCCACTCGGGCGGGATCGGGTGCTAAGCGCGCGAGCAATAGGGCCAACGCACTACCCGTCGGTCCGCCACCCACAATGGCAACATCAAAAGTCGTGGTGGTTTTCTGATCCAACGCGGTCATGTCGCACTCATCGGGCTGTTGTCACTTGATTAATAGAAGTCTTTGCTAAGAATACGTGATTTACAGTGGGCTCGGCATTAAACTCTGGTCATGAACACGACTAATACACCACCTGTCCATCCTGTTGCGCCAACTCACGATGCTGATTCTGCTGAGGTGCTGGGTGAATCCGCTGCCTACCCACCAGCCGCGGTCAAAAGCAAAGTGCTGGCGGGTCTTTTGTCCTTTTACGGGGGTTGGTTTGGCGCCCACTGGTATTACTTGGGGCGCCCTCGCCCTTGGTTATTGACAGTTTTGGCGGTGGTAATGTTTGCCATTGCCTTTCAATCAGACGTTTGGTGGGACAGCCCAGCGATTTTTGTGGTGTTCATTCCAGCTGTGGCGGGGTTTATTGAAGCCATCGTCTTGTGTTTGAGGTCCGACGAAAAGTTTGATGCGCGTTACAACCCCGGCTACAAACGTGTCGGGCACACCGGCTGGGGCCCAATCTTGGTTGCCATATCAGGGCTGTTGCTTGGTACCGTCATGATGTTGTTCGGGATTGCTCACGTGGTGTTACACATCTGGACCCGCATGGGATTATTAGACGGTCTAAATTTCTAGCGCATCCCCGCACTCATCAGGTCTTCAATGGCTGCGCGTTCAACGGGCGCACCACGGGTCATGAGTTCGCAGCCCTGATCGGTGACGAGCGCATCATCTTCAATCCGTATACCAATATTCCAAAACTTTTCTGGGACTTGATCGCTCGGCCGGATATAGAGGCCAGGTTCAACGGTCAGCACCATGCCAGGCTCTAAAGGCCGCCAATCAGGCTCTTCGCCATCGAGTTCGGTCAATCGATAAGGGCCCACATCATGCACATCAAGCCCCAACCAATGACCGGTTCGGTGCATATAAAAAGGGTGATAGCTTCGGGTCTCGATGGCCTCAGACAACGAGCCCTTCAAAATTCCCTCATCAATCAATCCTTGGCACAGCACGCTGACCGCGGCCTCGTGGCCGGCGTTAAACGACGCGCCGGGTCGGGTTAGGCTAACGGCCGCTGTTTGCGCGGCTAAGACGATATCGTAGAGTGCGGCCTGTGGCCCGGAGAAGCGACCATTGGCCGGGAAAGTGCGGGTGATGTCAGAGGCGTAACCGTGTAACTCACAACCCGCGTCAATCAAGATCAAGTCACCGTCTTTGATCACGCTGTGGCCAGCCCGGTGATGTAAGACGCAGGCATTAGCGCCTGTGGCCACGATGGTTTCGTAGGCCGTGTCTTGTGCGCCGCCTTGCAGAAAGACGCGCAAGAGCTCAGCCTCAAGCGATCGCTCGGCTTGCCCAGGTTTCACCTGACGCATGGCCTCGCAATGGCCTTGTGCAGCAATGTGGGCGGCTTGTCGCATGATGGCTTGTTCGTGGCTGTCCTTGATGAGGCGCTGGCGACTTAGCAGTGGCGTCAGGTCGATCCAGCGGTTAGGTACCTCACGCATGCCGCGTGACTGTTGTCTTGCGGTGGTGATCCAACGCTGCAGTTGCATGGGTAAATCAGCAACCGCTGCGCGATGCAAGGGCGCAAAAACGGCGGGTGCACCCACCAGCGCTTTGGGCACCCAGTCTGAAAGGGTATCGATCGGGTGAGCCTGATCAAAACCAAAGGCAACGAGCGCAGCCTCTGGGCCCCAGCGCACCCCATCCCAGATCTCGGTATCTGGGTCTTTGGGTTGACAAAATAAGATGCTTTCGCTTGTTCCGTCAGCGCGGGCCACCATGACCAACCAGGCCGTTGGCTCAGTAAAGCCTGTTAGGTAGTAAAACTGGCTATCAAAGCGAAAGGGGTGGGGGTTGGTGGCATTGCGTAAACTCGGCTCGCCAGTCGGTATGACCGTGACGCCACCGCCCTGATCATGCATCCATTGCAGCACGCGCGTGCGTCGCGCCTGGTAGACGTGAACATCGTGGACGGGGGAAACTAGGCTCATGGCTTGGGTCACTACCTAATGTTTAAAACAGTGATACTACAATTGGTAACCGATATGTATTGGCACAGTTGAGATTCTAAAGGGTTGTTGGCATGGATCTGTTGAGTTGGTTGGTCCCTTGGGAGTTTTCTCCGGCGCTGTTGCTGTGTTTCGCGGTGGGCATCTACCTCTTCGTGCGCGGGCAGCGGGTCCACCGCGTTAGCATCGCGCGTAAGGTTTTCTTCTGGACAGACATAGTGCTGCTGTACTTGTCCATGCACACTTTGCTGGACTACTACGCTGAACGTATGTTCTTCATGCACCGGATTCAGCATTTGGTGCTGCATCACCTGGGCCCCTTGGTTTTAATGGCAGCCTACCCGGGTTCTGTCATGCGCGCTGGCCTGCCACTGACCTGGCGATCGGCATTGCGTCGCTTTAACCAAACGGTACCTGGGCGAGCGCTGATCGCGACATTGACCAACCCCATTTTTGTACCGGCACTTTTTGTGTTTTTGGTCATTATTTGGCTGATCCCTTCCGTTCAGTTTTATTCCATGCTCGATTGGCGCTTATATCGGGTCATGAACTGGTCGGTTGTTATCAGTGGGTTCATGTATTGGAATTTGATTCTTGATCGTCGCCCCTCTCCACCCGCGGCCATGTCGCCGGGTGGCCGAGTGATTTCGCCTATTGTCACCATGGCTCCTCAAATGGTGGCTGGCGCTGTGATCGCCTTCACTGAAAAAGACTTGTATCCCTTGTTTGACTTGTGTGGGCGAGCCATCCCGATGGAGGCCGTCACCGATCAAGCCATTGGTGGTTTGACGATGTGGATTCCAGCCGCCTTGACTGAAGTTGTGGGTTTGTTGGTGGCGCTTAAAACCGTGATGCGGCTGTCGGCCAAAGGGCGATGGGGTAACGGCTTGACACTTGCGACGCGTCAAGCGCTAGAGGCGCAAGAGGCGAAGACTAAAAAAGAAGCCCATGACAAGCAAAGCGAGCAAGGCGTCTTGGGTGCAACACAGACATTGGAAACAGCCGCACCGCCTAAGACTTCAGTCCCACACAAAGCCCCGAGTTAAGTGCATTGAGCACCCGACCTTTTGCAGGATCTGGTGCTAGTGTTCAAAAATAAAGTTATGGCTTTAAATTGTGATACTTGCGGCCAATGGCCACAGTGGCCGCAAACATGCCGGCTTTGCTGCCGCAGTCGTAGCGAATGCCTTCGTAGCGGTGAGCAAACACGGGCTTTTCGTTTAAGAGTGAGGCGATACCGTCGGTGAGTTGGATTTCGCCGCCTGAGCCGGCTTGGGTGCGGCGCAAGTGCGCAAAAATTCGTGGATCAAGGACGTAGCGTCCGACCACGGCCAATGTTGAGGGTGCGTCTGAGGGGTTGGGTTTTTCAACAATGCCGTTCACCCGTTCGGTGACGTCGTCGATTCGGTCGCTTGAAACAATGCCGTATTTGTTGGTGTCTTGGCGTGGCACGGTTTCTACCCCCAAAATACTGCCCTGGTGGGTGAGTGCGGCATCAATCAACTGACTAAGCACCGGCTGGTCGGCATCGATCAGGTCGTCAGCCAGTAGCACTGCAAACGGCTCATCACCGACAATGGGCGCTGCGGTCAAGACCGCATGGCCAAGCCCTAAAGGAGCGGACTGACGGATGTAGATACAATTGACGTGGTTCGGTAAGATGTCTTTTACAAGGGAAAGCAAGGCATGTTTGCCTTTGCGCTCGAGTTCAAGTTCGAGCTCGGGTGCAACATCAAAATGATCCTCAATCGAACGTTTGCTGCGTCCAGTCACAAAGATGAGGTCCGTCACACCGGCTGCCACTGCTTCTTCGACAGCATATTGAATCAAGGGCTTATCCACGACGGGCAGCATTTCTTTGGGCATGGCCTTGGTAGCCGGTAAAAACCGAGTACCCAAACCGGCAACAGGGAAGACCGCTTTTCTGACGGGACGCATAATATTTCCAGGAACTCTGATGAAGAGCCACTATCATAAGGCAATGCGACCGCAAAAAAGTATTCATCGAAACCTTTGTGCCATAACGCTAGTGACTGTAGCGTTGGGTTCTTGTTATGTGTCGCCGGTGCTCGCCCAACCCTCAGGTTTGCCCTCGATTGGTGCGGTTTCTTCTTCGGAGCTCTCCCCCGTATGGGAGCAACGTCTAGGCGACTCAATTATTGCGCAAGGCCGTCGCGACCCGACGTTTGTGCATGATGCTGCGCTGAATCAATATCTCAATGACATGGGTCATCGCTTGGCGCAAAACGTCCAAGGGAGCACACCGCGTATCGAGGTGTTCGGTGTGCGCGATTCGGCCTTTAACGCCTTTGCCATGCCAGGTGGTTACATTGGCATCAACACAGGCTTGATTGTCCAGTCTGATTCAGAGTCTGAATTAGCGGGCGTGATGGCGCACGAAATCGCACACGTCTCGCAGCGCCATATTGCGCGCGGCCTGACACAAAGTCAGCAAAGCAACACCATAGCCATGGCCAGTGTGGCCGCCTCTCTTTTGGCGGCACTCGTGGGTGGTATTGATCTGGCTGCGGGGATCTCTGCCTTTGGTCAGGCCGCGGCCATTGATCAACAATTGGGCTTCTCACGGTCAGCCGAGCGTGAGGCTGATCGAGTGGGGTTTCAAATGCTCAACCAATCAGGCTACGACCCCAAGGGCTTACAAGACATGTTTGCCAAGCTGATGCAGGCCTCGCAAATGAGTGTCAGCCGGGCAGGGACCAGTTATCTGAGCACACACCCATTGAGCATAGACCGCATGACTGACATGCAAAACCGCACGCAGCTCACGAGCCGTTCGCGTGTCCCAAACTCTGATGCTTTTTGGTATATGCGTGCCAAATCAATGATTCTCCAAGCCACTTCACGTCAAGCACTGACGCGGGTTGTGGATCGGCTGCAAAATGATGGTCAACAGTTAAAGGGGGCGCCGCGCTCGGCAGCCTGGCTGGCACTGGCTGAGCTGGCCATGCAAAGGGGTCAGTTCGAAGATGCACAGCGCTTTTTTGGTTATGCCAAGCAAGGCGTGCCGAATAGCCCTTACTTGGCACGTTTAGGTGGTGCACTCGCGTTGGCGCAAGGCCAGCATAGTCAGGCCTTATCATTGGCTGATCAGGCCTTGTCGCGTTGGCCCAACCAGCGATCGTTGGTAGAGTTAAAAGCCCAAGCCCTTGAAAAGTTGGGTCGATATGCGCAAGCCGCCAGGTTCTTGGATCCCTACACAAAAAAGTGGCCGACCGAAGCGCCGCGTCTTTTTGAAATGATGGCCAAAAACTTGATGGCTGCCAACCAACCGATTGCTGCGCGCGTGGCGATGGCTGATTACTATGTCATCACGGGTGCCTTTCCCGCAGCCATGGCACAGTTACAACAAGCCCGTGAGCTAAGCGACAATTTCCATGAGAAATCCAGACTCGATGTGGCCATCCGTGCTTTGTCCAAACGCATGGATGAAGAGCGTGAAGTGCTCGAGCGTTTCAATGGATAGAGGCTAAAGCACTCTACAACGGCCTATGCTGACTACTGAATAGACTGAAAAAAACGAGCCAGTTGGGCGGGCAGCCAGTTCAAATGCCCGGGAAATCCACCAGTCGTAAACCCCACATGCCCGCCTTGGGCCGGTTGGTGCAGTGTGACGCTGGCGCTGGCATCTTGAGTGCCGGGCAATGATGGCTCGGGAATGAAGGGGTCATTGCGTGAATTGATCACCAAAGTTGGTAGCGTGATGTAACGCAGCCATGGCTTGCTGGATGCTTTTTCCCAATATTCCTGAGCGTCTTTGAAACCATGCATGGGGGCGGTGTACACATCATCAAAATCGCGTAGCGTTTTGGCGCGACTTAGTCGGGTAACATCGATGGCGCCTGGAAAGCGAGTGGCTTTTTCCATGGTTTTTGGGCGCATGGTGCGCAAAAAGTGACGGGTATACAGCTGACGACATGCCCAGTCTTGGCTTAGCTTATTGCCTGCGGCCACAAGATCGACGGGCGCCGAGACGCTCACCGCGGCTTGCAGCTTCGGGTTTTGTCCGGGGTGCTCGCCCAAGTACTTCAACAACGCATTGCCTCCCAGTGATACGCCCGCTATATGCCATTTGGCAAGCGGTGATCGTTCAAGGGTCGCTCGCAGAATAAACCCCACCTCATCGCTATCACCTGAGTAATAGGCGCGCGCCAGGCGATTTGGCACGCCCGAGCAACCTCGGAAATGAGCCAATACCACCAGCCATCCGCGGGCACGGAAATACTGCATGATGGATTGTGCGTAGCGACTGCTGCTACTGCCCTCAAGCCCGTGCAGCAATACTAGGGCTGGTGTGTCACCCATGCCAGCGATGATTTGGCGGTCGTCGTCATTGATCCAACGAACCGCAGCCGAGCGTCGCGGTAGTCCCTCGGTTTGGATGGGTTTGTTGCTTGGGCTGGTGACAATGCCAGGCGCGCTCCAATCGAAATCCAGAAAATCGCCATCTGGCGTGTCAATTCGTTCGCGCACAAAACGAACCCGATTGGTTGGGGCGAACAAAGCCCCATAAAGGGTCTGTAGATGGCCGCCTGGTAACCAACGGGGGCTTGGGCAGGGCGAAGAGTCAATTAAGGCCGTCAAGGCGGTGTTCCTGCTCTAGTGTAGGGTGCCGGGGGTGTCGTGCAGGTCGATTGCGCTGGCTTGCTGAGGAGCTGCTGAGGCATGGTGAAGAACCATCTTCCAACCATTGGGGCCTTTGTGAAACACATTTGTGGCATAGCAATAAGCATACTCATCGCCTTTGGGCCCCTGCGCGCTGATTTGTTCAACAAGTGTGTGCGTTGCACCCACCATGGTTTGAAGTTCGATGCCTTTGGATATCTGAATATATAGAGCGCCGTGCCTCAGGATTTGTTCCCAAGATTCACGCACCGCTAAATGACCGATGAGGCGCAACCCGCCAGGGTGCACGCAAACAATTTCCTCATCATCGGCCCAGACTTGCATCAGCTGACCCACATCGCCGCGAGCCAATGCCTCGTAAAAGGCAAACTCAGCTTCTTGAGCGCTAGCAAACATCGGTGCGATTAATGACCATGACCAGGGACGACCGTACCAGGGGCCAAGGTGTAGACCGTCGAGCAGTACGGACACTTCACTGTTCCTGTCTGTGCAATGTCTAGAAAGGCTCGTGGGTGCATGCTCCAAAGCGGCGCTTTGTCGCTAGGGCAATGTAGTGGCAGGTCTTGCGCTGTCACTGTCACGGCTTGTGAGGTCAGGTTAGACCCCTCGGGTGTGGGCGGTACGTTGTTGCCAGAAACAGACTGATTCATGCCGCATATTCCGTATTTAAAAAATGTCTTGTCAATTGTACCAAGGGGGACACTACAATCTTATTAAATATTCTTCAGTGCGTTCGACGCGCACATAAGTGCCCAGGAAGTGCTGTGTCTGATTCACCCAATCTTAGTTTGCAAGCCGAAAGAAAAAAAGCCATACGTGAAGGCCTGATGGCTGTCAGGCCTGCGCTAGTGGCGACGTTCACTTGGGGATTGGTCACGGGAGTGGCGATGGTGAAGTCCGGCCTAACCGAGAACGCAGCCATTGCCATGACGCTTTTGGTGTACGCCGGCTCGGCTCAACTCACGTCTTTGCCGCTCATTGCCTCAGGTGCCCCGCTTTGGCTTATTTTTGCAGCCGGATTGATTGTGAACCTGCGATTCTTGATTTTCAGTGCTGCGCTTCAGCCTTACTTTAGGGACTTGCCTTGGTTTAAACGCTTTTCCTATGGTTACTTCACCACCGACATGTCGTTTGTGTTGTTCATGCCGCGCTTCGGGGATGCCACCCAAAAAGGCACGTACTATCAACGGTGGTTTTTCTTATCCACCATCACGCCCGGATGGCTCGCTTGGCAGAGCTCTTCTTTGCTTGGCATTATGCTTGGCACATTTGTACCCACATCATGGGCGCTCGATTTTGCAGCCGTTCTCGCTTTGATGGCCATCACCATTCCTTTGGCCAATAGTCGGCCGATGTTAGTGGCCATGTTGGCCGCAGGTGTGACTGCTTGGGTGGCGCAGCCTTTGCCATTGCGTCTAGGCCTCTTAGCGGCAGTGGTGGTCGGCATTGTGGCGGGTATTTGGGCAGAAAAATCGTTTAAGAAGGCCAGGCCCTAATGCCCATCGATCTGTTGCAGCCAGACGAATGGTACATATTGGGTGCGATTGCCTTGCTGGTGCTTTGTACGCTTCTGACGCGCACCACCTTCCACCTCTTTGGTCATCGCATCCCACTGGGTGATGGTGTACGCCGGGCCTTGCGTTACGCGCCAGCTGCGGCCTTGACGGCCATTGTCGTGCCGGCCTTGCTGCCTTGGTCAGCGCAAGGCTTTACCGCAACCATCGATGAAAAAATAGTGGCCGCACTCGTGGCTATCTGGATTTATCAGCGCACGCGCAATAACTTGGCAATGATCGTCGGTGGCATGGCCGTGTTTTGGGTGATACGGGCCATTTTTGGGTAGTTTAGGTAAAAACACCACGGGAACGGTGGTAAACCGTCAGTCCTTACTGTAGTTGCAGTACACTTTGGTCTGATTCTTTAGTCTATATCGATGACACCTACACAAAGCACACCCGAAAACACTGGTGCACATGACAGTGCAGTTCCAGAAGCCGCCGAAATCCAGGCCCTGCCATCTTTTGAGACCCTCGGTTTGCATGAAGCAATCCTAAGAGCGGTTAAAGACACCGGATACACCACCGCCACACCGATTCAAGCTCAGGCCCTGCCCGTCGCCATGGCAGGACAGGATGTGATGGGTGCTGCGCAGACGGGAACCGGTAAAACAGCCGCCTTCACGCTACCCATTCTTCACCGTTTGATGCCTTTTGCCAGCGCCAGTGCGTCGCCAGCGCGTCATCCCGTGAGAGCTTTGATACTGACGCCCACCCGAGAGCTTGCTGATCAGGTCTATGAAAGTGTGGCGCGCTACGGCAAGCACACGCCGTTGCGCTCGACTGTGGTTTTTGGGGGTGTGGATATCGCCGCACAAAAAGTGGCGCTGCGCAACGGTTGTGAAGTCCTGATTGCAACACCGGGTCGCTTGCTAGATCACCTGACACAAAAAACGGTCAATTTGTCGCAAGTAGGGATTTTGGTGCTTGACGAGGCCGATCGCATGCTCGACATGGGATTTTTGCCCGATCTCGATCGAATCATTCGTTCGCTGCCTGAGGGCCGGCAAACATTGTTATTTTCTGCCACATTCAGTAACGACATCCGTAAGCTTGCCCGCACCTATATGAAGCACCCCGTTGAGCTTGAAGTTGCTCAGCGTAACGCCACGGCTGACACGGTTACCCAGATCGCTTATCCCGCCCAAGGCGATGAAAAGCGTGCTGCCGTGGTGCATTTGGTGAAGTCGCGCAAATTAAATCAAGTGATTGTGTTTTCAAACACAAAAATTGGTACGGCTAGGCTGGCGCGCCAACTTGAAAAAGATGGCATTCGCGCTGAGTCAATCCATGGTGATAAGACTCAAGCCGAACGCATGAAGGCACTTGAGGCTTTCAAAGCCGGTGAGCTCGAAGTGCTGGTGGCCACTGATGTGGCCGCACGCGGCTTGGACGTGGCTGGTATTCCTTGTGTCATCAATTACGACTTGCCATATAACGCCGAAGATTATGTTCACCGCATAGGGCGTACCGGCCGCGCTGGTGCGTCGGGCGACGCCATTTCGTTGTTTGCGCCAAATGAAGAAAAGTTACTGATCGAAATCGAGAAGCTAACGCGTCAAACAATGGAACGCGGCACGCTCGATCTGCCCCGGCCAGAAGGCGCACGTCGTTCCAGTCACAGCGCTGGCGAGAGTGCAGCAGGCGCAACGTCGCGAGCCCCGGCTCGTTTTGCCGACAATGCTTCAACTGGCATAGCCGCAGCCGCTAACAGCCGTAGTAGCAGCCGTCGGCCACCATCCGGTCGGTCAAAGCCGCCGGTTGACGAGTTTTTCCTTAAGCCATACGAGCCCTCACCAACGGCATCAACCAGTCGTGCCCAACCCAGCAATCCGATCAAAGACAAAAACAAGCCCGCTATTGGTTTGTTGCTCGGTGCCCGCAAGCCACCCACCTCAGAGAGCAATCAGTCTTAGGTTTATCCGGCCAGAGACAGCAAGCGCTTTCGGACGTCGGGCAGTTGGGTGCTGACAGGTGTGGGGTTTTGCTCTTTCGCCAATGTTTCGAGTAAGCGTTCAAGCTGGTTGATGTGCGGCAACATGGTTCCAAAAAACTGCACTTGATTGCTGGCTTCAATCAAAATCGTTGGGAAGTCTTCCACGTCCTCTTCGCCGAGCAGCTCGGGATAGTCTTCGATGTCAGCCCACACAAAAATCGTGTCCTCCAACGTCTCAGCGAGTGCGGCCAGTTTGGTTCGGTAAATACCGCAGGTGTCGCACCAGGCTGCGCAGAAGCACACCACCAGAGGCTGTTCAGTTAAGAGCCGCTCTTTGAGTTGATTGCAGTCGGGCAATAAAAGGGTCATGGGTGTTATACCGTCATTAGTTTGTCTATCATAGCGATGTTTACCACTGAAGCGAATAGTCTCTTCCCCATGATCGCCACACCAAACCAGCCGCACGCCAATCATGTCTCTACGCTTAGCCGCGATATTGGGTTGGCGTTTTGGCGGGCACTCAAATCGCAGTGCCATCCACGGATGATTTTTGCGTTGTTTTTACCGGTCATGGTCACGATTGTGCTGGGCATTGTTTTGTTGTGGTTTGGTTGGACACCATTGACTGATTGGTTGTCCTTGCAGCTCACTGAGTCTGCGGTACCCGGTGCCATAGAGCCCTTAATTAGCACCACTGCTTTTTTGGCGCTGAAAGCGTGGTTGATTCCGATAGCGGCTTTCATTATTTTGATGCCGGTGGTGGGTATTGTGGGATTGGCTGTGGCTGCCATTTGGGTCATGCCCATGGTTTTGGCGCACGTTGGGCGGCGCGACTATCCCGATGTCACCCCAGAGGGTCGTCACGTCGTGTTACTCAGTGTCTGGAATGCCGTCTGGGTCAGCGTGTTTTTTTTGTTTGGCTGGCTCATCACTTTGCCGTTGTGGTTGATTCCCCCTTTGGGTCTGGTTCTGTCATTGTTTTGGTGGTCGTTTGCTTTCTCCCGAATGATGCGAGTCGACGCGTTGGTCGACCATGCCAGCCCGTTAGAGCGCAAGGTGCTGTGGCGTGACCGTAACGGTGGATTTTGGTTGTTGGGATTGGCTTGTGCGGTGTTGAATTTATTTCCACCGGCATGGGTTTTTTTACCCGTCTTTTCTGGTTTGGTTTTTTCTCATTATGGTTTTGAGGCTTTGCGTCAGCTACGGCAAGCGCCCCAACCACCTTTGGACTCGGCCGTCATGCCTGAGGCCATTTCTAACCGTTAAATCGACAAGGTAAAGCAAATGTCAGACAAAATTTCTGCAGTCGAAATGGCGCCTGCGCGATTTGGCATGATCATCGTTGGCGATGAAATATTGTCAGGGCGTCGGCAAGACAAGCACTTTCCCCATATGCTTGAATTGCTGTCAGCGCGTGGATTAAGCTTGTCTTGGTTGCGCGTGTTGCCCGATGATCGCGCACTCTTGACGCAAGCCTTGCGTGAATCGTTTGCCAGCCAAGAGATTGTTTTTTGTTGCGGTGGCATTGGTGCCACGCCAGATGACCATACCCGGCAAGCGGCTGCCGCGGCCTTGGATTTGCCGCTTGCGCTGCACCCCGAAGCCGAGCGTGAGATCACGTTGCGATGTGCTGAGATGGCCGCCACTGGTCAAGGCAGCGCTGACATGGCCCTGCCAGAAAACCAGCGCCGCTTGCAGATGGGCACATTTCCAGTGGGCGCTGAGATCGTGCCTAACCCATACAACCGAATACCTGGGTTTCATATCAATCGACACACCTTCGTGCCTGGCTTTCCTGTCATGGCTTGGCCCATGTTAGCCTGGACGCTAGACAATCGATATGCCGAGTTGCATCACCCCGTGATGCAAGATGAGCAATCGTTCATTGCCTTCGATATTCCTGAGTCACGCATCACACCAACGCTTGAAGAAATCGAGCAGCGTTGGCCCAAGGTCAAGGCCTTTAGCCTGCCATCAATGGGTGAGGACCGTCGAGCCCGTCACATTGAGCTCGGTGTCAAAGGTCCCAACGAATACTTACCTGATGCCGTGGCGTTTTTGCGTCAAGAGGCCCAAGCCCTTGGGGCGACCCTTGAGCCAACCATATCGCGCGCGGGCAACCCTGTGAGTTGACGGACTGGTTTTTGTTGGGTTCGTGAAAGCCTTGTCTTTTTGGTTGGCATTTCATATTATGATTGGGTTTTGTTGCGGTGCCGCAATTGCCATTCTTTTGGTTTGCGTCGCCTGTCGGGATCCCAGACATGCCAAGAATAAAATCGCCAACGACACCAGCACTAGGTTTTGCGGTTGCAGCCAGTCCTGAGAGCCATGCCAGCGGCATGGCTATTCAAGTCATTGATCGGGCCACGCGCCTTTTAGACGCATTGGCAAGTGAGTCTGACCCTGTCACGCTCAAGTCCTTGGCACAAACAACTCAATTGCATCCATCAACGGCGCATCGCATTTTGAATGACTTGGTCTTGGCTCGTTACGTGGAACGTGTGGACAGTGGTCTTTACCAGCTCGGCATGCGTTTGCTTGAGCTCGGTTCGTTGGTGAGGGGACGTCTAAACGTTAGAGAGGCTGCCGTGGACGCCATGCAAGCGTTGCACAAGCTCACGGGACAGACGGTTAACTTGTCGATTCAACAAGGCGACGAGATTGTTTATGTCGACCGGGCTTGGAGTGAACGCTCGGGCATGCAAGTGGTGCGCGCCATTGGCGGGCGAGCGCCGCTGCACCTGACATCCACAGGTAAGTTATTTTTGGCTGCTGCTGACCCACGGCATGTCCGTGCGTATGCCACTCGCACCGGTTTAGCTGGTAACACCCGTAATAGCCTGACGGCATTTGATGCCTTAGAGCGTGAATTGGCCCTGATACGTCGCCATGGTTACGCTCGCGACAATGAGGAGTTGGAACTCGGTGTGCGGTGTATAGCGGCAGGCATTCACGATGACACAGGCCGGTTGGTGGCGGGCTTATCCATTTCCGCGCCTGCTGAGCGCTTGCAAGATGGCTGGGTTCAGCGCTTGGTTGAAACAGCCCAAACCATCTCCGAGGCATTGGGCTTTGAGCCGGGTCGCTCGGGACATTAAGTGTGCATGGTGGCAAATTGAGACATTATTCCAACTTATTTGTGCAACGCACAAAAAAATATTGACACGTCAATTTTAAAGGCTAAAATATAAATTGTGCAGTGCAACATTTTGTGCCAATTGAATAAGCAGTTTGACCTGACAACCGGAGATTACAAATGAATCAGCTACCCAAAGAAATGCTCGAATCACAAAAAGCAACCCTCGAGGCCATGATGGCGTTCCAAGGCACCGTGTTCGGTGGTTTTGAAAAGCTCGTTGACTTGAACTTGAAAGTCATGAAAGCCACGATGGACGAAGCCTCACAAAAGACTCAAGAAGCCATGGGCATCAAAGATGCGCAAGAAGCTGTTGCCATGACATCTGGCTTGATCCAGCCGTCGGCTGACAAAGCTGCTGCTTACAGTAAGCATGTTTATGACATCGTGTCAGGCGTTCAGGCTGACTTGGCCAAGTTGGCTGAGGGTAAAGTCGCTGAAGGTCAGAAACAATTGCACGCTGCTGTTGAGCAGATGACACGCAATGCACCGACTGGTTCTGAAGGCACCATCTCGATGATCAAATCGTCATTGGCCCAAGCAACAGCGGCTTATGACAGCATGAACAAAGCTGCCAAGCAGGCCGCTGAAGTTGCTGAGAAGAATTTGAATGCCGCCACCAGCGCGACATTCAAAGCCGCCAGTGATGCCGCAAGCAATGCGACTAAGACAGCCGGTCGTGCCCGCCGTACCACTGCCTAAGATTGGATCAGGTTCAAATCAAGCGCCAGTCATTGAGCTGGTTGATTGTTTGAATTAAAGTTAAAAGCCCCGTTGATGTTTAACGGGGCTTTTTGTTGGTGTGCGACTGCTTAATGGTTTTGCAGGGCAGCGATGGCTTTCACCGCTTCGGGAATAAGCCCTGGGCCTCGGTAAATCAATCCTGTGTAGATCTGTACCGCGTTGGCACCGGCCTGTATTTTTTCAGCGGCTTGCTGGCCATTGACAACGCCACCCACGCCGATGATCGGGAAAGTGGCCCCCAAAAGCGCACGCAATTGCCGGATCACGAGCAACGACTTTTCATGCACGGGTGTGCCTGACAGACCGCCCGCTTCTTGGGCGTGTGGCTGGCCCTCAACGCCTTGGCGGGAAATGGTGGTGTTGGTGGCGATCACACCATCAATGGCATGTTTGACAAGTGCTTGGGCAATGGCTTGAAGCTGATCAGAATCCACATCTGGGGCGATTTTAACGGTTAAGGGCACCGCCTTTTTGTGTTGTTCTGCGAGCACTTTGCGGCGTGCATTGAGCGCCCCAAGTAGCGCGTCTAAAGCTTCACTGCTTTGCAAGTCTCGTAAGCTCTTGGTGTTTGGCGATGAAATATTGATGGTGATGTAATCGGCGTGCGGATAAACGCCATCTAAGCCGATCAAGTAGTCGTCTGCGGCATTTTCAATGGGGGTGTCGGCGTTCTTGCCAATGTTTAAGCCCAGAATGCCGCCATTACGCCGATATTCACTGCGTGCCACATTACGAAGAAACTGGGTCAAGCCGTGGTTGTTAAAACCCAAGCGATTGATGAGGGCTTCTGACTCAGGCAGACGAAACATACGAGGCTTGGGATTGCCGGGTTGGGGCCTCGGTGTGACAGTACCTACCTCAATGAAGCCAAATCCTAAGTTACCGAGTGCATCAATGTGCGCGCCATCTTTGTCTAAGCCCGCGGCCAGGCCAACGGGATTCTTTAAAGACAGCCCCATCAAAACAGTCGGTGCTAAGGGCAACTGATGAGACAAAGCGCGTGTAATGCGGCAGTCATAGGCCTTTTGCAGGGCGCTCATGGTCGCCTCGTGAGCGGCCTCCGGTTCCATCGCAAAAAGCGCGCGACGCACGAGGGGGTAGGCGGTAAAAATCGCGCTCATGGTGTCTTTTTAATTGGCAAGGTGGTTTTGTGTTTGTGCTTGGAAGTTGGCGAGCGCTGACTCGTCTAGCCATCGACCATTTAAGCGAAACTCGCTGGGTTTGAACTTGTCTTTATAGGCCATTTTGGGGCTTTCTTTGATCCAATAACCCAAATAAAGCCAAGCCAAGTTCATGTTTTGGCACTGTTTGATCTGCCAGAGAATGCCGTATGTTCCCAAACTGCCACTGATTGAGGGTTCATAAAACGTGTAAACCGACGACAGCCCAGTCTCAAGAATATCAACAATCGACACCATCTGAAGCTGTCCATTCTCATCACGAAACTCAACCAAGCGAGAGTTCACTCGACTGGCTAACAAGAACTGACTGTATTGAGAACGACTGTCCTCATCCATGCCTCCGCCTGGATGGCGCGATTGTTGATAGCGGCTATAGAGATCGAAGTGCTCAGCAGACCAAGCCAGCTCTGTCACGAAGGCGCGCAAGTGGCCGTGTTTTTTGGCGGCTCGACGTTGACTTCGGCTCGCCACAAAGCGTGAGCAGTCAACGCGCACGGGGATGCAGGCTCGGCAATGATCGCACTGCGGTCGATAGGTAAATAGGCCACTGCGGCGAAACCCTTCTTCAACCAACCCCGAGTAAGCCTCAGCTTGCACCAAATGTCCTGGTGCGGCAACTTGCGAGCGCGCCTGCTGTTGCGGCAAATAGCTGCAACGGTAAGAGGCGGTGGCGTAGAACTGAATCGCCGAGAAAGGGAGTTCTTGGAGTTGGCTCATGACAAATTATCGTAACCGATCGGTTGGCCAAGGTGTGCATACTTAGTGACAACGTGATGGTCTTGTTCGATTTGTCCCGAAGCGGTCAAGCGACCTCGGGGCCACGGCAAGGCTTGTTCAGCGACTGCTCGCCTGACATGGGTCAAAAATGACGTTCGCTTGATTTCATGGGCGCCAAGGCGCGCCAAATGATCGGTTTGCATTTGGCAGTCAATAAGGCTCACGCCATTTGCTTTTAAAAAGCGCACCAAGTAAACCATGGCAATTTTAGAAGTATCAGGGCAGCGGCTAAACATCGACTCACCAAAAAACATACGCCCCAAGCAAACACCGTAAAGGCCGCCCACCAACGTTTGGTTAGACCAGACCTCAATACTGTGTACTGCACCCAAGCGATGCCATTGGCGATAAGCTTGTTGCATCACATCGGTGATCCAAGTGTCTTGTGCGGCATCCGTACCGCGCTGCGCACAGCCTTTCAGGACTGCATCAAAGGCGAGATCGGTGGTGATGGTGATAGTGGGTTGCAATGCGCTTGTTTGGGTGCGCTCGATTTGGCGCAGTCTTTTTTTTAACGAATGCGACAAATGAAGCTCATCGGTATAGAGCACCATCCGGGGATCAGGACTCCACCAAAGTACCGGCTGACCGTCACTAAACCAGGGAAAGATGCCCTTGCGGTAAGCCTCGTCGAGACGGTCTGTACTGAGGTCTAGGCCCGCGGCCACCAAGCCTGGTGGGTCTGTTAAAGCCGTAGACGCATCGGGTAGTGGCTCGTCTGCTTTGATCCAGCGCAGCGCCTCGTTCATGGCATTGGTTGCAGCCGACTTTTAACGGCTGGGCTCAAGTGAATAATAGCGAGTGTCGAATTGACCGGTTTTGACATCGTTTAGGTAATGTTTGAGCGTAGAACTGACCGAGCGAAACGACAAGTTTTCCCAGGGTATTTCATCAAAACCGTAGTATTTTGCCTCAAGGCTTTCGGGTCCAGGATCAACATTACCGTTGCTGGCGCTGGCTAAGAAGTACACGTGTATCTGATCAACCATTGGAATATCGATGACGGTGTAAAGCTTGCCCAAAGCCACTTCGACACCCGCCTCTTCGCAGGTTTCACGCAAAGCACCTTCGCCAGTGGTTTCAGCCAGCTCCATAAAGCCCGCAGGTAGTGTCCAAGTGTTGGCACGCGGTTCTATGGCGCGCAAGCACAACAGTATTTTATCTTCCCAGACTGGCAGTGTGCCCACCACTAGGCGAGGGTTTTGATAGTTGATGGCCCCGCAGTGTTCACACAAATCGCGTTCACGGTTATCACCCGGCGGCACACGACGGGTGATGGGTGTGCCACACTGGCCGCAATAGTTGCTCGAGCGCGGGGCGGGAAAATAGAAATCTGGGCTTTTATCCATGGTGCCTTATTCTAGACCAAGGCTGATGGCGTGTGATTAGATTACTGGGGCTTGTGGGTTGGCAATGAATCCCAAGCGTGTGGCGGCGGTTTGACCGTCTTTGAGTCGCTCGAGCTTGACCGGTTGCGCACAAGCACTGAAGTGGCCTGTCGGGTCGTGGATGGTGGTAACGGTTTGGCTTGAGTACGACCACCAATCCAAGAGCGAAGTGCCTTGAGTGGTGAATAATGTGTCAACCAATCGTGCCAAGTCTTTGTCCACGATTTGACCGGCGCCGGTGGCTGACTGAATAAATAAGTGACCGTCATCGTCAATCAACCAAAAATCGATTTTTTCAATCAGATGGCCGTTGTGGCTATGTAACAGGCCGCTGGCATCATCAACGGCGATCACCAAAGGTGCTGCGTCAATTCGCACAAAAACACGTTGAGGGCCGTTCTGAAAAAACCAGCGACCCTCTGTGTCGTGGTTGTAATTGCGGTCAATAAAGCGCAAGATTTGTTTGTTTTCTATGGACTCGCCGGCACCACCCAAGATCGCTTGTCCATCGGGGTGAAGACGCCATTGGCCGCGAGCTGAAAGCGACAACCAGCCGTAAACGGCTGGTACATCAGGCCAGCGCGCAAGCGCGTCTAAAACGGTTTTATCCATGCTGGGTATGGCCAGCGGGCAGCAGTTTTTTATAAAAAAACCACCAAAGACTCGCCAACTGAAAAACCAGTAAAACGGCAAATGACAGCCAAAGGCCGGTTTCTCGGTCTGATCCCAGCCCAATAAAACCGTCAGCCAACAGTCCCACGCCCCACTGAACGGCAAAGGCGCCGGTGAACATGACCAGATTAAAGGTGGTCAGCACACGCCCGGCAATGGCCTTGGGAAACATCAAAGCCGTTTGGGTTTGCATCAAAATAACAGCGGGTACGCCAGGCGCCAAAATCAACCAAGCCCACCAAGCCGAATCGGTACGCCAAAGCAAAATCAACGCCATGCAAGACACAAACCAAATAAATCCAAACCGTGTTTGCCGTGCGAGGTTAAAACCCATTTTTTCGAGTTTGGGACTCGCAAAGCTCATCACCAAGTAGGCCACCAGAAGCGCGGCGTTGAAGTAAAGCAGTGCTTGGGCTGCTTGACTCGTGCTCAAGCCAAGAACGTCGGTGAACCAAGGACCAACCCACAGCGACTGCAGCGCCACGAACCCGCCCGAGAAAAAAACCGTCGTGGGGAGAATGCGTAACATCGTGGGGTGCTTGAGCAATTCAAACAAGCGCATTGGTAGGGCGTTTGTTGCTGTGTTTGCGGTAGGTGCCGAAGCGGCTTGTGAGGCGGCAAGGGCTAGGTCAACGCGGGTTGCTGCCAAATCGGTATCGGGCACAAAGCGCGCAATCGCCAGGGCACTGAGCGCAAAAAGGCCAGCCGATAACCAAAACACCTCTCGCCAACCCATCCATTGCGCGAGCATCAGCGCAGGCTGTGTGGCAGCCAGTGCACCGGCGGTGCCGGCGATCAGCATCCACATGGCCAATTGGGCTTGCTTCTCTGGGGCGAAGCAGCGGCGAAAGTACGAGTAAGGTGCCATTAAGCAACTGGCCACACCAAAGCCAATCAAAATCCGGCCCAATGAAAGACCCAGCAAAGAGTCGCTAGTGGCGACCAGTATGGCGCCGGCCGCCGCTGTGCTGAGCAAGATTGATTCGGTGCGTCGGGCACCGTACTTGTCGAGCCAGGTGCCCAAGTACCATTGGACTGAAGCGAAGGATAAAAAGAAAGCCGATGACAACCAACCCAGCGAGCTGGCTGTGAGTTGTAAGTCATCGGCGAGCAGTGGGGCGATGGTCGCGTTCACGGATCGCAGGGCGTAGGACATGAAGTAGCCAGCCGCAAAACTCAAAAAAACACGTAGGGTGATGTGCCGTGCCGGCGATACCTCGGGTGGTTGAGGAGCAGTGGCGCGAGCGGATGTCATGAGTGATTCACGGGTTAGTCATCATGTGGAGGCGCAACCCGGAATCGAACCGAGGTACACGGATTTGCAATCCGCTGCATAACCACTCTGCCATTGCGCCATCGCAAACTAAAAGGGGAAGCAGCTGCTTCCCCTGAAATGTGGAGCGGGAGAAGAGTCTCGAACTCTCGACCTCAACCTTGGCAAGGTTGCGCTCTACCAACTGAGCTACTCCCGCGTTTCTTGCATTTTTGGCGGCTTGTTCCTGAAATCTGTAAAGACAAACATCAAGTACTATGTCGCGAAGACCGAAATATTAGCACACATTTAAACCTTTGATGTCAAACCGCCAAAAGCACCCAACAAGCCTCAATTTTAAACCTCAAGTGGTCCAAAACACGCTGGCTTTGCCGTGCGTGGCCCAATCGGCTTGGCGATTGGATGATGAGTCAGGTTTGTCATGGCTGCAAGCCCAATGGCAAGCCAAGCAACCCATGAGGATCGTCGGTGGCGCCAGCAACCTGATTTTGCCGCCGATCTTGCCAGGGCAAACGGTATTGATGGCGCTTAAAGGTATCACGGTCATTGAAGAGACCACCCAAAACGTTCTGGTGCGTGTCGCAGCCGGTGAGTCATGGCATGAATGGGTGCAGCAGTCGCTCAATGCGGGTTGGTTCGGCCTAGAAAACTTGGCGTTGATTCCCGGCACCGTGGGGGCCTCGCCCATACAAAATATTGGCGCCTACGGGGTCGAGGTCGGTCAACGGATTGAGTGCGTTACCGTTTGGGATTTTTCGTGTGGCCAGATCAAAGTCTTATCGGCCGACGACTGCCAGTTTGCTTATCGCGACAGTCTTTTTAAAAAACCTGAGGGCCAAGCGCTGCTGATTTTGAGTGTTAGTTTTCGGTTGCTCAAGCAAGCCAGCTGGCGCCCCGTGCTTGACTACCCAGATCTAAAGCCGCTAGCGCAGTCGGCGCTGACAAATGACTTGGTGGTGAGCCCTCAGTCGGTGTTTGATCAAGTGGTGGCAGTTCGTCGCCGTAAGCTACCTGATCCAGCATTAACACCCAATGTGGGCAGTTTTTTTAAAAATCCGCTGTTGAGTGCTGAGCATTTTGACCGATTGCGCCAACAATATCCCGGACTCGTGGTCTACCCCCAAGCTGATGGGCGTGCCAAGCTTGCCGCGGGTTGGATGATTGAGCAGTGCGGCTGGAAAGGTCGACGGGTGGGTGCTGTTGGCGTGCACGAGCGACAAGCACTCGTCTTGGTGAATCTAGGCCAGGCCCAAGTACGGGATTTGCTCGCGCTCGCTCATGCGATTAGCGAAGATGTGCTGGGGAAGTTTGGCGTGGCCCTTGAGATTGAACCCATTTGTTGGGCTTAAGCGCAAGGCCTCATCAAAGCTAATTCAAAGACCGAGCACGTCCTGCATGTCAAAAAGTCCACTGACGTGGTCTTTGAGAAACCGTGTTGCCCTTAGGCTGCCTTGGGCGTAAGTCGCGCGCGAGCTTGAGCGGTGGGTGATTTCAATGCGCTCCCCAGTGCCACAAAAGTAAACCGTGTGGTCGCCCACAATATCGCCACCACGCACCACAGAAAACCCAATGCGGCCGTCTTCGCGTTCGCCAGTGTGACCGTGGCGAGCCCAGTCGGCAATGTCATCAAGAGGCTTGCGCCACGCTTGGGCGACGACTTCACCCATCTTTAAGGCAGTGCCTGAGGGGGCGTCCACTTTGTGGCGATGATGTGCCTCAAATACTTCAACGTCGTAGCCCGAGTTCAGGATCTTGGCAGCGACTTCGAGTAACTTAAGGGTCGCGTTCACACCCACACTCATGTTGGGTGCAAACACAATACTAATGGTCTTGGCGGCTTTTGCGATGGCGCGCTTACCGGCCTCATCAAACCCGGTGGTGCCAATGACCATCTTGGTTTGATGGGCAACACAGGCTGCGAGATGCACAAGTGTGCCTTCAGGACGGGTAAAGTCAATCAAACAATCAGCATTAGCCAGTTGCGCCAAATCATGGGTGATTTTGACACCAGTGTCGATGCCAATGGCGGCCCCAGCATCGTGACCAAGCTGTGGGCAAGAAGCTTGATCGAGCGCCACAGTCAGCTCAAGATCTGGGGCTTGGGCGATGGCCTCAATTAACATTCGACCCATCTTTCCACTGGCGCCGGCGACCGCAATTCTCATGTCAAATTCTCACAAAATAGGGTGTTAATTCAATTCAATTGGGGTCCGATCAGGCACATCAGGCAGGGCGCCAGGATCGGTTGACGGGTTTGTGTCGATAATAGTGGAGAAATTAATGCCTGGCTCAATCGCCAATATGCCACCGGGTCCGCTCAATTGTTCTTGATCGATCTTAACTTGCGCGGCTTCAGCTTGCGACTTATCAACTTCCTCTTTGGCTATTTGGAAGGGCTGTTGAGTCGGTTGCTCATCGCCTACCCACTTCGCCAAAACACCGTCACTGAAAAAGACGCTTAAGTTGCGTTCTTCAATGACACCACTTGGGGCTTTGTAGAAATAGGGGTATTCCCAACGATTGGCATGCAAAACGCTTGTCAAGGTTGGGGTTCCCAAGGCGAACCTCACTTGTTCGGGCGTCATACCGGCTGCGAGCAGTTCAACCTGCGATTGGGTGATCCAATTGCCTTGCTGGACCCCCACTTTGTACGGGAATCCCCAGCGGTCAGAGCCGCAGCCCGTGGTGAGTGCAGCCACAAGCACAGTCCCAATTAACCACTGTGAGCGACATTTGTTGCGAAGAGACAGCACGCGAACCCCTGTATCAATGACGACCAAAACGCTATCATAGGACAAAGGTCGATTGACCGCACTGAAATGGAATGCACTGTGGAAACTGAATCAGATCAAAGTGACTTAAAAACGGTTGGCCTTAAAGCGACCTTTCCTCGACTGAAAGTGCTTGATATCTTTAGGCGTGCCGAGCACCGGCATTTGAGTGCCGAAGACGTTTACCGTGCACTTTTGGCTGAAAACGTTGAGATTGGCTTGGCCACGGTCTACCGAGTGCTCACGCAGTTCGAGCAAGCGGGCATCTTGTCACGTAGTCAATTCGACGGTGTGAAGGCCATTTTTGAGCTCAACGATGGTGATCATCACGATCACTTGATATGTACCCATTGTGGCAGCGTGGCTGAGTTCTCCGATGACAAAATTGAAGAACGCCAGCATGATGTCGCTAAAAAGCACGGTTTCACGCTAGAGAGCCATGCCATGGTGCTTTACGGTGTCTGCAGTGTCTGCCAGAAAAGCAACAAGGGCAAGTCTTAAGCAATGGCCTCAAAAGCGCCACACAAATAGTCAACTGCAAGTGCAGGCAACTGTTTCTGGGGTCAGCCGCCTTGCTGCTTCAAAAGCTCTTGTGCGTGATCCAGTGTGGTGTCAGTGATTTTTGCGCCACCCAGTAGCTCAGCAACCGCTTGCACGCGCGCGGCATCATCCAAGGTGCTGATGCTAGAAGTCACTGTACCGTCTTTATCGCGAGATTTTGTGACGCGATGGTGGTGATTGCCGCAGGCAGCGACTTGCGGCAGGTGTGTGACGCACAACACTTGGTGCCGCGCGCCGAGTGAACGCAACAATTGTCCGACTTTTTCCGCGACGGCGCCGCTGACACCACTATCAACTTCATCAAAAATAAGGGTTGGCACGCGAGTCGTTTCGCTGGCAACCACTGAAAGCGCCAGTGCAATACGAGACAATTCGCCGCCTGATGCCACTTTGGTCATGGCCGCCAGTGGCGTCCCCTCGTGGCCAGCCACCATGAAAGTTATCTTATCAATGCCATTTTGGCTGGGGTTGGCCTGCTCGATCGCGATGTCGAACTGCCCGCCAGGCATGCCCAGTGTTTGCATGTGTTTGCTCACGGCCCGTGCCAGTTGTTTGGCACCCTTGCGCCGGCCTTGAGACAAATCGGTGGCCACAGCCAAGTAGTGATCAGCAGCTGACTTTTCCGAGCGTTTTAAGGCATCAATGTCTTGGGCTTGGGCCAAGGCCGCCAGTTCATTTTGGGTGCGTAGAGCCAGATCAGGCAGATCAGCAGGCTCACAACGGTATTTGCGAGCCGCATCATATAAGGATTTCAAGCGTTGCTCGAGTTCATCGAGACGGCCAGGATCAAGATCTAGGCCGTCTATGTAACGAGCGAGGTCAGAACGCGCTTGGTTGACCGCAATACTGGCACTTTCAAGCGATTGTTCGATATCGCGCAACTTGGGGTCGTGTTTAAGAACTTGGCGCAGTTTGTCTAAGGCCATGTCAACCGTGCGTTGGGTGCCCATCTCATCATCGTCAATCGTTGAGAGTGCGGCACTGGCCGCTTCAATCAACGACTGTCCATGTGATAAGCGGCTGTGCTCATCAGAAATTTTGTCCCACTCACGCGGTTCTGGCGACAGCTTCTCAAGCTCTTGTGATTGATAAGTCAGCGCTTCTTGATGCTCGGCCAATTGTTGGGCGCCCTCGAGCGCTTGCGCCAAGTCTTTTTGGGCCTGTTGCCACTGTTGCCATGCTTGGGTGACAGCGATGCGCTGAGCGCCCATCGCGCTTTGTGCATCGAGCAGGTCACGTTGCACATCGGGGCGCATCAAACTCTGGTGCATGTGCTGCCCATGGATGTCGACCAAGCAATCGCCGAGCGCTTTGAGCTGGTTCAAAGGCACGATGGTGCCATTGATGTAGGCACGGGTTTTGCCTTGATTGTCGATTAGCCGTCTGAGGATGACGTCATCATCAGCCGCAAGGTCGTGTTGTTTGAGCCAGTCGGTGGCGGTTTTATTGGGTTCAAAGACTGCAGTGATTTCTGCACGGGTGGCCCCGGTGCGAATCACGTCTCCGCCCGCACGCTCCCCGAGCACCAGGCTTAGGGCGTCAATCAAGATGGATTTGCCGGCACCCGTTTCACCCGTCAATACACTAAAGCCAGACGCGAGTGGCAGCGAAACATCCTTCACGATGACAAAGTCGCGAATCGCCAATTCCCGCAGCATGGATTACTCCTCGTTGTGACCGGTGGCTGGGAGGCGGTGCCAGTCAAGTTTTTTGCGCAGCGTCGAAAAGAAACTGTAGCCGCGTGGGTGCAAAAACTTAACCGTGTGAGGTGCGCGTTGCACCTGAACTTGGTCACCCAAGTGAACATCAGACCATGTCTGCATGTCAAAGTTAACGCTACCACCGGCTTCGATGCGACTCATGCCAATAACAGTTAGGCTAAGCGTGGCGGTGTCGGGGAGCACAATGGGTCGATTTGACAGGGTTTGGGGAGAGACTGGGACGAGCAACATGGCATTGATACCGGGATGCAAGATGGGTCCAGAAGCAGCCAAGGAGTAGGCGGTAGAGCCTGTGGGCGTGGCAATGATTAGGCCGTCGGCGCGCAGGGTGTACATGTAGACCCCGTCAATGTCGATGCGTACCTCCAGCATGCCGCCGCGCCCGGCTCGACTGATGACCACGTCGTTGAGCGCCGTGGCGCTGAAAAGACAGGTTTGGTCGCGCAAGACTTCACCAGCTAGCAACATTCGCTCCTCGGTCTCAAAACGGCCTTCAAGCAGGTCATCCAAAGCGGCGTGTGCGTCTTCTAATGGGATATCGGTGATAAAGCCCAGACGTCCGTGGTTGATGCCGGCCACCGGCACAGACCAGGGGGCCAGGTGACGGGCCGCACCAAGCATGGTGCCATCGCCACCCATCACGATGGCCAAATCTGCTTGTTGCCCAATTTGGTTAAAGTCTGCGACGCTAAATTCCGTTAATCCCGTGTGTTGTGCGGTTTGCGCTTCAATTAAGACGTGTCGACCTGCGGTTTGCAGCAATTGTGCCAAAGCGCGCAAATGCCCCGCTAATTTAGCGTCTTGGTAGCGTCCTATCAGCGCAACGGTGGCAAAGTGCATAGAATGACCGAGTAGATTAGTGAACAAGTTCAGCGGATAATGATTAGATTATAGGGTGCCGCTTGAGGATTCAAAGTAAATATGGATGATCGTGCCCACTCGCTTTTGAAGGCGTTGATTGAAAAGTACATTGCTGATGGTCAGCCGGTGGGTTCGCGCACGCTGTCAAAAGTGTTTGACTTATCACCGGCCACCATCCGCAACGTGATGGCTGACTTGGAAGAGGCCGGACTGATTCACAGTCCCCACACTTCGGCCGGGCGCGTCCCCACGCCTAAAGGCTATCGTTTGTTTGTTGACAGCATGTTGGCCTCGCGGCCTTTTGAGTTATTGCCCGCTGATGCCATTAGCAGCATGTTGCCCTCAACAGATCCGGCGCGGGCTGTTTCTGCCGCGGCGTCGTTGCTATCAAACTTGACGCAATTTGCGGGCGTGGTGCTCGCGCCACGGCGCAGTCAAGTGTTTCAACAGGTTGAATTCATTCGCTTGTCTGAAAAGCGTATCTTGCTGATTATTGTGACCCCCGACGGTGATGTGCAAAACCGCATTTTGTTGACCCCGCGTGATTACACATCGATCGAGTTGATCGAAGCCGGTAACTTCTTTAACCAGCACTTTTCGGGGAAACCCTTTGCTGATGTGCGCCGCGCATTGGCAGGCGAGCTTGAAAGCCTGCGCGTCGATATGTCGCGCTTGATGCAGGCAGCCGTTGAAGCGGGATCCGATCAGCCCGACGAGTTGGACTCGGTTGTGATCTCAGGCGAGCGGCGGCTTCTGGATATCAATGACTTGGCTTCGGACATGGCGCGCTTGCGACGCACGTTTTCTTTGTTTGAAAAAAAGACCGACTTATTACAACTTTTGGATGCCAGTAGCCGCGCTCATGGTGTTCAGATCTATATTGGTGGTGACTCGTCACTGATGCCAATGGAGGATCTGACCATCGTGACTGCCCCTTATGGGGTGGATGGTCGGGTTGTCGGTACACTAGGCGTCATTGGTCCAACTCGCATGGCCTATGAGCGAGTCATACCAATTGTCGACATTACGTCCAGACTGTTGTCCAATGCATTGAGTCAATCAGGCCACGACCGATAGCGAGCTCAGAGGGCGTTCGGTTTTGATAGCGAAATTCTTATCCATTTGAGGTGTCACGTTGTCCGGTACTGCTGAACCCCGTAAGCGTTATTGGCCTGAGCCGAAACCATCCCGTATGAAAGTCTGGCCTGCCCCTTTTAAAGTGGGTTCGGTGGGCGTGTTGCTCGTTAATTTGGGTACGCCTGATGCCCCCACAGCAAGCGCTATTCGACGTTATCTGCGAGAGTTTTTGTCTGATCCACGCGTCATTGAAATTCCCAAGTTGCTCTGGTGGCCCATTCTTAACGGCCCCATTCTTTTGGCGCGCCCCAGAAAGCTCGTGCATCGCTATGCCAGTATTTGGATGGCTGGTGGCTCGCCCTTGTTGGTCTATACCAAGCGTCAAGCTGAGGGTGTGAGTCGAGTTTTGGCTGAGCGCGGGCATCATGTGGAAGTTGCTGCCGCCATGCGCTATGGCAAACCCAGCATCCGTGAAGCCATCAACGAACTGCACGAAAAAGGCTGTGAACACATATTGACGGTGCCACTCTATCCCCAGTATGCATCAGGGACGACAGCGACCGTGGTCGATGAGGTGACCCGCGTGGCCTCGCACCGGCGTAACCAGCCTGCGATGCGGTTTATCAAGCGTTTTCACGTCGATCCGGCCTACATTTATCCACTGGCTGATCAAATTCAGCGGTTTTGGGCCACCAACGGCCGCCCGCAAAAACTGGTCATGAGTTTTCATGGGTTGCCGGTGCGGTGTACCGAGCTCGGTGACCCCTACTGTCGAGACAGCTACGAGACGGCACGCGCCTTGGCCGATCGCCTGGGGCTGACCGATGACGAATTTTTGGTCACCTTCCAAAGTCGTTTTGGTCCTGCTGCTTGGTTGCAGCCCTACACTGAGCCCACACTTGAAGAACTTGCCAAGCGTGGCGTCACCAAAATTGACGTGGTTTGCCCAGGCTTTGTGGCCGATTGCTTAGAAACATTGGAAGAGATCACTGTCGAGGTCAAGGATGCCTTTATGGCTGCCGGTGGCGAACAGTTTCGCTACATCCCCTGCCTTAACGACGATCCTGCATGGATTGATGCCCTGACTGGTATGGTCGAGCAACATTTGCAGGGTTGGCCCACGCAAAAGGCCCACATCCCGGGGTAATGATCAAAGGTAAGGTTTGCCCCTTGAAAACCGGTTCTTTGTCCCCATTTTCACAATATGAATGATTCATATTGTGGAGATACCCAATGACTGCCAACCCTCACGACGAAAACGCCGATGAGCCCACGCCAGCAACGTCTGAGACACCGATAGATGCGCAAGCACCTGACGCATCGGTCGATCTTCAGCTTGAACTAGAAAAAGCCTTAGAAAAGATGGCCGAACTGCAAGATCAGGCGCTCAGGGCCGTGGCTGAAATGGAAAACGTGCGTCGCCGCTCGGCCGAAGAAGTGACCAAAGCCCGCAAATTCGCGATCGAGTCATTCGCCGAAAGCCTGGTTCCCGTGAGAGACAGCCTTGAGGCAGCGCTTGCGCAAACCGAGCAAAGCAATGAGGACTTTCGGACAGGCATTGATGCCACACTTAAGCAATTGACAGGGGCATTTGAGCGCAATCATTTAAAAGAAATTGCACCAGCCACGGGCGAGAAGTTTGACCCGCATCATCACCAAGCGATTGCGAGCGTCCCTTCAGATCAAGAGGCCAACACGGTTGTGGCAGTCCTACAAAAGGGCTACTCGATTGCTGATCGGGTGCTACGCCCGGCCTTGGTGACTGTCGCGGCGTAAATGCCGGCGATCAAGGGTGCTTGAAATTCTTGGGATGATCCCCACTTGCTAGACAACGACATTTACTGTTTGAGCCTCACTTAAAGGTACAAAAATCATGAGCACAATCATTGGCATAGACTTAGGGACCACCAACAGCTGCATCGCCCTGATGGATGGCGGCAAAGTTAAAATTATCGAGAACGCCGAAGGCACGCGCACCACGCCTTCGATCGTCGCTTACATGGAAGATGGCGAAGCGTTGGTCGGTGCGCCGGCTAAGCGTCAGGCCGTCACCAATCCAACCAACACACTTTACGCGGTGAAGCGTCTCATTGGGCGTAAGTTCAATGAAGATGCAGTCAAAAAAGACATCGACCTGATGCCATACAAGATTGTTAAGGCTGAGAACGGCGACGCTTGGGTTGAGGCCCAAGGCAAAGCCATGGCGCCTGCTCAGGTGTCGGCCGATGTGCTGCGTAAGATGAAAAAAACCGCTGAAGATTACCTCGGTTACCCTGTGACCGAGGCCGTGATTACCGTGCCGGCTTACTTCAACGACAGTCAGCGCCAAGCGACCAAAGACGCTGGACGTATCGCCGGTCTTGACGTTAAGCGCATCATCAATGAGCCCACAGCGGCGGCATTGGCGTTTGGCATGGACAAAACTGAGAAAGGCGATCGCAAGATCGCGGTTTATGACTTGGGTGGTGGTACGTTTGACGTGTCAATCATCGAAATCGCAGACGTTGATGGTGAAAAGCAATTTGAAGTGCTCTCAACCAATGGCGACACTTTCTTGGGTGGTGAAGACTTTGACCAGCGCATCATTGATTACGTGATCGCTGAATTCAAAAAAGACCAGGGCGTTGACCTCTCAAAAGACGTCTTGGCCTTGCAACGCCTGAAAGAGGCCGCTGAGAAAGCCAAGATTGAGCTGTCATCCAGTCAACAAACCGAATTGAACTTGCCTTACATCACCGCTGATGCGTCCGGTCCTAAGCACTTGAGTTTAAAAATCACACGCGCCAAGCTCGAGTCTCTGGTCGAAGACTTGATTGAACGCACCATGGCACCTTGCCGCATGGCCATCAAAGACGCCGGCATTAAAGTCAGCGAAATTGATGACGTTATCTTGGTCGGTGGCATGAGCCGCATGCCCAAGGTTCAAGAGAAAGTGAAAGAATTTTTTGGTCGTGAGCCGCGTAAGGATGTCAACCCAGATGAAGCGGTGGCCGCTGGTGCTGCGATTCAAGGCTCGGTGCTGTCAGGAGACCGCAAAGACGTGTTGCTGCTTGACGTGACACCGTTGTCGCTTGGCATTGAGACCTTGGGTGGCGTGATGACCAAGATGATCACCAAGAACACCACGATTCCAACCCGGTTCTCGCAAGTTTTTTCAACGGCAGATGACAACCAACCGGCCGTGACGATCAAGGTCTTTCAAGGTGAACGAGAGATTGCCGCTGGCAACAAGATGCTCGGAGAGTTCAACCTTGAAGGCATTCCGCCAGCCGCGCGGGGTCTGCCACAGATTGAAGTGACCTTTGATATTGATGCCAACGGTATCGTCCACGTTTCAGCCAAAGACAAGGGCACTGGCAAAGAGAACAAGATCACGATTAAGGCCAACTCTGGGCTGACCGAAGAAGAGATTCAACGCATGGTCAAGGACGCTGAGGCCAATGCGGCTGAAGATCACCGCATGGCTGAATTGGCACTGGCTCGAAACATGGCTGACTCGGTGGTTCATTCGACCCGTAAGTCACTGACTGAGCATGCCGATAAGCTCGACGCCAGTGAAAAAGAGGCCATTGAAAGTGCACTAACTGAGGTCGAAGAGGCATTAAAGAACAACGCCGACAAGCCTGAGTTAGACACCAAAGTGGAAGCACTCTCGACCGCTGCGCAAAAGCTTGGTGAGAAGATGTACGCTGACATGCAGGCTCAAGCGCAAGCAGCGGGTCAAGATGGCGGCGCCAGTGAAAATCAGTCCTCGGACGATGTTGTGGATGCCGACTTCAAAGAAGTCAAACGCGACGGTTCGTAAAGTATTGCGGTCCCGATTGGGGCGCCCGGATACCCGCTAAGGGTCTCCGGGCGTTGTTGTTAACGAAAACTAAAGCGTAAAGATGGCCAAACGTGACTTTTATGAAACCCTTGGGGTTGCTAAGAACGCTTCTGATGATGAGCTGAAAAAAGCCTATCGCAAGCTAGCCATGAAGTGGCACCCTGACCGGAATCCCGATAACAAAGAAGCTGAAGAAAAATTTAAAGCGGCCAAAGAGGCCTACGAGGTCTTAGCGGACCCACAAAAGAGGGGTGCTTACGATCGTTACGGACATGCTGGTGTTGATCCCAACGCCGCGGGCATGGGTGGGGGTGCCGGCGGGGCAGCTTTTTCTGATGCGTTTGGCGATATTTTCGGGGAGATCTTTGGCGGAGCACGCAGAGGTGGTGGCGGTGGTCCGCAGGTCTATCGGGGTGCTGATCTTAAGTACGCCATGGAAGTCACCTTGGAGCAGGCGGCCAACGGGCTGGATACGGAAATCCGAGTGCCGAGCTGGGAGTCTTGTGAAGTTTGCGCTGGCAGCGGCGCCAAACCGGGTACGTCACCCACGGGCTGCCGCACTTGCGGTGGTGCCGGTGCGGTGCGCATGCAACAGGGTTTTTTCAGTGTGCAGCAAACGTGCCCCACGTGCCATGGGTCCGGCCAAGAAATCAAGGATCCTTGCACGTCTTGCCGCGGTGAGGGTCGGGTTCGCAAAAACAAAACCTTACAAGTCAAAATCCCAGCCGGTATTGACGATGGTATGCGGATTCGTTCAAGCGGCAATGGTGAGCCCGGTGTCAATGGCGGTCCACCGGGTGATTTATTTGTTGAAATTCATCTCAAACCACACAATATTTTCCAACGCGAAAGCGATGACCTGCACTGCGAACTGACGATCCCATTTACCAAAGCTGCCTTGGGTGGTGATATTCAGGTGCCCACACTCAGTGGCAAAGCGGAGATCACGATTCCTGATGGCACCCAGTCAGGCAAGACCTTTCGCTTACGCGGTAAAGGCATCAAGGGTGTGAGGGCAGGCTATCCTGGCGATCTGTATTGTCATGTGGTAGTCGAAACGCCAGTTCGATTGACTGAGGATCAAAAAGACATCTTGCGTCAATTTGAGCAGTCACTCGACGAGGGCGGTGAACGCCACTCGCCGCAGAGCAAGTCTTGGACTGATCGCGTAAAAGCTTTCTTTTCTTAAGCTTAAAAGTCACCCGCCAACGCTCGCACCAACCCCTTGGGGTCCAGGTGCTTGCGCATGGTGGCGTTAACAGTTGCTGCATCCAACGCCTTGAGCTTTTCATCAAAGGCTGCTGACCAAGCAAATGTTCGGTCTTGGTTTAAGTAGTCAAGCCAAGCCGATACCAGGGCGTTATCTTGGGCACGAAACAGTTGCCGAAGATTCAACAAAGATTCGGTGGCTTGCGACAACTCTTTTTCTGAAAAGCCGTCGGTTAACGCCCGTTGCAACTCATCATTGAGGGCTGTCTCAAACTTCACCCAGCTGTCGGGCGCAAAAATGCCTGAAATGGACCATTGGCCAGCAGGCTCAAAGGCTGAGGCTGAAAGTTGACTGCGCACATCGTAAGACAAACCGTCTTGCTCGCGAATACGCATCCAAAGTCGTGAGTTGGCAGAACTGCCCAGCATGTAGTTGCCTATCACCAACGCTGGGTAGTCCGGGTCGGTGTCTTGTAGCGGCAAGGGTAGCGTGGCAGAAAAAACCGCATTGGCTTTGTCTGGCGTGTCGATCCGAATCAGTGTGGGTGTTAATGCACGATAAGGATCGCTCACACGGCTATAAGCAGGGGCCTGGCGCCAGTTTTTAAGGGCGTTTGTCACTGTTGAGACAACTTGTTCGGGGTCAAAGGAACCGACCGCGGCCAGCGAGACGTTGCCACCACCGTAGAACGTCTCATGGAATTTGACCAACGCCTCACGGGTCACTGACTCGTAGCGTGTGATGGACTCCTCAAACGTGGGGGCATAGCGGATATCGTCGGCTGGCCAAGGGTTTTCGTAACGGGCCAGTGCGTTTGACGCCAATGCACCGGGTTCACTCATGGCACCTCGGATACCAGTCACCACCTGCGAAATATATTCCTTGCGTTGATCCTCAGGGAAGTTGGCGTCCTTGACCAAATGCAAGGCCAGGTCAATGACCGCCGGCAAGTTTTTGCCGGTGGTGGTAATGCCCACAGTGACGCTTGTGCCACCGCCGCTGATAGAAAGGTCAGCTTGAAGTGCATCGAGGCGGTCGTTGATTTGTTGGCGCGTCATGTCGCGAGTGCCGTATGTCAGCATGTCAGCGACCACACTTGAAACGGCTGCTTGGCCTTTTAACTGCTCAGCGTCTGCGAAGCGAATGGCCATTCGGGCAGTGACGCGATCGCCTCGTGTTTCTTTGGGTAACAAAGCCAATTTGACCGATCCGCTGGGTAAGTTCAACACTTTGCGCTGGGTCAGTTTGTCAATATTTGCGGGGCTTGGGTCAAACCCACTGGCCGCGGCAACTGTCTCACGACCGACATAGCCTTGTAGCATTGCCGTCAAGTCACCACGCGCAACCGCTGGGGCACGCACCGCACCATCGGTCGGAATGTAAATGCCTTCGGTTCGATTGGCGCTTGTCAAAAATGCTGTTGCCACACGCTGAACGTGCTCAAGGGTGACGGCTTGAACGCGGTCGCGTTGCTTAAAAAACATACGCCAGTCGCCCAGTGCGATTGGTTCAGACAACGCCGTGCCCAACCGCTGAACATCGCTATAGACTTGTTCCCAGCTGTTAAGCCACTGGCTGCGAGCGCGCTCAAGGTCTTCAGCACTCATGGGGTTCTGCGCCACGGTCTCCAATGTTTCAGTCAACACCCCTAGGGCTTTGTCAGTGCTCATGCCAGGGTCAAGTTGTGCGCCGAACATCACGGTGCCTGGTGAGTACATGTCGCGACTAAAGCCAAAGACACTACTGGCTAGGCCATCGGGCACCAGCGCCTTGTAGAGACGCCCTGATGGGGCATCACTGAGCATCATAGTGGCCAGTTCAATCGCGGGGTAGTCTTCATGAATGGCTGGTGGAATGTGATAGACGGCTGCCACCAGTGGCGTGCCACCATTGCGTCGTAACGTGACGCGCCGCTCACCATCCTGAACCGGTTCGATGGTGTATTCCCGAGGCAACTTACGGGTTGCTTTTGGGATCACACCAAAAGCATCGGCAATGACAGTCAGCGTTGATGTTGGGTCAAACTGTCCAGCCACCACCAAGACCGCGTTGTCGGGTTGGTAGTAGGCGCGGTAGAAGGCTTGCAGTTGCTCAATATCAACACCCTCAACATCGGAGCGTGCACCTATGACGCTTTTGCCGTAGTTGTGCCACTGAAAAGCGGCACCGTGGGTCTTTTGAAAAAGCATGCGAAACGGGCTGTTCTCACCGCGTTCCATTTCGTTGCGCACCACGGTCATTTCGGCATCAAGGTCTTCACGCGCGATCAATGAATTGACCATGGCGTCGGCTTGCCAGCGGATGAACCAATCAAGCGTTTCTGGGTTGGCTGCAAAAGTGGCAAAGTAGTTGGTGCGGTCCTCTGAGGTTGTGCCATTGGCGCGCAGCCCCCTTTTAGAAAACTCAGCGAGTGCGTTACGGATACTCGGCGTGCCTTTAAAAATCATGTGCTCAAGCAGGTGCGCCATGCCGGTCTGACCATAGTTTTCGTGGCGCGCACCGACCAGGTAGGTCATGTTGACCGTGACGGAGGGCTTAGAGGGGTCAGGTGCCAGCAAAATCCGCAGTCCATTGGACTCGAGTAAGTACTCAGTCACACCCTCCACTGAGGTGACTTCCTTGACGCCAGCCGGTAGAGTCACGGTTAAGGTCACGGCTGAGGCGGGCAACGCGATAGCGACGGCAAAAAGTCCGATGGCCAAAGAAGTGATGAGTGTCGTGGTTAAGGCAATGGCACGGATTTTTAAAAAACGAAGCATGAGGTGTTCCATAAAAAGAAGCCGACAATGCCGGTTGGATAACTCGAGCTGACATTGGTTCAATTAACGGTTCATCATAACGCTACGTCGTGCGTCGCGAGGCATGATCCGCACGGACACTGAGGCAATGTTGGTATGGTGTTGTCATTTTTTGAGTAAGTTCAAAAGGAGTCATTGTGATTAAACCTTGGCAGGGCATCAAGATATTGGATATCAGTCAAGGCATCGCGGGGCCATCTTGCGCCCAAATGTTTGCGGTCCAAGGCGCTGATGTGGTTAAGGTCGAACCACCGAGCGGCGACTGGGGGCGGTTTGTTGGGGTTGTTGACGGTGAGCAAAGCGCCTTGTCGATGCAATACAACCAAGCCAAGAAAGGTTTGGCGGTCGATGCCCGAACGCCTAAAGGTAGGGCTCTTTTAATTGAGTTGGCGCCACAATTTGATGTGGTGATCCACAACTTTAGACCGGGCGTGATGGCACGCTTGGGTCTTGACTACGAATCCTTGGTCAAAAAAGTGCCTGATTTGGTTTACTTGTCGATCAGTGGCTACGGCCCCGATGGCCCTTACGCCGCGCTACCAGCAACAGACTCGGTAATGCAGGCCGACAGTGGGCTGATGTACATGAATCGCAGCCCCGACGACCAACCCCGGCGGGTAGGGATGTTGATGGCAGACGTGGTGACAGGGCTTTATGCGGCCCAAGCGCTTTCGGCGGCACTTTATCGACGCCACAGCACTGGTGAGGGCTTGCACATTCAAACCAGTTTGTTTGAATCTTGCCTGGCCTTCCAAGCCATGGGGTTGTTGGAGCACTCGATGGTTGGGGCTAAGCCTGTTGGCGCGGTCAGCGCACCCAACGGTGTGTTCGATACGGCTGATGGCCAACTCACTGTGGTGGTGCTCAACGACGAGCAGTTTGCGAGGTTCTGTCGTGCGATTGATCGTGAGACTTGGTTAGAAGACCCATCGTTGGCCAACAACGCCCTGCGCATGCAGGCGCGCGCACGATTGCAAGCTGATGTCCAAGCGGTATTGCGCCAAGCCAGCACAGACGAATGGATCAAGCGCTTTACCACTCATGATGTCTTGCATGCCAGGGTTCGCGACTATGACAGTCTCAAAGCGCACCCTCAAGCCGAGCATCTGGGGCTGTTGCAGCCTGTGGCTCAGCCACTGCTGGGCGAACTCTTACGGGTTGCATCGCCCATTGAAGCCTTCAGGCACGAGGGGCAGGCTGCCCCCCTGATTGGTGAGCATTCGGTGGCTGTGTTGCGTTCGCTCGGGTTTGAACAAACACGTATCGATCAGTGGCTCACTGATGGTGTGGTGACGCAAGCGCAGTAAAAAAATTAAATCCAAACCACAACCAAACCAAAAGGGAACTGATGAAGGCCATTGTTTGTGAAGCATTTGGGGCGCCCAACGACGTTGCCCGTGTGACTGAAGTGGCGTTGCCACCTGAGCCTGGCATGGGTGAAGTCGCCATTGCGGTCAGTCATGCAACGGTGAGTCATGCCACTGATTTGTTGATTCGTGGACGTTATCAATCGCAGCCGCCACTGCCGTTTATACCAGGCACCGAATTGGTCGGTCGGGTGCGAGCCCTGGGGCCTGGCGTGCGTGGTTTGGCGCTCGGCGATCGTGTTTTGGGGTTATCGCGCTGGGGCTGCTACGCCGAGCATGTCAACATTGCCGCGCATACGGTCTATCCGATTGAGTCTGGTTTGACCATGCTTGATGCTTTGCCCTTGCCATTGTCTTACGGCACGGCTTACACGGCACTGGTGTGGAAGGTGGGTTTGCAGCCCTCGGACACAGTTTTGGTTTTGGGGGCGGGCTCAGGGGTGGGTTTAGCGGCTGTCGACTTGGCCAGTGCCATGGGTGCCCGTGTGATTGCTTGCGCGAGTTCAGAAGAAAAGCGCGCGCGGGCGCTAGCTCATGGTGCCGATCTGGCGCTCGCGCCCGATGAGTCTTTGGTGCAGCAAATCAAAGCAGCCAGTCCCCAAGGCGTGAGCATCATCTTTGATCCGGTGGGTGGGGACTTGATGGAAATGGCCTTCAAGGCTGCCGCTCAGGGCGCGCAGATTATCAGTATCGGGTTTGCCGCCGGTCGTGTGCCACAGCTGCCGCTAAACATCATGCTGGTAAAAAACCTGACATTGCATGGCTTTTTCTTTGGCAAGTACTTGGGCTGGACACCCGTCGATGAACGGGCTCGGTTTGAGACCGATATGCGCGCCATGATGCGAGCGTTGATGCAGTTAACGCGCCAAGGCCGCATCCAGCCGAAAATCACGGCCCTCTACCCGATGGATCAACTCTGCCAAGCGATCGATGATTTGCACCAAAGGCGTGTCCAAGGCAAGATCGCCTTGGCTATCACCACGCAATCGCTTGATTGAGCGGTGTTTTATTTAGAAAGCAGTCGCATGGCTTGTTCAATCCCGGAGACGGTGACCGGATACATGCGGTCTTGAACAATGTTTTTGATCAATGCAATCGACTGTCGATACGGCCAAGATGCCTGTGGTTCTGGATTGAGCCAAACTGACTTGTTCCAGTTTTGTACCATCCGTTGCAACCACTGCGCACCGGACTCTTTGTTGTAGTGCTCGACGGAGCCACCGGGTTGCAGGATCTCGTAAGGGCTCATTGAGGCGTCACCGACGAAGATCAAGCGCCAATCGGCGTTGAACTTGCGAAGAATGTCCCAAGTCTCAAATCGCTCCATTTGGCGACGCCGGTTGGATTGCCACAGGTGCTCATAGGGGCAGTTGTGAAAGTAGTAGACCTCGAGATTTCTGAACTCGCTGCGAGCAGCAGAGAACAGTTCCTCGACCCGACCGATGTGGTCATCCATGCTGCCACCGACATCCAAAAGCATCAGTACTTTAACTTTGTTGTGACGCTCGGGCACCATGCGAAGATCCAAGTAGCCGGCGTTGCGTGCAGTGCTGCGAATGGTGTCGTTGAGGTCGAGTTCTAGGTCGGCGCCTTCACGGGCAAAGCGTCGTAGGCGTCGCAACGCGACTTTGAAGTTTCGCGTGCCCAGTTCGAGCTGATCGTCATAATCACGAAACTGGCGTTCATCCCAGACCTTAACCGCCGAACGGCTGCCTGAGGATTGGCCGCCCACACGAATACCCTCAGGGTTGGTGCCACCATTGCCAAAGGGCGAGGTGCCGCCAGTGCCGATCCATTTGCTGCCACCGGCGTGTCGTTCCTTTTGTTCGTTGAGTCGCTCTTCAAAAAGTGACATGAGCTTGTCCCAACCCAAGCGCTCGATTTCAGCTTTTTGTTCAGGCGTGAGGTGCTTTTCAAATTCTTTGACCAACCAGTCGAGCGGAATTTTTTTACCTGGAATCTTGCTCTCAAGCTTGCGAAAGTAGCTGCCAAAGGCGCGGTCGAACTTGTCAAACAGTGACTCGTCTTTCACCAGCGTGATGCGGGCTAAATAATAAAACGCTTCAAGCGAAGGGTTCATCAATGGTTTGCCCAAGGCCTCTAACAGCGTCAGGTATTCCTTGACGCTGACGGGCAGTTGCTGGGCACGCAGGTGATAGAAAAAGTCAGCGAGCATGGCATTCCTGAAGATACAGCAGGTGGGCTTTGATTTCGGGCCATTCGCCAGCGCTCACGCTATACATGACGGTGTCGCGTATCGTGCCATCGCGCCGTAAGGCGTGACCACGAATCACGCCGTCACGCTTGGCACCCAAGCGTTCGATGGCGCGTTGCGAGGCGATGTTGAAGTTGTCGGTGCGCCAAGCAACCACGCCGGCGTTCAGTGTTTCAAAGGCGTGTGTCAGCAGTAAAAACTTACAAATCGTGTTGACCGAACTGCGCTGAAACGACTGGGCGTACCAGGTATAACCAATTTCCAGTCGGCCAACCGCTGCGATGATGTCGTGATAACGGGTACACCCGATGATTTGGTCGGTACCAAGATGACGCACAGCAAAGGGCAGCATGTGACCGTCGGCATGCGCTTTTAGCGCAGCTTCAATATAAGCTTCGGTGTTCTCAGGCTCGGGCACCGAGGTCACCCTAAGACGCCAAAGTTTGCCGTCAGCGGCCGCCGCCCGTAGGTCATTGGCATGCGCAAGACTCAAGGGCTCAAGTTTGACGTCTCCTCGACTGAGCACCGCGGTGGCCAAAGGCGTGATGAAAGTGCTCATGTGGGTCGTCTGGTGGTTTGACGAGTCACGGCCGCCAAACGCTCAAGCAGTTGCACGTCTTGCTCATTTTTAAGCAGCGCACCGGCCAAGATAGGCACTGAGGTCGCGTTGTGGGCTTCTATTTGCGCAACATCAATGTCTTCGGCAATCAAGAGCCTTAACCAGTCAAGAAACTCTGAGGTTGAGGGTTTTTTCTTCAGCCCCGGCGCCTCACGCAAACCAAAGAACGCATCTAAGGCGGCTCTTAAAACATCAGCGTGCAGACTCGGAAAGTGAACCGAGACAATTGACTTGAGCGTGTCGCGGTCTGGAAAGCGGATGTAATGAAAGAAGCATCGGCGCAGAAATGCGTCGGGCAGGTCTTTTTCATTGTTGGAGGTAATGATGACTAAAGGCCGGTGTTTGGCGGTGATGGTTTCATGGGTCTCGTAGACGTGGAAAGCCATTTGATCGAGTTCGCGCAACAAATCATTGGGAAACTCGATGTCGGCTTTGTCGATTTCATCAATCAGCAGAACCGTTGGTTCATCTGCGGTAAATGCCTGCCACAACACGCCTTTGACGATGTAGTTACGAATATCTTTGACTTTTTCGTCGCCGAGTTGCGAGTCGCGCAGGCGCGAGACCGCGTCGTACTCGTAAAGTCCTTGGTGGGCTTTGGTGGTCGATTTGATGTGCCACTGCAACAACGGGCGCCCGAGTGCGGCAGCCACCTCTTCGGCCAGCATGGTTTTACCAGTGCCTGGTTCGCCTTTAATCAACAATGGCCGCTCGAGTGTTAACGCGGCATTGACAGCTAGTTTTAGATCGTCTGTGGCGACATAGCGCTCGGTTCCATCAAAACGGTTGCTGTTTAAAGAAGGGTCAACATCCGAGGTCATAAGGGTTTGTCCTAAGTCAGAAGGGTTAAGCTTGCCTACATCACTTTCAATTATCGTACAATGTGTCCAGATTTGAGGCTGCAATGTCAACGGAACCGCCTTAAATAGATTGTTAACGGAAGAGCCAAAAACATGACGTCTTTTTTACACGATTTACCCTGTCTAGTGCGCCGAGTCGCTCGATTATTCATGCCAATGCTGGTCATGGGTTTTGCGGGTGCGGCCGTTGCCAGTGGTCCTGTGGTTGGTGATATTGCCTCGGGCCAAAACAAAAACTCGATGTGCATCGGTTGCCACGGTATTCCTGGCTATAAAGCCAGTTTTCCTGAGGTCTACGCTGTTCCCATGATTGCTGGGCAAAACGAGCAATATTTGGTTGTGGCACTTCGTGCCTACGCCACGGGTGAAAGAACCCATCCCACCATGACTGCCATTTCTTCGACCTTGTCTGAGCAAGACATGGCCGATTTGGCTGCCTACTACGCCAACTTGAAGTGAGCCCGATACCCATGAAACTGATTGCAACAACAGTGTTTACATTGGCAGCTGCGGCTTTCACACCAACGGCCATGTCGGCTGACTTGAAGGCTGGCCAAGCCACCTGGGAACGCCTCAATTGCGCGTCTTGTCACGGTGCAGAGGGCAATAAAGCGATTGCCGAATCCTACCCAATTTTGGCGGGCCAACACGCTGACTACCTCAAGCACGCATTAACAGCCTACCAGCGCGGTGCGCGTGGACTGCCAGCGACAGCCAATGTCCGTAATAACGCCATCATGTCCTCTTTTGCGATGCAAATGAGCAAGCAAGACATTCAAAACGTGTCGGCATGGTTGGCCACACAGCCATCACCATTGGCGGTGCGTAAGTAAAAACGTGGCCCAATAGGCACGGTAGTTTGTCGGGGGCCTTCATAGGCCCCCGTGTCATTATCGGTCGTCGCGGCTCGCGCGACGCAAGATCAGATCCAAGTAAACGTCATTACTCAAGGGCTGACCCGTGCGTTGCGATTGCCAAACCACTTCACCCAAACATTCCATGATTTCATGCACAGCATCATGCTCGCCCAACCGTGCGGCAAGCTGGTGGTGGGCGTCTTTGATGCCAGGGGGTTGATCAATAGAGACTTGCTCTGCAATTGCCAAATGCATGGAGAGGTGCAAGAACGGATTGGTTTTGCCATCTTTAACGTTGAAATCTCGTGTCAGCGCCTCAGGATCTGAAAGCGTCTCGTGGTATTCCGGGTGCCATTCGATGAGGTTTGCAGCCATGGTTTGCAAGGGCGTACAGATGCTACCTGATACCCTTTGTTGCCAAGCGCTGATGAAGAACTCTCGGACCTGATCTCGGGTTGGGTCAAACATTGTGAAACCTTTACTTGTAATGCGGGATAAAATAACCGGTTGGATCAACCCATTACCGGAGCTTACATGTCATACCAGCATATCAAAGTGCCTAGCGCAGGCCAAAAAATAACCGTCAATGCTGACTACTCGCTTAACGTGCCTGATGAGCCAATCTTGCCATACATCGAAGGCGATGGCACGGGTGCTGACATCACACCGGTGATGCTGAAAGTCGTCGATGCAGCGGTTGCGAAGGCGTATGGTGGCAAGCGCAAGATTCATTGGATGGAAGTGTATGCCGGTGAAAAGTCCACCAAGATCTATGGCCCTGACGTTTGGTTGCCAGAAGAGACGCTTGATGCGGTGCGCGACTATGTGGTTTCAATCAAAGGCCCATTGACCACCCCCGTGGGTGGTGGCATTCGTTCGTTGAATGTGGCTTTGCGCCAGCAGCTTGATTTGTACGTGTGTCTGCGGCCAGTGCGTTATTTTGCGGGCGTGCCATCACCATTGCGTGAGCCAGAAAAGACCAATATGGTCATTTTCCGCGAAAACTCAGAAGACATCTATGCTGGCATTGAGTTTGCGGCGGAGTCAGAAGATGCCAAAGCGTTGATCGAGTTTTTGCAGACCAAGCTCGGTGTTAAAAAGATTCGTTTTCCCAACACCTCCGGCATTGGTGTGAAGCCCGTTTCGCGAGAAGGCACTGAGCGTTTGGTGCGCAAGGCCATCCAGTACGTGATCGACAATGATCGCAGTTCATTGACGATCGTGCACAAGGGCAACATCATGAAGTTCACCGAAGGTGGCTTCCGCGATTGGGCTTATGCTTTGGCACAGAAAGAGTTTGGTGCTGAGTTGATTGATGGGGGCCCATGGTGCAAGTTCAAGAACCCCAAGACGGGTCGTGAGATTATTGTCAAAGACTCTATTGCTGATGCCTTTTTGCAACAGATCTTGTTGCGCCCGGCTGAGTACGATGTCATTGCAACCTTGAATTTAAACGGTGATTACGTCTCTGACGCTTTGGCCGCTCAAGTCGGTGGTATTGGTATTGCCCCCGGTGCAAACTTGTCTGATTCAGTGGCCATGTTTGAAGCCACTCACGGTACGGCACCTAAGTATGCGGGTAAAGACTACGTCAATCCGGGTTCCGAGATTCTATCGGCTGAGATGATGCTGCGTCACATGGGTTGGGTTGAGGCCGCTGACATGATCATTGCCAGCATGGAAAAGTCGATTTTGTCGAAGAAAGTGACCTATGACTTTGCCCGTTTGCTTGAAGGCGCGACCCAAGTGTCGTGTTCAGGCTTCGGTCAGGTGATGATCGACAACATGTAGTGTGTGATGCGTGCGCTGGACTAGGGCATTCCCTGATGCACCTAGCCTAGTAATGGTGCATACTCTTAGCCATGCGGGTGAGGAGACAAAACCCTGCATGGCTAGACTGGCAGTAATGGTCAAGGCCTGTATTGCAGCAAACCATAAAAAAAATAGTATCAAACGGCCGGCACTCAGTGCCGGCCGTTTATTCTTTTGATGGTGCTTCTCGCCACTCAATGCCGAATTTGGCCAGGCTCAGCCCAATGCTTAATCGACCATCGTCTTTGAAATATTGGCCGCGTAACTTGTTACTGGTCACTATTCTTTTGTTGATCTGGTTGTTGGTGAGCCTCATGCCTATTGGCCTTCCAGCGCTACCCGATGATTGGACAGTTTTTGGTTGGCCGCTGCCCATGGCCTTAGCCGCCTTTGGGGTGCCGCTGATTTACTTGGCGTTAATTGGTTTTTACGCGGCCATCATGGACCGCCGTGACAAACAAGAACGCCAGGCAATCACCACGCAAGCGGTGGCCAATGACTCGCCCCAGTCATGATTGACCAAGATCTAACCCATGATGATCGCAAGTGGCACGCCAGTTTGGTGCGCCGCTATGTTTTCTATGCTTTTGGTTTTCTGGTTCTGATTGGTCTGTTGGCGGCCTTTGAAGTCGCTGGTATGGCGCGAGAGTGGATCGGCTATGTCTTTCTGCTGGCGACCGTTCTACTGTATGCCGCCATTGGTATTTACTGCCGAACCTCGGACCCTGTTGAGTACTACGTGGCAGGACGACGTGTGCCGGCTGTTTTCAATGGCATGGCCACAGCGGCTGACTGGATGTCGGTTGCCTCATTTATTGGGGTGGCAGGCACGCTATACCTTTCAGGCTATGACGGTTTGGCGTTTATTTTGGGGTGGACCGGTGGCTATGTCTTATTGGCCCTTTTGATTGCGCCTTATCTCAGAAAATTTGGCCGTTACACCATTCCAGACTTTTTGGGCGCACGTTACGGTGGCCATTTCCCCCGGATGGTGGCTGTGATTTGTACCTTGGCCTGCTCTTTCAGTTATTTGGTGGCCCAGATTTATGGTGTCGGTCTGATCACCACGCGCCTGACTGGTATTTCCTTTGAGCTCGGCGTCTTTATTGCGCTCGGTAGCATGTTGATATGCTCTTTCTTGGGGGGGATGCGCGCGGTGACTTGGACGCAGGTGGGCCAATACATCATTTTGGTGATCGCGTACTTGTTACCCGTTATTTGGCTCTCCATCAGTCAAACGGGCAAACCGGTGCCCCAAGTGGCTGCTGGTGAAGTGCTTTCAGCCATCCATGAGCGAGAAAAAGTCATTGCGCAGGATCCAGCTGAGCAAGTGGTGCGCGCCTATTGGCAATCCCAAGCGCAGTTGATGGCGATGCGGGTAGAGGCTTTGCCCTTGTCGTGGCAAACCGAAAAAGAGGCGTTACGTAATCGGCTTTTACGTGCGCGGGCCAGTGACACGCCGATGCTGGAGGTCAGGCAACTCGAGCGTCAACTCTCTCAGTACCCAGAGTCTGAGGAACAAGCCCGAGTGGATTGGACGCAACGCCAAAAAGAATACAAGCGGCGAGCTGAGTCGGTGAGACCACACACGGAACCTTTTGTGGCTGACACGGAACAAGGACGCTCAGCCGCGCAAAACAACTTTCTGGCGCTCTTGGTGTGTTTGATGTTGGGTACGGCGGGGTTGCCGCATATTTTGATGCGATCGCTCACCACCCCTTCAGTCAGTGCGGCGCGAAAGTCGGTGTTTTGGTCGTTGTTCTTTATTCTGGTGTTGTATTTAACAGCCCCAGCCTTGGCTGTTTTGGTAAAAAACGAGATTTACCACGGGGTTGTTGGTATGGCTTACACGGCCTTGCCGGCCTGGGTCAACGATTGGTCAGCATTGGATCGAACCTTGATTGAAATCACGGACATCAACGCTGATGGGATTGTGCAACTCAGTGAGATCCGCATGGGTTCGGATATGGTGGTTCTGGCGGGCCCTGAGATCGGTGGTTTGCCATACGTCATGTCCGGTTTGATTGCGGCTGGCGCCATGGCCGCAGCCCTCTCAACGGCTGATGGATTACTGTTGACAATCTCTAATGCGCTATCTCACGACACCAGTGTGCGTGTGGTCTCGCCAGAAATGAATTCCAACCGGCAAGTCATTGTCTCAAAAGTGTTTTTGTTGTTTGTGGCCTTTGCAGCGGCTTGGGTCGCCACCAAAACGCCCGCCGACATCATTTTTATGGTGACGGCCGCGTTTTCTTTTGCAGCTGCCACCTTCTTTCCCGCGTTGGTGCTCGGTGTGTTTTGGTCGCGAACCAACAAGTGGGGGGCCTCTTTCGGGATGCTGGCCGGGATCAGCATGACTTTTTACTACATGGCCATCACGCAGCCCTGGTTGCGAGAGCTGGTGTTTGGCATTGCACGCAGTGAGCCGATTCAGTTGTGGTGGGGTATTCAACCCAACGCAGCTGGCATCTTTGGTATCCCGTTGGCTTTCGCCGTGATGGTGGTGGTGTCACTCGCGAGCCCACGGCCCGATCAAGCCACGCTATCGATGGTCGCTGAGCTGCGAAGACCGTAGCAGCACCAAGACGGCGCCTTTGCCACCGTCTTGCGCCGGTGCGCCCACGAAAGCCAACACATCAGGCATTTGTGTCAGCCAGTGTCTTGTCTGTTGACGTAGCAAGGCACCACCGTGCGTGGACCCAAACCCTTGTCCATGCACAATGCGTACGCGTTTAACCCCTTGTTGGACGGCGCTGTTTACAAAATGCGCCACTGAGAGGCGGGCTTGATCGCGATTTAAGCCATGCAAATCGAGCGTTTCGCGCACATTGTGACTGTCGCGCTTGAGGCGGCGCAAGGTCTCACTAGAGACACCGGATCGGTGAAAGGACTCAAGCACTGGTGCCTGACCGCTGGTATCGCCATCTGAGAGCGCAAAACTGTCAGGCTCGCTGGCTGGGGCTGGTCGCTTTTGAAAATTGATTGGTGGGGCAGGCTTGTCGTGCGTGACCCGTTGTCGGCCACGCAGCGGTATGACTTGAGCTAGCGCCTGAGCCAGCAGCTGAGCGTCTTCTGTGCTCAGCGCTGGGTCAGCGCGCTCAGTCTTGCGCATTCTCCAACCAGCGCTGGGCGTCTAGAGCCGCCATGCAGCCTGTACCAGAGCTGGTGATGGCTTGGCGATAGACGTGGTCTTGAACGTCTCCGGCGGCAAACACGCCAGGCACCGAAGTCATGGTAGCCAAGCCTTTTAAACCGCTTCGGGTCACGATGTAGCCGTTTTCCATGTCAAGCTGGCCCTCGAAGATGGCCGTGTTAGGGCTGTGGCCAATCGCAATGAAGGCGCCAGTGACTTTCAACTCGAGCGGTTCTTCACCTTGGGTGCTACGCAGTCGCACCCCAGTCACGCCAGTGTTGTCGCCCAACACCTCGTCAAGTTCGCGATAAAGGGCGAGATTGACGTTGCCGCTGACAGACTTCTCCATCATTTTGTCAATCATGATGGGTTCGGCACGGAACTTGTCACGGCGGTGGACAACGGTCACTGATCGGCAAATGTTCGAGAGGTAAAGCACCTCTTCAACTGCTGTGTTACCCCCACCGACCACAATCACATCTTGGTTGCGGTAAAAAAAGCCGTCACAAGTCGCACAACCCGAGACGCCTCGGCCCATGAATGCTTGTTCTGAGGGTATGCCCAGGTACTTGGCTGAGGCCCCAGTGGCAATAATTAAGGCGTCGCAAGTGTAAACCTTGCCGCCGTCACCAGTCAGTGTAAAAGGGCGCTTTGACAGGTCGACTTTGGTGATTTGATCAAAAATCATCTCGGTCTCAAAGCGCTTGGCATGCTCTTCAAAGCGTTGCATTAAGTCAGGACCCTGCACGCCCTGGGCGTCAGCTGGCCAATTGTCGACATCTGTGGTGGTCATGAGCTGACCACCTTGCTCCAAACCCGTGACCAGAACTGGGTTAAGGTTAGCGCGGGCCGCATAAACAGCGGCGGTGTAGCCGGCTGGGCCGGATCCGAGAATCAATACTTGAGCGTGGCGTGTATCAGACATATTCGTGAATCCCTATTTGTTCTTACCAAATTATAATAGTCTCCATGTCAAAAGCTAATGTCGACCCCACACCTATGCCGCGCGCCGCGCGTGCCTCGCGCAATATGCGTAATGGACCTTCACCTTTACAGCTGAAACTGCTCGGTTTTCTGCGCGAAGCCCGGTGGGTGCTGTTTGCGTTGCTGGCCGCCTGGCTGTCCTTGGTGTTGGTGACTTGGTCGCCCAGTGATCCCGCATGGTCGCACTCGTCAAGCGCCGAAGTACTCAGCAACAAGGGTGGCATTTTGGGGGCATACACGGCCGACATTTTGCTTTATTTGTTTGGTTTTTCGGCGTGGCTGCTGGTGATTGGTCTTTTAAACCGAGTGCGTGCGGGTTGGCGCCGGCTGATGCATCACGTGACACGAGACTCACCAGCCGAAGGTTTGGAACGGGTGCGTTGGGAGCAAGGCCTGGGCTTTGTGTTGTTACTTGCAGGTGCCGTGGGGCTTGAGTCATTGCGTTTGGCCTCTTGGGGCACAGAACTGCCTGGTCAGTCAGCGGCTTCGAGTGGGGCTGGCGGTGTGATTGGCTATGCGTGGTCAACGCTGTTGTCTCACGCCGTGGGTTTTACCGGTGCGACTTTAATTTTGATTGCCCTGATTGTGACGGGGATGAGCCTGTTTTTTGGTTTTTCATGGTTGAGTATTTGTGAGACGGTTGGCACGTGGTTAGAGCGTGGGGTGATTCGGATCCGTGATGCCTACCGCGCCCGCCAAGACCGTCGCGTGGGTGAAGTCGCACAAGCCCAGCGTCATGAGCATGTCGATGCCCGCCATGAACAAATTGTGCATGAGCAACCGGTGCGCATTGAGCCGGCAGTGGTGACGGTTCAAAAATCGGAACGGGCTTTCAAAGAAAAGCAACAGACTTTGTTTCAAGAAACCGGTGACAGTCGCTTGCCTGAGCTCGGATTATTGGATGCCCCAGCCGATATGATCGTGGCGGTATCGCCTGAGACCATTGAGTTCACTTCACGTTTGATTGAAAAAAAGCTGTCAGATTTTGGGGTGCAAGTCGTGGTGGTCGCCGCCCAAGCGGGTCCGGTCATCACGCGTTACGAAATCGAGCCCGCCACTGGGGTCAAGGGCAGTCAAATTGTGAATTTGGGCAAAGACTTAGCGCGCGCCTTGAGCCTGGTTAGCATTCGGGTCGTTGAAACGATCCCGGGTAAAAACTTGATGGGTTTGGAGTTGCCAAACCCCAAGCGCCAGATGGTCAAGCTTTCTGAAATCTTGGGCTCCCAGACTTATCACAGTAGCCCGTCGTTGGTCACGATGGCGCTTGGCAAAGACATTGCCGGTCACCCTGTGGTGGCTGACTTGGCCAAGATGCCCCATTTGTTGGTGGCTGGTACCACGGGCTCGGGTAAGTCCGTCGGGATCAACGCCATGATCTTGTCTCTGCTCTACAAAGCAGATGCTTCTCAGACGCGGTTGATTTTGATTGACCCCAAGATGCTCGAAATGAGCGTCTATGAGGGCATCCCGCACCTGTTGGCACCAGTCGTCACCGACATGCGCCACGCGGCCAATGCTTTGAATTGGTGTGTGGCCGAGATGGAAAAGCGTTACCGCCTCATGAGCAAAATGGGTGTGCGTAACTTGGCCGGGTACAACACCAAAATTCGAGACGCTGCCAAGCGCGAAGTGTTGATTCCAAACCCGTTTTCGTTGACGCCGGACGCCCCTGAGCCGCTCAAAGAGATGCCCACGATCGTGGTAGTGATCGATGAATTGGCTGACCTGATGATGGTGGTCGGTAAGAAGATTGAGGAATTGATTGCCCGCTTGGCGCAAAAAGCCAGGGCCGCGGGTATACATTTGATTTTGGCAACGCAACGCCCAAGTGTGGATGTGATCACCGGCTTGATCAAAGCCAACATTCCGACTCGGATTGCTTTTCAAGTTTCTTCGCGAATTGACTCGCGCACCATTCTTGATCAAATGGGTGCAGAGACGCTCTTGGGTCAGGGCGATATGCTCTACATGCCATCAGGCACCGGATTGCCCATTCGCGTGCATGGCGCCTTCGTCTCAGACGAAGAAGTGCATCGGGTGGTTGATTCGTTGAAGTTGCAAGGCGAGCCAGACTACATCGATGGTTTACTCGAGGGTGGTGTACAGGGTGAAACGGGTGACGGCATCAATAATGTGACCGGTTTTGCGGATGTTGAGTCAGACCCTTTGTACGATCAAGCGGTGGCGATCGTGCTTAAAAATCGACGGGCATCGATTTCACTGGTTCAGCGCCACTTGCGTATTGGCTACAACAGAGCGGCTCGATTGCTTGAGCAAATGGAGCAGTCTGGTGTGGTGTCTGCCATGCAGTCCAATGGTAATCGAGAGATCTTGGCCCCGGCGGGCCCAGCCGAGGAGAGCTAGGATGATTCGATTACGCGCATTCTCTTTATTCGCATCGTGCTTTATCGCGAGCGCGGTAATGGCAAACCCTGCGCAACAAGCGTTTGAACAATTTGTGCAAACAGTGTCGGCAGCCAAAGGCCAGTTCAGTCAATACACGGTGGGTCCGCAGGGGAAAACCAATTTGGCGCAAACCGGTGACTTTGCTTTTGCGCGACCTGGCCAGTTTCGCTGGGATATTCGCGAGCCTTACGCTCAATTGGTGCTGTCAGACGGGGTCAACGTGTTTCAGTATGACCCAGATTTGAGCCAAGTCAGCGTTCGGGCGGCGGGTGCTGCGATGGGCAGTTCGCCAGCGGCAATTTTGTTTGGTACGGGTGACATGACGCAAGCCTTTGAAGTCACCCCATTGCCCGATCAAGATGGCCTGTCTTGGTTTCGAGCCGTGCCGCGCCAACCCGACTCAGGCTTAAATCAGCTCGATATTGGTATGCGAGCGGGCAATCCCGCGCGGCTTTTATTGCTTGATGGTTTTGGTCAGACCACACAAATCGATTTATCCAATATTCGTGCCCAGTCCTCTTTTCCCCCAGACACATTTCAGTTTAAAGCCCCACCCAAAACCGACGTGATCAAGCTGGATTAGTTGCCATGGCGGATTTTTTTGTGCGCGACCCCAAAGCCCCGTTAGCCGAACGCATGCGACCAGCCCATTTCGATGAGGTTGTCGGTCAGCGTCACTTGCTAGGCCCAGGCAAGCCGTTAAGGCTCGCTTTTGAAGCGGGTCAACCCCACTCGATGATTCTCTGGGGGCCACCTGGCGTGGGTAAAACCACCTTGGCGCGTTTGATGGCAGATGCCTTTGATTGCACCTTTATTGCGATTTCAGCGGTCTTTGCGGGCGTCAAAGACATTCGTGCAGCCATGGAAACAGCACAACAAACCCTGAATCAAACCGGCCAGCAAACGGTCCTGTTTGTTGATGAGATTCATCGGTTCAACAAGTCACAGCAAGATGCATTGCTGCCTTTTGTTGAGTCGGGTTTGGTCGTCTTTGTCGGGGCCACCACAGAAAACCCGTCCTTTGAAGTGAACCGGGCGCTTCTGTCACGCGCCCAAGTGCATGTGCTCAAAGCCATCGATGAGCAGGATTTAGACGCCCTTTTGTTACGCACGGTGGCCGTCCAGGGGCAGGGCGTGACACTGACGCCTGGCGCAGCCAAGCAATTGGTTTTTACAGCGGATGGTGATGCTAGGCGCCTATTGAACCAACTGGAAATTTTGTGTCAAAGTGCGCAAGCGCAGTCGCTTAACGAAATCGACGAAGTCTTCCTCACCGCGGCGTTAAGCGAGACGCGCAAAGGGTTTGATAAGGGTGGTGATTTTTTTTATGACCAAATTTCAGCCCTACACAAATCAGTTCGTGGCTCAGACCCTGACGCTTCGCTTTATTGGTTGGTGAGAATGTTAGATGGCGGCGCTGATGGTCGATATTTGGCACGCCGCTTGATCCGTATGGCCTGGGAAGATATCGGCTTGGCAGATCCTCGGGCGATCGCACTGGTGCACGACGCCGCCGATGCCTATGAACGTTTGGGCTCGCCCGAAGGCGACTTGGCACTTGCCCAAGCAGCCATTTACTTGGCTGTTGCCCCCAAAAGCAATGCAGGCTACCAAGCGTATAACCAAGCCCGTGCCTTTGTCAGTCAAGACCGCTCGCGTGACGTGCCCATGCATTTGCGCAATGCGCCTACCCGGCTTATGAAAGACATGGGTCATGGCAAAGCGTATCGCTATGCACACAACGAACCCAACGGCTATGCGGCTGGCCAACGCTATCTACCCGATGACATGGCTGACCCCAATTGGTATACGCCAACCGATCGCGGTCTAGAAACCAAGATCGCACAAAAGTTGGCCCAACTCAGGCAGTGGGATCGCGACGCTGATCCCCAAAAACCTAAAGACGAATGATTTGCTGTGGGTTTTGTCATACCGTTTGCATCGTGGCATGGTTTAATCGCGTCATATAAGTCAAAGGATGGTCATTGATATGGAATGGTTTGACGCAGTTAACATCGCGCGAATGCAGTTCGCTTTTACCGTCGTGTTTCACGTCATTTTCCCCGCATTCACGATCGGATTGGCCACCTACTTATTTGTGCTTAATGCCATGCATTACTTCACGCGCAAAACGGTATATCTCGATTTATTCAACTACTGGAAAAAAATATTCACCCTTTCGTTCGCAATGGGTGTGGTTTCCGGCATTGTGTTGAGCTACCAATTTGGCACCAACTGGAGCGTTTACGCCGACAAAGTTGGGCCGATTTTGGGGCCAATCATTGCTTACGAAGTATTGACAGCGTTCTTTTTAGAGGCGGGTTTTCTGGGTGTCATGCTATTTGGGCGTGAACGGGTAGGCGAGCGCTTGCATCTGTTTGCCACCGGTATGGTGGCATTTGGTACCTTTTTGTCGACATTCTGGATTTTGGCGGTCAACAGCTGGATGCAGACCCCTGACGGTTTTGCAATGAATGACGTGGGCCAATTCGTGCCAGTCGATTGGTTCAAGGTCATCTTCAACCCATCCTTCCCGCACCGATTTGCCCACATGGTGCTGGCAGCCTACTTGACCACTGCTTTTGTGGTCGGTGGTGTGGCCGCCTATCACTTGTTAAAGCTGCGTCACATGGGTGCAGATGCCAAGAAGCACATCAACGTTGATGCCATCAAAAAGATGTTTTCTACTGCCATGTGGATGGCTGTCATTGTGACACCCATACAAATCTTTGCTGGCGACTCTCAGGGCTTAAACACCTTGAAGTATCAGCCATTGAAGATTGCGGCGATGGAAGGCCATTTCGAAAACGAAACGCCAGCGGGCTTGGTGGTATTTGGTATCCCCAACCAAGAAGAAGGTCGCATGGAGTACAAGGTTGAGATTCCCTACTTGGGAAGCTTGATCTTGCATCACGATTTGGACACAGGACTCAAAGGGTACAACGCTTTTCCGCGAGAGGATTGGCCCCCGATGGCGCCCCCATTTTTTGCATTCCGAGTGATGGTTGGTGTCGGTATGCTGATGTTACTTGTCGGCATCTGGGGTTTGGTTTTGCGCAAGCGTAGACGGCTTTATGACACCTCTCTTTTTCATAAAGTCTGTGTTTTGATGGCGCCTTCTGGTTTTGTGGCCGTGATTTCAGGCTGGATCGTGACCGAGGTCGGCCGTCAACCGTTTACCGTTTATGGCTTGTTACGAACCGCTGATTCGGTTTCGCCGATTTCAACAGCGGCGGTTGCCACATCATTTATTGCTTTTGTCATTGTTTATTGCTCGTTGTTTGGCGCCGGGCTTGTTTACATCCTGCGTCAAATACGCCAAGCACCATCACTCGCTGAGCCAGTGATGACTTTCGAGCAGCCAACCCGTTCTGGCGGTTTTGTGCCGCCATCACTGGCAAAGCCAGCGACAACTCAAGGTGGTGGTGATGATTGATTACGCGCTGATTTGGGCGGGTTTGATCGCCTTTGCGGTTTTGGCTTACGTGGTACTGGATGGCTTCGATTTGGGCGTTGGCATTTTGTTTCCCTTTGTCAAAGGCAAAGACAATCGCGACCAAATGATGAATGCTGTGGCCCCGCTCTGGGATGGTAACGAGACTTGGTTGATACTCGGTGGTGCGGGATTATTTGGGGTCTTTCCGCTGGCTTATTCGATCATCATGCCAGCCCTATACATCCCTATTATTGTGATGTTGTTGGCATTGATTTTTAGGGGCGTGGCCTTTGAGTTCCGTTGGAAGTACAAAGGCAAAAATAACCCGTGGGACATTGCCTTTGCGGGGGGCTCAATCGTGGCCACATTCGCCCAAGGTATGGTGCTCGGGGGTTTGGTGCAAGGCATTCCGGTTGATGGGCGCGCATTCGCGGGCGACTGGGACGCTTGGCTTTCGCCTTTTGCGCTCATGACAGGTTTGGCACTGCTGGTGGGTTATGCCTTGTTGGGGGCAACGTGGTTGGTGCTAAAAGCTGAGGGTGAGGTGCATCGCAAGGCCCTGAGATTTGCGCGGACATCGGCCATTGGCACTTTGATTCTGATTGCGGTGGTGAGCATTTGGACACCGACCCTGCATGAACACTTTGCCCAAAAGTGGTTCGCCTGGCCTGATGTCACCTACGTGGCTATTGTGCCATTGTTGGTTTTGGTGTGTGCGTGGTCGCTGTTTCAAGGGTTAAGAAAAGGCGAAGGCAAGCAAGCTTATCTATCAACAGTGGGCCTCTTTGTCTTGTCTTACATTGGTCTGGTGATCAGCTTTTTCCCTTACATCGTGCCGTCCTCGGTCACGCTATGGGAGGCCGCCGCGCCTGACGAATCACTGCGTTTCGTTTTGGTTGGCGCTGTTTTCTTGATTCCCATTATCTTGACCTACACTGCTTATGCCTATTGGGTTTTTCGTGGCAAGGTGGGTACCTCGGGTGGCTATCACTCCTGAACCAACCCTTGAAGCGAAGCAACAGGCACCACTGTGGTGTCTTTTGTTTTTGTTCGTGGGTCTGGGTGCCGATGTCTTTGAGACAGGTTTGATCGGTTTGCTGAAGTCAACTGACCGCTACAATGGCTTTTTTGTCCTTTCAGCCACAGATACCAGACCATGCTTGATCCCATTCTTTTAAGAAAAGACCTTGACGCTGTCGTGCAACGCTTGGCCACTCGTGGCGTGGTGTTTGAGCGCGAGACATTTGAAGCGCTTGAGGCCGAGCGCAAGCAAATTCAAACCGAAACCGAACAGCTTCAGGCGCAACGAAATGCCTTGGCCAAGCAAATCGGTGCCCTCAAAGGCAAGGGCGAGGATGCCAGCGCGTTGATGGCGCAGTCTCAAGCCATCCCAGCTGCCTTGAAGGCTTTAGAAGAGAAGCTGCAGCAAATTCAGTCTGATTTGAGTGCTATCTTGATGGCCACGCCGAACCTGCCTCACGCCTCTGTACCGCTCGGGGCTGACGAGCAAGGCAATGTCGAGGTCAGTCGTTGGGTGCCAGTGGCTGATGCCCAGGGCAACCCGGCGGGATTGCCCTTTGAGGCACAAGATCACGTCACTGTTGGTGAACGCCTAGGGCTTGATTTTGAGACGGCGGCCAAGCTCTCGGGCTCGCGGTTTAGTTTTCTGCGCGGACCGATGGCGCGTTTGCATCGGGCTTTGGCGCAGTTCATGCTTGATCTGCAAACCAGTGAGCATGGCTACACTGAATGCTACACGCCGTATATCGTGAACGCCTCGACCTTATTGGGTACCGGTCAGTTGCCTAAGTTTCGTGAAGACATGTTTTGGGTGGGGCGTGGTGGCGAGACCGATGAGGGCTCGGAAGAGCAGTTTTTGATTTCAACATCCGAGATCACGCTCACCAGTATCGTGCGCGATACCATCGTGCCTCAAACCGATTTGCCGTTGCGTTTTACCGCTCACACGCCGTGCTTCCGGTCAGAAGCGGGCAGTGGTGGTCGTGATGTGCGTGGCTTGATCCGCCAGCATCAGTTTGACAAAGTTGAGATGGTGCAAATCACGCATCCCGACCAGTCCTATGATGCGCTTGAGCAAATGAGAGAGCACGCCCAAGCCGTGCTGCAAAAGCTGGGCTTGCCGTATCGCGTCATGCTGTTATGCACCGGCGACATGGGGTTTGGTTCGACCAAGACTTACGACCTCGAGGTATGGATTCCCGCTCAAAACACTTGGCGCGAGATCTCGTCAATATCAAACTGTGAGTCTTTTCAGGCCCGTCGCATGCAAGCGCGCTTTCGACCTGAGCAAGGCAAGCCAGAATACGTCCACACCTTGAATGGTTCGGGCTTGGCCGTGGGCCGAGCCTTGGTTGCTATCCTAGAAAACTATCAGCAAGCCGATGGTTCGTTGGTGGTACCTGAGGTCTTAAGGCCTTACATGGGTGGCCTCGAAGTCCTCACACCGCAATAAGCTTAAACGGGTAAGGTTTGATATTGTTGGGCCAAACTCACAAAGGCTTCGGTTTGTGGATCTTGCCCCGTTGCTGACTGCAAAATTTCCCCCACGTCAGGGGCCAATCGTTGTGCGGCGGCGGCATCTAAGAACAGTAACCGGTGACGTCTGGCTAACACATCCTCAACCGTGCGGGCATATTCATATCGCGCCGCAAAACGCACCATCGCCCCGCTCAAGCCCGGTGCCAACATGTCACGCGCACCGGCCATGGACTGAACAGACGATTGCTCGTCACCATATTGCGCCAAGCCTGGTGCATCGCATATTTTGTGGGTCACGGGGCCTTGCGTTTGGGCCCCAATCAGTAAAAGCTCAGCAGTCTGATCCAGCCCTTTTGTGGCCAGCAAACCCTCTTTGAAGCAATGCGCAAGTGTGTCGTGCGCCATGACGCGGTAGGTCGTCCACTTGCCGCCCGTCACGGTCACCATGCCGCTGGCGCTGGTCACGATCGTGTGCTCGCGGCTGATGCGTTTGGTGGCTTGGCTGTGGTGATGGCTGTCGGTGGGTCTAACCAAAGGTCGTAAACCCACCCAAAGGCTTCGAATATCTTGATGGCCGGGTGCGCGCTGCAAGTGGCGCGCGGCTTCACGCAAGATGAAGTCAAGCTCCTCTTTAAAGGGCTTGGGTTCTAGGTCTGGTGTTGATCGTGGGGTGTCAGTGGTACCCAAGATCACTTTGCCTAGCCACGGCACGGCAAACAACACGCGTCCGTCACTGGTTTTAGGAACGATGAGAGCGACATCGCCAGGCATGAACTCACGATCAACCACCACGTGTAGCCCTTGGCTAGGGGTGACCATGGGTTCGGTTTGTCGTTGACTCGCGGCATCATCGTCAGCTCGGATTTGATCGACCCAGACGCCCGTGGCGTTAACCAAGCAGCGGGTGTTGATGCTCAGTTCACGACCAGTTTCGGCGTCTTTCAGAACCAGGCCACTGGCGCGCCCACTGTCGTGATGGATTTTTGTGACGCGACAATGGTTGATTAGGTGTGCGCCTTTGCTCGCCGCTGTGCGTGCGATGGCAAGTGCCAGTCGGGCGTCATCAAATTGGCCATCCCAATATTTGACCGCACCCTTTAAGCCCGTTCGCCACACATTGGGTAGTTGCTGTTGGGTTTGTGCTGAGCTCAGTACTTGGGTCGGGCCCAAGCCATGTTTACCCGATAAGGCATCATAGAGTTTGAGGCCAGTCCAATAAAAGGGCACCTGCCAGGTTCGGTAGCAGGGCATGAGAAAGGCCAGTGGTTGTGCCAAATGAGGGGCGTTGTGCATCACCGCACTGCGCTCATGTAAGGCTTCACGCACCAACGGAATATCGCCTTGTGCCAAGTAGCGCACCCCGCCGTGCAAGAGCTTGGTTGAGCGCGAAGAGGTGCCTTTGGCAAAGTCTTCGGCTTCAACCAGCAACACCTTGAAGCCGCGGTTGGCGGCATCAAGGGCAACACCCAGACCTGTGGCACCGCCACCAATGATGGCCAAGTCGTATTGGCCTTGTTGGTCGATTTGATTTAAAAGGGCAGCGCGGTCGGTGGTGAGCGGTAGCGTCGGTTCATTTTCAGACACCGTTTTAACCATGGTTTGGCCTCTCTTCTGAGATCCAACCTTTGGCGCGCTCAACAGCTTGTTGCCAGCGATTTAATGTGACCTGTCGTTGGTCGGTGGACCATTGCGGCTCAAAGACTCGATCCACTTGCCAGTGGCTGGCCAAGGCGTGGTGATCGGCCCAGACTCCGATGGTTAAACCCGCCAAGTAAGCCGCACCGAGTGCGGTGGTCTCGGTGACTTTTGGGCGGACAACACGAATACCCAATAAGTCGGCTTGCATTTGCATCAGCAGGTTGTTGGCGCTCGCGCCGCCATCGACCCGCAGTTCGGTTAAAGCGGTGTCAGCATCGCCTTGCATGGCAGTCAGCACATCGGTGACTTGCAGCGCGATCCCTTGCAGGGCGGCGCGCGCGATATGGGCCTTGTTGGTGCCACGGGTCATGCCGACCATCAGTCCGCGCGCGTCACCGTCCCAATTGGGGGCGCCAAGCCCTGTGAGTGCTGGCACTAGCATCACGTCGCCTGTATCAGGCACACTGGCGGCCAAGGCTTCTATGTCATTGGCTGATTCGATCAATCCCAGTCCGTCACGCAGCCATTGAACCGTGGCCCCACCCATAAAAACCGATCCTTCAAGGCAGTAGGTGAGACCGTTGAGGTGGCCCGTTCCCGGACCCTGATCTTCGGGCAATTGCCAGCCAACGGTGGTGAGCAAGCGATGACGGCTGACGGTTGGGGTGGTGCCGGTATTCATGAGCAAAAAACAACCCGTGCCATAGGTGTTTTTGGCCATGCCGGGAGTGAAGCACGCTTGACCCACCGTGGCCGATTGTTGGTCGCCGATTCGCGCGGCGAGCGGCACAGCCGCACCGAGCGCAGCCACTGTGCTTAAGCCCACGACATGTGCGCTGGGCACGACCTCAGGCAGAACCGAGCGCGGGATATTGAATAAGGTCAGCAACGCATCGTCCCACTGCAATGTGTGAATATCAAACAGTAGGGTGCGACTGGCGTTACTGGGATCGGTGATATGCACAGCGCCGCCGGTTAGTTGCCACGTTAACCAACTGTCAATCGTGCCAAATGCCAGCTCGCCACGAGCGGCTTGTTCGCGGGCGCCAGGGGTGTGATCCAACAGCCAGGCCAGTTTGGTGGCGGAGAAATAAGCGTCAAGCAGTAATCCGGTTTTGCGGTAAATCAGTGCGTCGTGGCCTTGCGCGCTAAGTTCTCGACATTGTTCAACCGTGCGGCGGTCTTGCCACACGATCGCGCGTGCGAGCGGTTGGCCTGTCAAGCGCGACCACAGCACGGTCGTCTCGCGTTGATTGGTGATGCCCACCGCACTGATGTCTTGGGGTTTCAAACCCGCCGAAGCAATGGCTTGTTGCGCCGTTTGCTGCTGGGCGTGCCAGATTTCCATCGGGTCGTGTTCGATCTGACCTGGCGCGGGATAGTGCTGGGTGAGGGGTATTTGAGCCATGGCCCGGATTTGGCCATGCTCGTCAAACACGATCGACCGAGAACTGGTGGTGCCTTGGTCTAAGGCTAGGAGGTAGGTCATGAGCCACTCAAAAAGTCGATGTCTTTTGATCTTAACTGAGGTTGATGTGAAACCTAAAAAAAACAAGTCGACACTTGGCCTTTACCCGTCTTTTGCCCGGTCAGTTTTGGCGCAAACGGGACGATTTGGGACCGTTTCTTGGTGTCTTGGTGGTCAAAGGCTCGCCGCTGACTTATTCTTATGGCTTCTTTGGCCACAATTCATTTGGTTTAAATCATGGATCTCTCTTCATTTGACGCTGTTAATCGCAAACCTGTCTTCGCCCGAAACATGATTGCCACCTCGCAGCCCTTGGCCTCGCAAGCCGGTGCGGCGGCGTTTGCGCGCGGTGGCAATGCCGTTGATGCGGCGCTTGCAGCAGCCATCACCTTAACGGTGGTGGAACCCACGATGAATGGCTTGGGTGGTGATGCCTTCGCGATTTTGTGGGATGGTAAAAAATTACACGGCATGAATGGATGCGGTCACTCGCCAGCGGCTTGGAGTCTTGAGCGCTTTAAGCATTTGAAAGTGATGCCCTTTCGCGGATGGGAAACGGTGACGGTTCCTGGTCAAGTGGCCGCTTGGGCGGATTTGTCTGAGAAGTTTGGCGCGTTGCCGTTTGAAGACCTGTTTGTTGATGCCATCAGACATGCGATGGACGGCTTTCCCGTCAGTCCGGTGATTGCTAAGCAATGGGAGATATCAGCGCAGGAGCTGGCCCCACAGCCTGGGTTTGAGGCTTTTATGCCCAACGGGCGAGCACCTCGGGCCGGTGAGATTTGGCGCTTCGCAGACCAAGCGGTGACATTGCGTGAAATTGCACGCACCAAAGGGCGGTCGTTTTATGAAGGCCGATTGGCCAAGTGCATTGCTGATTTTGCGCGCGAGCATGGTGCCGCGCTGAGTGAAGCCGATCTGGCTGCGCATCAAACAAGCTGGGTTGATCCCATTTCGCTGGCTTTTAAGGGTGTGCATGTGCATGAGATTCCGCCCAATGGTCAAGGCATTGCAGCGCTAATCGCCTTGGGTATGCTTGAGTATTTGCCTTACGAGCAAACCCAACCGGGTTCGGCTGAGCGGGCACACTTGGAAATTGAAGTGATGCGTGCGGCCTTCGCCGACTTGTATGCACATATTTCAGTGCCTGAAACCATGAAGGTCTCGGCGGCAGACTTACTTAGCCCAGCCTACTTGAAGCAACGTGCGAGTTTGATTGACCCCCATAAAGCAGGGCGTTATGAGGCCGGTCAACCGGAGTCTGGCGGCACCATTTACTTGTGTGCAGCGGATGCTGATGGCCGGATGATTTCTTACATCCAATCTAATTTCACTGGATTTGGTTCGGGGGTGGTGGTGCCAGGCACGGGTATTTCGTTGCATAACCGCGGCAAGAGTTTTCAGTTGGACGCCGACCATCCCAACGCCATGGCGGGTGGCAAGCGACCCATGCACACCATCATTCCAGCATTCATGACCCGTGACGGCAAACCCGTGATGGCATTTGGCGTGATGGGCGCCAACATGCAGGCCCAGGGTCACATACAGATGACCCTAAGACAGGCTGTTGAAGGCTTAAATCCACAAGCCGCTTCTGATCGCCCACGCTGGCGCATCGATGACCATGGTGAGTTGATTATGGAAGCGCAATGGCCAGCAGCAGTGATTGAAGGTCTCAAAGCAATGGGCCACACGCCGACGGTGCAACCCATCGACAGCTTGGATTTTGGTAGTGCGCAATTGATCGCACGGATTGAGTCCGACGACGGTGACACGGCGGCGTATGCGGGCGGTTCTGACACGCGTCGTGATGGCATGGTGGTCGGTTATTGATTTCTAGACAGTAGCACCGTCATTGGTTACTGTGGCGGGCATTTGACAAAAAATTGGGAGACAGATGATGAAGCTGGTCAGATATGGCAACGTGGGCAATGAGCGCCCTGGCTTGATGGATGCTGAGGGTACTTTGCGGGACTTGGGTCATGTGATTCCTGATATTGGACCAGCACAGTTGGCACCCGATGCATTGGCGCAGTTGGCTGCCTTAGACGTCTCGAACTTGCCCGTTGTGTCGGGCAAGCCCCGCTTGGGTTGTCCGGTGACTGGGGTGAGCAAGTTTTTGGGGATTGGACTGAACTACTCGGACCATGCGGCTGAGACGGGTTCGCCTATTCCCGAGGAGCCCATCATTTTCACCAAGACGGTATCTTGTCTGCAAGGACCAGACGACGAAATCATGCTGCCCAAAGATTCGACAAACACGGATTGGGAAGTCGAACTCGGCATCGTGATTGGGTCCAAAGCATCCTATGTGTCTGAGGCTGACGCCCTTAAATACGTGGCGGGTTACGTCTTGGCCAATGACGTCAGTGAGCGTGAGTACCAACTCAAGCGTGGAGGGTCTTGGGATAAAGGTAAGGGTTGTGACACCTTCGGACCTTTGGGACCGTGGTTGGTGACCAAAGATGAGATCCCTGACCCCAGTGATCTAGATCTGTGGCTCGATGTCAACGGCGAGCGTATGCAAACGGGCCACACCAGCAAAATGATTTTTAACGTCATTGAAATTGTCAGTTATGTGAGCCGTTTCATGACGCTGATGCCTGGTGACGTGATTGTCACGGGAACACCCCCAGGGGTTGGTCTGGGCATGAAGCCGCCGAAGTTTTTAAAAGCGGGTGACAAAGTGACCGTTAGCGGTCAGGGTTTGGGTACTCAAAATCAGCGGGTGGTGGCGTATCACAACTAGGCGCAATCCAGTCTGCACTCGTTGCGGTGGTTAAGCCAACCGCGCGGCTTGAGAGAAGTCCGTGATCGATAAATGTTTTAAAGCCGTGGCGGCCTCTAGGCGTGCGGCTGCGCGTTGATCTTCAGTGATTTCAGCTGACTTGTTGGTGGCCACTTGGCGCGCAGCCCTGAACTTGAGTGCCCAAGCTTGTGCAGCAAGCGATGGTTCCCACTGGTCAAGTTGCAACTTTTCACAATCTTCCACAAGTGGTTGCACCAAAGCCCGCAAGTCAGTTGTTGGGCGCTCTGTTAGTAAGATGTTTGCCAATTCGACCCGCGCACGGAACTGATCGCGCTTGCTGCGAGTGTTATCAATAAACGTTTGCAGCTCAGTTAGCGCTTGCTCAAGCTTGCCTTCACCGAGCGTCATCATCGCTGTGCTTTTAACCGATTCAAAGGCATCGGTTGGCCCACCGCCGGAACGCTCTTGGCGGCATCGCTTGATCCACGCCAGGGTATCGATACTGGCAAACGGCGTGCCATCTGAAAAAGTCAATTGTTCGATATTGGGTAAGCGACCGATAAAATTCAGCAACGTTTCTGCGACGGTGTGAGCCATGAGGTTACCGGCTACCCCCATCATGCTGAATCCCCGAAACGATTGATAGTCGAGATCGAACCAAAAGGGAAACGTTCGTATTCGGGACTCACAAAAGTCGACGATGCCTTGCGGATTTTTTGAGTTGGTGATTTTCTCAAAGGCATCGCGTATGGCTGAGGGTGGGCAACCGATGAGTGTTTTGCCTTCGGTGGCATTAGGCAATTTAAAAATACCAGCACGCGCGCTAAATCGACTGAAATGAATCACCAGCGGATTCGTATTGTCAAAAGCATAGAGCGCCGGTCCGAGCATTGCCGTATAGTCTTGGGCGGGCCTTAAGGCAGCCCCAAGTTCATCGAAGTTGCTGATTTGACTTGGTTTTTCTAGCGTGCCTAGTTTCGTTGGGATCGACGATGACGCAGGAGCCGTTGTTTGAGCGGTCTGGTTTTGGGGTGCTGCAATCGGGGCATT
>Ga0075467_10000029_pt1 | contig 85379 bp, 87 predicted proteins | sample DEB08_DNA_9_FD_75067 | JGI IMG/M metagenome (GOLD analysis project Ga0075467, IMG submission 75067) | Aqueous microbial communities from the Delaware River and Bay under freshwater to marine salinity gradient to study organic matter... | ecosystem: Environmental > Aquatic > Marine > Coastal ... | reverse complement strand
CGACCGGCAAGCCCAAGGGCGTGCTGCACACCACCGGCGGTTATGCCGTCTGGGTGGCGACCACCTTCCACTATGTGTTCGATTACCAGCCGGGCGAGGTCTTCTGGTGCTCGGCCGATATTGGCTGGGTCACCGGCCACAGCTATATCGTCTATGGTCCGCTGCTCAACGGCGCAAACGAGCTGATGTTCGAGGGCATCCCCAATTATCCCGATTTCGGCCGCTTCTGGGAAGTGGTGGCAAAGCACAAGGTCAATATCTTCTACACCGCACCGACCGCCATCCGCGCGCTGATGCGCGAGGGCGACGGGCCGGTGAAGGCGCATGACCGCTCCTCGATCCGCCTGCTCGGCACGGTTGGCGAACCGATCAACCCGGAAGCCTGGCGCTGGTATTATGAGGTGGTCGGCGAAAGCCAGTCACCGATCATCGACACCTGGTGGCAGACCGAGACCGGCGGCGTGATGATCACCACCCTGCCCGGCGCGCACGGCATGAAACCCGGCAGCGCTGGCAAACCCTTCTTCGGGGTGCAGCCGCAGCTGGTTGATGGTGACGGCAAGGTGCTCGAAGGTGCCACGGACGGAAACCTCTGCATCACCGCCAGCTGGCCTGGGCAGGCAAGGTCAGTTTACGGCGATCACGAGCGCTTCATCCAGACCTATTTCACCACCTACAAGGGCAAATATTTCACCGGCGACGGCTGCAAGCGCGACGCCGATGACTATTACTGGATCACCGGCCGGGTCGACGATGTGATCAATGTCTCGGGCCACCGGATGGGCACGGCGGAAGTCGAATCCGCGCTGGTCTCGCACCCCAAGGTCGCCGAAGCGGCGGTGGTCGGCTATCCCCATGATATCAAGGGACAGGGCATCTACTGCTATGTCACGCTGAACGCGGGCGAGCCATCATCCGACGAACTGGTTGCCGAACTGCGGCTTCATGTGCGCAAGGAAATCGGACCGATCGCCACGCCCGATCATCTCCACCTGACCCCCGCGCTGCCCAAGACCCGTTCCGGCAAGATCATGCGCCGTATCCTGCGCAAGATCGCCGAGAATGACCACGCCGCGCTGGGCGACACATCGACGCTCGCCGACCCGGGCGTCGTCGATTCGCTGGTGAAAGGGCGGTTGAACAGATAGCCGCACTCCGCATTATGCCCCGCGTGCCAAAGAGCGGGGGACGATGCGTCACCTCTTGCCGCGCCTGGGAATTGGACCGGAAGGCATTTTCGGCACAATATTGTGGCCGTGTGGTTTGGCTGAGCTTGCCGTATCGCGCCATTTGTTGCACAGTCCGCAGATATTTCCATGGAGAGGAAATGACATGAGCACAGTCGGCCAAACTCCGATCACACCCGCAACGGTGGCCAGCGATCTCACGGTCCATGACCTGCGCGCCGCACTGGCAGCGGGTTGGGGTGACTTCAGGACATATCCCATATTCGGGCTATTCTTCGCGGCGATCTTCGCGATGACAGGAATTTTCCTTTTTTACGCACTTTTCGTCCGCGGCGAGGCATTTTGGCTGGTCCCCGCCGCGGCGGGTTTCCCGCTTCTCGCGCCATTTGTCGCCGTGGGATTATATGAAGTCAGCCGGCGCCGCGAAGCCGGCATGCCGATCAGCTGGCGAGCGGTCCTCGGTGCGCTCAGAGGCCATGGTGACGAGCAAATCATAAGCATGGGCGTGATCCTGTTTGTCGCATTCGGTTTCTGGCTGATGGTTGCGCACGGCATTTTCGCCATTTTCCTGTCAGAATCGGGTGTGGGATCAGAGGCGGCCCTGCTTCGCACCAGCACCGGCCTGGTGATGTTGCTGGCCGGCGGCATTGTGGGCGGGCTGATGGCCCTTGCCTTTTACGCCATAACCGTTGTCAGCCTGCCGATGCTGGTCGACCGCAAAATTGATTTTATCAGCGCGATCATTGTCAGCCTGGCTACCACGCGATCCAACAAATCCGTCCTGCTGGCCTGGGCGGTCATGATAGCGATTGCCCTTTTCCTCGCCATGCTGCCGCTTTTTCTGGGGCTGTTTGTCGTACTGCCGGTGCTCGGACACGCGACATGGCACTTGTATCGCCGTGTTGTGGGTCCGGCAGGCGCATAGGGTGCGGCGACCAGACCATGCGGCCGAACCGCAAAGCCTCGAAAAACGTCTGAGTTTAAGCTAGCTGTCAAAACCAACAAACACCGCCGCTTCGTCCACCGGCTTGCGCGTAGATACAACCGCATTGGCCGGAAAGCTTTCGTCCGGCCAGCCCAGTGCGATGCTTTTCATGATCACCTGGTCTTCGGCGATCCCGGCATGTTCGCGGACCACCGGCGACTGCATGATGCCCTGGCTGTTGATCACCGTGCCGAGGCCGCGCGACCAGGCCGCGTTGACCAGCGCCGTCGCCACCGCGCCGCAGTCGAACGGGGTATCATCGCTGCCGTCGACGACGCGATCATAGGTGATGATCACGCAAACCGGTGCGTCAAACTGGCGGAAGCCGCGCATCACCCAGTCCTGCCGCGCCTCCTTGTCGTCGCGCTCGATCCCCATTGCCGAAAACAGCTGCTTGGCCACACCGATCTGCCGTTCGCGATGCTCGCCGGCAAAGGCCGGACCGGTCCGGAATTCGCGCGATTGCGGTACGCCGGCCAGCATCCGCTCGGTATTGCCCGCGCGGATTTTTTCCAGCGGCTCGCCGGTGATGACATAGAAATTATAAGGCTGCGTGTTCATCGACGAGGGCGCGCGCATCGCCAGTTCGAGAATTTCCTCGATCAGTGCCTTCGGCACGGGTTCCGGCTTGTATCCGCGTATGCTGCGGCGTCCGAGGACAACTTCGTCAAACTGCATGGCTGGCTCCGTTCAATATTATCTGCCGCTGGCTAGCGGACAAATGGCACGATGCAAAGCCCGCTATTGCCAGTGCCGGGGCGGAAAGCAGCCATTGCCGTGAAACCGGCGCGCTATTTGGGTGCATGGCACCGATATTCTGTTAAGCCCCAGCCCATGAAAGAATATTTTGAACGCCACAAACAGCCCTGGACCAGCGAAGAGATCCAGAAGCTCCATGCCTTCGCGAAAAAGGGCATGACCCTCAAGGCGATCGCCAAGGCGCTGACCCGCAGCGAGGAATCGATCCGGACCCGGACGAAACTGGACAAGATCAAGATCGCCAAGAAGCGCTGAATTCCGGCTCTGGCCAACGCGACAGCCAGGCCTCAGGCGCGCGGCACCCGGATCTTGTCGACCAGCCAGGCAATTTCCCTCGGCGGCGCGCTGGTGAAGCGCGCCACGACAACCGCCACCGCAAAATTGAGCAGCATCCCGATCACGCCAATCCCCTCCGGCGAAATGCCGAACAGCCAGTTGGCCGCGACATTGCTCTCCGGCGACCAGAGCTTGAACCAGCCGATATAGAGGAAGGTGAAGGCGAGGCCCGTCACCATCCCGGCAATCGCGCCCTCTCGGTTCATCCGCTTGGAGAAGATACCCATGAAGATCGCCGGGAACAGCGAGGCAGCGGCCAGGCCAAAGGCAAAGGCGACCACCTGCGCCACCCAGCCGGGCGGATAGATGCCGAGATAGCCGGCAACCACGATCGCGGCGGTCGCGGCGAGGCGTGCAGCACGCAACTCTCCCTTCTCGGTAATCTGCGGCCTAAAGGTGCTCTTCAACAGATCATGGCTGATCGAGGAACTGATCACCAGCAGCAGTCCCGCCGCCGTCGACAGCGCCGCCGCCAGCCCGCCCGCCGCGACCAGCGCGATCACCCATCCCGGCAGATTGGCGATCTCCGGATTGGCCAGCACCATGATATCGCGGTCGACATAGACCTCGTTGGGGTTGTCGTCCGTCGCTTCGTTCTGCACCATCCGCTCGCCGCTGGGACCGGTGCTTTCGGCAAATAAAGGCGCGCCCTGGAACGGATCGCCCTTGCCCAGCTGCATCTTGCCGTCGCCATTCTTGTCGCGCCAGGCGATCAGGTCGTTGCTTTCCCAGTTCTTGAACCATTCCGGCGCCTGGGAATATTCGACATTGTTGACGCTATCGATGAAATTGAGCCGGGCAAAGGCGCCGACCGCCGGCGCCGTCGTATAGAGCAAGGCGATAAACACCAGCGCCCAGCCCGCCGACTTGCGCGCATCGGACGCCTTGGGCACGGTGAAGAAGCGGACGATCACATGCGGCAGTCCGGCGGTGCCGATCATCAGCGCCGCGGTAATGCAGAACACGTCGATCATCGACTTGCTGCCATCGGTATAAGCGGCAAAGCCCATGTCCTGCAGCACCAGATCCAGCTTCTGCAGCACATAGAGGCCGGAGCCGTCATTGACCGTCGACCCCAGCCCCAGCTGCGGCACCGGATTGCCGGTGACCAGAAAGCTGATGAAAAATGCCGGCACCATATAAGCGAAGATCAGCACGCAATATTGCGCGACCTGCGTATAGGTGACGCCCTTCATCCCGCCGAGCACGGCATAGACGAAGACTATGGCCATGCCGATGATCACGCCGAGATTGATCGGCACATCGAGAAAGCGGGAAAAGACGATGCCGACGCCGCGCATCTGACCGGCAATATAGGTGAAGCTGATGAAGATCAGGCAGATCACCGCGACCACGCGCGCGGTTTTGGAATAATAGCGCGTGCCGATGAAATCGGGCACGGTGAACTGGCCGAACTTGCGCAGATAGGGCGCCAGCAGCAGCGCCAGCAGCACATAGCCGCCGGTCCAGCCCATCAAATAGACCGAGCCGTCATAGCCGGAGAAAGCGATGATCCCGGCCATCGAGATAAAGCTCGCCGCCGACATCCAGTCGGCCGCGGTCGCCATGCCGTTGACCACCGGATTGACCCCGCCGCCGGCAACATAAAATTCACTGGTCGAGCCTGCCCGCGAGGCGATCGCGATCCCGATATAGAGCGCGAAGGACAGGCCGACGAACAGATAGATGAGGGTCTGGGTTGCCATCAGCCGCGCTCAGTCATCAAGATCATATTGGCGCTCGATCCGCTTCATCCGGACGCTGTAGAACAGGATTAGCAGAATGAAGACATAGATCGATCCCTGCTGGGCAAACCAGAAACCGAGCGGATAGCCGCCGATGGCAAATTGATCGAGAAAGTCGCGGAACAGAATGCCCGCGCCGAAGGAAACGACGAACCAGATCGACATCAGCATCCACAGCAAGCGGATATTCTGCGACCAGTAGGCCGTTTCATTGGCGCTGGTGGCGCCGTCCGTTGCGGGCGCATCCGGGCTGTTTTCGCACATGCTGGCCTCCCCCCTTATTGTTCTTGCCGGCCAAGCTAGAGGCAGAGGAGAATTTGCGCAAACATGTTTTATGGCAGGAAGAGCTATCCCTCTCCCGCGCGGGAGAGGGTTGCGCAGACTTGGCAGCTTGCTGCCTAGTCGAAGCTGGGTGAGGGTGTACCAAACGCGAGGAAGCAGAACGCCCTCATCCAACTGCGCCTAATTCGCTCCGCGAATAAGGCTTCATATCCTTCTCCCTCACGGGAGAAGGAAAACCTCAATCAAACTTGCCGCTCTTCGGAAAACCCGTCGGTGGCAACCGGCCCGCCGCACCGCGGGCAACCCGCCACATGGTCAGGTCATTCTCGGTCCGCGTGCGGCCGCTGTCACCGCCCATCGCCCAGCTCAGGCCTTCTTCCAGCCGGAACACGATCGCATCGGACAGGCCGCCATCCTTGTAGCGTTGCAGCATCACGCCCTGGCCCTTCGACATTTCCGGCATTTCGGACAGGGAGAAGACGACCAGCTTGCGGTTCTCGCCGATCGCCGCGACATGGTCGGCATTCTCGGGAACCGGGCGGACCACGATCAGCCGCGCGTCGCCCTTCAGATTGGCGACCTGCCGGCCCTTCTTGGTCTCGGCGACAACATCGGCGATATTCGCTACAAAACCGCGACCCCAGGTCGAGGCGAGAAGCAGCTTGCCCTTCATATCGGCGACCATCAGCGCAATCGGCTCCGCTCCGGGCTCGAGATCGACCATCGACCCCACCGGCTCGCCAAAGCCCCGCGCGCCGGGCAGCTTGTCCGCGCCGATCGTGTAGAAACGGCCATTGTCGCAGGCCATCAGCAACTTGTCGGTGGTCTGCGCGTGGAAGGCATATTTCGGCCCGTCGCCTTCCTTGAACTTGAAACTGTCGGGCTGCGACAGGTCGGCATGCCCCTTCATCGCCTTGATCCAGCCGCGCTGCGACATGATCACGGTGACCGGTTCCTTCTCGATAAAGGCTTCCAGTGAAATTTCCTTCGCCGGCGCCGCCTCGATCAGCATCGTCCGCCGCTTGCCGAGATCCGTGTCCTCGGCGTAGAGCTTGCGCAGATCGGCGAGGTCCTTCTTGAGCCGTGTCTTCTGCCGCGCCGGGCTGTCGATCAGCTTTTCCAGACCATCCCGCTCCTCGAGCAGCTTGTCGCGCTCGCTGCGCAGTTCCATCTCTTCCAGCTTGCGCAAGGAACGCAGCCGCATGTTGAGGATCGCCTCGGCCTGCCGGTCGGTCAGCTGGAACTCGTCCATCAGCATCGGCTTGGGTTCGTCATGATTGCGGATGATCTCGATCACGCGGTCGAGATTGAGATAGGCAATGATATAGCCCTCAAGCAACTCCAGCCGCGCGGCAATCTTGTCGAGCCTATGCTGCGACCGGCGGACCAGCACCTCGATCTGGTGCGTGATCCAGTGTTGCAATACCTCCTTGATGCCCATCACCTTGGGCACCCGGTCCTTGTCGAGCACGTTCATGTTGAGCGAGAAGCGGTTTTCCAGATCGGACATCCGGAACAGCGCGTTCATCAGATCCTCGGGATCGACCGCACGGCTTTTCGGCTCCAGCACGATCCGCACCTGCTCGTCGGATTCATCGCGGATATCGGCGAGGATCGGCAGTTTCTTGTCCGCGATAATCTGGGCGATCTGCTCGATCAGCTTGCCCTTCTGCACCTGATAGGGAATCTCGGTGACAACGATCTGCCAGGCACCGCGCCCTTCGGCGTCTTCCTTCTCCCACTTGCAGCGTACCCGCATTGCGCCGCGGCCGCTCTCATAGGCGGCGTCGATCACCGATTTCGGATCGACCAGCGTGCCGCCAGTGGCGAGGTCCGGCCCCCTGATGATGTCCATGATCTCGGCATGCTCGGCCTTGGGCGAATCGATCAGCAGGGTCGCGGCGTCGATAATCTCGTGGACATTGTGCGACGGAATGCTGGTCGCCATGCCCACCGCAATGCCGCTGGCGCCATTGGCGAGCAGATTGGGGAACAGGCCGGGCATCACCTCGGGCTCTTCGTCCTCGCCATTATAGGTTGGCTTGAAATCGACCGTGCCCTCGTCGAGACCGTGCATCAGCTCGATCGCGGTACGCGTCAGCCGCGCCTCGGTGTAACGATAGGCAGCGGCATTATCGCCGTCGATATTGCCGAAATTCCCCTGCCCGTCGACCAAGGGATAGCGCAGCGAAAAGGTCTGGGCGAGCCGGACCATCGCGTCATAGACCGACTGGTCGCCATGCGGGTGATATTTGCCGATCACATCGCCGACGACGCGGGCGCATTTCTTGTAACCCTGCGACGGCTCCAGCTTGAGCAGCCGCATCGCCCACAGCAGGCGGCGATGCACCGGTTTCAGGCCGTCGCGCAGATCCGGCAGCGACCGCGCCGTGATCGTCGACATCGCATAGATCAGATAGCGTTCGGACAAAGCCGCATCGAACGGTGCCTCGACGATCGCGTCAAATTCATCTTCGGGAGCCGCTTCGGGCGCATCGGTCACATCACTCATGACGGACGCGATAGCAGGGTGGATTCACCGTTGGTAGGGGGAAAGTAGCGGAATGATGATTGATATGTTTCCCGGCGAAGGCCGGGGTCCATCTCGTGGACCTCCGGCAAGACGCAGGGAAAATTGGGCGCGCGAACTCGAGTTTACGCGACCAATTGCCCGCGCGGTCAAACTATCCAGCAGGAGATGGACCCCGGCCTGCGCCGGGGCACAGCGTCAGCTCACTCGCTGTTCGCTACGATAATAGAGAAACGCAAACCACAGCGCCACCGCGCCAAGCAGATGCCAGACCGCATGGCCCTGAAACAGGCTCTCGGGCGCGCACAGCTGGCCGCGCTGATCGAGATTCCAGATGGTGAAGGCGGTGATATTGACGATCAGGCCGGCGACATAATAGCCGGTCCGGACCTGCGGGCGCCGCGGCCTCGCAAAGACAAGCTCCAGGATGATGGCGGCGAGCAGCACCACGGCAAACAGCCAGCGGCGTACCTCCGGCAGCGCATAGAGAATCCCGACCAGCACCGCGCACAGCAGGCCATAATAGACCATCGCGCGCCGATCCGGGATGTCTCGCCACCGGGCCAGCGCGCTGACCAGAAAAAATCCGCTGACCAGATACATGCCGAGCACATCGAAAAACTGCCCCCACAAGGTGAGCGTCGCGTGCAGCAGCACCGATCCGATCCCGACAAGGACCGCGGCCAGTCCCAGAACACTCGCGGCCAGCGGCGGAAAGGCGGAGATCCAGTCGCGCGAGCGCGCCAGCAGGATCATCAGCAGACCGGCAAAGACATAGGAGAAGGAGGAAATGCTGTTGGCCGGCTGCATCAGCAAGCCGCCCGCCCTCGGCATTTCGCAAAAACAGCGGGTCGCGGTGCAGCTGGCCGGAGCAAATCGCGACCAGTCGGGACCGATCCAGTTCAGCAATGCGATCGTGATCGCGGCGATCAATACGGTCAGCCCAGCCGCCGCAATCAATCGGCCACCGCTGTCGGTCATCGTCCGAGCCACTCGACCGGCAGCGCCACTCCCTCGCGTTCATTGTCCCAGATGATGCTCATGATCCACCAGCGCCCGGAACGGTCGAACCCGTCATTCCACAGATGCACCATGTTCACGCCGCGGAACTGAATGTCGGGATGATCCGGCGTTTCCCGCGCCTCATAGGTAGAATAGACATGCGCAATCTGGCCGAACAAATCGGTCTTCCGCCCGATCTCGATTTCGTAGAAGCTCCGCCCCTCCAGAATCGGAATCGTCGCCTCGACAAATTCGTCATAGCTGAAGGTGAAGGCAACCGGCTTGCCGTCAACGATCCGGGTCCGGGTGATCAGCGCGCGCGGATGATAGATCTCGCGGTCGCGCTCCCAGTCCTGCCCGCCCGGCGGTCCGGAAATGCAGTCGTAGAGCGTGTCCATCACCTCATCGATGGTGGCATATTTGGTCATGGCTTCGCTCCCCCTCATTCGCGTATAGAAAGACCTACAAGCTATGCGTCACACTTGCTCAGCAAAATATTCCGCACCTTCCTCAGCTCATCCTTCGTAATACACGCTTTGTCGTTGACGATATAATGTTGTTACACTAGCTCTGGCACTTCCCTTGGGGAGAGGAGCAGATAAAATGCGGATTTCAATCTATGGCTTAACCGCCATATCTGTCCTGACCGCATGCAGCGCCGATGGTGAACGTTCATCAGAACCTGAGGCTCTCGAATATGCAACGGCTGACGCGGGCGAAGGGGCTCCGGAAAATTCATTTGGCTTCATGGAGGCAATGGATGGACGTTCACCCAGTGAAATCGCTCGCGATCAGGTAAGGGCCGGGGCACAATCTGCCGGTGATCGCGCGATGGACGCGGCAGACGAAACTTCTGAAGACAATGCTATCCCCGTTTCCAAACCACAAATCGCCTATAGCTACGAATTTGGCTATCGCGTCTCTGCCGGACAGATTCCGGACGTCCAAAAACAGCATGCCAGCTATTGCGAAAAACAGGGTCCCTCTGTCTGCCGGGTCATCAACCTGAGACGCAGCGGGGATGAGGCAAATTATGCCTATGCCATGCTTCACCTTGAAGTCGCAGCGCAGAAGGCCAGGAGTTTTGGCATCAGCCTGACGGATATCGTGGAGGAGGCTGGCGGATATGAAGCCTCGACGTCGATCGAAGGCGAAGATCTGTCCAAGCAGATCATTGATACCGAAGCGCGTTTGCGCAGCCGGGAATTGCTGGCCAAGCGTTTGACGGAATTGCTCCGCACCCGCAACGGCAGCGTTGAAGAACTGGTGCAGGCCGAGCGGGCGGTCACCGAAGTGAATGAGGAAATCGACAAAGCGCGCAGTTGGCTCGCCGAGATGCGGGGCCGGATCGCGTTCAGCAAGGTCATCGTGAACTATGAATCAAATGCCCCCGGTGCGGGCAGCTTTGCCGCTCCAATAAGAAGTGCATGGAATAATATTTCAAGCATGTTGGGATCGTCGATCGGAGCATTGATCACGATTTTGACGGTCACGCTCCCATGGATATTGCTTTTGTCGCTGGGCATTTACCTGCGTCGGCGGTTCAAGGCGCATGATCGTACATTTTGGGGACGCAAGATTGAAGTCGCTGCCGCTTCTGACGATTGATTGCACCGCCACGCAGTTTGGCATATAGGCAGGGTTCAACGCCCCGGTTCAATCGAGATCGCATGATTCGGTTTGCCGGGGCATGATTTTTTGTCGCTCTCTATGCGAAGTGGAACCAAGCAATGTCCCGTCGTCGCCAGATTTATGAAGGCAAGGCCAAGATTCTTTACGAAGGCCCGGAGCCCGGTACCATCATCCAATATTTCAAGGATGACGCCACCGCCTTCAATGCCGAGAAAAAGGGCACGATCAACGGCAAGGGCGTGATCAACAATCGCATCAGCGAACATATTTTCACCTTGCTCGGCCATATCGGCATCCCCAGTCACTTCATCCGCCGGCTCAACATGCGCGAGCAGCTGGTCAAGCAGGTCGAGATTGTCCCGATCGAGGTGATCGTGCGCAATGTTGCCGCCGGCTCGCTGTCCAAGCGCCTCGGCATCGAGGAAGGCACGCCGCTGCCGCACACATTGCTCGAATATTGCTACAAGGATGATGCGCTGGGCGATCCGCTGGTCGCGGAAGAGCATATCGCCTGTTTCGGCTGGGCCAGCCAGGAGGAAATGCAGGATATTTCCGCCATGGCGATCCGGATCAACGACTTCATGGCCGGGATGTTTGCCGGAATCGGCATCAAGCTGATCGATTTCAAGCTTGAGTTCGGCCGGGTTTTCGAGGGCGATTTTTCACGGATCATCCTCGCCGATGAAATCAGCCCGGACGGCTGCCGTTTGTGGGATATCGAGACCAACGAAAAACTCGACAAGGACCGGTTCCGCCGCGACCTGGGTGGAGAAGCCGAAGCTTATCAGGAAGTTGCCCGGCGACTGGGCCTGTTCCCGGAAGGCGTCAGCGAGGTACTCGACCTCAATAGTGAACGAAAGAAGCGCGGAAAGTAACCAAAAGCCTTCGGCGATTCCTTACTCCAGCCTGCGCATATATTGTGCGGGGGCGTGGGAAAACCTGCGATGGTTTACGCGAAATTAACCACGCGACTGTTAGCACCGCCCTCATGTGGAACTCATGTGAGGAATTATTCCAATGCGCCTTTTGATTTTGCTCGCCAGTACAACGATGCTAGCCGCCTGCGGTGGTGCCGGCCCACAGTCTGCTGGCAGTAGTGCGCCTCCAACCGGAGGCGGGGGCGGCGGAACCGGTAGCGGTACAACCCATACGTTCGTCAACCCGACCGAAACCAAGACCTATACGGCCGTGGGCGCAACGCACAGCTACAGCTACTCGGTGGAAGCCGCTGGCAGTCCGGGTGCCGGACAGGCTGGCCAGCTCTATCAGGGCGATGCCACGACCGTCCGCAACAGCAATCTGACCATCGCCTATAATCCGCGCGACGCGATTTTTGACGTCAGCTTTTCCAATCCCCTTGCCGGAACCTCTGCCGTCAGTCGCTTCCAGGATCCGCTCCACCGGACCGACTTCGGCGGTGTCGTCGGACCACAGATCGGAACCCCCAATCTCGGATCTGCACAGTTCGGAATCCAGGGTATAAATTATCTGGAATCGGGATCATCCAACAATATCACCACCGCAATTCCGGGCGAATTTGCTTTTGGTCTGGTCGACCCCGGCCAGGCCGGCAGCTATGAAGCCACGACATTTTTCTATCAGACGCCGGGCACCGAGACGAACTATGTATCCTTTGCCGGCTATTTGCGGAACAGGGCTGCGGTCAACAACGTCACGATCGACAATCCCGATGGATCGACGACGGAATTCATCCGGCAGAGCAACCAGTTTGAACGGGGAGCCTTCGCCTTTGGGGAAGTCACCCCGAACGATCAGGTCCCGACAACCGGCACCGGATCGTTCGAGGGCACCATGCTGGCATCGATGGTCTTCAACGACCAACCGGATACGCTGGGCAATTTCGATACCTATTTCCAGTGGATCGCCGGCCGCGCCACCACCAATGTCGATTTCGGTGCGAATACCTTTTCCCTTTCGCTCGACGGCGTCGTCGGGGCACCGCTCTTTGATGGCACGAGCCGTCAGCACAGCGTGATGGAGAACGCCCGGTTCCGCGCCAATGGCGCCGGCGACATCAATCTCGTATCCGCGGGAGGCTTTTTCGGCCAGTTCAACCAGGCCTGGTTCGTCAATCCCGGTGGAAGCCGCCTCGACCTCGTCATAGCCGGCTCCAGCATCGACGGGGCCTTTTACGGTCCGAATGGCGTCGAGCTGGGCGGGGGCTACCGGATCGTCGGCGGCACGCCGGACGAACGGATCGACATTTTGGGAACTTTTGTCGGCCAGCGGCCCTAGGGGTCGGCCGTGTTCGCCAACGACATTCTGGTCAAAGCCACAGTTGCATCTTTCGCCTTCGCGGCTGGATCAGGCGCGGCATCCGCAGAAACGGCGCTGCCTGCTGCCGTCGAAGCGGGAGCAGAGGTGGCTGCAATCACAGCTCCGGTCTGCGATTCGACCGGCCAATGTCATGTCCGGATGACGCCCAGACAGCTTCTGGCGAGAGCTGAATCGCTCATTCATGACGAGCAATATCAGGCCGCCCTGCCTCTGGTCGAGGCATTGGGACAGGTTCCGGAGCTGCAAATGCAGCAGCGGTTTCTGGCCGGTTATATCGCCATCGAGACGGGCGATATCAAAGGCGCAATCAGGAAATTCCGGTCTATCCTGGATGAAAATCCGGGACAGACCCGCGTCCGGCTGGAACTGGCCAGAGCCTATTTGCTGACCGGCAAGGAAGCCAGCGCGGACTATCATTTTCGTCTCGCGCAAAATGACGAGAATCTGCCGGATGAAATCGCCCGGACCATCCGCAACACCCGCAGCATCTTGCGCGATCAGCGGATCTGGCGGTTCAGCTTCGATTTCGGCTTTGCACCGGACACCAATATCAATGGCGCCACCGATGCCGAAACCATTGACATCAACTTCGGCCCGATCAAATTGCCCCTGCAGCTGGATGAAAATGCCCGCCAGCGGTCTGGCGTCGGCCAAACGGCAGGCTTTTCCGGAGGCGTAAGGGTGAAGGCCAATGACAAGCTGGCCTTTCTGTTCGATGCCGATAGCAAGGTCATCAACTATAAGGGCGAGGAGGCGGATGACATTGTCATCCAGCTTGCCGCCGGTCCGGAACTGCGGATTGCCCGCTACAGCAGCGTCTCGCTGCAGGCGGTTGGCCTGCAGCGCTGGTATGGTGGCCGCCTCGCCACCCGCGAATATGGCGGGCGGTTCGGATATCAGCAGGCGCTGAGTGAAGGCCAGAGACTGGGCGTCGAACTGGACGCACGCCGGACAGAATCGCAGATCAGTGATGCCTATAGCGGCTGGCAACTCGGTGCCAACGCGACCTACGAACATCTCGTCGGCAAGTCCCTGATCGCCTCGGCCAGCCTGTTCGCCCGCCGGGACCTGCTCAATGCCGATGGCTTTTCCAGTTTCAACTATGGTGTCAATCTGGGTATTGGCGGAGAATTGCCATATGGTCTGAACGCCGGCGTCGCGGCCAGCGTCAGCCGTTCCGCATTTGATGCGCCGTTGCTGCTCTACTCGACGGAAAAACGGCAGGACTGGAGGGGCTTTGCCCGCGCCTATATCGGCAGCCGGAAAGTCAAATTTCTCGGGTTTTCGCCGTCGATCGACTATAATTACTCGCGCGTGGACAGCAATTACGACCTGTATGAAATGAGCCGTCATCGCGTGAATTTCAAATTCGCGCGCTATTTCTGACACCATAGCATCGCAATCCGTCCAGCGGCTTCGCCAATTTTCCTTCTTGCTCTTGCCCCGGCAAAACTTGGCGCTATAGCAAGGCGATATTGGCGGCGGAACAAGGCGAGGGCGCAGCATGAAAGTCAGAATATTCGTAACCCTGAAAGATGGCGTATTGGACCCCCAGGGCAAGGCCATCCATCATGCACTGGAAAGCCTCGATTTTTCCGGGGTCAATGACGTGCGGGCCGGCAAGCTGATCGAACTTGATGTCGACCCTTCGGTCACCCGCGACGAGATTGACAGGATGTGCGACAAGCTGCTCGCCAATACGGTGATCGAAAATTTTGAAATAGAGCTGCCGGCAGCGGCGCTGGAGACCGCGTCCTGATGCAATCGGCAGTGATCGTCTTTCCCGGCTCGAACTGCGACCGCGACATGGCTGTCGCACTGGAAACGGTCTCGGGTCAAAAACCGCATATGGTCTGGCACGGTGACAGCGAGCTGCCGGAAGGGCTGGACATCATCACCCTCCCCGGCGGATTCTCCTACGGCGATTACCTGCGTTCGGGTGCGATGGCTTCCCGCTCCAGCATCATCAAGCCGATCATCGAGGCAGCCCGGCGCGGCGTCAAGATATTGGGAATATGCAACGGGTTTCAGATTCTTACCGAAACGGGACTATTGCCCGGGGCACTGATGCGCAACAGCAACATCAATTTTGTCTGCAAGGATGCCGAACTCGAGGTCGCCAACAACAACACCATCTTCACATCGCGCTATGCAAAAAATGCCCATATCTCGATTCCGGTAGCCCATCATGACGGCAATTTCTTTGCCGACTCCGACACGCTGGATAGATTGGAAGACGAGGACAGGGTGGTGTTTCGCTACCGGAGCGACATCAACGGCTCGTCGCGTCATATTGCCGGGATCATCAATGAAGCGGGAAATGTCCTCGGGATGATGCCGCACCCGGAACGCGCGATCGACAAGAAGCATGGCGGGACCGACGGGCTGGCGCTGTTCGAGAGCCTTGTGCTCTAGAGCAGGACGCCAGGACGCACCAAATATTTGCTGATATCCGGAACGAATTGACACCGGCCTTCTAGGCGCACAGCCACGGCACCAACAGGATATCCCCGATTCCGGCCTGTTCGCCTGCCGGATTTGTCGTCTGATAGGCAGGCGCTGCAAAGACCCTCCGCACATTTTTGGCCAATGGCCAGCACCAGGCCGCAACGGAGGATTCTGCTGGCCTTTTCAAAAGCTGAACTTTTGGATGTCTGCGCCTCTTGTCAGCAAGGCATTGCCAGTTTCGATCAGCACAGCAGCAACCGTGACCAAGGGCGCAGGGATCGATCGCAATCCGGGATCACAAACGAAAAAGGGCCGGTCCGAAGACCAGCCCTTTTCATAATTAGCATCTATGTTGCTATCAGTTACCGGAACCAGGTCCGTATGTGACTTCAACACGACGGTTCTGCGGTTCGCGAACACCGTCTGCGGTTTCAACGCGCGGTTTCGATTCGCCGAAGGCTTCGCTGGAGATCGCGCCGCCGCTGATGCCGCGCGATTCAAGATATGCGCGAACAGCTTCGTTGCGACGCTGGGAAAGACCGACGTTATAGCTGGCAGAACCAGATTTGTCAGCGTGACCAGCCAGCATGACCTGAGCCGAACCACAATCCGCATATGCGGTAACCGCATTTTCGAGAACCGCAGCCGCTTCCGGTGTGATGTCCGACTGATCCCAGTCAAAGAACACAATGTAAGGGCCAGGTGCACACACTGCCGGTGGTGGTGGCGGTGGTGGTGGTGGTGGCGGTGGTGGAGGCGGTGGTGGTGGCGGAGGCGGTGGTGGTGGTGGCGCTTCGCCGCCAAAGTTGTAGATCAGGCTACCCAGGATCGAGTGGCTGCGCAGACGCGTATCGGCTGAACGGCCGATTTGGTCCACAAGATTGATCTTGTCAGCATTGAAGAAGCGGTATTTCAAACCGACATCCCAGCTGTCGCTCAACGGGGCGCGAACGCCTGCAAGCAACTGCCATGCAAAACCGGTGTCCGAATCATCGAGATAAGGGCCAGCAAAGATGTTCGTCACTTCGGTCCGAGCAACGCCGACGCCGCCGCCAGCAAAGCCCTGGATGCCGTCATCGTCACCGAAGTCCAGCAAACCGTTCAGCATGAAGCTAAGCGAATTTACTTCGCCATTGATCGGAAATACGCCGGTAATCGTTCTGCCGGTTCCGCTAGCACTTCCGGGAACACCAGGTGCTCCGGCCTGTATGCGATTGGCAGCGGCAGATTTATATCCGACTTCAGCTTCCAGACGGAAACCTCCGAAGTCATATCCGACAATGCCGTCAACATCATAGCCAGCGTCATGATCTACTTCAAAGGCGCCATTGTTGCCGGCGACATTGACAGACAGATCTTCAGCGATCATTGCACCGCCCTCGACACCAACATACCACTGGTCATCACGAGCCAGTGCAGGTGTAGCGAGCGCCGTGGAGGCAAGCGCCATTCCTAAGGCAAGCTTCCGCATTTAAATTCCCCTTCTCATTTACGTTCTAAATTCACGGCACTTTCTAACCTTAAGCTCGGCACAGTGCAAGCTAGCAAATCGCAGAACTGTTGCGAAAATGTCGCCATTTTCGTCATTTAACCCAAAAAATAGCCCACAAAGTCGGTAGGATAGCGCGAATCCCTTTTCTGGCCAGTCCCTAAAGCCGCTTTCAGGTGCCGGCTTTCAGAATTCCCTGCGTTTCCAGAACCGCCATGATCGAATCGATGGCGATCCGGGCCTCATTGTCGATGACAGCACCCGCCTCGGGGCGGGCGACCGCATCCGTCAATTGCCACGAACCCCGATAAACCGCAAAATTGTCGGTCGATTCGATATAGATTCGCATCAACGCCACAGGCGCAATGAACAGCCAGCCGTTGCCGGTCCAGCCAGCGATTTGATCATCATGATCCAGCCAATCATTTGTGGCACCCGGCCCGACAAGCCAGGCCTGTCCGGGCAGCGGAACAATGGTCGTCGGATCGGTCTCGATCGCCTGCACGGTCGGATGGACCAGAAAGTCGATTCGGACCAAAGCCTCGTTGTGGAACAATTCCTTGTGCGCCTGCCCCGCTGGCATGGCTGTGCTGCGGCCCCCGCAAGCCTTCCGGTTCGGCCGCCGAATAGAGATGTGCCTGCGCGCCATTGTCCCATGTCAGCCGCTTCAGCGAAGGCTCCCAGACCGGCCGCTGCGGCGGCGGCGCGATCGACAGCAGGCCGCTTTCGCCCTCGACCATCACCGTGCGGTTCTCGGCATAATTGGCTCCGACCAGCGCGAAGCGGGCGCTGCCATCGCTTTCGGCGATGCCGCGCACCCATTCCGCTCCGGCCCGGGTCTTGCCGAAACCGCGCCCGGCCATGATCAGCCAGACCGACCAGTCGCCATCGGGCGGACGCTGCCCGGGCCGCGCCCAGAACGGCCAGTGATAGAGGAAGGCCTCCTGCTCCTGCGGGCTCAGCCGGGAAAGAAATGCCCGTCGCTGACGCGGCACCGCCCCGGCAAAAAGCGCCGCATCGCTGCCATCAGTCATCGTCACTCGACGCCGAGGGCTTGGCCCTCCCGTCGGCCAGCGCCCGGCCGCGCAACAGCTTCTCGCGCATATCCGACAGTTTCCGGTCAAGGCTGGCGCGCACCTCTTCCGGATTGATCTGTCCTTCCGCGGCCCGCACCAGCGCCACCATCTGCTTGTGCGCCAGCAACAATTTGACGCCGATGCCGTCATGAAACTGCCTGACCGTCGCCACCTGCTTGCCTTCATGGAATACGGCTTTCTCGACACCGTTGCGGGCGCGATCGAGCAAATCCATTTCCAGCAGCTCATAGCCGGCCGAGAGCGAGCGCATCCATGCCCGGAAAAATTCCGGATCCCGCTCGCGCCAATTATAGACTGTCGATACCGCCACACCGGCGGCAGCCGCCGAATTGGCCACGTGCGAACTGATAGCGAGATTCCTCAGAAACCTCACCTTGCGCCTGTCGTCATAAACCCCTCCGGCTTTTGATTTTGCCATAATCTACTCCGTACCGGATCGTCGCGAACCATCCGGACACAAAAAAGGGCCTTGCGGCCCGAACAACCCCGCCTGACTGGCGGGTCATCCAGAGCCGTCCGGCCCGAATCACATTTTCGCGATGTTCCTGATATGTACCTAAATAGCGTGACGATGTCAAGACGTTTTATCCTATTTGGTTAATTGCTCCTTGAAGCCGCTGCTCGGCAACACCTGCTCGCTGATATATTCCGCCGCCATTTCCGCCAGTTCCCGGCCCAGATGCCAGTCCAGAATCTGCATATTGTGGATGATCGGCGGATTGACCAAAATATCCTGGTCGCCAAGCATTTCCTTCGATGCCATGCGGCTCGCCACCACCATCGAGCGGGACATGATTTCGACAATCGACGGAAATTCGGCCTTTCGCTTGCGGCGCAGGATGACATCCCGGAGCAGCGCCCAGCGGCCGCGGATGGCGTCATATTGAACATCGGTGCGCCAGACTTCATTCGGATCGCCAAGCGACACCACGATATTCGGCCCGGCCTTGATCCCGTGCATCACCTTGACCGGCACATTGTCGAGCACGCCGCCATCGACCAGGATATTGCCGTCACTGTCGATGAACGGCGGCAAAATGGTCGGCAGCGAGCCGGACGCCCGCACGCATTCCCACAGCGGGCCGCGCCGGTGAATATGCAGGCCGTTGGTCGACAGGTTGGTCGACACGCCAAAGAAATTGATCGGCTGGTCGGCGATATCCTTGGTGCCATAGCGGGTTCTGAGCTCGCTATCGAACACGGTCGGATCGAGCAGCGAGTAGATCGGCAGGGTGAACCGCCGCATCGCCTTGGCATGGATGAACATCGCCTCCATCTGGTCGAGCGTTTCGTCGACCGACATGCCGCGCGCAATCGCGCCGCCCATCGCCGCGCCGGCGCTGGCGCCGCCAATGAAGTCGATCGGAATCTCGGCCTGCCGCAAGGCCTTGATGACACCAAGATGGGCACAGCCCAGCGCACCGCCGCCAGCAAGCACGACGCCGACCGCCCGGCCGGTCAGGAACCGGGCGACCTTGGTAAAGTCGGCCGGATCGTCGAGTGCGACATGATGGTGCAGCTTCGGCGCGCGCGGATCGATCCATTCCCCGCTGTGGCTGATCGTCTTGCTGCTATAGGATCGCAGCAGCAGCAGGCTGCGCTGCGGTTCGGCGATCCAGCGCATCGCCGCCTCTTCCATGGCATTGGGCTCGGGCTGGGTCTTGCCGGGCCGCCCGACCATCACCAGCGCGTCGGCGTTGCGACAGACCATCTGACCCCAGTCCTCCGAACCGCTGCCGTCGATCAGGACATAGGCGCCCCTCGCCTCCTGTTCGGCGAGCCAGGACTGATATTCATGCGCGTCGGCGGCCTCGCTCGTCGCCCGGTCGATCGGCACCACCGGCGTCCCGGCCCGGACCACCGTCTCAAAGGCCTCCCCCATCCGCGCCAGGAAACCGTCCGGCATCTGGCTGGTTCCGGCGGGCAGCAGGGCAATCACCCGCGGGTTTTTTGCCGACACGGACGCGGTCCGCGCCGTCGCCACCGCCAGCCTTGCCGATACCAGTTTCAGCATCGCCGCGTTCAGTTCCGGATGGCGCAGGGCAATCTCGTCAAAGGCCCGGCGCGAAACTTCCAGCACGTGGGAATCGCGCGTGGCGATAACATCGGCGGTGCGTTTGCCGCCCGCGAAAAAGGCGAGCTCGCCGATGGCTTCGCCGGCTTCGATATGAGCGACAATCCGGGCCTTGTTGATCACCACCCGGAACCGTCCGGATTCGACAAAATAGAGCGCGTCGGCATCCTCGCCCTGGCGCACCAGCGCCTCGCCGCCGACAATCTGCCGCATCTGGCAAACCGATTGCAGGGCTTCCAGAGCCTCCGGCGCCACCCCGTCAAACAGGGCGTGCCGGCTCAGGTCCGGCTTTTCTATAAATTCAGCCACGCATAACTCCCGTCGGTGCGACCCGTCAGAGCTTATATCCAGTCTTGCTAGACCGCAATCAAGTCGGCGCCTGTTCCATGTGGCACATCAGGCCCCGGCTCGGTGCCACCTGGTTTGCCAGCATCGCGAGATAGGCGGATTGCAGCGCATCCGGTCCGGCAATATCCTCGATCGCCAGATAGGCACTGGCGCCTTTGACGAAAGCGGCGAATTGCTCATCCACCCGCGCCCGAAACGCCGCCGGTCCGATGTCCTTCATCAGCGTCTCGGCTGCTGTCGGGGCAAAGAACAGTTCCGGCTTCGGCCCCTGCAGTTCCTGGCCGCCGCCGCGTTGCTCGACATGGGTCGCACCGACCAGCGAGCTGAACTTCAGATTGTCCCCCCAGTGCGCGTGAATGTCCGCCAGCAATTGGCCGTTCCCGGCAAAATCGACCGAGACGATCGGCTGACCGGTATCGGCCGACGCCAGATCATCATAGGTCAGAACCTCGTCATAAAGCCCGCTTTGCTCGACAAACGCCTTGTTGCCCGCCGACGTCAGGCCGATGCGCTTGATCGCCGGACTCAGATTTTTCGTCACCATCGCCAGACCCATCGCGGTTTTCGAGGACGCGCTGGTCATCACCAAGGCCTCTGCCCCGAACCAGTCGTTCGAACGCATGAAATGCTCGATTAGGAAACTGGTCGTAAACAAGGGCTGAAAGATCGCCCGCTCCGCCTCAAGCGGACTTTCTTGCCTGCCCAGGCGGTGATATTGATTATAGATGATCGCCAGCCCCTGCCGGTGCGCCGCGCCGTCGATGAAGCCACCATCCTGCACATTTGCCGGTGTGACCCGCAAATGGCTCGCCATCGGCAGATAGCCATAGACCCGCTCGCCCACCGCAATATCGGGATTTTCCGAGGCCACGACCCTGGCAAATCCCCAGACCGGCACAATGCCCCATTCGGCTTCGCCGGTCGGGAAGAAATTCCAGTAGCCAAAGCCGTCGCCAACCACTGCATAGGTGATATTATTGGCGGTCAGCGCATATTTTTCGACCGCCAGCAATATCTCGCCCTCGGCCAGAACCGGCGCGTCGCTGTCATGCCATTGCGCTTGCGCCAGATCATCTTTCTTCACCCACAGGCTTTGCATCATTCAGACTCCATCCGATTTTCCGGTTGCCGCCCAGCATAAGGGCTTGCGACCATTTGGCAAAAGCATTTGCCAAAAAGCCTCCGCCTGCTAATCCTGCCCGCCAATATGGATTTTGCGTCCACGCGCGCCATCGGGGAGAATTTTTGTGAGTGCAGCACCAGCATTGATTGATCATGTGACCGCGATTTCGGATTTAATCTGGCTCGGAACATGGAACGATCAACCGGTCCTGCCTGTCATGGGGCAACCCATTCCGCCGATGGTGATCATCCTTCTGGGTGCCGGCCTCTATTTCATGATTGGCTTGAAGGGCTATCCCCTGCGCACGCTTTTCCCCGCGCTGTCTATCTTGTTCAAAAAGTCCAAGAACCCGGGAGCCGGCGAAATATCGCCCTTTGCGGCACTTTCCACCGCGCTTTCCGGTCAGGTTGGCACAGGCAATTTGGCTGGTGTTGCCACGGCGATCACGCTTGGCGGACCCGGAGCGATTTTCTGGATGTGGATCACCGCGCTGTTCGGCATGGCACTGGCCTTTGCCGAAGGCTCGCTGGCGGTGCGCTTCCGGTCACAGGCTGAGGACGGAACCTACCGCGGCGGACCGATGACCTATATCACCCTTGGTCTCGGTCCCAAATGGATCTGGCTGGCGGTTCTTTTTTGCCTCGGCGCCCTGTTTTCAGCGCTGGTGACCGGCAATGGGATTCAGGCTCAGAGCCTTGGCACATCGGCAAAACAACTCTTTGGCGTGGAGCCCTGGGTCGGGGGCATCGTGGCAGCGGTTGCGGTTTTCCTGGTCATCATTGGCGGCGTGAAGTCGATCGGCCGGGTAGCGGAAACGATCGTCCCGTGGATGGCTGGCGCCTATCTGCTGATGGCGATGATTGCCATCATCATGAACATTGGTGATATTCCTGAAACTTTCTCGCGCATTTTTGCCGGTGCCTTTGGCTATGATGCAGCCTCTGGCGGATTTCTCGGTGCAATGATCATGATTGCGATCCGATCCGGTGTTGCACGCGGCCTGTTCTCGAACGAGGCGGGTCAGGGCTCAACTCCGATTGCCCATGCGGTGGCGCAAACCAACGACCCCGCTGCTCAAGGCCGCTTCGCGATGATGGGTACATTTATCGACACCATTGTGATTTGCACGATGACGGCATTGGTCATGCTGACGGTGGAAGGCAGCTTCGTCCACACGCTGGAGAATGGCACAACGGAGATTGTCAAACATGCATGGCAATCCGACCTGAACGGTTTTGATATGACGGCAGGGGCCTTTGCTGCTGCCTTCTCTCCTGAAATATTCGGTGTGCCCATTGGTACGCTGATCGCTTCGATCGCCCTGATCCTGTTCGTCTTCACAACCATGCTCACCTGGAGCTATTATGGCGAACGGGCGATCACCTATCTCTACGATCTGGTGCCCGGGTCATCGCTGAAAGGCGAGAAAGTCCTGCATATCCTTTGGCGAATTCTCTGGTGCATCGTCATCTATTTCGGTTCCTTTGCAGATCTTGAAACCGTCTGGCGCCTGGGCGACATTTCCAACGCGGTGATGACATTGCCGAATATCGTCGCGCTGCTGGCGCTGTCCGGCGTGGTCTTCGCGCTGGCGAAAGGCGATCGCGCCGCCGGCACCGACCATGGCCGCGAGACACCCAGGGAATTGCTGGAAGAAGTCACCGGCGCACCGGGTCACTAGATGATGGATATCTTGACCCATGGGCGCCAAGCGCAGCCATTCGCCTGCCTCGCTACCGCGCCCATAAGGCGCGGCGGCCAGTCGGCCTTGCCTCGCTTTGCTCGGAATTATTTTGAGCAAAGCGAGCGAAGCGAGGCAAGCGCGACCGCGCGCCCGAGCCTATGCAAGGGAAGCCAAGGGCGCCGATGCGCCCGCCCGGCGCCTGAGGTGATATAAAATGCTCAAACGCCTCTATGAATGGATGCTCGACAAGGCCGGCCATCCGCAGGCCGGCAAGTGGCTCGCCGGGATCAGCTTTGCCGAATCCAGCTTTTTTCCGATTCCGCCCGATGTGATGCTGGCGCCGATGTGCCTGGCAAAGCCGGAGCGGTCCTGGTGGTATGCCCTGGTTTGCACCATAGCGTCCGTCCTGGGCGCGCTGCTCGGCTATGCCATCGGCTATTTTTTCTTCAAGACCGTGGGCCTGCCGATCCTGGAATTTTACGGCGCCACCGAAAAATTCGACCTCTTTGCACAGAGCTTCAATGAACAGGGCTGGGTCGTCGTGCTGCTGGCCGGCTTCACCCCGCTGCCGTTCAAGGTGATCACCATCGCCGCCGGCAGCACCGCCATGCCGCTCCATATCCTGATCGTCGCCGCCATCATCGCCCGTTCGGCCCGCTTCTTCCTCGTCGCCGCCCTGCTCCGCTTTTTCGGGCCGCCGATGAAAACATGGATCGACAGGAATTTCACGCTGGCCACCACCGTCGTCGGCATATTGTTCGTCGGCGGTTTTGCCGCCGTCCGCTGGCTGCTATGACAAGCAACAAAAGCTTTCAGCGGAACAGCTTTTTTTCAGTGGCCCGGCCGCTGACCATTTTCTAAAGGCAGACAATGAGCACCAGACAGGTTTCCAGCAGCGACGATCCTGTGATCGAGAATATCGCCCAGTTGATCCAGCCCATGGCCGGCGGCGAAAAGCCGAAGGACCGCTGGCGGATCGGCACCGAGCATGAGAAATTCGTCTATTCGACCACCGACCATCACGCCCCCAGCTATGACGAGCCCGGCGGCATCCGCGACTTGCTGCTCGCCATGCAGGAATTCGGCTGGAAGCCGGTGGAAGAAGGCGGCAAGGTCATCGCCATGTCCGGGCCAGATGGCGCGATCAGCCTCGAACCGGCCGGCCAGCTCGAACTCTCCGGCGCCCCGCTCGAAAATCTCCACGAAACCTGCAACGAAACCGGCCGCCATCTCAACCAGGTCAAGGCGATCGGCAAGAAAACCGGCACCGGTTTCCTCGGCATGGGCATGTGGCCGGACAAGACCCGCGCCGAACTGCCGATCATGCCCAAGGGCCGCTACAAGATCATGCTCGACCACATGCCCCGGGTCGGCAAGCTCGGCCTCGACATGATGCTGCGCACCTGCACCATCCAGGTCAATCTCGACTATGCCAGCGAAGCCGACATGGTCCGGAAATTCCGCGTCGGCCTGGCGCTGCAGCCGCTGGCCACCGCGCTGTTCGCCAATTCGCCCTTCACCGAGGGCAAGCCCAACGGCTACCAGAGCTTCCGCAGCCATATCTGGTCGGACACCGATCCGCACCGCACCGGCATGCTGCCGTTCGTGTTCGAGGAGGGCTTCGGCTACGAACGCTACGCCGAATATATGCTCGACGTGCCGATGTATTTCGTCTTCCGCGACGGCAAATATATCGACGCCGCCGGGCTCAGCTTCCGCGATTTCCTCAAGGGCAATCTGTCGGTGCTGCCGGGCGAGAAGCCGACCATGTCCGACTGGACCGACCATCTTTCCACCGCCTTCCCCGAAGTGCGCCTGAAAAGCTTCCTCGAGATGCGCGGCGCCGATGGCGGCCCGTGGAACCGGATCTGCGCCCTGCCCGCCTTCTGGGTCGGCCTGCTCTACGACCAGACTGCGCTCGACGCCGCCTGGGACCGGGTCAGGCACTGGACGATGGAAGAACGCGAAGCGCTGCGCAACGGCGTCCCCGAGCACGGCCTCGACACCCCGCTCCCGCGCGGCGGCAAGCTCAACGATCTGGCCAAGGAGATTCTCGAAATCTCCTCCGCCGGCCTCACCGCCCGCAACCGCCTCAATACCAGCGGCGACAATGAAAGCGGCTTTCTCGACCCGCTGCGCGAAGTGGTCGCCAAGGGCAAGTCTCCCGCGGCGCAACTGCTCGACCGCTATCATGGAGAATGGAACGGCGATGTCAGCCGCATCTATGACGAAATGAGTTTTTGACAGAGCCAAAAGCGGCCTTTCGTTTCGTTCGTAACAAAATTGCCACAGTCGATAGTGATTCGACCGGACTCGGGCCGGTCGCAACAATGTAGACTTGACCACGATCAATCCCGTCGTTCAGGGGAATGGGAACAAGGAAGAGGGGAACTTCCGACTCCCATTTCAGATCCATAGCTGGAGATCATCGTCATGCGCCTCTGTTCCAAACAGATTATTTCTCGTTCCACCCTCGCCGCGGCCCTGCTCGCCGGCGGCATCATCCAACCGGCTTATGCCCAGGACGAAACCGCAGCCGATGACGGTCAGGGACTCGACGTTATCGTCGTCACCGCCCAGCGCCGTGAAGAAAATCTGCAGGACGTGCCGCTCTCGGTCTCGACGATCAGCGATGAAAAGCTCGCCGCCCTCGGCGCCGGCGGACAGGATGTCCGCGCCCTTTCCGCCCGCGTGCCCAGCCTGTTGGTTGAATCCTCCTTCGGCCGGACCTTCCCGCGCTTCTATATTCGCGGCCTCGGCAACACCGATTTCGACTTCAACGCCTCGCAGCCGGTCAGCGTCGTCTATGATGACGTCGTGCTGGAAAATCCGATCCTCAAGGGCTTCCCGATTTTCGACCTCGAGCGCGTCGAAGTGCTGCGCGGGCCGCAGGGCACCCTGTTCGGCCGCAACACGCCCGCCGGCATCGTCAAGTTCGATTCGGTCAAGCCGAAGGATGACCTGAGCGGCTTTGGCCGGGTCAGCTATGGCCGGTTCAACGCGGTCAACGCCCAGGCAGCACTGAACGTGCCGCTCGGCGAAGGCATCGCGGTCCGCGCGTCGGGCATGTACCAGCGGCAGGACGGCTGGGTCGACAATGTCAACCCGAGCACACCGCAGACCAACGCCTTTGAAGGCTATGACGAATTCGCCGCCCGCCTGCAGCTGCTGATGAACTTCACCGAGGACACCGAGCTGCTGCTGACCGGCCAGTATCGCAATCTCGACGGCACCGCACGCGTCTTCCGGGCCAATGTCTTCACCCGCGGTCAGGAAGGGCTCAACGCCAATTTCCGCCGCGACCAGGTCGCGGTCGACGGCAAGAATGAACAGAAGGTCAAGACCTACAATCTCTCCGGCCGCTTCAGCCACGATTTCGGTCCGGTCTCGATCGTTTCGGTGACCAGCTACTGGACCGGCGATGCGACTTCGGTCGGCGATGTCGACGGCGGCTTCGGCGCCAACTTCCTGCCGCCGGCGCTCTATGGCCCAGGCGACATTCCGTTCACCGCCGAGACCCGCGACAGCGTTCCCTCGCTGAGCCAGTTCACTCAGGAAATCCGCCTGGAAAGCAATGGCAACGGCCCGCTCAGCTATCAGGCCGGCGTCTTCTATTTTGACGAGCGCCTGCGCATCGTCAGCGAAAATTATTCGACGCTCGGCGATCCGCTCAATGCACCCGGCGGCATCAACATCCTCGTCAGCCAGCGCCAGGACAGCGAAGCCTTCGGTGTGTTCGGCTCGCTGACCTATGCGCTGACCGACCAGCTCAGCGTCACCGGCGGTATCCGCTACAACAAGGACGAGCGCGACTATTTCGTCGCCCGCACCCAGGACACGCAGTTCCCGACCTTCCTGCAAAACCCGCTGGGCACGGTCAGCCGCTCGGTTTCCGATGACAATATCACCTGGGACGCCAGCATCAGCTACAAGGTGACCGATCAGGTCAATCTCTACGCCCGCGTTGCCAAGGGCTATCGCGCGCCGAGTATCCAGGGCCGCATCCTGTTCCCGCCGGCAACCGCGACGCCACTGGAAGACGGGGTCACCATTGGCCAGTCGGAAACCATCCTGTCCTACGAAGCGGGCGTGAAAACGACCTTCCTCGATGGCCGCGGCCGGTTCAACCTCAACGGCTTCTATTATGATCTCGACAATGCCCAGCTGACCGCGGTCGGCGGCGGCATCAACGCCAACCGGCTGATCAACGCCGACAGCGTGCGCGGCTACGGCTTCGAGATGGACGCCGAGCTCAAGCCGGTACCGGCACTGCTGCTCACCACCAGCCTCAGCTACAACCATACCGAAATCCGCGACGCCGGCCTGACCACGGCCGCTTGCGGCGCGACCCGGGTCGATACCTTCCCGAACGTGTCGCTCTGCACGCCGCTCGATCCGATCGTGACCCCGGCGGCGCCTTTCTCGGCGGCGATCGTCAACATCAACGGCAACAGCCTGCCACAGAGCCCGCGCTGGATCGCCAACGCCACGGCCCGCTACGGCATTCCGGTCGGCGACGGCGAGATCTATGCGTTCACCGACTGGTCCTATCGTTCGAAGATCAATTTCTTCCTCTATGATTCGATCGAATTCCAGGATCGCCGCCAGCTCGAAGGCGGCCTGCGCGTCGGCTATCAGAACGACAGCTTCGACATCGCCGGATTCGTCCGCAACATCACCAATGATGAATCGGCCGTGGGCGCGATCGACTTCAACAACCTGACCGGCTTCGTCAACGAGCCGCGTATCTGGGGCGTGGAAGCCGGCTTCAAGTTCTAGGGCCGCTGTGCTCCGCACGCGATGCGGAGCTCCGGAGGCAATAGCATGAATATCAGGAGCGAGCTGCGCACATAGTGCACAGCTCGCTTCTCTCGTTCGGGACTAGAAATCAAACGCCGGCTGGGCCTGATCGCCTTCGGAATCGCCGTCATCCTGGACCGCCGCTTCCGCACCTTCCAGCGACGACAGGGTCAGTCCGAGCAGGCGGACACCATTTTCCACCGGCATGATCTGCGCCAGCAGCTCCCGGCTGATCGTCGAGAATTCCTGCTTGTCGGCGACATAATGATCGATCGATTTCGAACGGGTCACCTGCCGGAAATCGGCATATTTGGCCTTCAGCGTCACCGTCCGCCCCCGCGCCTCGCATTTTTCGATGCTGTTCCAGACGATATCGATGATATTCTCGAACGCATCCTGCAGATCGCTGTCGCCGACCAGATCATCGCCATAGGTTCGCTCGCCACCAACCGACTTGCGGATCCGGTTCGACCGCACCTCGCGGTGATCGACGCCGCGCGAGGCGCGGAACAGATAGCCCGCCGACTTGCCGAAATGCTGGCGCAGGAATTCCTGCGACTGCGCGCGCAGATCGGCGCCGGTGTGGATATCCAGCTTCGCCATCCGCTCCGCCGTCTTCGGACCGACGCCGAAGAAGCGCCGCACCGGCAACTGCGCTACGAAATCCGCGCCCTGGTGCGGCTTGATCACGCAGATCCCGTCCGGCTTGTTCTGGTCCGAGGCGATCTTGGCGATAAACTTGTTATAGCTGACCCCGGCGCTGGCGGTCAGACCGGTCTGCTTCCTGATCTCGGCGCGGATCATCTCGGCGATCCTGGTGGCATTGCCGATCCCCATCTTGTCCTCGGTGACATCGATATAGGCTTCATCCAGCGACAGCGGCTCGACCAGGTCGCTGTGCGTCCGGAAAATCGCCCTTATCTGCTGCGACACCTCGCGATAGACCTCAAACCGGTGCTTGACGAAGATCAGATCCGGACAGCGGCGCTTGGCGGTGACCGAAGGCATGGCCGATCGCACCCCGAACTTGCGCGCCTCATAGGACGCGGCCGCGACCACGCCGCGTTTGGACGAGCCGCCGACCGCCACCGGCTTGCCGCGCAACTCCGGAAAATCCCGCTGCTCGACGCTGGCGAAAAAGGCATCCATGTCGATATGGATGATCTTGCGCTGCAACAGATCGGGGGTGGAGTCGGACATGGTCCCAGTCTAGCGCCTGTTGCCCCGCTTGGGGAGCGGCTACATGTCTTCGCTCAGCGATTTGCGATAGCGGTCGATCAGCGCATCGTCGGCATCGATCCTGACCGTCTCCCCGAAACTCGCCCGCATCCCGCAGCTCATGAAGTCCGAAGCGTCGGGATTTTTCTCATAGTCCGGCTTGCCATCCGCAAAAATCTCCAGCCGCCCGTCAAAAATCCGGAAAATCGGTATCGCCGGACCTTCTGACACCGGGATATACCAGCCCGAGGCCTTGTCGAAATAGAGATGCGAGGCGGACAGGCTGCACAAATGGGCATTCGCACCCACCGCGCTGCCCCTGATCGCGTAAAGTCCCTGCTCCGACCGCTCGACCAGTATCTCGGTCATCGACGCCCCGGCCAGCACCGGCATGATCCGGTCGAACAGGTCTGACTGACGAAAGGCGGCAGGGAGCGGCAAGACATCGTCGATAAACAGCACCGATTCCCCCGGAGCCAGCCACGCCGTTTCCCCGAGCAGGCCAAGCAGCTCGCCCTTGCGCCGGTCATAGCTGTCCCGGATGCAGTCTGACGGATATTCAGCCGCTGCACACAGGTTGCGCTGCTTCAGCCAGTCCAGCTGACTGGCCCTGACACCCGAATCGACGGCCTTCGCACGCTGGTAGATCGCCGCGACATCCCGGTCCGCCAGACGCAGGTCATCGGCATATTGGCCGCAAATCTCCTGCTCGACCTTGCTCGCCGCCCTGGTGCAATCGAAGGAAGCCATATTCTCCACCGCCGCTTGCCGGGCATTTTCAGCCACCAGGATTCGCGCTTCTTCGGCGGCAATCTCCAGGTCCTGGTCAGCCCCGCGCAGGATGACGGGACCGCGAAATTCCGCCTCCGCCAGATAGGGCAACTGGCCGGGCCCGATGATAGTCCGGTCGAGCACCGCGCCCGCCAGATCGACGTCATAAAGACCAAAGCTGTGCAGCGTGGCGCCGGAAAAATCGGTGCCCTTGGCGCTGATCCCCTCACCCCCCTGATAGACCGGGCAGCCGTCCGGCACGGTAATTCCGCACTCGAACCGAAAGCCGGTCATATTGGCGCCATCGACATTCCAGCCCTCGACGCTGCTCTCGAACCAGCCGCCGCCGAATCTTCCTATGGCAAGATTGGCACCGCGGGCGTCCACATTCTTCAGGTTGCTGTTGTCGAGATAGACATGGGAAATATCGGCTTCCCGAAAATCCGCCCTTTCCAGATCGGTCCGGACAAAGGCGGGCGCCGAAAGATGCGCCCCGCGCCAGTTTGATCCGGACAAGTCGGAATCGACAAAACATGCCAGCCGCAGCGACCGGCCGGAGAAATCCCAGCCATGGAATTTTCCGCCGACAATGATGGTGGCCTCAACCCCCGGCCGGTTGACCGCCTCCTGCAAGGCATCAGGGCTCGACAGGCTGTCGCCGTCGACCCGCGCAACGCGTCTGCTGGCCTGATCGGCAATATCCTCGCCCGCCCGATCGGCCGAAATGGCCAGATCCGCGCAGCGCAGCGGCGGCGGTGTGGCATGGGCCTGGCCTATCATGGAAAACACCGACAACAGCGAAAGGACAAGCTTCAGGCTGATCGATCTCATCTTGCCCCCCATCTCCCGCTCTACCCCCGTCATGTATCAATATAGCGTATAGCCAGAACCGCAGCTTCTTGCCATAGGCCGCAGGTGCAAAGCAAAGCCCTCCCCTTCCCGATCGGTCGCCTAGAGCTCACCTTTCTGATGGCAAGCCTGATGGCCCTGAATGCGCTGGCGATCGACATCATGCTGCCCGGACTGGGCTTCATGTCCGATGATTTCGCCCTGCCGTCGGTCAACGACCGGCAATGGGTCATCACCTCCTATATCTACGGCATGGCGATCGGTTCGATCGTCCATGGTTCGCTCGCCGACCGCTACGGGCGCAAGCCGGTGCTGCTGGTGACCACCGCAATCTATATCGCCTTCAGCATATTATGCGCCTTTGCCTGGGATTATGAACTGCTGCTGATGGGCCGCTTCATCCAGGGCCTGGCCGCATCGGCCATGGGCGTGCTGGTCAACAGCATCATCCGCGATCGCTACGAGGGCGACGCGATGGCGCGATCCATGTCGACGATCATGATGGTGTTCATGATCGTGCCGATCACCGCGCCGCTGCTCGGGCAACTGGTTCTGCTGGTGGCGCCCTGGAAGGGGATATTCGTGGTGCTCGCCGGGGCCGGACTGGCGGTCTTCCTGTGGGTATTGATCCGGTTGCCGGAAACGCTGCACCCCGAAGACAAGACCCCGATCCATCCGCGAACGATCGGCTCGGCCTGGTATCAGGTGATCTTCAACCGCAACAGCTTTGGCCATGTTGTCGCAAGCGGCCTGATGATGGCGCCGCTATTCGCCTATATCGCCTCGGCGCAGCAGATATTTTTCGACATATTCGATGCCGGGGACATTTTCGTCTTCGTCTTCGCGCTCAACGCCGCCGCCATGTCGCTCGGAAATTTCGCCAACAGCCGGATCGTCATGCGCTTCGGCGCGCGGCGGGTCTCGCAATCGGCGCTGATCATCTTCATTCTGGTCTCGATCATCCACTTCATCCTGGCGATGACCGGCGGCATCAACATCTGGACCTTCACCGCCCTGCTGGTGCCCTCCATGGCCATGGTCGGGCTGACCGGCGCCAATTTCAGTTCGATCGCGATGCAGCCCTTCGGCAAGATCGCCGGCGTCGCCTCTTCCTTCCAGAATTTTGCCCGCTCCACCCTGTCGGCCGCGATCGGCGCCTCGATCGGGCTGCAGTTTGACGGCACGGTCCTGCCGATTGCCGCCGGATTCCTGATCTGCGGCGCGGCATCCCTCGCGGTCATTTTCTGGGCCGAGGAAGGCCGCCTGTTCCGGCGTGTTCACGCTGGCGTAACCGCTGCTCCGCTACAGTGAGGGCCTTGACCGACCGGTTGCGACCACAGGAGAATGACTTTGCCGAACCTTGCCCCGCTGAAAATGGCCCTCGGCCTGATCGCCGCAGCCATGGCTTTTGCGACACCCGCCCAGGCGGCCGATTCGATTCTCGGCAACTGGATCACCCAGGAACGCGACGCCATCATCACGATTTCCAGATGTGGCGCGACCGTTTGCGGCCGTATCCAGAAATTTCTGGTGACCCCGCCCAATGGAGCCGGTCAGAAGGACATCAACAATCCCGACAAGAAACTGCGCGACCGCACGATTCTCGGCATGGCGATCCTGACCGGATTCACGCCCGACGGCACCATCTGGCGCGGCAAGATCTATGATCCGAAAAGCGGCAAGACCTATCGTTCGGAGGTCAGCCTGCAATCGGCCAACAAGCTCAAGATGAAGGGCTGCATCCTGTTCATCTGCCAGGGCCAGGACTGGACCCGCGCGAAATAGGATTCAATCTAACCTCAGGTGCCCAAGCGACGCGAAGCGGAGGCAAGCGCGACCGCGCGCCCGAGCTTATGCGAGGATAGCCAAGCGGACGGATGTCCGCGCCCGGCGCTTGAGGTCAAGAAAATGAATCACTCCATCTCCGCAATCCATTGCCTCAGCAATGCCACCCCTTCCGCATGCACCATGGTCCGCCCCACTTCCGGCATGCTGATGCCCGGCTCCAGGCTGTTCATTCGATAGATCATGATACTGCCGTCCGGGTCGCCGGGCGCGATATCGAAATCATGGGTGCCGCTGCCCCGGCCCGCTGCCACCGGCCGCTTGTTGATCCCGAGCCGGACCGGCATGCTCTCCTCATAGGTCAGGAACAGGCCGGAGTTGCTCGCCGAGCCGTTTAGATTGTGACAATGGGCGCAATTGACGTCGAGATAGCCGCGCGCCCGGTCGTTCAGCGGCGCGCCGGTCTCGCGCCAGACCGGCACCCGATAGTCGACCGCCGGCACCGCATCGATCAGCCCGAGCTTCGCCAAATTCTCTAATTGCCCGTCCCGCGTCAGATTGCGCGCCTTCGGCCCGATCGGCGTCACCGCGCCGGACAGGGCATGGCATTCCTTGCACTGGTTCTTGTTGGGCACGGCATAGCTGATCGACCGCTGCTGGCCCGACGGGTCGGTGAAGGTCACCGGAATCCGCGCGCCCGCGACCTTCAGCCGCGCCTCGGTCTGCGCCTCGTTCCAGACATAGGGCAGCGCCAGCCAATCGTCGGCGCGGTGCAGCAACACCCTTGTCTCGAGCAGCCGCAGCTTGCCGTCCTGCTCATAGCCGAAGCTCTTGATCAGCGCCGATCCCACCGGCAGATCGAGCAGCCCGTCGCCATCGGCTTTCGCCTGCTGACCCTCCGGCACATAGATGAACCGATATTTTTCGGCATAATCCGTGAACAAGGGCGTGTTCAGCTGATAGGGCACCACCCGCTCGTTCGGTTGCCAGCCGGCCACATCCTTGAAGAAACGATAGTCCGACAGGACCGGCGGCAGCTCAGCGGACAGGATCACGCCATCGGCAACCTCGCGGGTGCCTCCGGTAAAGGCCAGCCCCAGCATGGCGCAGACGGACAGCAGCAGACGCATTACTGGACCGCGTCCTCCATCGCCTGCAGCAGGGTGATCGGTTTCAGCTGCCGCCCGTCAAACGGCTCCATCGCACCCTGCGACAAAGCCGGCCTGGCTTCGCTGAGCGGCTGTCCGGGCCGGGTCAGGCCGAGCGTCAGGATCGGCACATCCTCCCCGATCAGGATATTCTCGCCGGTGCCATCCTCGATGATCGGCGGGATCGCGCCGCCAAAAGCGGCCTTCAGCTCGGCGCCACCGGCAAAGGCCGGCTTGTAGCCGGCGCGGCCATGGTTATTCTCGAATATCCGCACCCCGATCGGCTTCGGGTTATAGTTCGGATCATTCTGCTCCTTGCTGTAGGAGACGATCAGGATATTGCCGGTGCCATTTTCCGCCAGCCGGTTGCCGAACACCTCGACATCATAATGCGACATCACCATGATCCCCATGCCGGTCGGCACTTCCGCCACGATATTGCCTGCGGGCGCAAAATTGGGTGTATTGTTGTCGACCACGATATTGTCGAACACCCGCACATTGCGGCCGCCCTGTTTCGGGATGTTGGGGAGATCGAACACCAGGATGCCGCCGGTATTGTTGACCGCGATATTGTTATAGACATCCGCCCCGATGCTGTTCTCGATCTCGATCCCGGCGACGTTGAACTTGGCGACGCTGTTGCGGACGATGATATTTTCCGATTGGCCGACATAGATGCCAGCATCGGACGAACCGATCGTGGTGACGCTGTCGACCAGCACATTCTTGCTCTCGACCGGATAGATCGCATAGGCGCCATTCTCGGCGTGCGGCCCGCGGGTCCATTCCACCCGTATCTTGTAATAGACGATATCGTCGGCGCCCTTCGACTTGATGCCGTCGCCCTTGCTGTCCTCGATCGCAAAATCGCGCAGCACGACATGGTCCGAGGTGACCAGCAGGCCTTCACCCGCGCCCAGCTGCCCGGCAAAATTGAGCACCGTCTGGTCCATGCCGGCGCCGCGGACGGTAACGCCATCGACATCGAGCGACAGGCCGTCGACCAGGTCGAAGCGACCCGCACCGAGCTGCACGACATCGCCCGGCTCGGCCAGGATCAGCGCTTCCTGCAGCCGTTCCTGGGCATCGGCGCCGGGTTCGACGGTGACGGTTTTGGCGAGTGTCGGGGCGCTCAGGCACAGCGCGGTGGCAACCATTAGACTGCGGATCATATTTCTCTCCTCCAGGAAGCAAGGATAATGCCGCAAAATATCGCCCCTGCCAAGGGCATTGACATGAATGTAAATAGATTGGGGGCCTCAGCTGTCCGCCAATATCCATTCGATCGCCGCATCGGCGTGAATCTCGGTGCTGTCATAGATCGGCAGGATATTGGCCTTGGTATCGATGATCAGGTCCAGCTCCGTGCAACCCAGCACCACCGCCTCGACATCCCCCTTGGCGATATTGGTGATATAGGTTTTCATCGTCCGCTCGGACTCGCGCTTGGCCAGATTGAACATCAGTTCCTCGTAGATGATCCGGTCAATCTCCTCGACCCGCTCTTCATCCGGCGGGGTCAGGCTTATGCCCTTGCCGACCAGCCGTTTGCGATAAAATCCCTCGGTCATCACGTTGCGGGAGCCGAGCAGCGTCGCGCTCCTGATCCCGTCGATCACCATCTTGTCGCCGACGCAATCGGCAATATGCAGGATCGGCACGCCCACTTCCGGCTGCACCTGGTCGTAGATCTTGTGCATCGCATTGGAGCAGATCAGGATCGCGGTCGCGCCGCTATTCTCCAGCCGCTTGGCCGCCCGGGTCATCAGGCCGGCGGCCGCATCCCAGTCGTCGTCCGACTGCAGCCGGGCATAATCGCTGAAATTGACGCTTTCGATCAGCATGTGCGCGCTGGCAAAGCCGCCCAGCCGTTTTTGCACGGCGCTGTTGATCCGCGTGTAATAGCTGGCTGTCGATACCCAGCTCATGCCGCCAATCAGGCCAATTTTCCGCATTGAAGTTACAATCCCTGAAATATACGAGGCCAGCGTCTACAGCGCCTTGACAATTTCCTCGCACATTTTCTTCGCATCGGAAAGCAGCATCATCGTCTGGTCCATGTAAAAGACCTCGTTGTCGACGCCGGCATAGCCGACACCGCCCATCGACCGCTTGACGAAGAATATCGTCTTGGCCTTTTCGACATCGAATACCGGCATGCCGTAGATCGGCGATCCCTTGTCGGTCTTCGCCGCCGGGTTGACCACGTCATTGGCGCCGATGATGAACGCGACATCGGCCTGGGCAAATTCGCTGTTGATGTCCTCCAGTTCGAACACCTCGTCATAGGGCACATTGGCCTCGGCCAGCAGCACGTTCATATGGCCCGGCATCCGGCCGGCCACGGGATGGATCGCATATTTGACGCTGACGCCTTCTTCCTTCAGCAGGTCGGCCATTTCGCGCACGGCATGCTGGGCCTGCGCCACCGCCATGCCATAGCCCGGGATGATGATCACGCTTTCGGCCTGCTTCATCATATAGGCGGCATCCTCGGCGGAACCGCGCTTCCACGGCCGGTCGATCTTGGTGGCGCCGTCGCTCGGCCCGCTGTCGGCGCCAAAGCCGCCGGCGATCACGCTGATGAAACTGCGGTTCATTGCCCGGCACATGATATAGGACAGGATCGCACCCGACGAACCGACCAGTGCGCCGGTGATGATCATCGCCGTATTGCCCAGGGTAAAGCCCATCGCCGCCGCCGCCCAACCGGAATAGCTGTTCAGCATCGACACCACCACCGGCATGTCGGCGCCGCCGATCGGGATGATCAGCAGGAAACCGATCAGGAAGCTCAGCCCGACGATGGTCCAGAAGATGGCGCCCGTGCCGACGGTCGGCGCAATCGCGAAATAGGCGGTCAGGCCGATGATCCCGAACAGGACGCCAAGATTGATCACATGGCGCAGCGGCAGCATGATCGGTGCCCCCGACATATTGCCGTTGAGCTTCAGGAAGGCGATCACCGAGCCGGAAAAGGTAATCGCACCAATGGCCACGCCCAGCCCCAGTTCGACGCGGCTGACCGTCAATATTTCGCCCGTGGCATCCAATATGCCAAAGGCTCCGGGATTGAGATAGGCGGCGATCCCGACCAGCACCGCGGCCATGCCGACGAGGCTGTGGAAGGCCGCGACCAGTTGCGGCATGTCGGTCATCGCGATCCGGCGTGCGGTAAAGAAACCGATCGCGCCGCCAATGGCAATGGCACCGGCGATTTCCGGCAGGCTGGCAATGCTGTGGGTCCACAGGGTGGTGACCACGGCGATCAGCATGCCGACCATGCCAAAGCGGTTACCCCGCCGGCTCGATTCCGGCGACGACAGGCCACGCAAAGCCAGAATGAACAGCACGCCCGCCACCAGATAGGCGGCCGCAACCCACGGATTCACCAGCTCGCCCGAAGAAGCCAGCGCAGGCGAAACCGGCAGCATCAGTGCCCCTGCGAAGGCAGGTGCCGATCTCCGGAACGACCGTCCAAATGCAAACGCGCGAGAAAAACGCTCAATCACGTCCGGCGCACGATCAAAAGAAGCACCCATCACTTGCGCTCCTTCTTCTTGTACATCGCGAGCATCCGCTCCGTGACCGCAAAGCCGCCAAAAATATTCACGCTCGCCAGCACCACGCCCACCAGACCCAGCCATTTGGCGGTCTGTCCGCCATCCGCCTGCGATCCCGCCGCCGCCGCAATCAGCGCCCCGACGATGATCACCGAAGAAATCGCATTGGTCACCGCCATCAGCGGCGTGTGCAGGGCCGGGGTCACCGACCAGACGACATAATAGCCGACAAAACAGGCCATCACGAAAATCGAAAGAATTGAAATAAAGTCCATTGCTACCCCCTAGTTCGCCAGAAGGCGCTCGTTCACAACCTTGCCATCTCTGGTCAGCCTTATGCCGATCGTCACCTCGTCATCATCCGGCAGAACCGGACGCTTGGCCTCTTCATCCCAGTAGGCGCTGAGGAAATTGTAGAGATTGCGGGAAAACAGCGCGGAGCTGTCCGCCGCCATCATCGCCGGGATATTGCTCGCGCCGATGATCTTGACGCCATGTTTCTCGACCACCTGGCCGGCGACCGCGCCTTCTACATTGCCGCCCTGTTCGGCGGCCAGATCGACGATCACGCTGCCGGTCCGCATCGTCGCGATCTGCGCGTCCGAGATCAGCCGCGGCGCCGCTCGGCCGGGAATCAGCGCGGTGGTGATGACGATATCCTGCTTGGCGATATGGCTGGACACCAGTTCCGCCTGGGCCTTCTGATATTCCTCGCTCATTTCGGTGGCATAGCCGCCCGAACCTTCACCCTCGATACCCTCGACCGATTCGACGAAAATCGGCTTGGCGCCGAGCGACTGGATCTGCTCCCTGGTGGCGCTGCGCACGTCGGTGGCGCTCACCTGCGCGCCCAGCCGCCGGGCCGTGGCGATCGCCTGCAGGCCGGCAACACCGACCCCCATGACAAAGCAGCGCGCGGCGGAAACCGTGCCCGCCGCGGTCATCATCATCGGGAAGACGCGGCCATACTCATTCGCCGCCAGCAGCACCGCCTTGTAACCCGACAGATTGGATTGCGACGAGAGAATATCCATCGACTGGGCGCGGGTGATCCGCGGCATGAATTCCATTGCCAGCGCATCAATGCCCAGCTTGGCATATTCGTCGACCCGCTTGCGCTCGCCGAACGGGTTGAGGCTGGCAACCAGCCACGCCCCCTTCTTGATTCCCTTGATCGATTGCGGATCCGGGCCCTGCACGGCCAGCACGATGTCGGCATCCTTGAGGACAGCGGCGCGGGTCCCGATCGTCGCACCCATGTCCTGATAATCGCTGTCGGCAACCGCGGCAGATTCGCCCGCCCCCTTTTCGACGGCCATGGTGGCGCCCAGGGCGATGAATTTCTTGACCGTTTCGGGCGACGCACTCACGCGCGCTTCGCCGTCGGCGAGCTCCTTCAATACCGCAATTTTCACACTTGATTCCAATCCGTTAGGAAATGAGAATAACCACCAATATTGCCACGATGGCGGTTAGAATTGTTCCGACCTTCAGCATCGAGAGAAAACCCGTGTAGGTTTCCTGTGCCGAGCTCAAATTATCATTCGATGTCATGATTTCCCCATATTTTCGTTCAAAACTGCGGCGAGGTGTAACCCTATATGAGCGACTGCTCAAGCCCTACCCACCGTCATTTTGGATAGAATAATTATTACCGCTTTAATCGGCTCTTTACCGGTTGCCGCTATGGAAATGCTTCATTGTGGGACAATCGGGACAAAAATGGCACAAAACGGCACGAAATTACTGCTGCTGATCGATGATGAGCCGGCGCAATGCCGGTTGATATCCGCGCTCGCTTCGCGGGCGGGATTCCGCACAATCTACGCGCGCGACGCGGAAACCGCGATCGCGACGCTCGGCACACAGGACGGGATGATGCTCGATGCGATCATCCTCGACCATTGGGTGCCGGGTTCCGAGGCCACCGAACTGATCATCGAACTGAAGGCCCGCCGTCCCGCCCTGCCGATCCTGATGCTCACCGCCGTCGGGTCGATCGCCGAAGCCGTCGACGCTGTCCGGGCCGGCGCCACCGACTATCTGATCAAGCCGGTTGCCCCCGAGCTGATGCTCAAGGCGCTCAACGCCGCGGTCGAATCGTCCAAGGATGACGGCGAATTGCGCCCGCTCACCGAAAAAATTTCCGCCCCGCTCGAATTTGAGGAAATTGTCGGAGCCGCCCCGGCCTTCCGCGCCGCCCTGGCGATCGCCGCCAAGGCCGCCCGCGCCCGCGTTCCCGTGCTGATCGAGGGCGAAGGCGGGGTCGGCAAGGAAGTCATCGCCGATGCCATCCACGCCGCCAGTCCGCGATCGAAATTGCCGATGCTGAAGCTAAATTGTGGTGCAATCACCGGAAATCTGCTCGATTCGATCCTGTTCGGTCATGAAAAGGGTGCCTTTACCGGTGCTTTCGACCGCAAGATCGGCCTGCTCCAGCAGGCCGAGGGCGGCACGATCTTTCTCGACGAGGTCGACCGGATTCCCCCCGAAACCCAGGTTCGTCTGCTGCGCTTCCTGAAACATTCCGACATCCAGCCGCTCGGCAGCCCGAACAGCTTCCAGCTCGACGTCCGGATCATCGCCGCGACCAATCGCAAGCTGCAGCGGGAGGTCGAAAAGGACAATTTCCGCGAAGATCTCTACTATCAGATGAATGTCGTGCAGCTGACCATACCGCCATTGCGCGACCGGACCGGCGACATTCCGGCGCTGGCGCGGCATTTCCTGGCCCGTCTCGCGCTGCAGCCCGGCCTGCGCAGCCTGGGTATCACCGACGAGGCGCTCAACCTGTTGCGCAGCTATCGCTGGCCGGGCAATGTCCGCCAGCTGCAGAGCGTCTTGTTCCGCGCCGCCGTCATGTGCGACCATAATGCCCTGGGCTGCGAGGAATTTCCGCAGATCGCCTCCTTTGTCGCCGAATCCGGGGATTCAGACCCGCATCTGATGAACAGTCCGGAAGGCATCGGCATCACGCTTTATTGCGAAGATGGCAATTTGCGGCCGCTGGAAGATATCGAAGCCGATGTCATCCGCCTCGCCATCGGCCATTATCGCGGCCGGATGACCGAAGTTGCCCGGCGCCTGGGCATCGGACGGTCGACTCTCTACCGCAAGCTGGCCGACCTGGGCATTGATAACGCAGCATAATTTCGCGTCTTCCTGTTGGATTTGACATTTTCGGCCAAATCCAACAGCCCCAGTCCAACGCAAGCCCAAGCCTATTCCCAGCCAAATCCAACATCGCCATTGATGTTTCCCCGCGCTGGTCTTAAGTCTGGCTCCCATGAGAAACATGCTTCCAATTCTTCCATTCGGTGCCGCCCTGTCGCTCGCACTGCTCCTTTCGGCCTGCGGAAAACAGGAAGCGGTGGGCGACGTGCCATCGAGCGAAGAACTCGCCCGGCAAGCGGATGCCGCGACCCAGGCGATCCGCGACGAAGCGGCTGCTGCCGACGGCAATGCCGCGAAAGCCGCCGTCGACCTCACCAGCATGGACAGCTATACCAACGCCCTGCGCGGCTACACGATCATGGTGCCCAGCAGCTGGACCGTCGATGAAACCGCCAGCGACGACAATGGCCGGGTCTATACAGAGGCGGTCAGCGGTACAAAGCTTGCGGTCAGCTGGGTGGAAAATCGCGAGGATGCGGCCTGGAGCAAGGCCGTCCAGACCATCGAAGATGGCAACGAAGGCATGGATGGCGCTGCTGTCGGCAAGAATGAATATCGCGCCTCGGGGGTCTTGACCAATGGCCTGAAATCCAGCCTGCGGCTGCTCCGCAAACCGGATGGCACGATGGTAAAGGCGGAAATCACCTATGCCGCCGACCAATCCAAGTCGACGGACCCGCTGGCCTCAACGATATTGGACAGTCTGACCCTGCAATAATTGCAATCTAGCGGTTGAGCTTGGCGTCCAGAAAACTGGGCATCGGGCCGTTCCAGCCGCTATCTGCGTCATCGTCCTTGCGGTCCTGCACCACGGGCGGCTTCTTTTCTTGAACCTTTGCAGCGGGTGCCGGCTTGTTCGGCGCCTCTTCCTGCCGCGGCTTCTTCGGCCGATCGTCCTGCCGTACCGGCTTTGGCGCATCATCCTGCCGCGGCGGTTTCGCCTTGGTCCTGTCCGGCTTGGCCCTCTCCGGCTTGGCTGATGCAGGTTTCGCGGCAGCCTTTTCCGCCGGCTTTTCGCCAGCCATGGCCTTGCGTTCCTTGCGGACCGGGATTTTCATGCCGGTCAGCTTCTCGATGCTCTCGACATGCTCCGCATCGCTGCGGGTCACGAATGTGATCGCAACGCCGGTGGCGCCTGCGCGGCCGGTCCGGCCAATCCGGTGAATATAGTCATCCGGGTGCCAGGGAATGTCATAGTTGATCACATGGCTGACGCCCTTGATGTCCAGTCCGCGCGCGGCCACGTCGGATGCGCACAGGATGTTGATCTCGCCCGACTTGAACCGGTCCAGTTCTGCAAGACGCGAGCTCTGGTCCATGTCGCCATGAATCTGCCCGGCATCAAAGCCGTCCTTGCGCAGGCTCTGGCAAAGGTCGCGCACCTCGGTCTTGCGATTGCAGAAAATGATGGCGGTTTCGACGCCTTCATTGTCCAGCAGGTCGACCAGCAACTTGCGCTTGCCCTTCGGCGCGACCTCGATCAGCGATTGGTCGATCGAGGTATTGGCCGTCGCCGGGCGCGAAACCTCGATATATTTCGGATTGTTGAGAAACTGGTCCGACAATTTCTTGATCGGCGGCGGCATGGTCGCCGAAAACAGCATCGTCTGCCGCGTCGCTGGCAATTTCGAACAGATGGATTCGATATCGGGAATGAACCCCATGTCGAGCATCCGGTCCGCTTCGTCGATGACCAGCAATTCGCAGCCCGACATCAAAATCCGTCCGCGATCGAACAGGTCCATCAACCGGCCAGGTGTGGCGATCAGGACATCGACGCCCTTTTCCAGCGCCTTGATCTGGTCGCCCATTGATACGCCGCCGATCAGCAGGGCCATGCTGAGATTGTGGTTCTTGCCATATTTCTCGAAATTCTCGGCAACCTGCGCAGCCAGTTCGCGGGTCGGTTCGAGGATCAGCGACCGCGGCATCCGCGCGCGCGAGCGGCCATGCGCCAGAATGTCGATCATCGGCAGCACGAAACTCGCGGTCTTGCCGGTACCGGTCTGGGCAATGCCGATGATGTCTTTCATCATCAGGACGGAAGGAATGGCTTGCGCCTGAATTGGCGTCGGTTCGTCATAGCCAGCTTCGGCTACGGATTTCAGCAGTTCTTCAGACAGGCCGATATCGGCAAATTTCATAGTGGTTCCGGAAAAATATAGGATGCACCCTTGCATCCTGTCTTAGCCTCTTGGGCCGTGCCGGGCAATGATCGCATATCCCGGATTTGTCAAGCTTTCTCGCTTGGTCTAGGGTTCCGGGACCAGTTCACGGAATCGGTCAATTTCGCATTTCGCCCCGGTCCGCGAATGCAGGATATCCCGGCCGGCACACATTTGGCCGTCCGTCGTTTTCTCCACGTAGAAACCGGAGTAAAAGCTGCGCGCCGGGCATTTGTCCTCGAGTTGGGCCCGGATTCTCTTCCGGTCCTTTGTGATCAGGTCAAGATAACGATCCTCGAACATCTGCACGCTGAGAATATTGTTCATCGGCAGACATTTGCCGATTTTCTTTTCACGATAGGTCTGTCGCGGGATTTCCTGCGAGAAATCCGCCATCGGAGCCAGAGGAGTCGGGCGGCGTCGCGGTACCCGGATGATCACCCGCTTTTCGATTCGGACCTGCGCATAGACCAGCGGCCGCTCCGCCACATAGGCCATAGCGGTGCCTGCCGGAAAAATATCCTCCAGCTGCATCTCTCGCATTTCTGGCACAGAGAGCAGCAATATCGCCGTAAGTGACAGGCTCACCATATTCCCTTAACTAACCCTTGCGTTCGCTATATCAGCGGCGATTGAATATTGCATGAACTGAGAATTTGTCATCTATTGTTATCGTGGGACAAGCGGCTTGTCACAAGCCAATATTGATGGCGGATCCAGGAAATCATCGGCACCTTTAAGCAGGAGCATGACTATGCCAGAAACGGCAAATTGGCAGGAACAGATGCGGTCGGTTGTGGGCGCAAAGGGCTTTACCAGTGCGGACGAGGATATGGCACCCTGGCTCACCGACTGGCGCGGCCGCTATACTGGCGCGGCGGCGGCCATGGTCTCTCCGGCAGACACACCGGAGACATCGGAAATATTGCGGATTGCGAACGAAAATGCCGTGGCAATCGTACCGCAGGGAGGCAATAGCGGCATGGTCGGGGGAGCGACTCCCGATATCGGTGGCGAGTCGGTTATCCTGTCGCTCCGCCGCATGAACCGGATCCGGGTGATCGAACCGGAGGACCAGTTGGTGGTCTGCGAGGCCGGAGTGATTCTCCAGAATCTGCACGAAGCGCTGGCTGCCGAAGGACAGAGATTCCCGCTGACCCTCGGCGGCAAAGGCTCCGCGACGGTCGGCGGTCTCGTATCCACAAATGCCGGCGGCACCCAGGTATTGCGCCACGGAACGATGCGCGCGCTGGTCGCCGGGATCGAAGCCGTGCTGCCCGATGGCACGATATTCGACGGACTCGCGGCCCTGAAAAAGGACAATCGGGGCTATGACCTGAAGCAATTGTTCATTGGCGGCGAAGGTACGCTCGGTATTGTCACCGCCGCGACCTTGAAAACCGTACCCGCCTTGGTGGATCGCTGCGTGGCCTGGGCCGCAGTCGACAGCACCGATGCTGCCTATCAGCTGTTCCGCTTTCTCAACAGCCGGACATCGCATTCGCTGGAAGGTTTCGAGATTATCCCCGAATCATGCCTGGATTCGGTTTTGCAGCATATTCCCGGCACCCGCTCGCCGCTGACAGAGGCGCATCGCTGGCATGTGCTGATCGAGATCGTGCGCGATCAGCCGGATGCAACCGATCCAAGGTCTGTCGCCGAAAATCTGCTGGCAGAGGCGATGGAACGAAACCTGATCGAAGACGCAACGCTGGCGGCCAGCGAGCAGCAAGCGGAAGATTTCTGGAAAATCCGTGATTCCATCGCCGAAGCGGAGCGCGCCAGCGGACCCGCCCTGCAGCATGACATCAGCGTCCCGGTGCCCGGCATGGCCCGTTTCATCGACGAGGCATCGCCGGTGGTTGAAGCCAGATTTCCGGGCACGAAGGTCGCTGCCTTCGGTCACATGGGAGATGGCAATGTCCATTTCCACGTCAAGGCACCGGCCGGCGTGCAGGCAAGGGAATGGATGAACGACTATGGCACACAAATAACCCCGCTGGTCCATGATCTCGTCATCGCGGCGGGCGGTTCGATTTCGGCAGAACATGGAATCGGACAAAACAAGCGCGCGGAACTGGAGCGGCTGTCTTCCGACGCGCGCCTCACCATGTTGCGCGCGATAAAAATGGCGATTGATCCAAAGAATATTATGAACCCGGGCAAACTCGTTCCCCTTGCGTCCGGTCAGTCAGGCTCTTAAAGCGCAAGACAACTATTCGGTATCAACAGTAATTTTTCGGAGAAACTGACTATGGCGAGCACGCCGCAAGCACAAGCCCTTCCCATGTTCTACAAGGACCTGGTTCCGCTCAATTCCAACGAGCATGCAAACTGGAGGGTCAAGGGGCTGGACAATGCATCCTTCATGCAGTCGCAACATGCGATTCCGATCACCACCGACGAATTTTCCAGCGCCTCGCGCAATTACCCGATTGTATTTTCGGTCGGCGAAAATAGCGTTCCCCTGATTCTCATGGGTCTGAACGAAGGCGTGAACACGTTCATGAACGACGAAGGTCAATTCAGCGAACCGGCCTATGTTCCGGCCTATGTTCGCCGCTATCCCTTCATGCTCGCGAAATTGCGTCCGGATGCCGAAGAGCTCTCGCTGTGTTTCGACCCGACCACCGATGCGATCGGCGAATATAAGGAAGGCGACGCTCTGTTCGACAAGGATCAGCCGACCGAAGCCACCAAGAATATCCTGGATTTCTGCGAACAGTTTGAACAGGCGGGCCTGCGAACCGGCCAGTTCGTCCAGGAACTGGAAAAAATGGGACTGTTGATGGACGGTGAAGTCTCGATTCAACAAACCGGCGTTGAGAAACCATTTGTCTATCGCGGATTCAAGATGGTCGACGAAGCGAAGCTGCGCGACATGCGCGGCGATGAGTTGCGCAAGATCAACCAGAACGGGATATTGCCGCTGATCTATGCGCATCTTTTCTCGCTGCAGCTGATGCGCGATGTGTTTGCTAGACAGGTTACTGCCGGCAAGATGCCACAGGTAACGGAAGCGCCTTCCGTCCAGATTTGACCTGTCCGCACGACCTGCTTCGTCCCATATGGCCGAAGCAGGTAAACGGGATTGATAATTTTCTGGCCTTGGGGACTTGCAACCAATCCCGATAGGTCCCACATTCATGGTGTATCGGCCCGCATCCCCCGATCGGGTCGATATCGGCATTCCTTCGGAATGCCACCTCCCTGAACCTTGGCCACCTCGCCTTATTGGCGAGGTGGTTTTTTATTGGAAAACCGTCATTCCGCCGCTTCCAGCTGGTGACGGCCGGACAGTTGCTCTGCGAGCATCAGGCAGCATTCGCGGATCAATTCCGCAATTGTCCGGCTCGCCGCAATCGGTTCGCGCATATTCTGGTCTAGATAGAGTGACCGGTCCACTTCGAGCTGGAAGGCATGAACGTTGCGGGCCGGCTTGCCATGCCGCTCCAGAATATAGCCACCGGAATAGGGATGGTTTGTCTGCACATTATGGCCTTGCCGCCGGAAGTGAACCGCAGCCAGTTCTGCATATCGCGAATCGCAGCTTCGCCCGAAGCGATCCCCGATCACAAAGCCGATCTTGCGACGATTCTCGTCAAATACCGATGGCATGCTGTGCAGGTCCAGAAGCAGCGCGCATCCGAAAGCGGATCGCATCTGGTCAAGTAGTTGCGCCACCATCAGGTGATAGGGCTCGTGATCCTGCTCGATCCGTTCGATGACGTGCTGATGCTGCCATTTGTCCCGCCACAGATTGCCCGCGCCGTGCAGGCGGCGCGGCAAGATACCCAAACCGCCCCTTACCTTTCTGCTGATATGGGCTGTCTGTGTCGAATCCATCCCGGCCACCATATCCGGATCGATTTCCGTCCGGCTGCGGTTGAGATCGACCCAGGCTCTCGGCTTGCGGGCAATGATCGACGGAAATCCCGAGCCAATGGCGGATGCTGCCAGACGGTCAGCATAGCGATCTTCCAGCCGAAGCAGATGGGAAGCCGAGACATTCAGATTATCAAGCAGTTCCGGCGGATATTCCCGACCGGAGTGGGGCACGCTGATCAGCACCGGGAAGTTGAACGCGGCAACATTGGACAAGGAAAAAGGCGGCACCGGGGACAATATCTTGGGAGGAATGATACTAGCCATATTCGCCTCCCGAAAAATCAGCTCGCGCCAGCAAGAAAATCCTCGGCTTCGGGAAAAAATTAACCGATTTGCACTTATATGCCGGCCTCGGCATAATGGCCCGTCTGAAGTCAGACATATTCGGAAAGGCGCGACAAAATGATCAGGATTCTCCTCGCGGAAGATGAACAAGCGATGCGGGAGCATCTTACACGGGCGCTGGAGAAAGCCAACTATGAAGTTGTCGCCGTGGACCGCGGAACCGCGGCAGTGCCTTTGCTTGACGAGCAGAAATTCGATCTGCTGTTGACGGACATCGTGATGCCCGAGATGGACGGAATCGAACTGGCACAGCATTGTGCCGCTGTCTGTCCCGAGACCCAGGTCATGTTTATCACCGGCTTTTCCGGCGTAACCTTGCGCGCCGGAGAATCGGTTCCGAAAGCTAAAATATTGTCCAAGCCCTTCCATTTGCGGGATCTGGTTATGGAGGTTGACCGGCTGTTCGAGCCAGACAGCATCAGCGACCTGAATTAAGCCTTGCGCCAGCCGAAGCGGCTGGCTAGAGCGCGTCCAGCGTGGGCGTATAGCTCAGTGGTAGAGCACTTCGTTGACATCGAAGGGGTCGGGAGTTCAACTCTCTCTACGCCCACCATTTTCCGGACAATATTCAGGCAGGCAGCATTCAGGCAGCCAGCGCGATGGCCGTGCCGGTGTCCTGGCTTGGCGGATGCCCGTACCAGCTCGTATAGGCACGGGTGAAAGCGCTCAATTCGCTATAACCCAGCTTGGCGGCGATTTCCGAGAGATTGCGGGTGCCTTCGAGAAAGTAGAGATGACAGGTGTCGCGCCGGACCTGTTCCAGTAACTGGCGATAGGACATGCCTTCGGCCACCAATTTGCGCCGCAATGTCCGTTCGGCCATGCCAAAAGTTGCGGCAGCCGCATCCAGGCTGAGGCCCGATTTGTCGAGCAGATATAGCAGATATTCATAGGTCAGCTTCGCGAGATTTTCCCGTTCGAATCTGGCCCGCGAAAAAAATGCCCTTTGTCTCCGGGCGGCTGAAACAATCATTGGATTGTGGCTCTGGACGGGCCGGGCCATGGCGAGGCGATGATATTCGAGATAGGTAGACGGCCTGTTGAAATGGCAGGGAATCGGGGCCCGATTCGAATTTTCTTCCGGAAAGCCGCGGAATCCGTCGGGCCGGGGATGCGCAAAATGCGCGGCCTTGATGGTCTTGAAGCGGCCATCGGCCAGCAATTCTCCGCAATGGTGAATCAGGGCGAACAGAATATGCACGAGGTCGGGCGACACCGCCCGATCATGGCTCCAGACCAGCCGGTCACCGGAAGAGAGCGGCATCAACCTGATGATCGGCTTTTCGCCGCCCAGCCGCTGCTCTGCCACGAGCTGGATCAACGCTTCGCCAAAACTGGGTTGAAAAAAGGCGGAATAGCCAAGGTCGGAAAATCCCCGCGGCACCATTTTCATGCCGATCGCCGAATATATGTCAGCCCGGTTGAGTTCTTCCTGCGCCGCAGCACAGAGACTGGTAATCGCATCGTCAGCCAGCTGGCAGCCGGGATCACGCAATTCGGATTCGGAACATTGCAGCGCGCTCAGCAACTTTGGCTTGCGCGCCTGAAGGGCATGACAGGCAAGATAGGCGCGATACAGAAACTGAGCCGAAATCTTGAAACTTGTGGATGCCGGATAGTCCATGGCTTCAAGCTAGAAGCCGAAATGCATCCTGCTCAACTGGCTTTCGACAAGGATGTAAAATTGGCGACGAAAATGACGGTTTTGGTTAATCTGCGTGCAAAAGCGGCCTGTTCAATATCGGATGACCGACGCACCCCAGGTAAAGCCGCCACCCATGGCTTCCAGCACCAGCAGGTCGCCGGCCTTGATTCGCCCATCGCGAACGGCCGTGTCGAGGGCGAGCGGGACCGATGCTGCAGAAGTATTGGCGTGCATGTCGACCGTCTTGATGACCCGCTCCGGCGGAAGGTTGAGCTTCTTGGCGGTCGCATCCAATATCCGGGCGTTGGCCTGATGGGGAACGACCCAGTCGATCTCATCCATCGATTCCCCGGCTTCTTCCATCACTTCCTTGAGCACCGACGACAAGTTGACAACCGCATGACGAAAAACCTCGCGGCCTTTCATGCGCAGCTTGCCGACCGTTCCCGTCGTGCCGGCTCCGCCATCGACATATAGGAGCTGATTATGCGCACCATCGGCATGCAAGCGCGTTGCAAGAATGCCCTTTTCCCCATGCTCGGCCGCCAGCACCACCGCGCCGGCTCCATCACCAAACAGCACGCAGGTGCCTCTGTCTTCCCAATCGAGTATGCGACTGAATGTTTCCGCACCGATCACCAGCGCATTTTGCGCGCTGCCGGCCCGAATCATGCTGTCAGCGACCGAAAGCGCGTAGAGAAAGCCAGAACAGACCGCGGCGACATCAAAAGCCACGCAGCCATTGCAACCCAGCGCATCCTGAACAATCGTGGCGGTTGCGGGAAATGTCTGATCGGGCGTGGCCGTAGCGACAATGATCAGATCGATGTCTGCGCTGCCGAAACCGGCCGCCTGCATCGCCTTTTGTGCCGCCTCAACGGCGAGGGTCGACGTTGTCTCGTCATCCTCGGCAATATGGCGGAACCTTATGCCGGTGCGTTCGACGATCCACTCGTCAGTTGTATCTACGCGCTTGGCCAGTTCGGCATTGGAGACACGGGTTCGCGGCAGGGCCGAGCCGGTGCCCTTGATCACTGCGCGCCGGGCAGCGACAACGTTCATTTCGCCACCTCGGAAACCGGCGCGGCTTCGTTGATCTTTGTCAGATCCTCGCTTATCCGTTCAAGAATACTGTCCTCGACCAGCCGCGCGGCCACTTCCACCGCATTGGCGACGCCCTTGGCATCGGCACTGCCATGGCTTTTTACCACCACGCCATTCAGGCCCAGAAAAACCGCGCCATTGTGATTATTGGGATCGAGCTGGTCGCGCAGCATTTCCGTCGCCGGCCGGGAAATCAGGAACCCGATCTTGGAGCGCAGGCTGCTCAGGAAGCTTTGCCTCAGCAGGTCGGTGACAAAACGCGCGGTTCCTTCCAGGGCCTTGAGCGCCACATTGCCGGAAAAACCGTCGGTTACGATCACATCGACTTCACCGGTCGATATCTTGTCAGCCTCGGTAAAACCGAGAAATTGCATATGCAGGCCGGCGGCGCCTTTCAGCGTCGCAGCGGCTTCCTGAATCGTGCCGGTACCCTTTACCTCTTCGGTACCGATGTTCAGCAGCTTCACCTTCGGGCGATCGAAACCGTGCATGATCCGGCTGTAGGCGGCTCCCATCACGGCAAATTGCACGAGGTTCCGGCTGTTGCATTCCGTATTCGCGCCGAGATCCAGCATCACCACGTCGGTTTCTTTCATCGTCGGCAGCAGTGCCGACAGGGCCGGTCGATCGATACCGGGCATGGTGCGCAGCGCCAGCTTGGCAATGGCCATCAGGGCGCCGGTATTGCCGGCACTGACCGCAGCACTGACTTCTCCGGTTTTCACGGCGTTGACGGCCATGCCCATCGATGTTGTCTTGGAACCGCGCAGCGCCTGGCCCGGCTTGTCACTGCCGGACACGACGTCTGCCGCATGCAATATTTCGGATGCTGCGCTGAGATTGGGATGATCCTTGAGGGCTTCTCGGATCTGCTCTTCATCGCCGACGAAAAGAAACTGGAAACCGGCATGTCGGTGTCGCGCGAGCGCAGCACCCGCGACCATGACGCGCGGGCCTTCGTCTCCGCCCATCGCATCGATCGCGATTCGCGGCCTCATTCCCACCGGTTATTCCCCTTGATTGCGCGTCAGAAACCGAGAGACTAGCCGATTAAAGATCAGCGGCCAAGACTTCCCGGCCATTATAATGGCCACAGGCTCCGCACAAATGGTGCGGGCGCTTCAGTTCGCCGCAATTCGGGCATTCCTGATAGGCTTCGACTTTCAAAGCATCATGAGACCGGCGCATGCCGCGTTTGGACGGCGTAGTTTTTCTTTTAGGTACAGCCATTGCTAAGCCTGTTCTTTAAATTTAAAAATACATAACATGCTCAATATGCCAATCAGCCAAGTCTAGCAAACCCGTCCCCGATATTGCAGAGAATCGCTTGGTCTTGGTTCAGCAGATTGCACGCGAAGGGGCGCGTATAATGATTTTCCTGTGCGTTGCAAGCATTGTGCTTCTATAGCGGGTCGATAATTTTAACATATCTGGGGGGCATTATGATTTTACCGATAACATTGACCGTGGCGGGCGCTGCGGCGCTGATAAATATCTGGCTGATGATCCGCGTGGGTCAGGTGCGCACCAGCGAAAAAGTCAGCGTCGGCGATGGCGGCAATGAAAAAGTCATCCGCCGGATGCGGGCCCACAGCAACTATATCGAAAGCGCCCCATTCGTGCTGCTTCTGGTGGCGGCGATAGAGCTGGCCAGCGCGACCTCGCCCATCTGGCTATGGATCGTCAGCGGCGTCTATCTGCTCGGCCGGGTCGCGCATGGCGTTGGGATGGATGACGGAAAATTTGGTAAGGGCCGGATGATCGGGACCATTGTGACGATGGTGGTGCTGCTCGGTCTGGGCATTTATGCGATCTCGATACCCTATATGGGCTGAGTCGACTTAGCGCGCCGCCAGCACATCATCGGCAACAAACGCATTGGTCTTGCGCTCATAGCCGAACTGACTGGTCGGACCGTGACCGGGAATGAAGGTTACATCATCACCCAGCGGCCATAACTTCTGGGTGATGGCATTGATCAGGTCCTGATGATTGCCACGGGGGAAATCGGTGCGGCCGATGGAGCCCTGGAACAGGACATCGCCGACCACCGCCAGCCTGGATGGCTGATGATAGAAAATCACATGGCCCGGCGTATGGCCGGGACAATGGATCACATCGAGCACCAGATCGCCGACGGTGACCTGATCGCCGTCCTTCAGCCAGCGGTCCGACTCGAAACTCTTCGCCGTCATGCCAAAGCGCGCGCCATCGCCTTCCAGCTGGTCAATCCAGAACCGGTCATCCTCGTGCGGACCTTCGATCGGAATGCCGAGTTCCTCTGCAAGCATGCCCGCCTGACCGCAATGGTCGAGATGGCCGTGAGTGAGGATGATCTTTTCGAGATCGACGCCGTGCTGCTCGATCGCGGCCTTCAACCGCGGCAGATCTCCGCCGGGATCGCTCAAAGCGGCCTTGTTGGTCTTGGTGCACCACAGGAGCGTGCAATTTTGCTGGAGCGGCGTGACCGGAATGATCACGGCCTTGAGGGGAGCATCTGTCATGTCAGGCTATTTGGCGTCAACAACCCGAAGTTGCAAGCCGCCTGTTGACCATCGAATCAGAGTCGTCGGCCGGTCCAGACAACCCGGCCAATGAAATTGACGCTTTCCGGACGGACATCCTCCCAGTCCGGATATTGCGGATTGTCGCTGCGGATCGACAGTTTCCCGCCCGGGCCGACGGCAACCCGCTTGACCAGCAGCACGTCATCCATCCGCAGCACATAGATGCCGTCGCGCAACGGCCGGGAAGCCGCGCTATGGTCGACCATGATGTCATCGCCATCGCCCAGGGTCGGATTCATCGAATCGCCGTCAACCACGATCAGCGACAGATTGGCGGGATCGGTGCCTAGCCGCCTGAGCCATTTCGGCGCGAATCCCATCGGTTCGGCCTGCTCGTCATCCGCCAGCGATCCGGGCCCTGCCGAGGCGCCGACCTGCAATCGCTTGATCCGGAGCAGGCCATCGTGCCTCGCGCGCCCTTCCCGAGCAGATCTCCGAACTGCGGGCGCGCCCAGCAGCCGCTCATCCACGCCGTAAAATTCTGCCAGCCTGCGCCGGTCGTCCTCATCCAGCTTTTTCGGCGTACCACGCCTGATAAATTGCTGGATATAGGCAGGATTTTTCCCGAGCATTTTCGAAATCGCAGCAAAATCATGTCCGTTTTCACGGATCAGTCTCTCCAGATAAGCGCGCGGATCATCGGTCACAATTCCGGCTGCTTAGCAGCGCTGGCCGAAATTGGCAATAGGATTTTTCCTAGACATGTAGGAAATCTCATTTCAAATAGGAATTTCCCTATTCAACGATCCGCCATTGGGCGGACGGCAGCAAGAAGGAGAATGCCCGTGCCACTTTTGCGAAAAATCGAGATATTCCTGCATGAGACCGACATGCCCTGGACCAGATTCGGACGGCTTTCCGTGCGGGATCCACGCTTTGTCCAGGATCTGCGCAACGGTCGCCAGCCCGGCACGACCGTCTCGGAACGGGTGGAAAATTTCATGCGCATGTGGCGGGCAGATCATGCCGGCTAATCCGGTGCAGCGGCCAAGCCATCGGCGCGATCCCGGGACCGTGATTGCCCGTCAGATCGAAGCGCTTACAGAAGGCTGGGTCTGCGTGACCTTGAAAGGCGAACGGACCTGGGCAAGCATCAGCTTCGCCGGCACGCGCTATAGTCTCTTGATTGAACGGGCGGCGACCGCCGACCCGAATGCAATGCAGGAGCTGGCGCAGACCCTGGCGGACCATGAATTTGATATCCCCGGCTATTTTGTCGCAGATATGCTGGTCACGGAACAGTCGGAATGCCGATTGCTCGTCGAAGCACTCGCTATCATCGATCCCGCGGACGTTGCCCGGGATCACTGACGGTCAGCGCTGGATCGTCATCTTTTCCAAGGTACCTAGCGCGGCCTTTAAAGCCGCGTCCATGTCCGCCTGGCGGCTTTCCGGGCTGACGGCCCCGGTCGAATCGACCGACCGCAGCGATGGAATGGCGACCGGCGCCGGTGCTGCGGGAGCCTCGGAAAGTGAAGCCATATGCTCGGCTTCCGGAGCCGATGCCGGGCTGACAGGGGCAGGCGCCACCCGTTCACCCATGTGCAGCGCTTCCAGCCGCTTGATCCCGGCTTCCAGACGGTCGGCAAGCTGGGCAAGCGACAGGCCGGACAAATCCGCCCTGGACATGCCCGCATCGACTTGCGGCGGAACGGGTTCTGCCGCGACCGGAGCCGGCGGCTGTTCGGATGGCGATTGCAGCGCATGGTCGGAAGCTGGCGGTTCGGGCGTATCGACCGGCTGCGCTATATTTTTTGCAGGCTCTGCAATATTCGGCTCGGCGACCGGCTGGTCAAAGCGCTTGATTCTTTCGGCCAGCGGTGCACCGAGGTCGGAGGAGGCAAAAATCGGCTGGCGCGCCGGCGCGTCCGGGTGACGGTCTTGAGGCCGCACGTCCGGCAAATCTTTCAGCTCGGTCACCTGGCCCGGCGATTTCTTCGGTTTCTTGAGAAATCTCGTCAGGGATTTTGCCGACAGATTCAGTTTTGGCACGGCAAAGCGCGATTTGCCTTCACGCTCGCCATCCATCGATTCGGCCGTCAAATTTTTGCGAATTGCCACGCTCATGTCGGGGCCTCCTTCATGTAATTTCATTTTATGGATCAGGAATAGATATAGCGCGGACGCGGATATCAGGCCCGACACGACGGCGATCAGACCGCGCGCGGTATTGCCCAATGGCGGCGCGGCGGCCGGTATGATTTCGGCCAGGCCGGTCGCCCCGACGATATTTTCGAGATAGACATGCGGCAAGGTGGCGACGACAAGTGCGGCCGCAATACCTCCCGTCAAGGCCATAGCCGGCTGTTTGAAACGCGCAAAATCCTGCTCTATTTGATCCACATCAGTCTCCACCATCTCAAGCCGCGCGCACGAATGATTTGCGCGCAATCAGCCTTTGGTAAACGGGAGTGTAACGCAAAATGTTTGACGACCAGTTACGATCCGTCTCGACAAATTTCTTCGCTGTTTCAATAGTTTGGTTCCATGTGCCCCGATTGTCGAGCAGGCTGGCGAGTTTTTTCGCGATTTTTTCGGGATCACCAGCCGGGAACAGCGTCCCGGTGAGTCCATCCTCAATCAGCTCCCGATGACCGCCCACGTCCGACGCGGCCACGAGACGGCCCTGGGCCATGGCCTCCAGCGGCTTGAGCGGCGTCACCAGATCGGTGAGCCGCATCGACTTGCGGGGATAGACCATGATGTCCATCAAACCATAATAGCGCTCGACTTCGCCGTGCGGCACCCGCCCGGTAAATGTGACCGCCGATCCCAGGCCGAGCCGCTCGACCTGGCCTTTCAATGCATCCTCCATTGGCCCGCCGCCGACCAGCAGCAGATGCACTTGCGGATGGGAAGCGAGCAGTAATGGCATGGCGGCGATCAGATCATCCAGCCCTTCATAATCATAATAGCTGCCGATAAATCCCAGAACCGACTTCCCGGCCAGTCCCAGTTCGGACAAAAGCTGCTCATCGCGCGCCGGCGGCTCCCCGAACAGATCCAGATCCACACCATTGGGCGAGATGATGATCTTTTCCGGTTTCACGCCGCGTGCGACCAGATCGGAGCGCAAGCCGTCGCAGATCACGGCAATCGCATCGGCACCATTGATGACATGATTTTCCAGTTGCCGCGTCAGCCAGTAGCGCGGGCTGTTTTCCCTGCCGGTACCATTGCCGACCGCCGCATCTTCCCAGAAGGCGCGAATTTCATAGACCAGCGGCAGGCCCGTTTTCTCGGCGGCCCGCAAGGCCGCCAGCCCGTTGAGTGCTGGTGAATGGGCATGCAATATGTCCGGTCGCCATTCGCGGATGACCTGTTCCAGACGTTCTGCCAATACCGATACTTCCCGCCATTCACGGACCGGTGACGGTCCCTGAACCCGGGACAGGGTACGGAAGAAGCGGAGGTTGTCAAATTCTTCCATCGCTCCTGTGGCGACATAATCATGCTGGTTCTGACGCACGCCGGTAACACCGGCCACGGTCAGTCCGCTGGCAATTTGTGCCTTCATGATCGCCCGCGTACGGAAGCAATAGCCGCTGTGCAGCGGCAAGCTGTGATCGAGTATGTGCAATATCCGCGTCATCAGGCAGAGTCTTGCCAAAAAAGGATTAACGTCCCGTCAACCCAAAGCCTGTATCGCGTGCAGTCAGAAGAGCGTGTTTTCGCCGCTTGTACCGGGATGAATTGGGCAGATGATAGACAATTTCTCTATCGCTTTGACGCACGGACTGCTGCTGATCGCGGCATGGCGTCTGATGCATCGCGACGATCTCGATGTCGAAGCCCCTCCGGAACGCGACCGGGAACCAGTCGGTTTTGCGAAACAATCTCGCGGCAACGGATCATGGCCCGATGCGTGATCTCTTTTTTGTCGGATATCTTGTCGCACTGCTGTTCATTGCCTTCAAGCGGCCATTTCTGTTCACGCTGATCTATGCCTATGTCGACATCGTGGCCCCGCAACGGCTGAGCTATTTCATGCTCAACTCGGTGCCGCTGTCGCTGGTCGTATTCGCTTTGGCGGTGCTCGGCTACATGCTGGCGGACAACAAGAAGGACAGCCGCTTTTCCTTCCGGCAGGCAATGATGATATTGCTGCTGGCCTATTGCGGCTATACGACCGTGCAAGCGGAGGTGCCCGCAGCGGCGCTGGAAAAATGGGACTGGGTCTGGAAGGCCCTGGTCTTCGCGATTTTTCTGCCGCTCACCCTCAAGACCAGATTGCGACTGGAAGCGCTGGCACTGTTCATGGTGCTGTGCGCCGGCACCCTGATCATCACCGGCGGGATCAAGACCCTGGCCTCCGGGGGCGGCTATGGCGTGCTGGTGCTGCTGGTCGACAATAATAGCGGCCTGTACGAGGGATCGATCATTTCCACGGTTGCCATCTGTATCATCCCACTGATCCTCTGGCTTGCGCATCACGGAACCATCTTCCCGCCCGACTGGCGGGTGAAGCTATTCGCTTATGCGCTGATCTTTTCCGCCCTGCTCATCCCCATCGGCACGCAGGCGCGAACCGGTCTCGTGTGCATCGCGGTCTGGGCGGTGCTGCAGTTGCGCTTTGTCCGCTACCGCCTGATTTACGCCGGCCTCGCAGCGGCAATCGGCCTCCTGTCGATTCCATTTCTGCCGCACAGCTTTACGGAACGGATGGGGACGATTGAAAATTATCAAGCCGACCAGTCCGCCTCGACCCGGCTTGCGGTCTGGCAGTGGACATGGGACTATGCGAAGCAGCATCCTTTCGGAGGCGGCTTTGATGTCTACCGGATCAATAAGCTGACCTACGAATTGTCGGAAGTGGATGTTACCCAATATGAGGAATGGGGCATTGATCCGGACGATGTTGACGCTCGTCTGGTCGAAGACGAGGCGCGCGCCTTTCATAGCAGCTATTTCGAAATGCTCGGCGAACAGGGCTTTCCCGGCCTGATCCTTTGGCTGATCATCCATGTCGGCGGGCTTTGGCGAATGGAAGTGCTGCGGCGAAAATATGCAAAATCTCTGAAGGAAGGCGAACAATGGGTGGCCCCCCTCGCCATTGCCTTGCAAAACGGCCACATCATCTTCCTGGTCGGGGCGTTGTTCGTTGGCATCGCTTACCAGCCCTTCATCTACATGCTGGTCGCCCTGCAAATCGGCTTGGACACCTATATGGCGCGCCGGTCAGCAGAAGCCCAGTGGCGGCCGATCGTCAAACAGCTGACGGGCGCCGCGAAGCCAAAGATTTTGCCGCAACCGCGCCAGACCCCCACAAATTGAGTGACCCTGCCGACGCGGCGCAGTAGGAGCGGCGGATGACTCTTGCCGTTTCTGTCGCCGTCGAACGATGGCCTGTTGCCGGTTCCTTCATCATCAGTCGGGGCGCCAAGAGCCATGTCGATGTCGTGCGATGTGCGATTTTCGATGGCCTGCACAGGGGCAAGGCAGAAGCAACGCCGATCTACTATGAAGGCGAAAGCGCCGAAAATTGTGCCGAAGAGATTGAGCGGTTTGCCGCCAGGCATCCGCATTTCGACCGCGCCGGGCTGCTCCAGAACATGGCCCACGGTGCCGCACGCAATGCGTTGGACTGCGCTCTCTGGGATCTGCAATGCCGGCAGGAAAACAGATCGCTGTCGCAACTGGCCGGCCTGCCCGAACCCGGGCCGCTGATATCGGCTTTCACCATATCGCTCGGGCCACCCGACATCATGGAAGTGCAGGCGCGCCGGGCCTCGGCAGGCGGGCACGAACTGCTGAAACTCAAGCTTTCGGGCAAGGACGATCTTCAGCGGGTCGCGGCCGTCCATCGTGGAGCGCCCGGAGCGCGCCTGATCGTCGACGCCAATGAAAGCTGGAACGATATTGATATAGCGGCCGAGGCGGCTCAGCTGGCACAATATTCGGTCGAACTGATCGAACAGCCGGTCAGCGCCGGACGGGACCATCTGCTCGCCGGCGTGCAATCTCCGATCCCGCTGTGCGCTGACGAAAGCTGCCATACCAGCGCCGATATCGAGCGACTTGCACCTTATTATGACGCCATAAATATCAAGCTCGACAAGGCGGGCGGCCTGACCGAGGCGATCGCGATGGCGCGGGCGGCACAGGCAACAGGCATGAGGATCATGGTCGGCTGCATGCTCTCGACGTCGCTCGGAATCCGGCCGGCTTTTGCCCTCGCCCAGCTTGCACAATGGGTCGACCTCGACGGTCCCTTGCTGCTCGCAAAGGACCGGCCCGATGGTTTCCGGTTCGAATCAGGCAGGATTTTAGCCGCAGAAAGCGCGGGCTAGATTCCGTCGAGATACTCGATCGACGGAGCCGCTGCCATGCACGGCGCCAACTTCGGACCGGCCGCCCGGAAATGATCCGACTTGCCATGCGCATCCAGCGCCGCCTGATCGACGTAGCGCTCCAGCACCTTATATTGCTGGGGATTGTCCCTGCACTGGAAGACCGAATAAAATTCATTGCCCGGTTCATTGGCCCGCACGGCCGCCATCAGTTCGGAAAAGGTGGCTTCGAAATCGGCATTCTTGCCTTCGGCCACGGTTAAGGTTGCGACTACGCCCACTGCTGCCATGATATATTCTCCCTGATAGAAAAGGGCCGGCGGTCTCCCGCCAGCCCGGTATTTTGCTGATATTAGAAAATTTCGAACAATCCGGCTGCACCCTGTCCGCCGCCGATGCACATCGTGACCACGGCATATTTCGCACCGCGCCTTTTGCCCTCGATCAGCGCATGTCCGGTGCACCGGGCACCGGTCATGCCGTAAGGATGGCCGATCGAGATCGAGCCGCCGTTGACGTTGAGCAGTTCATTCGGAATGCCCAGCTTCTGCTGGCAATAGAGGACCTGGACGGCAAAGGCTTCGTTCAGTTCCCACAGACCGATATCGCCCATCTTCAGGTCAAAGCGTTCGAGCAACTTGGGGATCGCGAAGACCGGACCAATGCCCATTTCATCAGGCTTGGTGCCCGCAACGGCCATGCCGACATAGCGGCCCAGCGGATTGAGACCGGCCTTTTCCGCCGCCTTGGCTTCCATCACGACGCTGGCTGCCGATCCGTCGGACAGCTGCGAGGCGTTGCCCGCAGTCACGATATTGTCTGGCCCAAGCACTGGCTTCAGTGACTGCAGACCTTCCAGCGTGGTCGAGGGACGGTTGCCTTCATCCTTGCTGATCGTGACCTCGACATGGGAAATTTCCTTGGTTTCCTTGTCCTGCACACCCATTGTGGTCGTCACTGCGACAATTTCGTCGTCGAACCGACCGGCTTCCTGGGCTGCTGCTGTACGCATCTGCGACTGCAGGGCATATTCATCACAGGCCTCGCGGCTGATCCCATAGCGTTTGGCGACCACTTCGGCTGTCTGCAACATCGGCATGTAAATATCGTCATGCATCTTCATCAGTTCGCGATCCGGCTGCACCCGCATTTCTGCTGTCTGCACGGTCGAGATCGACTCCTGTCCGCCGCCGACAACCACATCCATCCGGTCAAGCGTCACCTGCTTGGACGCCGTGGCGATTGCCATCAGGCCGGAGGAACATTGCCGGTCAATCGTCATGCCCGGCACTTCGATCGGAAAACCGGCCCGCAACGCGACCTGGCGCGCCAGATTGCCGCCTTGCGATCCCTGCTGCAGCGCGCTGCCCCAGACGACATCGTCGATCGTGCCGGGATCAATGCCGGCCCGTTCCACAGCAGCCTTTGCCGCATAATGACCGAGTGTTGCCCCGGTTGTGGTATTGAAAGCACCCTTATAGGCCCGGCCAATGGGCGTACGGGCGGTGGAAACGATAACGGCATCACGCATGATGAAATTCCTTTTTGATTGATATCGGAGTCGGATTTTGGGGTCATTGTTCCCGTTAATCGGTCAATTAACAAGGAAATTTTTCAGGAGGTTGCTGCCGCTACGGAACGCTAGTCCTTGCTTGCCGACACGCCAAAACCGCCCTCTGGATAAGGCAGGATCATCTCGCCATCCGGTGCTGCGGTAAAGGTTGTCTGCGTCGGATAGGCAAATTCCAGACCTGCTTCGTTGAACGCCTGCAGGATCGCCAGTCCGATCGTATGCCGTCCCTGATAGACCACGTCATATTCGCTGCTCATGATGTCGAAATCGAGTTCGAAATTGATCGAGCTGTCACCAAAGCCGACAAAGCCCGACCGGATAAACACCGCATCATTTTCTTCGACAATCTTTTGGAGCAGCCCCGGAATCCGGCGCGCCTCTTCCGGCTTGGTCTGATAGATGACGCCGATGCCAAATCGCGTGCGCCGTCTCGCCAGACGAGTCATGTTGACGATTTCCTTATCCAGCAGATTGGTGTTTGAAATGATGATCTCTTCACCGGTCACGGCCCTCAGCCGCGTGCTCTTGAGGCCGATTTTCTCGATCGTTCCGACCGTCGTGTCGTAGCTGATCGTTTCTCCCCGACGAAACGGCTTGTCGAAAATGATCGAAAGGGCTGCGAACAGATCGGAAAAAATGCCCTGAGCAGCCAGGCCGATGGCGATGCCGCCAACCCCGAGACCAGCGATCAGCCCGGTCACATCCACGCCCAGATTGTCCAGAATCATGATCGCCGCGATCGCGAAGAGCACGAATGTGACCAGCAGGCGGATCAGCGTCATCGCATTTTCCAGCGTTTCATGCTGGTCAGGATCCTGCGACGTCCGGCGGACGATCAGGCCCAGGATCACTTCGCGCAGCCAGATGGCGACCTGGACCACGACCGATATCGTAAACAGGACATGCACAACCCGGTCGAAACTGGATGGTGCGCTGGCAAAGGTCACGACGAGCTCGGCCGACACCATCAGCATGAAGAACTTGCTGGTTCGGGAAATCGCCGTACCGATGATCGTGCGATATCCGGTCAGTCCGTGATTGTTGCGGACATAGCGCGCGGCGAGCCGCTTGATCGCACCGAGCAGAAAGAAGATGGCGGTGCCGATGACAGCGGCGACAATCAATTCCACATAATGGTCGGTCAGCCAGCGCGAGCCGTCCACGCTCAGACGCTGGATGGACGTGCCGATATCCGGCACGGTTGGCACAAGGGGGGTATCTGTTGTTTTTGTCATAGGCTTCCAGCTAGGGTGAAGCACCGGAAATAACAAGCCGCGGGATAAAACAGCGGCAGGTCAGGGCTGCGGACTTCCGGTTCTTTGAGCCCCGATCAGAAACTCGACATTGCCTTTCGGTCCGGTGATCGGACTTTCGGTGATCCCCATTATGTCCCAGCCGGATGCAATCAGCCAGTCGCTCACCTTTTCGCAGGCCGCCTGGCGGACCGCTTCGTCCCGGACAACGCCGCCCTTGCCGACATCGCGGCGCTCCGCTTCAAATTGCGGCTTCACCAACGCAACCAGCACAGCCTTGTCCTTGGCAAATTCAAGCGGCCGCTCGAGCACCTTGACCAGCGAAATGAAACTGGCATCGCACACGATGATGTCGATTTTCTCCGGGACATGCTGCTCTGTGAGGATTCTGGCGCTGGTCTGCTCGTGCACCACGACCCGCTCGTCCTGTCGCAATTTCCAGGCGAGCTGGTTGGTGCCGCTATCCACCGCGTAAACCTTTGCCGCGCCGCCGGTCAGCAGCACGTCCGTGAAGCCGCCGGTGCTGCTGCCGACATCCATCGCGATCAGGCCGCTAACGTCGATATCAAAATGCCGCAGCGCATGATCGAGCTTGATGCCGCCGCGGGAGACCCAGGGATGGTCCTTGCCCTTGAGCTCGATCGGCGCATCGCTTGCGATCTTGTGGCCGGGCTTGTCGATTTTCTTGCCCGCCACGCTCACCAGGCCCGCCATGATATAGGCCTGCGCCTTTGCCCGGCTCTCGGCGAGACCGCGATCGGCCAGTATCTGGTCGACACGCTGTTTCTGGGCTTTGGGTTCGGACTGGGACATGGGAAATGAGGACTAGCCTAGCACCGTGCTTTTGGCCATATTCCTTTGCTATGAGAATCATGTCTTTCCAGAAATATTTCCCGCTGTCCCTGCTTGCGCTCGCGGCCTGCTCGACCGCGCCACCGGAACCGACGCCTGCACCGCAACCGGTCATGCCTGTCGCGACGCCATCGCCCGCACCGACACAGCCGCTGGGGGACTGGATCGACTGGCCGATCACCCCCGGTGCCTGGGCCTATCGCAAGGATGACCGCGGCTCGCTGGCGCTATTCGGTCAGGCCGGCAAGGACGCGATTTTCATCATCCGCTGCGATCGATCGCGGCGCCAGTTGTTTCTGTCCCGCGCCGGTTCGGTCGGCGACGGCGCAACCATGGTCCTGCGGGCCAGCGCTGGCCTGGCAAGCTACCCGGTCGGCAATAATGGGGGAACGCCTCCTTATGCGGCCATTTCGATCTCTCCCGGCGATATCATGATGGACCGCATTGCCTACAGCCGTGGCCGTTTTGCCGTCGAGACCACTGGCCTGGAACCGCTCGCAATCCCGGCGTGGCCCGAATTCAGTCGTGTTGTGGAAGATTGCCGGGCCTGAACCGACGGTTATCAGACCGGAACGCGCAATTGTGACAGCAAAATAAAAAAATTCAAGACTTGTTCGCGAGTCGAAATTGATTCACATCTAGGTCGTCGAACAGCGGAGAAGATTTCAATGCAACAGTTCGTATTTCATTCACAAGCGAAAGGAGGTGGTCCGATGTCTCATGGTTCAGCACAGGGGTCGGAAAAATCCGTTCGGGGGGCATCTCTGATCTAGATATCAGGCTACCCGGCAGCGGCACTTCCTACCGCTGACCCATGTTCAGAGGCTGTTGGTCCTGCGGGACCGGCAGCCTCTTTTCATTTTACCCTGTCGGAATTTTCGAGATATTCCTCGCGAATCATGAAATCGCGAATGCCAATGCGCACCTCGCGGGAAAACTGGACGAGAGCAACAGAAAGCAAAAGAACAGCGGTGATGAAAGCGCCTGCGACAATTTCCGGCAATAGCGAATAGCTGGTCAGTCCCATGGCGAACAACAATCCGATCAGGATACAGACGACAATCGCGCTCACGACGCTGAAGTAGATTGCGCTGTTCACATATTTGATCCGCATCTGCAGATCCCGCAATTCGTTGACGCATAACATATGCTCCGCTCCCTCGGTTTCGAGATAGCGATTCTGCATGACCCGCGAACGGTCGATGACCCGCGCCAGCCGACCGGTAAAGATATTGAGCATCCCCCCGAGGGCGACCAGCAGAAAGGCTGGCGCCATGGCGGTTTGCAGCACGGTGACGATATCGGCCTTTGCCAGCTCTGGCAGCATCGAGATCATGTCTTCATCCTGATTCTCAGGGTCAAACCCTTTGCCGGATTCTCGTCCCACAAAACGAGGCTGAAACGCTCAGCATCCGCCCGGGCACGACCCAATATGCTTTCCGGGACATCGTCACTGGCAAAAATCTGGTCAGCGCGGCCCAGCAACCGGGCTTGCCGCAGGGTGAGATCATCCGGGTCCGCGCTGGTCAGCAACATATCCTCCACCTCGGACAGGGCATCCGCGAAAGGCATGGACAACCATGTTTCGAGATTGGCTGCCGAGCTTTCGGACAGCACATCCAGAGCGCCGCCGGGATCAAGGGCAGCATCAATGGCCTTGCGCCGCTGAGAGCCATCAGGCCAAATCTGCTTGATCCGTTCCCGCGCGGCAGCAAGGCCGCTGGCGAGACTACCGAGATTTCCGGGTATCAACTGTTCCAGTCTTTGCCGCAGCGACTTGGCCAGGCCCGCCGAAGCGCCGCCGGTACCGATTGCGATCAGCACCGGGTCGCGGTCAATGATCGCCGGAGTCGTATAGTCGCACAGGGCCGACCGGTCGACGGCATTAACCAGAAGACCGCGCGCCTTGAGTCGCCTTACTGCAGCCAATGCTGCTTCATCATCCTCAAGGGCAACAACCGCAAGAGCGACATCCGAAGCGGCTTCATCATCGACAATCAGGGCGCCAGCACGCTCATATAGGCGCCTCTTCGCATCAGCCATTTCTCCGGTACCGAGCAATATGACCTTCCGTCCGGACAGATTCACGAAGATCGGCAGCTGGTTCATTTCAGCCAGTCGGGAACATGTTCGGCGGCCATGATCGTGGCCGGTTCGATGCGCTCCGCGACCACCGCATAGCGATCACCGTCAACCAGTACCTCCGGCACCAGCGGCCGGCTGTTATAGGTGTTCGCCATGGTCGCACCATAAGCTCCTGCGGTGCGGAAGATTCCCAGATCGCCGGTCCCGACGCGATCGACGACCCGTTCCTTGGCAAAAATGTCGCTGCTCTCGCAAATCGGGCCGACGATTGAGGCCACCATCGTCTCGCCGGTCGGTTCGACCGCTTCGAAATGATGCCATGCGTCATAAATGGCCGGTCGCATCAGATCGTTCATCGCCGCGTCGACAATCACAAAATCGCTGTTTACGCCGGGCTTGATCCGGATCACCCTGGTGATCATCACGCCGCTGTTGCCGGCGATGACCCGTCCTGGTTCGAACATCAATGTAACATCCCAGCCCCGGGTCACCCGGGCAACCATCGCACCATATTCTGCCGGGCTGGGCGGATTGTCCTCCGGCTTGTAGGGCACGCCGAGACCGCCACCCAGGTCGACATGGGTGATGATATGGCCAGCGCTCCGCAGCAACGTCACCAGTTCACCCATTCTCGCATAGCATTTCTCGAGCGGTTCGAGCTGCTGCAACTGGCTGCCAATATGCACCGCAACGCCGCGCAGATCGAGCCCTTCATGCCGGGCAAGCCGGGCATAGATGTCGGGCGCGACATTGATCGCGACGCCGAATTTATTTTCCTTCTTGCCGGTCGAAATCTTGGCATGGGTGCCGGCATCGACATCGGGATTGACGCGCAGGGTTGCCGGGGCCTTGACACCCCGGGCAGCGGCGATCTCCGCCAGCATTTCACCCTCTTCTTCCGATTCCAGATTGAACTGGCCGATGCCTTCGTCGAGGCCAAGCGTCAATTCCTCGCGGCTCTTGCCGACGCCGGAGAAGACAATGTCTTCCGCCTTCATTCCGGCCGCCAGCGCGCGCTGCAATTCGCCGCCGGAAACCACATCCGCGCCATAGCCCTGATTTGCCAGGATCCGGAGAACCGCAAGATTGGGATTGGCCTTGACGGCAAAGGCGAGATGGATTTTGCTGGCGTCCTTCAGCCCTTCCCGAAAGACGCGCGCATGACGCTCAAGCGTCGCCCGCGAATAGACGTAGACCGGAGTCCCGACCTCTTCCGCGATTTGCGGCAGCGGAATGTTTTCCGCGTGCAATATCCCATTCTTGAGCTGGAAATGGTCCAATATCTTCTACTTTCAAACGGATGGAGAGGGATTAGCCGGGCGGCGGCAGGTCAAATTCGTCGTCCTGCCGTTTCTCCGACCGGCGAAGCAGCTCATCGCTACGCTCCGGCATGGCCTGGCTCGACGGGACCAGCAGGTCCTCCCCGCTGGGTGTTTTCATCTCGCCATATACGGGCGGTGGCAAGGTCTCGCCTTTCGCCGGCTGCAATGCGCCGCGGTTGCCACAGGCGGCCAGAATGATGGTCGCGCCGGCCAGCAGCAGGATCGAATGGATTTTGTTCATTTCAGCTCTCCAGCCCCAAGGATTTTCTGGCCTTTGCGATCTGAACCCTTACTTGATCCGGCGCGGTCCCGCCATAGCTGGATCGGCTGGCCATCGAAGCGTCGACGCTCAGGACGCTGAACACGCCGGCATTGATCCGACTGTCGATCGCCTGGAACTGCTCAAGCGTCAGATCGGCCAGTCCGCAACCGTTCTCTTCGGCCAGCGCCACCACCGCACCGGTGACATGATGCGCCTCGCGGAAAGGCAGCTTCGCCTCCCGCACCAGCCAGTCGGCGAAATCGGTCGCGGTCGAATAGCCTGCCTCGGCCAGAGCGCGCATCCGGCTGCCGCCAAATTCGACTTCGGCGACCATGCCGGTCATCGCGGCGATCGACAGGCCGAGCAGGTCGTGGGCTTCGAACACCGGCGGCTTGTCGTCCTGCATATCCTTGGAATAGGCAAGCGGCAGCCCCTTCATCGTGATCACCAGAGCGGTCATCGCACCGGCGATGCGCCCCGCATGTCCGCGCACCAGCTCGGCGGCATCGGGATTGCGCTTCTGCGGCATGATCGAGGAACCGGTCGAGAAACTGTCGGGCAGTTTGACAAAGCCGAAGGGCTGGCTCGCCCAGATCACGAATTCCTCCGCCAGCCGGGAGAGGTGCAGGCTGCACTGGGTCGCTGCCATCAGATAGTCGAGCGCAAAATCCCGGTCGGAAACCGAATCAAGGCTGTTCCCGGTCGGGCCGTCAAAGCCGAGCGTCGATGCGGTTTTTTCCCGATCGATCGGAAAGCCCGTACCGGCGAGCGCTGCTGCGCCCAGCGGACATTCATTCATCCGTTGCCGCGCGTCGGCAAAGCGCGAGCGGTCCCGCCGGATCATCTCGTAATAGGCCATCAGATGGTGACCGAGACTGACCGGCTGGGCCGATTGCAGATGGGTAAAGCCCGGCATGATCGTGTCGGCATGTTCCTCGGCGCGCTCGACCAACGCCTTCTGCAGGGCCGCCAGTGCGCTTTCGACCATGTCCATGGCATCGCGCACCCAGAGCCGGAAATCGGTCGCCACCTGGTCATTGCGCGAACGCGCGGTATGCAAACGCCCTGCCACCGGACCGACAATCTCCGAAAGGCGCGCTTCCACGTGCATGTGGATGTCTTCAAGGTCGAGATTTTCGCTCACGCCGTCGTCTTCAAATTCCTGCGCGACCTGGTTCAGGCCATGGGTGATTTGCGTCGCGTCATCCGCATCGACAATCCCCTGCTCCGCCAGCATCGCAACATGAGCCAGACTTGCGCGAATATCATGCCGCCATAATTTCTTGTCGAACGGGATTGAGGCGTTTATCTCGCGCATGATTGATGAAGGGCCATCGGCAAATCTGCCACCCCACATGATATTGGAATTTTTTGTGACCTTTGTGATGCGTACCGTCCTGTCCATAGTCCTGTTGGTGGGCCTAGCCGCCTGCGATAGAGGCTCCGGCGAAGCGGGGCAAGAATTTGCTGACGACCAGGCCCAGGAAGAAGGCGAGACCATAGAAAGCGGCCAGGGCATGGTTGGCAAGCTAGATATTTCGCAGCGCGGCACGGCAATGGTCGACACGACCTTCCAGGCTCCGGATGGCAGCACGGTGCGATTGAGCGACTTCACCGGCAAGCCGTTGCTGGTCAATATCTGGGCGACCTGGTGCGCGCCATGTATCGTCGAGATGCCAATGCTCGACAAGCTGGCGGCGCGCGAGAAAGAACGGCTGAAGGTGCTGGTCGTGTCTCAGGATATTCAGGGCGCAGAAAAAGTCGTGCCGTTTTTCGAACGCGGCGACTTTCAGGAACTCGAGCCCTATGTCGACCCGGAAAATGGCTTGAGTTTCGGCTTCGGATCGGGACTGATGCCAACCACCGTACTCTATGATGCCCAGGGCCAGGAAGTGTGGCGGGTTATCGGCGCCATGGACTGGGATGGCGCCAAGGCCGCTGCCCTGCTGGAGGAAACGCTTTCCGCCCGCTGATTCTGGAACCGATTGTGTTTGCATCCGATTTCGCTATTCTTGGTAAACGCTGGTTTACAGGAGAGTTTGATGAAACACCGTAATATACAATTCATGGCACCGGTGCTCGCCGGTTTGATACTGCTGTCAGCCTGCAGCGAGAACGACGAATCCCAGCCAGCTTCCGAGGCTGCCAGCGTCGAGCTTCCTGGCGGGATCACGGTGAAGGAACAGATCGAGGCGCGGCAGGCGCATCTCAAGAAGATCGGCAAGGCGTTCAAGTCGATCAGCGATCAGTTGAAGGCCGGCAGCCCCGATCTCGCGGAGATACAGACGGCTGCGGCCGTTGTCCCCAAAGAGGCTGAGGGCATGGCCGACTGGTTTCCGGAAGGAACCGGGCCTGACGCCGGTGTCAAAACCGCAGCGCTGCCGGTCATCTGGGAAGACAAGACAGATTTCAATGACAAGGTCGCGGCAATGCAGGATGCAGCCGCGCAGCTCGACAAGACCGCGCAGGGCGGTGATGTCTCTGCCATTGCCACCGCGTTCCAGGCAACCGGCGGCAAGTGCAAGGCCTGTCACGACAAATATCGCAAGGACGACTAGCTCCGCATGACAACCGAACCAGCGCGCATTCTGGTCTGGGATGGTGCCATCCGGCTGGTCCACTGGCTCATGGTGATTCTCGTCCCGCTGCTCTGGTGGACCGCAGAGGAAGGCCATATGGACTGGCACAGGAGCTTCGGCCTGACCATGTTCGGCCTGGTCCTGTTTCGGCTGATATGGGGATTGATCGGAACCTGGACGGCGCGATTCGCCTCCATGGTGAAACGGATCGGATCGCTTACCTCCTATGTCGCAAAATTGCGCAATCGGGAATCGGGAGCGAGCTTCGGCCATAGTCCGCTGGCAGTATTGAGCGTCTTCGCCTTGCTGCTGGCGCTGGCCACTCAGGTTTCGACCGGATTATTTGCCGTGGATATCGATGGCCTCGAGTCCGGGCCGCTGGCGGTGCTGGTATCGTTCGAGGCCGGCAGGCAGTTTGCCGAGGTCCACGAATTCAACTTCAACCTGCTGGCAGCGCTGATCGGCCTCCATGTCGCGGCGATCGCTGTCTACCATTTTGTCCTGAAGGAGAAGCTCGTCGGACCGATGGTAACGGGTCGCCGGTCCCGCGCTGACTTTGCCAGCGCACCGCTGCCCGACAATCGGCTGCGCCTGCTCCCGGCGATAACCGCTGCCGGCCTGTCAGTGGCCTGCGCAGTCGCCATATCCAATTTCGGCTGATGCAAATTGCTTGCTAGCACCAGCACCGATTCTGCATCGGGATGGTGGTGGGCGATGACGGGCTCGAACCGCCGACATCTTCGGTGTAAACGAAGCGCTCTACCAACTGAGCTAATCGCCCCATGACAGGATGCGAACCGGCATCCTTGAGGTCAGGCGAGCGCCATTGCCAAATCATGGCGCCTTTGGCAAGCCTATTTGCGTTCCTCTGCCGACAAGAGGATCGCCGACAAATTTCCAAAGCCGTTCTGACATGATCATTGGCCCGTTAACCAGAACCCTAGCTGACTCCGCGATTCGCCAGTTATGCCTTGTTATCCACAGTATATAATTGTTATTTATCAATACCTTAAAAAGATATTTAGCAAAAACCGGGGCTTGTCGCTGTCAATCGAATTATTTCACTTTTTTTACAAGGCTGCTCTTGATCGACTCACGAAGAGGGGCTTACTAAGGAAGTTCGGCTGACGGCTACGATTGCAATATTCGAGCCTAATTTGAAAATATAAATGATCGCTGAAAACGTGTTTTCAGCATTGGATTTGCTGCGCCTGATTCATTCCCATGGCTGGGGGTTTTGAGGGCTGTCTAATTCGGGATCCGCGATCAAATAGCGGCGCTGCGATGGCGCATCAAACGGGGAAGATGTCGGGGGATGTTCGTGAACGAAAGTGGACAAAATCGGGATGGCAGGCTGTCGCCAGACAGTTCGGTCCTTGGGGAGACGATTATTTCGACTGATCTGGAAACCGTCTGGCTCAAGATCTGTGCCGGTCTGCGCCGCGATTTGGGCGCACAAATTTTCGGCCAGTGGGTCAAGCCGATCAAGCTTTCTGTTTTTGACTCGGATACGGGTATTTTGCAGCTGGAGCTGCCTTCGGAATTTGCCGCCACCTGGGTCCGTGATCGCTATGCCGATCGTTTGCTGCTCGCATGGAAAGCCCATCACCCCGCGGTCAAAGATCTGGCTTTCCAGGCCCAGTCGGGAGCCGCCAAAATCGCCCATATAGCGCAGGCCAACGGCGCGGCGACACAAACCGATTCCAGGACCGCGTCCGAAAGCAGGTTTCGCCTTGACCTGGATCCGCGGATGACCTTCGAGCAATTTATCGCCGGCCATTCGAACGTGCTCGCGCTGAATGCCGCCCAGCGCACCGCGGCGGCCGACAAGCCGCTGTTCAGCCCGCTCTATCTCCAGTCCTCGACCGGACAGGGCAAGACGAATCTGATGCACGCTATCGGCCATGCCTTTCGCGAAGAATTTCCGTCATCGACCATCATCTATATGTCGGCCGAGCGCTTCATGATCGAATTTGTGTCCGCGATGCGCCGCAACGAGGGGATGGAATTCAAGGCCTCGCTGCGCGAAGCCGATCTGCTGATGATCGATGACATCCAGTTCATCGTCGGCAAGAATTCTACGCAGGAGGAATTTCTCCACACGGTCGATTCGCTGATCAGCCGGGGCAAGCGCGTTGTCGTGGCAGCGGACCGTCCGCCGCAGGCGCTGGACGGTGTCGACCAGCGGCTGCTCTCGCGCCTGTCGATGGGCCTGGTCGCCGATATCCAGTCCGCCGGCCTCGAACTGCGCCGCGACATTCTCAAACATCGCCTTGCCACCATGCCGCACCAGCATGTGTCGGAAGAGGTCGTCGATTTTCTTGCTAGGACGATCAGCCGCAATTTGCGCGAGCTGGAAGGCGGCCTGAACAAGCTGCTCGCCTATGCCCAGCTGACCGGACGCGAAATCAGCCGCGAACTGGCCGAAGAACAATTGTCCGACATATTGAGCGCCTGTCGCCGCCGGATCACGATCGACGAGATCCAGCGCACTGTGTGCGAATATTACCGGCTTGACCGGAACGAGATGTCATCCAAGCGCCGCGCCCGTGCGGTTGCCCGGCCGCGCCAGGTCGCCATGTATCTGGCAAAGGTTATGACACCGCGCAGCTATCCCGAAATCGGGCGGAAGTTCGGGGGTCGCGACCACAGCACGGTGATCCATGCCGTCAAGCTTGTCGAGCATCTGCGCGGTGAGGACAGCGAAATGGATAATGATGTCCGGATGTTGCTCCGCCAGCTCGAAAGCTGAACGACGCGCGGCCTATTTTTTCTCGGGGGCGACCGAAATCCTTACGCGCTCGCCACTGTTTCCGGGAAAGTCGGTAAACATGGCTTCGACCAGATTGGGCACCAGATAGGTCAGATTTTTAGAACGCGACAATGCCTCGGCCTTGCCCTCGAACAGGCGCTCACCATCAGCCGCCCGGTCAATCTTCATGTCCAGCTCCGTGGTGTATACGGTAAAGCTGCGGACATCGCCATAACCGGAAAAGGCCGGGCCACCGAACAGGAACGGATCGTTGAAGCCATAGAGATAGCGATGGCGTCCATAATATCCGCCGAACCGGCCAGAGGGATAAAAAGGATCATAGTCGGCAACGATCTTCTCGCGCCCCTTGTCGATATCATAATCCATGCTGACGATCAGTTCTGCCGCCGCAGGATCATCACTGCGTCGATAGCCCAGGTCGAGCATCTGCTGTTCGACGAGCGCGGCATATTGACCAAACTCAAGGCCGCCGGCCAGTTCAGGGTCAGAAGCGACGACGGCAAAGCTCTGGCCCGTGGTGTCGGGAAGCGCTACGAAACGCTGGACATCGGCACGAAATGGCGTGGCGCAGGCACCCAGTGTCAGGACCGCAAGCGGCGCCAACAGCGCCAGCGCCTTCCGATTGAACCTTGGTTTCGCGAAACTCGTCATATGTCTTCCTTCTGATTGCCCACCATCATGATCTTCATGATAGAGATGGCGGGCTGAACCATATTTGAATGACGGCAGATTGTTGCCCAGCGCCTGACCTGCCCCCTTTCGGATCGTCTGCACAAGCAAAAAAATCCGATTCCCGGGTATCTTCGGATCCACCTGCCGAATCTGCGGCGACCGGCCCGGATGGACAGGCCGCGATTCGGGCGGCGATCAGACAAAAGAAAACCCGCCACAATCGGGCGGGTTTTTCTGTGCAGGTCTGGAAGGGGGCTTACGCTGTTTGCAGCGCCGCGACCCGTTTCGTCAGGCGGCTGAATTTCCGCGACGCCGTATTCTTGTGATACAGGCCCTTGCTGACGCCCCGCGCCAGTTCCGGCTGTACAGCCTTCAGCGCTGCTGCGGCCACGTCCTTGTCGCCGGATTCGACGGCTGCATCCACGGCCTTGATCTTGGTCCGGATCTGGCTCAGGCGATTCTTGTTGATCGCGGTGCGGCGCGTGTTGCGACGGATACGTTTTTTTGCTTGCGGCGTATTAGCCATGAAAAACCCTCAAAATCTGAAATTAAATGCCGGGACGTTGCGTAGCGCTTCCGGCTCAAGACGGCGGCCAATAGCGTGACAGCCGATTCTCGTCAATAGCTTAGTGAACCGCTTATTTCTGGCATTGCGAACAGTAAAAGGTCGAGCGGCCGCTGTCGACTCGCCGGCGCACCGGTGCGCCGCAATGGCAGGCATCCCCTTCCCTGCCATAAACAAGCCAGTCCTTGGCGAAATAACCCAGTTCACCGCTCGGTTGCGCGAAATCCCTGAGTGAGGAGCCCCCGGCGGCGATGGCCGCAATCAGCACCCGCTTGATCGCTGCAACCAGGCGTTCATGGCGGGGTTTCGAGATCGCCCCGCCCCTTAGCCGTGGCGATATACCCGCCATGTGGAGCGCTTCGCAGACATATATATTGCCCAGACCCGCGACGATCCGCTGGTCGAGCAAAAGCTGCTTGATCGGCGCCTTGCGATCCCTGGTGGCAAGTTTCAGATAGTCTCCGGTAAAATCGTCGCCCAACGGTTCCGGCCCCATCAATACAAAAGGCCTGTAACTGTCGACGTCGGCAGTGCGCACGATATCCAGCGACCCGAATCGCCGCGGATCGTTGAGCGCCAGCCGGTGGCCCGATTCCGTCTCGAGCAGCAGATGGTCGTGTTTCTCGATTTCCTCCGGATCGATTCGCCAGCGCCCCGACATGCCGAGGTGAAAGATCATCATATCGCCGCGATCGGTCTCGATCAGCCCGTATTTCGCTCGCCTGCCCAGCGAGGTCACTGTCGCACCGGTCATCCGCTGTCGCAAGTCGACGGGAATTGGCCAGCGCAGGTCGGCGCGGCGCGGTTCGACCAGGGTCAGCCGCTGCCCTTCGAGCACCGGCCGCAAACCGGCAACGGTCGTTTCCACTTCTGGCAGTTCGGGCATGGCGGTCCTCATCCATTACGGTCCAATGGGCAGCTACAGAGTGATTGCAGTGCTGCCAAGGCTCGTCTACTTGGGTTTCCAGAGAAAACCAGCACAGGCAAGAAATGGCTATCGAAAGCAAAACCGTCTCCTTCGGCTATGAAGAGGTCGACGAGAGCGAAAAGACCGGCAAGGTCGGCGCGGTCTTTTCCAGCGTTGCCTCCAAATATGACGTGATGAACGACGCGATGAGCGCCGGCACCCACCGCTTGTGGAAAGACCGGTTCGTGCGCCGCGTCAAACCGCGTGCCGGCGAGAATATTCTCGATATGGCTGGCGGCACCGGCGACATCGCCTTTCGCATGGTCGACAGCGGCGCCCATATCACGGTCGCCGATATCAATGCAGAAATGCTTGCCGAAGGTGTGGAGCGGGCACTCAAGAAAGACGAAACGCGGCTGGTCTGGAGCCAGCAAAATGCCGAGGAGCTGAATTTCCCCGATGCCCATTTCGATGCCTATACGATCGTCTTTGGCATCCGCAATGTCACCCATATCGACCGGGCCCTGGCCGAGGCCTATCGGGTGCTGAAATATGGCGGACGTTTCTTTTGCATGGAATTTTCCCAGACCAACTGGCCCGGTTTCGACAAAATCTACCAGACCTATTCCCACCATATCCTGCCCAAGGTCGGCAAGGCGATTGCCGATGACGAGGCCAGCTACCGCTATCTTGCCGAATCGATCGCGAAATTCCCGCCTATGGAAAAATTCCGTGCGATGATCGAAGCAGCCGGCTTCAGCCAGACCAGGGTGGAGCCGATGATGGGCGGACTGGTCGCGATCCACAGCGGCTGGAAGGTCTGAACATTCTCCCCATATGACCAGTTCCCGTACCCATATTTTCCGCCTGCTCAAATGGGGCCGCACGCTCGCCAAACATGGCGCGCTACGCGATCTGGAGAAGCACAAGGCGACACCGCCGCAGGTCCGTCGCCTGTTCCGAATCGCCCGGATTGGTACCTTCCAGCCAAAGGAACCCAATTATTCCGCCGCACTGCAGGCCATTGGCCCGGCGGCAATCAAGCTCGGCCAGACGCTGGCCACCCGGCCCGATGTGATCGGCGAAGCGGCTGCGCGCGATCTGCTGCAATTGCAGGACAGTCTGCCACCGGTACCCTTTGACCAGATTCGCGACGAGATCGAGATCAGCCTCGGCAAGCCGCTTGGCGAACTCTATAGCCATATCGACCCCGATCCGGTGGGAGCTGCCTCGATCGCCCAGGTACACCGCGCGACCACGCCGGAAGGCAAGGATGTGGCGGTCAAGGTGCTGCGTCCCGGCATCATCAAGAAATTCAACCAGGATATCGAAACCTACGAATGGGCGGCAGCGCATCTCGAGGCCATGGGCGGCGAGGCCAAGCGTTTGCGTCCAGCATCGGTTATTGCCAATTTCCGTCGCTGGACCATGCGCGAGCTGGACCTGCGCCGCGAGGCAGCCAGCGCTTCGGAACTGGCGGAACATATGGCTCAGGTGGATCAATATGAGATTCCTTCCATCGACTGGGAACGGACGTCGGGTCGGGTCCTAACGCTCGACTGGGTCGAAGGCGTCAAGATATCGAACCGCGACGAACTGATCGCCGCCGGCCATGATCTCGATGCCATCGCCCACCGGCTGGTCCATACGTTCCTCAAGCAGGCGATCGAAGCCGGCTATTTCCACGCCGATATGCACCAGGGCAATCTGTTCGTGAAAGCCGACGGCACGATCGTCGCGATCGATTTCGGCATCATGGGGCGAATCAACAAGAAAGCGCGCGTCTGGCTGGCGGAAATTCTCTACGGCCTGACCACCGGCAATTACAGGCGCGTCGCGGAAATCCATTTCGAAGCACAATATGTACCCGACCATCACAGCATGGAGGATTTCGCCACCGCCCTGCGCGCGGTCGGGGAACCGATGCGCGGCAAGCCGGTCAGCGAATTGTCGGTCGGCGACATGCTCGACGGCCTGTTCGCGATCACCCGCGATTTCGACATGGAGACCCAGCCGCATCTGCTGCTGCTGCAAAAGACGATGGTGATGGTCGAGGGCATTGCCACCGACCTCAACCCGCAGATCAATATGTGGGACACCAGCGGGCCCTATGTGAAGCAGTGGATCCGCGGCGAACTGGGCCCGGAAGCCGCTATTGCCGACCGGATCAATGATGATCTCGACACGCTGCTGCTGCTTCCCGACATCGTCCGGCGCCTGGACCAGCAACTCCTCCGCAAGGGAGGCGCACCGCCAGCCCTGCCGCTGCCGGATGTAGAGCTTATGTGGGAGAAGCGGAAAAAGGGCGATGGTGGCGGATTCTGGCGCTATGCGCTGACGACGATCGTGGCGGGCGCGGCAGGCGCCGCCGCAATGTTCCTTTGGGGATGAGGCAACAGGGCCTGCGCCCATGGTTCAGGGCACATGTTGCTTGGCTTTGAGTCCGCTTGCCCCTAAATCGGACAGGATGGCAAATCCCAAACATATCCTGCTGATCATCGGCGGCGGCATTGCGGCCTATAAGGCGGCAGAGCTGATCCGCCTGATCCGGAAATCCGGCATGACGGTGCGCTGTGTGCTGACCGAGTCGGGCGCGCAATTCGTCACCCCGATGACGCTGGCGGCGCTGTCCGGAAATGAAGTGCACAGCACATTATGGTCGCTGAAAGACGAAACCGAGATGGGGCATATCCAGCTCAGCCGCGAGGCTGACCTGATCGTGATATGTCCCGCCACCGCGAATCTGCTGGCGAAAATGGCCGGCGGAATCGCCGACGATCTGGCAACCACCCTGTTGCTGGCGACCGACACGCCGGTATTGGCCGTGCCGGCGATGAATGTCCGGATGTGGCAGCATGCCGCGACCCAGCGCAACCTGTCCCAGCTTCAGGCGGATGGCATCATGGTCATGCCGCCGGACGAGGGCGATATGGCCTGCGGTGAATTCGGTCCCGGGCGATTGCCCGAACCGGAAGCGGTTCTGGCGAAAATATCGTCCGTACTGGAATCAACAGCATTGACCGGAACCGGATTGGCGCAATCGGAGCTCGGGCCCAATCCACTGGACGGCCAGCCCGCCTTTGCCCCCGATCGGCACCGGCCTCTGCGCGGCAAACATGTCCTGGTCACCGCCGGCCCGACGCACGAACCGATCGATCCGGTGCGCTATATCGCCAACCGCTCTTCGGGGCGCCAGGGCTTTGCCATCGCCGCTGCCGCCGCCGATGCCGGGGCGCAGGTCACCCTGGTGGCCGGGCCGGTGCACCTGCCAACGCCGGCCGGCGTGATGCGGATCGATGTCGAGACCGCGATCGAGATGGAACAGGCCGTGCACGACGCCCTGCCCGCAGATGTCGCGATCATGGTCGCCGCCGTTGCCGACTGGCGGACCGACAGCCAGGCCGGACAGAAGATCAAGAAACAGGGCGCGGCGCCCGCTCCGCTCAAGCTGACGGAAAACCCCGATATCCTGGCCGGCCTCGCCCGGCACGAACAGCGACCGGGATTGCTGATCGGCTTTGCCGCCGAGACGGAGAAGATCGCCGAACATGCCAAGGCAAAACTCGAGAAGAAATCCTGCGACTGGATTGTCGCCAATGACGTGTCCGGACCGGTCGGAGAAAGCGTGATGGGCGGCACCGACAATAGCGTCCATATCGTCACCCGGACCGGCACCGAAATCTGGGAACGCTTGCTCAAGATGGAAGTCGCGCGCCGTCTGGTCGCCAAAATCAGCGAGGAACTGGCCTGATGTTCGAACCTGTGGATATCGCCGTCAAGCGGCTGGACCACGCCGGCGATCTGCCGCTGCCTTCCTATGAGACCGCCGGTTCGGCCGGAATGGATGTACGCGCCGCGGAAGCGCTGACCCTGACCCCGGGAAAGCGCGGACTGGTCGGAACCGGTCTGGCATTCGCCATTCCCGCAGGATATGAGATTCAGGTGCGTCCCCGGTCCGGCCTCGCTTTCAAAAAGGGAATCAGCATTCCCAATACGCCCGGCACCATCGACAGCGACTATCGCGGGGAACTGAAAGTCATCCTGATCAATCATGGCGATGAGGATTTCGTGATCGAGCGCGGTGACCGGATCGCGCAGATTGTGGTGGCTCCGGTGCAGCGCGGCGTGCTGGTCGAAGTGGCAGACCTGGACGAAACACAGCGGGGGACTGGCGGTTTCGGGTCAACCGGCATATAAAGCAATTTCGGAATCGATTTTGAAGAGGTGATGAGATGATCAATATTCTGGCCGCCATTGCACTTTCCGGAGCACTAGCCTCCGCTGACGACATTGAAATCAAGGAATTGTCCGCCGACTTCTACAATCTGGAACTGGCCGAGTTCGAGAAAAAGCTGCCTGTTCTCGAACGGCACGAACGGCAGGCGGAACGCATTGCCAAAAAGGCCGATTGCAAGCTGCCGACCGATATCGGCTGGGTCCATGCCCGGGTCGATGTCGCGCTGGAAGTCTCGCCCGCAGGCCGGGTGACCAAGGTCGTTCCGGTCGATACCGGCTGCCGGCAACTGGAATCCTATGTCATCGCGCATCTGACCAAATATGCCGGGCATGACGGCGCGGTCAAACGGACCGGTGACCAGAAATGGTACCGGCAGGCGATTACCTTCCGCTGGCCTGAATGAGTCCACTCACCGACGCGCAGCTCGACCGCTATGCCCGCCATATCGTGCTCAAGGATATTGGCGGGGTGGGGCAGAAGAAGATTCTCGATGCCCATATATTGGTGGTCGGCGCGGGCGGCATTGGCTGTCCGGCGATCCAATATCTGGCGGCGGCAGGAATCGGGGCGCTGACCATTGTCGATGATGATGTGGTGTCGCTTTCCAATCTGCAGCGGCAGGTCTTGTTCGGCGAAAATGATATTGGGAAGGCGAAGGTTGAAGTTGCCAAAGGTGCCGCGCAGCGTATCAACCCCGATGTCATGATAAACACATTAAATCAAAGACTTACCGCGCAGCATTTTTCCGACGATGGTGCAGCATTTTTTGCGCCGTTCGACGCGATCATCGACGGCACCGACAATTACCAGACCCGCCTCTTGATCTCCGACCTGTCGGTCAAGCACCGCGTCCCGCTGGTTTCCGCGGCGATCGGGCAGTTCCAGGGGCAGCTCGGCACCTTCCGCGGCTGGGAGGCGGACAAGCCCTGCTACCGCTGCTTTGTCGGCGACGCGCTCGACCCCGACGATTGCGACAATTGCAGCGAAGTTGGCGTTTTGGGCGCGATGGTCGGCCTGATGGGCAGCTTTGCAGCGATGGAAGCGATCCGCGTGGTCACCGGCTTCGGCCAGGATCCCGCCGGAAAACTCCAGCTTTTTGATGGCCTTGCCCCCTCAATGCGCAGCATCAACCTGCCCAAGGACCCGCATTGCAAGAGTTGCGGCACGCCGCCAACTTGATTGCGCTTTGGCCGAATTCGCATAAACTGCAAGAATAACAGGGAGGACCGCCATGACATTACCGGTAACCGCACTCGCCGCCGCCATTTGCGCGCTGATGCTGATCTTCATGATGTTCAAGGTAATCGGCCAGCGCATCCGCACCGAGACCATGTTCGGCGCCGGCGAGGACGCGAAACTGAAGATGGTCCGCGGCGCCCACGCCAATCTTGCCGAAAATGCGCCGATCGCGCTGATCCTTATGGCGCTGCTGGAAATGTCCGGCGCCCATCACTGGACGCTGACCGGGCTGGCGGCGCTGTTCCTGACCGCGCGGGTGCTGCATATCTATGGCATGTACCAGCATCACGGCAGCGGCTCGGTGCGCTTCCGCCAGGCCGGCGTGATCGGCAATACGCTGTCGATTGTCGCGATGGCTTTGTGGGTGATCTATCTGTTCGTGATGGTGAATTTATAGGGCCTGTGCTCCGCACTGGATGCGGAGCTGGTCCGGCGGAGGGAGCTTCTGGCCGCCAGAGCTCCGCATCCAGTGCGGAGCACGGCACCACTATCAGCGCTGCTAGAAACTGGCGCCGTCGACTTCCTGCACCGGCAGATGCCGCCAGTCGGCAGGGTCGAACAGCCGCATGTTGACGCCCATGCGGTCGGGCGGGGCGGTGATCGAGGTCCAGTGGCTGGCGATGCCGCAGGTGCGGCAGTGCCAGGTGGTGATCATCCGGTCGCCCTGGACATAGGGGACCAGCGCATCGGCTGCCGCTTCGATTGTTACGTCATCGGGATGCCAGTAGCCGCCGATCCAGCCGGTCTTGCGGCACAGCGAGCAATTGCATTGGCTGACCTGTTCCGGCGGTGCCGGAACCGTGATCCGCACCGCGCCGCAATGGCAGCGGCCGGTCAGCGCGCTTGCTTCAGCACAGGCCATGCGACAGGAGCTCCTCGACCCAGTCGGGCACCAGCGCCCCGGCCTTGCCCATCCGGCTTTCGTGGAAGTGAAAGCTGCCTTCCGACGGGTCGAGATTCATCTCCAGCGTCCGCGCGCCGTGATAGCGGGCGGTCTGGACAAAGCCGGCGGCCGGATAGACCGCGCCCGAGGTGCCGATCGAGACAAACAGGTCGCAGCGCCCGAGCGCCCGCTCGATCCGCTCCATCTGATAGGGCATTTCGCCGAACCAGACGATATCGGGGCGCAGGCGGCCGGGCTGGCGGCAGTGCGGACAGGCCGGCCCCTCCGCCATCACCCCCTCGAAGCGCGAGCGCGCATCGCAGGCCAGGCACCAGGCGCTGTTCAGCTCGCCGTGCATGTGCAGCAGCCGGGTCGACCCGGCGCGGTCGTGCAGGTCGTCGACATTCTGCGTCACCAGCAGCAGCTCGCCCGGCCATTTCTCGTCCAGCCTGGCCAGCGCCTTGTGCGCCGCATTGGGATGCACGGTCTTCAGTTTCGCGCGGCGCTGGTCATAGAAATTCTGCACCAGATGGGGATTGCGGGCAAAGGCCTCGGGGGTGGCGACATCCTCGACCCGGTGGCCTTCCCACAGGCCGTCGGGCCCGCGAAAGGTGGCGACGCCGCTTTCGGCGCTGATCCCGGCGCCGGTCAGGATGACGATATTCTGGATGTCCTTCATGAGGCCCACCATAACCGTTCGTCTCAATGCAAGTCGAGAAGCAATCCAGCTTCCCCTCTCCCATGGGGAGAGGCAACAAGCCTTGGCAGCTCGCTGCCTTAGGCGCAGTCGGTGAGGGGTTTTGCTCGCCCGATGACGCATAACCCCTCACCGAGCTGCGCTAGCGAACAAGTTCGCAAGCTTCACTTGCCTCTCCCTATGGGAGAGGGATCGGTTTGAGCCGATCCGATCATGTGAAACGTGTCTCGGCGTCGCTCGACACGAACGGATGGAAACTTCTCCTCTCCCATGGGGAGAGGCAACAAGCCCTGGCAGCTTGCTGCCTTGGGCGCAGTCGGTGAGGGGTTTTGCTCGCCCGATGAGGCGGAACCCCTCACCGAGTTTCGCTAGTCCGCACGCGGACAAGCTACACTTGCCTCTCCCTGTGGGAGAGGGCGTATCCCGTGGTCCTGCCGAGAAGCTTTGCACGATTTCCAAAAACCGTTAGTGGTGAGCCTGTCGAACCACGCCTCTCGACGCGAGGCGCCGTTAGCTTCGCTGACCTTCGGTTCGACAGGCTCAGGGCGAACGGGAATATACAGAATGACCAAAATCGGAATTATCGGCAGCAAGGGCCGGATGGGACAGGCGCTGGTCGAGGCGATTGCCGAGGCGGGGCACAGCCACGCCGGCGGCGCGGACCAGGGCGATGATATCGCCGCGCTGGTCGCGGCCAGCGATGTGCTGGTCGATTTCTCCTCGCCGAAGGCGCTGCAGGCGACGCTGGATGCCTGTGTCACGGCGGGCAAGCCGGTTGTTATCGGCACCACCGGGCTGGAAGAGGCGCATCATGCCGCGATCGACCGGGCGGCGGAGCAGATCCCGGTGCTCCAGACCGGCAATACCTCGCTTGGCGTCAATATGCTGGCGGCGCTGGTCGAGCAGGCGGCGCGCCGGCTCGGCGACGACTGGGATATCGAGATTGTCGAGATGCACCACCGGCACAAGGTCGATGCGCCGAGCGGCACGGCCAAATTGCTCGGCGAGGCGGCGGCGCGCGGCCGCGGCATTGATCTGGGAGCCAATAAGGAAAGCGGCCGCGACGGCATCACCGGCGCGCGGGCCAAGGGCGCCATCGGCTTCGCGGCGCTGCGCGGCGGATCGGTGGCCGGCGACCATATGGTGATCCTGGCCGGCGACGAGGAACGAATCGAGCTGAGCCATAGGGCGGAGAATAGGATGATCTTTGCGCGTGGCGCGGTGAAGGCGGCGGCGTGGCTGGTCGGGCAGAAGGCCGGGCGGTACGGGATGGACGGGGTTTTGGGGTTTTAGGGTTGGGTGGTGATATTGAAATTTAAGGGTCAAACTAGGCATCATACTGTGTTTGTCCGGAATCAAATGCTGCGAACTCTGCTGCCAATCCTTTTTCTTGGTACGTCTGGTTGTATCGATATCAAATCAAACCCAAACAGAAATGCATTGTCCGTTGAAATTGATCGATCTTTTGAAGAAAGTGTTTCCCAAACCTACATCAAGATAAAGTCAAATGACGAGCATATTTATTGTATATCGAGTATGGAAATCGACAGGCTCTATTCTGAGATGAGTGACCACGATATTACTGATTCCATCACTTTCGACAAAGATGTAAATTACATTAGAGGGGTAGACATAACCGAACCCATATTCTTTGTGGATGATGTAGGCATGAAAATTTTCGTGGACAACTTCGACAAGCCCCGGTCATTTGAAGTTTCTTACTTTAAGTGCATGGATTTACTTAATAAAAAGCTCAATAATGGTTCAATCGAAAAATTACTGAAAATCAAATAAACTAATTGTAAATCATAACCACGTGACATTGATCTTGATCAGATCAATATAATATATTTCTCTCCTTCGGTGTCCGCTTTTTAACACGCCCATATCGGGCGGTTAAGGTGACCGTACCCCAGATCCATAATCGAAATCTCTCCGTCGCCCCAGCGCAGGCTGGGATGACGGTTTCGGGGATGACGGAATTACGGTGACAGTGCACTAAATCAAATCACGCAGTTGCCCCAGCGCAGGCTGGGGCCCAACCCAGCTATCCTCTACGCAAGATGGATCGGTTTGGATCCCAGCCTTCGCTGGGATGACGGTTTTCATAGGGTGTGATTGCCTTACCCCCTCACCCCACCCCCTTCTCCCGCAACGCCGACCGCGCCGCATCGGCCAGAAAGCCCGAGCGGTTCCTGGCCACCCGGTCGATGGCGGCGACCAGTCCCTCGTCGAGGGTGATATTGATCCGCACCGCCTTGCCCGGACGTTCGGCCCGCACCAGGATGCGCGCCGCTTCCTCGACCTCCGGATCATGCGGGATCGCGTCGAGGGGAGAGGGCGTGGCCAGGCTGTCGCCATATTCGGCGGACACCAGCAGATGGCCGGTAAGGGCTTCTTCTGCATTTTCCGCCGCCGCCTGCTCGGTGGCGCCAAAGGAGGTGCAGCCCGGCAGGTCCGGGAAAAAGACCGCGAAGCCGCCGGTCGCGCGCTCGATGATGGCGGGATAATAGACGCTGGCCACTTCGGGTTCTTCCTTTCAATCTCTCAGTTTCAGACCGCTTTGGCGTTCGATGCTTTTCAGCGTGCCGATGGGCAGGTCGGCTTTCGGATGCGGGACGGTTACCGTACCCGGACGATCGGCATGCCGCAGATGCTTGTGGCTGCCGCTCTGTCTGACCTCCTGCCAGCCGGCCCGCTTCAGGCGCTTCAAGACCTCCCTGCTGCGCATCACCCCTCTCGGACGCTTTGTTCTATCATGTGTATATATACACATTAAGATAGCTTTTCAATGGAAATGCGGTTGGCGCCACTACCCACCAGCGGTGCACCCTCATCCAACTCCATCTAGCCGCCTGCGCTAACGCTTCAGCGGCAAGATTTCATATCCTTCTCCCTTGAGGGAGAAGGTCCCGTCTCACGACCCGCTTGCCAATCGCTCGCCCGCGCCATAAGCCCCCGCCATGGATTTTGACGATCAGCTGCAGCGCTATTTCGGCACGACCGACCTGGCCGCGGTCCACGCCGAGGCGATGGCCGCGGGGATCGAGCATATGCGGGTCGACCTTGGCCTGGAAACGGATCGCGGGCGGCGCTTCGCGCTGTGGGCGGTGCTGCACATGCTTGGCACCCATGTCGATCTGGACAGCGCCTTCGAGGAGGCGGCGGACCGCGATTCGGCGCGCGACTTCATGGACCTGATGGCCCGCATGCAGGAGGATTGACCGGCACGCGGCCAGCCGCTTTCCCGCCTTGCAATAGGCCGGCCCATTGGCCACAAGACGGGCGATGAAAAAAGCCGATATCTTCGAATTCTACTCCCGGCTCGCCGCCGACAATCCGGTGCCGGAGACCGAGCTGCGCTACGACAATGTCTATCAGCTGCTGGTCGCGGTGGTGCTGTCGGCGCAGTCGACCGATATCGGCGTCAACAAGGCGACGCGGCGGCTGTTCCAGGAGGTCAAGACACCGCAGCAGATGGTCGATCTCGGCCTCGACGGGCTGAAGGAGCATATCAAGACGATCGGCCTCTACAACACCAAGGCGAAAAATGTGATCGCGCTGTCGGAGCGGCTGATCGCAGAACATGGCGGCGAGGTTCCGGCGGATCGCGACGAGCTGGTCAAGCTGCCCGGGGTCGGGCGCAAGACCGCCAATGTCGTGATGAACTGTGCCTTTGGCGCCGAGACCTTCGCGGTCGACACGCATATCTTCCGGGTCGGCAACCGCACCGGGCTGGCGCCGGGCAAGACGGTGCTGGCGGTCGAGAAGAAGCTGGAAAAGCAGACGCCGGCGCCGTTCCGGGTCCATGCCCATCACTGGCTGATCCTGCACGGCCGCTATATCTGCAAGGCGCGCAAGCCCGAATGCTGGCGCTGCCCGGTCGCCGACCTGTGCCGCTACAGGAAGAAGACGCCGGCGCCGGAATAAGGGATATTCCTGATTACCGGCCGTTCAGATTTTCGACATGAGACATGGGATAGACATTCAGAGCATCCCTCAACAAGCGGAGATCATCCATGCGTATTCTTGCCCCCGTCCTCATCAGCGCGATCCTTGCCACCGGCGGCTGTGCCGCGACCGGCACCGACATGGGCAGCAAGTCATCGGTCGAGGACGACTATGTCATCCGCACGATCGGCGAACCGAAAAGCTGCATCACGCGCTCCAACATCAGTTCGACAAAGGTGATCGACAGCCAGACGATCGATTTCAAGATGCGCAACGGCGATATCTATCGCAACAATCTGCCCAGCAAGTGCAGCGGCCTCGCCTTTGAGGAGGCCTTTTCCTACAAGACCTCGACCAACCAGCTGTGCAATGTCGACATCATCCATGTGCTCAGCCAGACCGGCGGCCGAATCGAAACGCGCGACGCCTGCGGGCTCGGCAAATTCCAGCAGATCGAGAAAATCCGCAAGGCCGAAGCCGAGGACTAGGACCGGCTGCGCCGATCCCCGAATATTTGATTGGCAAAGCGGCAAACTCGCTGCTAAACGCCCATCCGGCGACACACGCCCCGGCACCCGTAGCTCAGCTGGATAGAGCGCTGCCCTCCGAAGGCAGAGGTCACAGATTCGAATTCTGTCGGGTGCACCATTATAATATAATATTATCAATAGGTTAGATAATAGCACGCGGATAATTCTGTGAATTCTTGCGCTATTTTGTCGTTGACAAATCATTGACAAATCTTGCTTGTATTAACAAACTTCTGATTTTAAACAATAATTGGAGGAGGAAGACCCATTGTCTTATTCCGAAGATAAAATTGACGTTCGCGGTGATGGGCGAATTGTGCTGTACAAACGAACCCATCTCAAGAAGCCGAAATGGCAAGCGCGTATCAGCGTACCCAATGCAACAGGCTATAAAGTTGTTTCAACAAAAACGAGTGACCTAGATGACGCTAAGCGCCTTGCGGTCAACCTGTATGAAAAGCTTTATATGCAGGTGGAGATGGGCGGTGCGTTAAATTCCAGAACTTTCAAACAGGTGTTCGCCGAATGGAAAGAGAGGGCTGAAAATGGTGCCACAACCAGCAACGGAGGTTCTTGGAAATCAACCATCGATCGTATCGAAAGCTATGCACTAGATTATTTTGCAACGAAACCGATCAACCAGATAAAAGAAAGCGATTTCAGGG